>JACXTT010009172.1_pt1 | contig 13551 bp, 15 predicted proteins | sample 9270951 | NCBI WGS metagenome assembly JACXTT01 (sample SAMN15532306, study PRJNA645909) | rock metagenome | isolation source: weathered quartz diorite | place: Puerto Rico | collected 2017-06-21
CGGACGCGTGATCACGACCCAGAGACCCACCAGGGCGACCAGGAAGATCAGGAACTGCACTGCTGCAGGCACGGGAACGGACTCTCAGTCGGGATGGTCGTCGGGCAGTGGTGCGCGCCACACCATCACGCGTACGGCACTGCCGGTGAAGTGTAACGGGGTCAGCGGAGTCGCCCTGACCTGGGCGCGCTACTCGGCGAACAGGGTCCCGTCGTCGGAGAACGGTGCTGCCGGCGGCGCAGCGAGCCCCAGATGCGCCCACGCAGCCGGTGTCGCCACCCGGCCGCGCGGCGTACGGGCCAACAGGCCGCGGCGTACCAGGAACGGCTCGGCCACTTCCTCGACGGTCTCGCGCTCCTCACCCACCGCGACGGCCAGCGTCGACAGGCCGACCGGGCCGCCGCCGAAGCGTCGGCAGAGAGCGTCGAGGACCGAGCGGTCGAGGCGGTCGAGGCCGGACTCGTCAACCTCGAACAGGTCGAGAGCCCGCCGGGCGATGTCCAGGGTCACCACACCGTCGGCGCGAACCTGGGCGTAGTCACGCACCCGGCGGAGCAACCTGTTCGCGATCCGCGGGGTGCCTCGCGAGCGCGACGCGATCTCGGCCGTGCCCTCGGCGTCGCTGGACACCTCGAGCAGCCCGGCCGACCGCTGCACGATCAGGTCGAGCTCGGAAGGCTCGTAGAACTCCAGGTGCGCGGTGAACCCGAAGCGGTCACGCAGCGGGCCGGGAAGCAACCCGGCGCGGGTGGTCGCACCGACCAGCGTGAACGGCGGGATCTCCAGCGGGATCGCGGTGGCGCCGGGCCCCTTGCCGATGATCACGTCGACGCGGAGGTCCTCCATCGCGAGGTAGAGCATCTCCTCGGCAGGTCGCGACATCCGGTGGATCTCGTCGACGAAGAGGACGTCGCCCTCGACCAGGCCGGACAGGATCGCAGCGAGGTCGCCGGCATGGGTGATCGCCGGGCCGCTGGTCAGCCGCAACGGCGCAGACATCTCGGCGGCGATGATCATCGCCAGCGTGGTCTTGCCAAGTCCGGGTGGGCCGGAGAGCAGCACGTGGTCCGGCGTACGGGCTCGGGAGCGCGCAGCCTCGAGGACCAGGGAGAGCTGCTCGCGCACCCGCTCCTGGCCGATCACTTCGTCGAGGGTGCGTGGGCGGAGCGCCGCCTCGACCGCACGTTCATCAGCGTCGGCTCCGGGACCGGTCAGCGATGCACGCTCGGACAGGAACGCGCGCTCCGCCTCCTCCAGCGATGCCTGGATCGCGGACTCCGCGCCGTCGTTCATGCCCGACTCAACGTCTGCAAGGCCAGGCGCAACAACCTCGCCACGTCCGGCGTCGCCATCTGATCTGCCTCAGGTGCGACGGCCGAGACCGCCCGGTCGGCTTCCTTGCCGGTCCAGCCGAGACCGACCAGACCACCGTGCACCTGGCTCTGCCATCCCGAGGTCGCAGGAGCGGATGCAGTCGCCATCGGCATCGAACCGGGAGTGCCGATCCGGTCGCGCAGCTCGAGGATGATCCGCTGCGCTCCCTTCTGCCCGATGCCCGGTACGCCGGTCAGGGTCTTGACGTCGTCGCCGGCCACAGCACGCCGGATCGCCTCGGGGCTCAGGACGGCCAGCATCGCCTGAGCCAGCTTCGGTCCGACGCCGCTGGCCGTCTGGACGAGCTCGAACATCTGCTTCTCGTCCTCGTCGGCGAACCCGAAGAGGGTCAGGGAGTCCTCGCGGACCACCATGCTGGTCGGGAGCGTGGCCTCTGCGCCCAAGGACAGCTCCGCAATCGTGTTGGGCGTGCACTGGAGCTCGAGTCCGACGCCGCCGACCTCGAGAACCACCGACGTCAGGCCGACGGCTGCGATCCGTCCGTGCACGAACGCGATCATCGGCCGACCGCCGTCGCCTGGGCCGCCGCGGCGGCCTGGATCCGGTTGGACGCCGGACCGCGCCAGATGTGGCAGATCGCCAGGGCTAGCGCGTCCGCGGCATCGGCGGGCTTCGGCATCGCGTCCAGGCGGAGCAGCCGGGTCACCATCGTGCCCACCTGCTGCTTGTCGGCACGACCGCTGCCGGTGACCGCGGCCTTGACCTCGCTCGGGGTGTGCATCGTCACCGGGATGCCACGGTTCGCCGCTGCCACGAGCGCCAGTCCGCTGACCTGCGCGGTCCCCATCACCGTCTTCACGTTGGCCTGGGAGAAGACCCGCTCGACGGCAATCGCGTCCGGTGCCGTCGCCTCGATCCAGGCGTCGATGCCACGGGCGATCAGCATCAGCCGTTGCTCGATCGGAAGGTCGGCGCCTGTCTTCACCACGCCCACGTCGACCAGCGACAACGGCCTGCCTACGCCGCCGTCGACCACGCCGACACCGCAGCGGGTCAGGCCTGGATCGATGCCGAGCACGCGCATGGGAGCCTCACTGTCGTACGAACACCTGTTCGGACAAACCTAACCGCAGGGGTCCCCGGGTGCGCGTACGACACGCGGACTACGCGTCCAGCGCCGCCATGATCTCGTCCGAGATGTCGAAGTTGGCGAAGACGTTCTGCACGTCGTCGAGGTCCTCGAGCGCGTCGACGAGCTTGAGCACCTTGGCGGCACCGTCCTCGTCAAGCTCGACCTGCATCGAGGGGACGAAGTTCGCGTCGGCGGAGTCGTAGTCGATCCCGGCAGCCTGGAGAGCAGTGCGCACCTCGACGAGGTCCGTGGCCTGGCTGACCACCTCGAAGGCGCCGTCCAGGTCGTTCACGTCCTCGGCACCGGCGTCCATCGTCGCCTCGAGCACGTCGTCCTCGGTGACCGTCTTGCCCTCCTGCTCCACGGGGACGATGACGATGCCCATCCGGTGGAAGAGGTAGGCGACCGAGCCCGGATCGGCGAGGGAGCCACCGTTGCGGGTCATCGCGGTGCGGACCTCCATGGCGGCACGGTTCTTGTTGTCGGTCAGGCACTCGATGAGCACCGCGACACCGTTGGGGGCGTAGCCCTCGTACATGATCGTGGTGTAGTCGGCGCCGCCGGCTTCCGCACCCGAACCGCGCTTGACCGCGCGGTCGATGTTGTCCTTGGTGACCGAGGACTTCTTGGCCTTCTGGATCGCATCGAACAGCGTCGGGTTGCCGGCCGGGTCGCCGCCGCCCATCCGGGCCGCGACCTCGATGTTCTTGATCAGCTTGGTGTTCATCTTGCTGCGCTTGGCGTCGACGATCGCCTTCTTGTGCTTCGTGGTCGCCCACTTGGAGTGGCCGGACATCAGCCCGCCTTTCTGTTCGACGCTGTCTTGCCAACGTGTTCGGTGACCAGGTCTACGAAGACCTGGTGGATGCGCCTGTCGTTGCCGACCTCGGGGTGGAACGACGTCGCGATCAGTGGTCCCTGACGGACGGCGACGATCCTACCCGCGGCCGGCCCGGTCCCGACCCGGGCGAGCACCTCGACGTCGCTGCCCACCTGCTCGACCCACGGTGCCCGGATGAACACGGCGTGCACCGGCTCGGCGAACCCGACGAACTCCAGGTCACCCTCGAAGGAGTCGACCTGGCGTCCGAACGCGTTGCGGCGCACGGTGATGTCCAGGCCGCCCAGCGTGACCTGGTCGGCGGTGCCGTCGGTGATCCGGTCGGCGAGCATGATCATCCCGGCGCAGGTCCCGAACGCCGGCATCCCGCTGCGGATCCGCTTCTGCAACGGCTCGAACAGGTCGAAGGTGCGCGCCAGCTTAAACATCGTCGTACTTTCGCCGCCGGGAATGATCAGCCCGTCGCACCGCTCGAGCTCGTCAGGGCGACGTACGCCGATCGCCTCGACGCCGAGCCCGGCGAGCGCCACCAGGTGCTCGCGGACGTCGCCCTGGAGGGCGAAGACGCCGATGGTCGGATTTGCTGGCACAACTTCACCCTATGCGGTCTTCGCATGACCTAGAGAACAGGTGTGCAGCTCTTGTTTCCGCCACCGGCGCCGCTACCGAACGTGAAATTCACGGTAGCGATCAGAACCTCGACCGGACCGGTATTCACGGCGTACACGTTGACCTGACCGCTGGTGCTGTTGAACGCCGGGGACGTCCAGGTCCGGAGATTCTTGGCAACGTCGGTCGGGGTCGACAGCGCTGCGTTCTGATTCGACTTGACCGTGAACTTGATGTCCGGGTCCGAGGAGTTGCTGGCGTTGGGGTACTTCCAGACGATCGTCAACTTGCTGCTGTTGACCGAGCAAGTCGTCAACGGAGTCCCCCAGGTTCCCGTGGTCAGGGCCTGCCCTGTAATCGGCACGCTCGAGGTCCAGGCCGCCCACGTCGGCATCGCCCAGACGAGGACAGCGGCGAACAGGACACCGATGACGGCAAGCGCACCGAGCACAGGCACTGCTCGGCGGGGAGCGGGACGACGCTGGTCGGCCGGCTTGGTCTGCTCGACGTCGACCACCGGCTCGGTGACCACCTCTGCCGGGCCTGCCGACTCCCCCGGCTTCGCCGGCTTGCCGGGTGAGCGGCCGATCAGCAGGAGCATCAGGGCGACGTACGCCGCCACCAGGTACACCCCCGGTGCCGTCGTCAACCACGACACCGCGTACCCGACCTTCGGGACGTGGAAGAACACCCGCTGGACCGAGGTGACGTCGTACACCTTGGGGTCGATCACCTGGTTGGCGTCACCCTTGAGGGTGAGCAGCCGGTGCGATCCCGTCCCGGTGGTGTCGATGACGCGGTGAGTCACCCGCTGCCCGCTGTCGGAGATCACCGACACGATCTCGCCGCGGTGCACCTGGGAGGCAGGCACCGAGTGCGAGAACGCGATGTCACCGGTGCTGATCGTCGGCGACATCGAGCCCGAGCGGAACAGCAACGGATGGATCCCGAAGGCGAACCCGATCGCCGTGAGCAGCAGGCAGAGCGCACCGACGACTGCACTGAAGGTGAGCAACACCTCCCGCGCGACGCGAGTGATCCGGGAAACGGTCATGAGATGTCAGAGGTCCCGATGAACGTGAAGGCCGACGTCGCCGTCTTGCCGCCGGACAAGGTGGCCTGATCGGCGGTGCTGGACAGCTTGATCGAGATGCACAGGGTCTTGTTGCCGCCACCGGCGATCGCAGCCTGACGGGTGGCGATGATCGCCGTCGTCGGCACATTGGTCATCGCGACGTCGCTGACGTAGGCCGTCGTACCAGCGGTGCAGGTGACGTTCGGAGCCGTTCCCGTGGGCGCACCATCGGTGATCGTGAGGCGCAGCGCCGCCTGGGTGTTGAACGCGGCTGCGTCACCGGTGTTGGTCAGGCCGCCCTGGGCGGTCCACTTCAGCGGCACGTTGCCGCCGTTCTTGAGCACCAGGACCTGGGCGACGGAATCACCCGGCACCATCGTGGTCGCCCCCAGGGTCGTCGTGCTGAAGGTGGGGCCCGCCGTCGCGGCCGTCGCGCCGGCCAGCAGCGAGATCGTCCCCGACGTGAGTGCCTGGCCGGTGATCACGGCGCTCGAGGTCCAGAACGCGAACGTGCCGGTGACCGCGAGGCCGAGGACCGCACCGAGGCTCAGGAATGCGCGGGTTCGCTGGTGCGCGAGCCGGGCAAGCAGGCGGGAGTCAGACATGGGAGGACCTTTCCTCAAGACGGGGGTTGCGACGCCGGCTGTAGCCGACGAGTCCGGTGCCCGTGGCCACCAGGAGTGCAGCGAGAAGGAGCATGAACGGGGTGATGACGGTGCCGGTGTTGGGCAGCGGGTTCCCGCTGCCACCGTGGCCGCCGTGGCCGGATCCCCCACCTCCGGTCGGTGGGCGGACGACCGTGGCCTGGGTCAGGGTCACCGTGAAACGCAGGTCGAGCTCACGGGACTCGGACTGGTTGGTCGACGCCGGGTCGAAGGTGATCCGGACGTTGATCTTGTGGGTGGCACCGGCAGCGACCGGCACCTGGTGGATCAGCACGTTCGGGCCGGGGGTGTTCACGTCGGTGAACGCGCCGCCGTCGACACTGGCCCCGACCTTCAGGTCGCCGGTCGCGATGAGGGTCTGCACCGGACCAGTGAGCATCGTGAGATCGAGTACGGCGGCATCGGTGCTCTGGTCCCGCACGTAGAAGCTCGAGACCTGGGAGTCGCCCGGCACCCAGCGGAAGACCGGATTGAAGAGCGGCCCGGGCAGGCTGCTGCTCCAGTGCACACCGTCCGGGCTGAGCCCCAGCTCGCCGCTGGCCGACGCGGGTCCGGCCAGACCGACCAGTCCCAGGGCCACGGCGAAGAACAACGCGATCGCCCGCTTCATGTCCGCACCACCTCCGGCTCGGCGGCCTCGGTGGCGTCCGCCTTGTCGCGGCGCCGGTCCCGGGTCTCACCGATGAACGACATCAGGGCGTACGCGATCAGGAGGATCACCGCACCACCGACCACGACCTGCCGGATGCTTGCCCCGATCCAGAGGCTGGGCAGTCCGACGTACGGAACGCTGTACCAGCGGACGCCGCGGATCTGTTCGGGCCGGACCGGCAGCCGGTCTGCCGTGTTGTTGGCATCGCCCCGGGTGATGAAGGTCCGGGTCCCGTCGAGCGCGTAACCGACCGACTGCACCCGGTGGGTCGCCACCTCCGGACGCCCCGAGGCGATCTGGTAGGTGACCACGTCCCCGATCCGGATCTGATCCGCCGGCTTCGTCCTGTCCACGACCACCGTCCCGGCCGGCATGCCTGGTCGCATCGATCCGGTCAGGATCGTGTAGGCCGTCGCCCCCGAGATCTTGGGCAGGACGACGGTCAGCCCGAGGACGGCAACGACAAGCCCCATGACCAGCAGGGAAATCACCCTGCCGGTCATGGTGCGCACAGTGCGCAGGCTCATCGCTCACCCATCCCTGAGAACTCGTTGCTTACGGGGTGTGCGTCTGGGTCGCGGTGATGTTGATCGCGTTCAGGTTGATCGAACCGTTCTCCGAGTTGTTCGACGCGGCTGGGCCGTTGAACGTGACCGAGACCGTGGCGCGCACGGTGTGCGTGCCCGGGTCGAGGATCGGCGTGTAGGCGGCACCGTCGACCAGGAACGTGGCGCTCGGGGTCAGCTCCGAAGCCAGCGTGGTGGCGTCAGCGGTGAAGGCGGCCGTGTCGATTGCCAGGGTCGCGCCGATGTGGTCGCCGACCAGCGTCAGCGGCAGGTCGCAGATCTTGCTGATGGTGTCGCCCGGGACGAGCTTCGTGGTGCCCGCGACGTACGCGGCGCCGCCGTCGATCTGCCAGTCGTGCGTGCCGGGGTTGGTGGTGCAGTTGGGCGCACCCAAGGTGAGGCTTCCCGAGTTGATGGCTTCCGTGCCGACATCCTGGCTCGAGGTCCAGAACGCGTAGGAACCCGCGCCCCCGAGAAGGAGGCTGCCCGCAGCAGCAGCTGCGAGCGCGCCCTTGGCTGATTTCTTCATGAGGTTTCCTTAGGGAGAGATTCGAAACGATATGACCGAAATGGACAACGAGGTCCGTCGCTCATCGTTAGTGAGATCTCTCGCAAAGGGACCGAAAGTCCCTTGTATGCGGGCCAAAAGTCCCAAATCGGTCCAGACCGCGCAACGCACTTTTCGGACACTTCAACGAATCGGGGTCCCACGGTCTCGTATCCGGGGTATCAACGTGGGTTTGCCCCGTGTCCGCCGGCTGGGGCGGCCAGGTCGCGCAGCATCCGGGCGCACGCGGGCGCGAAGCACGCGAGGATCAGGAGCATCCACCAGATCAGCGGCAGCGCCGGCGAAACTGTCACTGCGTACCGCGCCCGCCCGGCATCCCGGGTCGACCGGTCCGAGCTCACCGATCCGACCTGTCCGTCATGGAGCACGACCGCCGTTCCCCCGGATGCTGCGACCCGGACCGGGAGGATGCCTGTCGAGACATACGTCGCCCGGGCTCCATGGCCGGCCGGCACGAACGAGATCTGGTCCGCACGAGTCAACGGCCGGTAGATGACCAGCGCGGCGACGAGCACCAGCGATCCGCCCACGACGATGACGGGCAACCTCAGGTCGCGATCGCGCACCCGCCCGGCCGTGGTCATCACCAGGGCTGCGCCGACCAGCAGCACCGGTGCTGCCAGGACCAACCACCCGACGTCGCGCCAGCGCATCACGACCTTGCCGACGACGTCGGCCCGGGTCAACCGCCACGGGTCGGGGGCGGTGATCTTGCCCTGGGTCGACAGGGTCCCGTCCGGGTTCACCGCACGGATCAAGTGCGTGTACGTCGTCCCGGGCGAGCCGGGAGGCGTGAACGTGATCAGGTCTCCACGGTGCAGATCTTCGAAGCGCGCCGGGGCCACCCAGAGCAGGCTTCCGACCGGGGCGGTCGTTCCCATGGACGCAGTCTCCACCCGGACCCAGCGACCCCCGTGCACCCGCCAGCCGACCAGCACCACCGTCGTGGCGACGAGGAAGCAGACCACGAGCCAGGCCACGATCGCGCACCCGCGGCTGCCGCGGTGCACGGTGGTCATCCGATCACCGTCGAGGACGACGTGGGCCAGGTGAACGTTCGCAGCCAGGCTCCCCCGGTCGTCTGGATCCGGTGCCCGAACGGCACCCAGAGGCGAAGGCCGCTGACGTAGGCGTTCCAGGTGGCATCGCGCGAGACCGTGATCGTCGAGGTCTGGCTGGTCGCCGGAGCCGGTGCTGTGACGGTGTGCCAGGTGCCGTCGGCGAAGGTCGACAGCTTGGTGCCGGCTGCGGTGACCGTCCCCGTGGGGGTGGTGGTCGACCAGCCGATGTCGACCATCGAGCAAGGCGCCGTCGCGCCGATGACGGGGAGCGTGCCGGCGTAGGTGGTGGTGCCGCTGTCGTCGAGCATCCACAGGTGCTGGATCCCGGACAGTGCGAGGACGGCAGTCGAGTAGGCGCTGCCCGAGGCCGAGCCGAACAACGACGTCCGGGTTGCCGAGCTCACGCTCGCGCTCGTGGCGAACGCGCCGGCCAACGAGCCGACCAACGTGGTGGCGGGTGGGCTCGCGACGCCGGTGAAGTCGCCCCAGCCCAGGTGCCAGTAGGCGTTGCCTCCGGTCAGGGCAGTCAGTCCGGCAGCGCTCACCCCGGCGGCGTTGTCGACGTACAGGGTCGGGGTCGAGACGATCACCGACGCCACGCTAAGCAGGACGAAGTGCCAGTTGCCGTCGTTGTACGCCGCCGCGGACACGCCGCTGCTCGAGGTTCCCAGCGTGCCCGTGACCCGGAAACGGACCTTGCCGGACGTGTCCATCCAGACCAGCGGGCTCCCGGCAGCCGACGTCCCGTCGACCGGACTCGCGTCGAGACTCATCAACGGACCGCCGGAGGCGAATCCGTTCGCGACCTTGAACCAGACGCCGAGGGCGTAGTTGCCGCCGAGCAACGACGCCGTGTTGGTCGCGACCACGTCGGCGGCATAGGCACTGGTGCCGAGGGTCACGGCCGCCGAACCGCCCCACGGATCTGCCTGACCGAAGCTGGTGGCAAAGCGCGGCAGCATCGGATCGGCGGCGGTCTTCGTGTTGGCGAGCTGGACCGTCCCGCACGAGGCCGCCCGGAAGTCGGAGACCAGGTGCGCGGCCGTCACGGTGCCGTCGTTGGAGATCGTGTCCGACGCCGAGACGCCTCCGGCCGTGACGGCGACGACAGGAGCCACCGAGCTCGTGCAGCTGACCGATCCGCTCCCCCGGGCGGTGACGCTGCACGAGGTGGCGGCATAGGTGTGGGTGAAGGCCAGGGTGCTGCTCAGCGCGTTGTTGGTTTGGTTGGCCACGATCCCCGCGCTCCAGCCACTGAAGGTCTGCGCGGTCCCGGTCAGCAGCACCACCAGGCCGACGGCGGCGACGGCGACCGCGGCTCGGCGTGCCGAGAGAGCCCTGAGGCGCATCTGCTCAGACGTTCAGGGTCCAGGTCAGCGGCTGGCTCGCGGTGATGCCTTGGGCCAGCACCGACGCCGATGCCGACAGCGCCACCGTGAACCGACAGGTGAACGAGGCGCCGGCGGCAAGCGTTGCGGTGTGCGTCAGCGTTCCGCTCAGACTCCCGGGGGCACCGGCTGCGTAGACCAGATCGGTCCACGCCGACCCCGCCGAGTAGGTGGCACCGTTCGAGCAGCTGACCGCCACCGTCAGATCCCCGCTGGTGCAGACGTTGGCGGCGGGCGGCGTGCCGGATCCAGCCGTCGGCGACTGCGAGCACGAACCGGGCGTCAGCACGAAGGTCGACGCGGACGCGGACCCGACGTTGGTGAAGACGGCGTCGACGGTCTGGCCGCCTCCCGGCGCCAACGGGCTCGAGGTGCCGCCGTACTTGTTGATCGTCGAGCAGGTGAAGCTGTTGGCCGCGCCGCTGCTGGACAGGCAGGTCTGCGGGCCGGGTCCGACCTCCCGAAGGATCACCGCGGATGCTGTCGCGACGGTGTTCGTGTCGTTGCTGATGATGGCGCTCGTCCACGACGACAGGGTGCCGCTGACCCCGAGGCTGAGCACGATCGCTGCCACCACGCTGCTCCCCAGGGCCAGCACGGTTGCCCGCGCCGGCCGCCTGCGGCTGCTGTGTCTCGGTGTCATCGCATGCCTGCTCAGACCGCGTCGAGGGTCCACGTGATCGGCTGTGCCACCTGCGATCCTGCGTCCGCGGGCGGTGACGCCGCGCTGAGCGAGGTGGTGAACCGGCAGGTGACGGCAGTCGCCGAAGCGGCGTCCAGCGCGGGTGCCGAGGTCCAGGACTTCGAGATAAGAGAGGCAGGCGCAGCCGACTGACCGAGCGCCGCAACCACGGCGCCGGCGTTGTAGGTGGCGCCGGTCGAGCAGGACACCGTGACGGTCAGGTCGCCCTCGCTGCACAGGTCGACGCCGTTGCTGCCGTTGGTCGGCGCACAGGTGCCCGGTGCGTAGGAGAACGTGTTGCCGGCTGCCGTGCCGGGGTTGGTGAAGGTCACGTCGACCGTGCTCGAGTCGCCGGGCGACATCGTCGTGTTCCCGCCGTACTTGTTGATCGTCGAGCAGGTCGAGTCGGTGTTGTTGGCGCTCGTCGTCGTGTCGCAGGTGTGGGTGCCATCGCTCTCGACCAGCGCCAGGTAGCTTGCGGTCGCGCCCGCGGTGTTGCTGTTGTTGGTGATCAGGGCCGAGGTCCAGCTCGACAACGTGCCGTTGACGCCGAGTACGACGACAACGGCAGCGAACAGGCCGCTCCCCCAGAGCGCGGCCGTCCGCTGCCGTCGGCCGGTTGATCCTGCAGGACTCGTCGGAGTTTCGTCAGTCATGGTGGTGCTCCCTCCGGCGCCCTGGGAAGGACCCCGTCAGCACCCTGATCGGCACCGGAGCCCGTCGACCTGAGCCGAAATTGCGAGAGATTTCCGAGTCGCTCAGGACTCGGCGCGCACCGCCGCCATGATCAGGTCGTCCAGCGAGGAGGACGGGTCGACCACGGCGCCGCGGTCCCGGGCCAGTCCATCGATCTGGAACCAGATCGACCGGGCCAGCTGGCCGGCCAGGACGTCGGCCGCGGGCGTCTGCTCGGGCCGCGACAACCAGGAGCGGACCGCGCCGAAGACCTGGCCGACGATGCCGAAGACCAGCGGATCCAGCAGGTCTTCGTCGTCGGACGTCAGCTCGATCTCGAGCAGCTCGGCGCCGGTGCGGACCAGGGTGGCGATGCCGTCCCCGATCTGGGCCGCGGCCCGGGTCAGGTCGCTCTCGCCACGATCGTCGGGAGTCTCCATGGCGCCGATCCGGTGCAGCGCCGGATGTGCCGCTGCCCAGTCGACGTACGCGTGCACGATCCGGAAGATCAGCTGCTCGATCGTGCCGCTGAGCGCGAACTCCGGGACCAGCCGCTCCATCAACCGATCCAGGATCCTGTTCTGCACGGCACGATCGAGGTCCGCACGATCGGTGAAGTGCCGGTAGACGACGGCTCGACCGAGACCCGCCTGCTCGGCAATTTGGCGGACATGGATCTCGGTGCCGATCGGTTCGCGCTCGATGACGACGATCGCGGCATCGAGGATCTGCAGTTGGCGCTCGGCGCGGTGGGCAGCCCAGCGCTCGCCCCGGCCGTCGCCCGCACCTCGCGGCGGAGGGAGGGGGGGCTTGCCGGTCACACCCGAGAGAATAGAGGTCGCCGACCGCGGCCCGTCCCGCCGACACGTGCCGCCCGAGCCACCCGCACCATCTCGTCGATCTCGAGGAGCTTGACCCGCGGACGTCCGATCGCCTCACCGCGGCGACGCTCGTCGGCATCGATCGCCTGCCAGCCTTCCCTGTCGACGACCTCGGGAACGGCAGCCGTGATCCAGGCGTCGAGGTCGGCGCGACTGCCCTGTGCCGCCAGCTCACCGGCATCGAGGTCGTCGAGCAGCGAGCTCACCGTCTCTTCCGAACAGGACTTGTTGGTGCCGATGAAGCCGTTCGGGCCGCGCTTGATCCAGCCAGCCACGTAGATGCCGGGACGGACCCGACCCGCCGTGTTCGGCACCGTGGCGCTCGCGTCGTCGAACGGCAACCCCGGCACTGCCGTCCCGCGATAGCCGACCGAGCGCAGCACCATGCCCGCAGACAGCACCTCGGGCTCGCCGACCGGCACTGCCTGCGGACGACCGTCGACCTCGACGAGTCGGGTGCGGGTCACCTCGATGCCGTCGACGTGATCGGTCCCCAGGATCCGCACCGGCGCCGTACAGAACCGCAGGACGATCCTGCGCCGCCCCGGGGTGGGCGTGCGTGCCGCGAGCTCGGCCAGCAGCCGGGTCTTGGCCGAGTCCGCGATGATCGGCTCGCCGGCGGTGTCGATGACGATGTCGATGTCGGTCAGACCCGCGAGGCCGACGAGCTCAGGCATCGTGAAGGCAGCCTGGGCCGGGCCTCGTCGTCCGAGGACGACCACCTCGCGGACCTTGCTGCCCCGCAGCGTCGCCAGCGGCAGCGAGGCGATGTCGGTCGCCACCAGCGTCTCGGGGTCCGCCGTCAGGATGCGCGCCACGTCGAGCGCGACGTTGCCGTTGCCGACGATGACGACCCGATCAGTGCCGAGGTCGACGGGTGCGTCCTGGTGATCCGGGTGGCCGTTGTACCACCCGACCACGTCGGTGGCCGAGATGCTGCCCACCAGGTCCTCACCCTCGATGCCGAGCGCCCGGTCGGCTGACGCACCCACGGCGTAGATGACGCCGTCGTAGCGAGCGGCCAGGTCGTCGTGGCCGACGTCGGTGCCCACCTCGACGTTGAGCCGGTAGGTGAACCCCGGTTGGCCCTCGATCGCCGCGAACAGGTCGGCCACCTTCTTGGTGTGCTGGTGGTCGGGTGCGACACCTGCCCGCGCCAGACCGTACGGCGTCGGCAGCCGGTCGAACACGTCCACGGTCACGCCGGCGTGCTTCAGCAGCTCGTCGGCGGCGTAGAGCCCGGCGGGCCCGGCGCCGACGATGGCCACCCGGGCTTCGCGCGTCGGCCGGCGCACGCTCGGGATCAGTGCCAACGGCGTCCGATCGGCGTGCGGCTGGTCCGCGAAGTACAGCCGGTTGAGCTCCACCAAGGGCAACTCGCCCTCGGCCCGCTTGGTGTGCGGCTTGACAGTGTCGCCCGG
>JACXTT010009173.1_pt1 | contig 13550 bp, 6 predicted proteins | sample 9270951 | NCBI WGS metagenome assembly JACXTT01 (sample SAMN15532306, study PRJNA645909) | rock metagenome | isolation source: weathered quartz diorite | place: Puerto Rico | collected 2017-06-21
CCACGCGCGCGCCGGCGAACTCGCGCGCGAGCCGGACGATGACCTCGGCGGCGATGCCCGTGCGCCCGGCGACCCGCTCCGGCGCGAACGGCGCGAGCGAAGCCTCCAGCGCGTCGAGCCCGTCGACGAACTCCGCGAGCCGCCCGGGCCGCGCGAGGCCCTCGGCGAAGATCGTGCGGATCATCGCCGCGAGCGCGAGCGCGTCGGTCCCCGGCCGGATGAAGTGGTGCTCGTCGGCGAGGAGCGCCGTCTCCGAGCGGCGCGGATCGATCACCACCAGCCGGCCGCGCTCGCGGGCGCGGGCGAGCCGCCGCTTCACGTCGGGCGCGGTCATGGTGCAGCCGTTCGACACCGCCGGGTTCGCGCCGAAGAGCAGGCAGTACTCGGCGCGATCGAGATCGGGCACCGGGATGGTCGCCTGGTTGCCGTAGAGCATGGTCGACGTGAGCAGGCGCGGCAGCGCGTCGACCGAGCTCGAGGTGTAGAAATTCTTGGTGCCGAGCGCAGCGTGGAACAGCGCGCCGTAGAGCAGCGCCGAATAGCTGTGCGCGGTCGGGTTGCCGATGTAGAGCGCGACCGCGTCCTTGCCGTGGCGCTGCTGGACGCCGGCGAGCCCCGCGGCGACCGCGTCGAGCGCCTCGTCCCAGCTCGCGCGCCGCCAGTCGCTCCCGACGCGCCGCAGCGGCTCGGTCACGCGGTCGGGATCGGCGTGCACGTCCTGCAGCGCCACCGCCTTGGGGCAGACGTAGCCGCGGCTGAACGGATCGGCCTCGTCGCCGCGGATGCCGGCGATGCGGCCGGCGTCGATCTCGACCTCGATGCCACAGATGGCGTCGCACAGCGGGCAGATGGCGTGATGGGTCTCGGGCATGTCGTACTCGGGCAGGTCATGATAATCCCTTGTCATGCTCGTGCGAGCGGCGAGCGTGCTCCTTCTTCTCGCGGCGCTGCCGGCCTGCGGCTCCGGCGCGCGCCGTGCCGATCCGACCCCGGTGTCGACCAGCCCCGGCACGGCCGGCGCGGCGCCGTGGGTCGATCCGTTCGTCGGCACCGCCAACAGCTCGGTGGCCGCCGCGGTGCTCAACGGCCTGAGCGGCGCGACCTTCCCCGGCGCGTCGTTGCCCTTCGGCATGGTGCAGCCGAGCCCCGACACGCCGCACGCCGCCCCGCCCGGCTACGCCTGGGAGGACGATTCGATCGTCGGTTTCAGCCTCACCCACCTGAGCGGCGCCGGCTGCCTGGCGATGCGGGATTTCCCACTGTTTCCGCAGATCGGCGCGGTCGATCCGAGCACCGAGCCGTCGGCGCATTTCTCCCATCAGAACGAGATCGCCTCGCCCGGCTTCTACCAGGTGAGGCTCGACTCCGGCATCACCGTCGACCTCACCGCCACGGCGCGCAGCGGCTTCTATCGCTTCACCTTCCCGCGCGATCGCGACGCGCGCCTGCTCCTCGCCGGCAGCTTCCAGCGCGACAAGCTCGAGGTCCAGGACTTCAAGGCGCGGGTCGTCAGCCCCACGCTCGTCACCGGGCAGCGCGACGACGGCCTGTTCTGCGCCGCCAACACCCGTTACACCGTGTATTTCGCGGCGCGCTTCGAGCGGCCCATCGGCGCGACCGGCAGCTGGAGCTTCGGCGAGGCAAGCGACGGATCGATCGAGGCGTCCGGCTTCGACGCCGGCCTCTACCTCGGCTTCGACACGCGCGACGATCCAGTGGTGCAGCTGAAGCTCGGCCTGTCGTACGTCAGCGCCGACAACGCCCTCGCCAACCTCGACGCCGAGAACCCGGGCTGGGACTTCGACGCCGTCCACCGCGCGGCGATCGACCGCTGGAACGCGCTCCTCGGCCGCATCGCGGTGGAGGGTCGCGACGAGGACAAGAAGAGCTTCTACACCGCGCTCTATCACGTGCTCTTGTCGCCCTCGCTGGCGAGCGACGCGAGCGGCGACTACCTGGCATTCGGCGGCGCGCGCAAGAACGCCGGGGCGCACCCGCGCTACGCGCAGATCTCCGGCTGGGACGTCTACCGCTCGTGGGCGCAGCTCGCCGCGGTGCTCGCGCCGGTCGAGACGAGCGACGTCGTGCGTACCCTGGTGGCGGCGGCCAAGGAGTGCGGCGCGCTGCCCAAATGGCCAATCGCCAACCAGGAGAGCTCGACGATGATCGGCGATCCGGCCACGCCGCTGATCGTCAATGCCTGGGCCTTCGGCGCGCGCGATTTCGATGCCAAGGAGGCGCTGGCGGCGATGGTGCACTCCGCGAGCGATCCCAAGGCGGCGTGCGACGGCAAGATCGTCCGCGACGGTCTCGCGGATTACCTCGCCCGCGGCTATTGCCCAATCGACAGCGGCGAGGTGATCTGGGGGCCGGTGTCGACGACGATGGAATATGCCGTTGCCGACTCGACGATAGCGAAGTTCGCCGCCGCGCTCGGCGACGCCGCCACCGCCAAGACCTACGCCGGGCGCGCCGCGAACTGGAAGAACCTGTTCGACCCCGCGCGCAAGGCGAACGGCTTCAGCGGCTACGTGCAGCCGCGCCGCCAGGCGGACGACAACGGCGCGCCGAGCTTCCAGGAGGTCGACGTCACCGCCGACACCGGCTTCGTCGAGGGCAACGCGGCGCAATACACCTTCATGGTGCCGCACGACGTGCCCGCGCTCGTCGCCCTGCTCGGCGGCGACGCGGCGGCGCAGGCGCGGCTCGACGCGTTCTTCACCCAGGTCAACGCCGGCACCGACAAGCCGTACCTCTACATCGGCAACGAGCCGGGCTTCAACGCGCCGTGGATCTATCCCTTCACCGGCGCGCCGCACCGCAGCCAGAAGCTCGTGCGCCGCATCCTCGGCGAGGCCTTCTCGACCGCGCCCGGCGGCCTGCCCGGCAACGACGACCTCGGCGCCACCTCGTCGTGGCAGGTGTGGGCGATGCTCGGCATGTACCCCGCCATCCCGGGCGTCGGCGGCGTGGTCCTCGGCGCGCCCACCTTCTCGAAGGCGACCATCGCGCTGGCGAACGGCAAGACGCTGGTGATCAGCGCCAACGCCGCACCCGACAAGCCCTACGTCCAAAGCCTGCGCGTCGACGGCAAGGACACCACGTCGAGCTGGCTCTCGTGGGACGCGCTGGCGAACGGCTCCAAGCTCGACTTCACCCTCGCCGCGACCCCGAACGAATCCTGGGGCGCCGCCCCCGCCGACCGCCCGCCGCCGTGAGCAGGAAGAGAACAAAGAACAAGGAATTCGAACCGGAAACCGGAAACCGTCGGATGCACCGCTTGTAGGAGAAGGCGGTCCACTCCTCTCCCGCGAAGCGGGGGAGGTTGGGTGGGGGACGAGCCCCCGCCCTACGGATTCACTGGTCGTTACCACCTAGATTCCCGCGTTCGCGGGAATGACAGACGGAGATGAGACCAATCCTCAGCCCGCTGCGCGGTGGAGGGAGCCTGCTCATCACGCCTCCTCCTCACTTGCCCAGCCGCTCGCGCACTCGCTCTCGCACACGCTCCCGCTCGCGCTCCCGCTCGCGCGCCCGCTCTCGCTCTTGGGGGTGGTCAGTAGCGCGCCGCGAGCGTGCCGTAGATCTCGGCGTTTTGGCGCCACAGGCCGTAGAGGTGGCGGGTGCCGTCGTGGAGCGCGGAGGCGTAGCCCAGCGTGGGATCGCCGTTGGCGACCGCGAGGGTGAGATCGCTCTTGAAGCCGCGGAGCGACGGGAAGGCGTAGCGCGCGTAGATCTCGCCGCCGTAGGTCTGATCCATCTTCTGGCGCGGCTCCTCGATCGCGCCGAGCGCGGCAACCGAGGACGGCGGCGGCCCGCCCACTTCGTAGAACCAGGTGTAGCCGCTGTAGACCGACAGGCCGAGCTGCAGCGGCGTGTGAAACGGCATGGTGAAGGTCGCGCCCGCCGCGAGGCCGAGGTGGGCGCGCGGATTCGCCGCGCCGCCCTCGGTGCTGGCGAAGCGCACCACGTAGTAGTCGCCCGACGCGCGCGCATCGAGGTCGATGTACTTCACGAAGGTGCGCTCCACGCCGAGCGACAGGCGCGGGACGGTGATGATGCTCGCCTTCTGGCTGTAGAACGACGTCGGCGCGGTGACCCAGACGAGCCCGCGCAGCACGAAGTCCGCCGGCAGATGGAAGTAATGGGTATACGACAGGATGGTGTCGTCGAGCCGCACGCCGGTCTCGCCCTCGTCGGCGATGAACCGCTGGTACAGGCCGAACCGCAGCATCAAGCGATCGTTCGGCGTGATGTCGTAGCGGCCGTAGAGATCGAAATAATTGAGGTTGCGATTGATCCCCGCGCCGGCGAGGTCGCTCTGCACGAACAGGTGATGCAGCTCCCAGGAGGTGCCGATCTCCCACGACTTCACCTTGCCGTCGCCGGCGCCGGGCGTGACCTTGTCGCGGCCCTCCGGGCGCGTCTCGCCCGCGGAAGGCTGCGACGCGCCCGACGAGCTCGGCCCGGACGAGCGCCCGGCCTTGGTGCTCGTCTCCTTTCCGGTGGTCGCCAGGGCGGCCCCGGAGCAGGCGAGGAGCGATATGGCGACGGCGGCTGACGGCGCGCGCATGCTCGTTTCGACGGCTCAGTTGAAGTAGTTGAACGAATCGAGGAAGAACTTCACCGGCAGCTGCACGCTGTAGGCGCCGCCGGGGAACGCGCCGTCGTCTTGCTGGTAGATGACGTCGTCGGTGTAATTGCGCACGATGATGTAGCTCGCCGTGTTGCGCTCCTTCTGCACCGCCACCCACGAGTTGCGATCCGCGATGTAGGCCCAGATCCACTTGCGCTTGTCGGGGCCGAAGAACTCGTTGTGCGTGTCGGAGATGTCGCGCGGATCGTAGTCGCACGTCTCGATCTTCGTGCAGCCGGGGAAGCTGTTCTGCACCGCCAGATCACGGAAGTAATTGAGGAAATCCTCGACGCGCGTGAAGGTGTGCCCGCCGATCCAGTCGCGCACCGCGGGGTTGCCGCTGAACGCCGGGTCGTGCGTGTCCTGGGCGAACTGTGCCACCGCCAGCGGCACGAAGTAGGGATACACGTCGTACTGCCCGCCGATCATCGAGTTGATCGCGTCGTGCGCGACGAAGGCATACGACGAGTCGCCGATACCCGAGTACGAGGCGATGTAACTACCCGCTTGATTGGGGTCGTAGTTCTCGGTCGGCCACAGCGCGGTCCAACCCTGCATGGCGAACAGTTTGTCGAGGATGATCCCCTGCTGCGTGACGTCGCCGTAGAACTTGTCGTAGACCGTGCGATAAGGCCGCTCGCCCGACGACTGCTGGATGATCGCCTTGTGGAAGGCGGCCACCATCTGGTTCGCGGTCGAGACCTCCTTGTTGAACTTGTTCGTCAGCTGCGTGAAGTACTCGAGATCCGAGCCGTTCGGGTCGGGGTTCTTGATGCCGATGCGGCGCATCGAGTCCGCCAGCTCGCCGGTGCTCCAGTCGAACACCCACAGCGACAGGAACCGGCGCATGTCCTGGATCATCGCCAGCGGCGAGTCGGCGTAGTCGGCGTTGTTCCAGATCTTGCGGTAGAGCCGGAAGTTCCGCCACTGGTACTCCCACTCGTACGCGTCGATCGCGTTGGCCATGATCTCGCTCGGCGTGCGGCCGAGATCGCCCTGGCGGCAGAACGGCGTGTACTTCAAATGCCGCTCGTCGCAGAAGAGGAACTGGATCTCGGTCTTGCCGTCGACGCGGTAGCCCTTCGGATCCTTCCACGGCTTCGTGCTCGAGATCTGCCCCGAGATGCCCTCGGGTTTCGGATCGCTCGCCGTGAGCGGCGTCGGCGCGGTGTTCGCGTAGATCCAGCTGATCGCCGCCGAGTCGTACGGCGCCCAGCCGGCGTGCCAGAACACCCGGTCGGGCGCGTCGTTGTACTCCATCACCGAGTTGGAATAGAGCGCGACGTGGTCGCGCCCGGACTTGTCCTGGTAATGGGGATAATTCCGCTCGTCCATCGATCCCATGAAGTTGTGCTCGAGCCCGAGCGCGTGGCCGAACTCGTGCCAGATCACCTGGCTCCAGTAGGTGTCGATGAGGCCGGCGACCCACTGCTCTTTCGTCTCCCACTTGCCGTCGACGCAGCGACGCGCGTCGCGCGCGACCACCGCTTCGAACGAGAACGCCTCCGGCGAGTCCATGTGCATTCCGCGGTGAAGGAAGTTCTTGCGGTAGACGAGCTGGCGGTGGGACAGCGTGAGCTCGCGGAAGTGGTTCAGGAAGGACGTCGCGTGGTCCAGGCCGTGGGGCCCGGTCACGTCCTCGTACGGCGCCTCGCCGCGGTCGATCTTCGCCGCCAGCGTCTTGAACTCGGCCTCGTCCTTCAAGAGCTTCCAGATCGCGCCCGGCCCGAGCACGCCCTGGCCGCCCTCGCGGATGACGAACGGGTTCATGTCCGGATCGGCGAACACGTAATAGGGCGCGAGCGCGTAATAAGCGTCGAAGAAATCCTTGTCGGCGGCGTCGTGCTGCACGATGAAGTCCTGCGGCCCGAGCGATCCGTACGTCGCCACCGGATGCTGCAGGTAGTCCTGCATCTTCTGGTACAGCGAGGACTTGCCGTTGTGGTTGGCCACCACCGTCTTCTGGACGATGGGCGCGACGTCGCCGTCCTTACAGGCGCCGAGGTCCGGCCAATCGCCGCTCGAGTTCACGCTGGCGCTGGCGCCGATCGTCTGCAGGTACGCGTCGAGCCGCTGGACGTAATAGTCCTTGATCGCGAAGTCGTTGAAGGCGATCGACGACGACAGCGTCTCGCCGGTGCGCGGGTCGCTCACGAACTGCGTGACGCCGGCCCAATAGCTCTGCATGTCGCGATCCGACACCCAGCGGAGGAAGCTGTAGCGCACGTCGCCGTACTCGCGCGGCCGCTGCCGCACGGGATTGCCGGCGTCGTCGGTCACGGGGTTGCCGTCGCCGTCGAGCGCGACCGGCAGGTCGTCGTCGAAGTTCTTGAACGACACGCGCGAGGCCACGCCGGCGTCCTCGAACAGCTTGTTGGTCTGTTCGGCCACTCCGCCCGGGCCGGTGAACACCGGCTTGTATTTCTCCGGAAAGCCCTTGGCGAAGTACCACACGATGGGCTTCTCCGGGTCGAAGCGCGCCAAGAGCTCGCGCGCCGCCAGCTGACCCGAGTCGTTGTCGCGCGAAACGGTGACGTACTCGATCGGCCCGTACTTGTGGCGGATGGGATCCTTCTCGCCGAGCTCGAACGTCTTGTAGCTGATCTCGCTCGGCGCCTTCGCGCGCATGAACGAGTACGTCAGATCGAAGGTCACCGACTGGCGGCCGAGCCGCAGCGCCAGGTCGCCGAGCTTGCCGTAGGCCTGCAGGCAGGCGTCGTCGTCCCACTTGAGCGGCAGGGTGATCGACACGCCCCATTGCATGTAATTGGCCGGCTCGTCGACGTAGAACGAATTGGGCACGAGCGTGGCCGAGGCGTCGGCGATGTCGGTGCAGCGCGCGAGCAGGTCGTTGGTGAACCCGCCGAGCGGCGCCACGTCGCTGACGTCGTTCTTGGCGAAGTTGATCTTCACCCACTGGCGGACCTGCCAGTCGAGCTCCTGGTTCTCCTCGAAGAAGTTGGTCTTCTCGCCGTCGAGGTTGATGCGATATTTCAGATCGACGCTGGTGACCGGCCAGGCATTGACGATCTCGGGCGTGCGCGAGTCGTCGGGCACGTCGGTCATCTCGCGCATGTTGACGAGCTGCAGCTTGTCTTGCGAGATCATGAAGCGCACGAGCTGCCCGCCGCTCTCGGCGCCGGCGAAGATGCCGAAATAGTCGCCGAGCGGATCGGGCGTCGACACCGACGTGACGGTGGCCTTGAAGATCCAGCCGGGGTCGCTGGCGCCGTCGTCGGCCGAGCGCACCAGGAACGCCTTGCGCAGGTACTGGTTCTCGTTGAACACGCCGTTGCGCGCCGGCCGCTGGGCGACGCAGCCGTCGACGGCGAGCAGCGCGACCAAGAGGAAGAGCGCGACGAAGGAGACTTTCTTGTTCATGGCTGGGCTCCTCACTGACCGGGCACGAAGAGGGTGACGTCGACGACGCGACCGAAACCGCCGCCCTGGGTGATCCCCAGACGAACGCCGTTGGCGAGCGACGTGATGAAGTCGGGGTAATTGCCATACGGACTGTAGCGGACGATGATTCCGCACTTGTCGTATTGACCCGGATGGCCTTCGAGCCAGTCGAGCACTTCCGCCGCGGGCGTGTACATCCGCACGCGCAAGAGATCGCCTGTCGCGCCGTCCCGGCAGAGGAACACCTCGCCGAGGAAGTCGACCGTCTCGACCGCCTTGAGCTCGAGCGCTCCGTTCTTGTCCGGCTGCATCGAGTTGGGATCGATGGCGATGTCGTAGTCGACGTTGGCGCTGATCGTCGTGCCGGAGAAGTCGAGCTGCGACGTCGAAATGAACTTGTCGAAGGTGCCGTTCACGGCGATCGGGAAGCCGATGCCGGGCTGCTTCGGCGTCCACGGGATGAGCAGGTCCAGGCTGGTGGGCGCCTTGGACGCCGGATCGTAGGGGCTCTTGCGCAGCGGCACGGACACCAAAGCCGACTCGATCTCCGGGAACGTCTTCATCACCTTGATCGGCGTGTTGCCGAGCGCGAACACCGAGCGGCCGAAAGCGCCGGGATACGGCGCGAGGATCGCCTTGCCGTCGTCGGACACGAGCATCTTGCCGAGGGCGTCGTGCGGCGCGAGCTGGCCGTCGCACAGGTCGGGGTCCATGTGCGTGGCGCAGTAATAGGCCGTGCGGAAGCCGCTGTCGTGCCAGCCGGCGGCCAGCACCGGGCTGCCGAAGAGATTGGTGAGGAGCGCGGTGTTCTCTTGGCCGTAGCCGTCGGCCTTGTTCTCCAGCACCGCGGCGTACAGGCCGGTCTCGCCGCGGTAGATCTCGCGGCTGAACTCGTAACCGTTGAAGATGCCGTTCTTGACGTCGGCGCTGAACACCACGTCCATCGGATCCTGCGACTTCGAGGCGAAGCGCCGATCGACGTACTCGCCGATCTCGAACTGGCCGGACCCTTCGGAGTCGAAGAACAGGTTGTCGACGTCGATCGTCTGGGCGTGGACGCCGGCGGGCGTCTCGTTCGCGGTGCCCGCGACTTTGAGATATTTCACCAGCGCGATGACGTATTGCTTCCAGAAGAAGCGCACGTCGCGCACGTCGTTCGGCAGGTTCGAGGTCTTGCCCTTGCCGAGCACCTGCAGCACGCGCGTGAACGAGGTCGAGAACAGATCACCGTTGGCGCCGGCGGGCGCGGCGCAATCGTAATAGCCGGTGGCGAGGTCGCCGTTGGCGTCGAGGCAGATGGTCGCCTGCGGGTGTCCGGGCTTGAGCCCCAGCGTCATCTTCGGGTTGACGAGCGCGGCGTTCTGGCCGAGGGCGAGCACGTTCAGGTTCGGGTCGGTCGTCGCCGGCGAAGCGGTGACGAAGCCCTCGAAGCCGGTGCAGCCGGCGGGGAAGATCGGCGTCTTGGGGTCGACGTTGGGCTCGAGGCACGCCGGATCGCCGAGCTTGCGCGGCGTGGCCGGGTTGGTCAGCGCCGTCAGCCGATCCTGCACGAGCCGGGCGTATTCGAGATAGACCAGCCCGGCGCCGTGGAGATCCTTCTTGCCGGTCGTGGGATCGTTACCGGCATAATCGTTGGCGAGCTTCCCGAGCGTGGACTGGTCGATCGAGAACTGCGTCGCGATGTCCGTCGGATCGGGCTTGTCCTTGTCTTTGATGATCTGGTCGTCGGGCAGGTTCTTGTCGCTGAAATTGAGGTCGACGCCCTGGATGTCGAAGGAGAACCGCTCCGTCGAGTGCGACAGGCCGCCCATCAGCTTGTTGAGCTCGACCTGGTCCTTGGCGCCGTCGCCCGTGACCTCGACGCAGTTCTTGAGGAAATCGCCGAAGTTCATGCCCATCTGCATCGTGCACGGCGCCGGCGCCTTGCCCAGCTTGCCCGAGAGCGACAGCGGCCCGGCGGCGTCGAGCTTGAGCATGGGATTGCCGACCGAGAAGGGCAGCGTCTTGCTGAGGAACATGTCGATGCGCGTGAACTCGCTCGGCACCGGCTGCGGCGCGTAGATGCTGTCGACCCACATGTAAAGGCCGAGCGCGCCGAAGCCGAGGAACGCATAGTCGCCGAAGTTGCCGATGATGCACGCGCCGCTGCCGACGCAGTCCGGATCCTGCGGCAAGGCCGGCGCGAAGGTGGCGGTCATCGCGTCGTAGAGCTCGTTCGCCTCGACGTTGAACTTGACGGGATCGTTCCAGTCGATGGTGTACGGTTTTCCGTTCTTGGTGATTTGCGTGTAATTCACCGAAATCGAAAAAGAGGTCTTGCCGTCGTGCGTGGTCGCGTCGAGCGTACCGATGTATCCCGGCAAGAAGACCATGAAGAGGATCTTGCGTGTCGATACCAGGTAATCGACGAGCACCTGGCCGTCGTCACCCCACGAGTTCACCTGGGTGCCGTCGCCGAACACGTCGCCGTCGTTCTCGCTCTGGCACAGGGTCTTTTCCGCGTCGTCGATGGTGAGGCCGTTCCAGTCCTTGCCGGAGATGTCGAGCCCGGCGCCCTTGGTCGGCGGGAGGATCGGCTTGAGCACCATGTCGGCCCACACCTTGGCCTTCACGTCGCCCGGGCAGATCTCCGACTTGTTCGCACCGCCGCTCTGGTTGTCGAACCCCTGCTTGCCGGGGTCGACCGCGGGCGGCGTCTTGCCGTCGTTCCACTTCTGGTCCGCGCCGTCGGGCGAGGGCTTGTACGGCTGATTCGGGCCGTCCTCGCAAGCGAAGAAAACGAGCCCCGACAGCAGCAGAATGGCCTTCAACGAACGATGCATGGCGTGCTCCTGCAACGACCGACTTCGACCGCGCGCGCGGCCGAATGAAGACTTCTTCATCAAAGCAAGAAGTGCCGTCGATCAGTCGGGCAGCCCGTACCACCCTTCGCCGAGGCCATCAATGGCGGCGGCGATCGCCGCGCTCGAATAACTGCGCTCGTGAGGATCGGGACCGGGCGGCACCGCGTCGAAGTCGAAACCCTTCGGCGCGCGGCGAAAATATCCATTCTGATTGGAGATGATCGCGAGCAAGCCGACGTGCAGCGGCGTGCGCGCCTCGAGCAACGAGCGGAGCGGCTTCAGCTCGTCGAGCGGGCCCTTGCCGTCGAGCACGGCGCGGTGCACCGCGGCGAACATCAGCGCGTCGGCGCGCGTGCTCTGGCCGGCGAGCGGCGCGTGCGTGAGCGGATCGAGCCCTTCGCGGTAGCCGCCGCTCCCTTTGTCCCACAGCGGCCCGAGCGCGGCGATGAGCGCCTCGGCGCGCGCCTGGAACGGATAGCCGGCGAGCGGCGCGAGCGCGGTCGGGTTCTTCACCACGAGCTCGTGCGCGCGCAGGAGCGACAGCGCGAAGCTCGCCTGGACCTCGGCGGCGAGCGCGGCGCCGGGCGCCGGCGCGTCGCTCGACGGATCGGCGCCGACCGACAGCGCGCTCCAGCACAGGCCGGTCGCCGGATCGCGCGCGCGGGCCCACAGGTGATCGAACAGGGCCGCGGCGGCGGCTTGCCAGGCGGCGGCGTTCTTCGCCTCGTCGGGGTGGCGGCGCGCCAGGTCGATCAGCGCGAGCGCGCCGGTGGCGACGCCGTCCGGGGCATAGGCGATCGATCCGCCCTGATCGTCGCCGAGCACGCCGTCGCCCGCGCCGAGGGCGTGGAAGTGCGAGGCGTGGATCGCCCGGCCGTACTTTTCGGCCAGCGCGTCGACGGCGTCGGCGGAGGCGTTGTCGAGCAGGAGCCGCAGCCCGCCGGCCGCGCCGCGGAGATCGCGGTAGAGATCGCCGTCGTAGCTCGCCGGCGGCGTCGCGAGCTCCGCCTGCACCAGCGGCGCGAGCAGCGCGAGATCGCCGTCGAGCGTCGCGGTCGCCTCGGTGTCGCCGTAGCGCTCGGCGCTCGCGTGGTAGGCGGCGATCGACGCGGCGTAGCGCACGTCGTCGCGCGGATCGTGCAGCACGTTGCCGCCGCCGTCCTTGTCGCGGGCGAAGGTCTTCGAGCTCCAGCTCTGCGCCACGCCCTTCGGCCCGACCGCCGCGAGGTGCTCGGCCGACAGCACCAGCTTCTGCACGCACAAGCCCACGGGGTCGGAGCCGTTGTCGAGCGTGCAGTGCACGACGGGCTTGGTCGATCCGCCGGCGCCGCTGGTCGCGCTGGAGGAGCTCGCCGTGGCCCCGCCGCCCGCGCCGCCACCACCGCCGCCCGCGCCGATGGGCGCGGCGTCCTCGGACCGCGTGCACGCCGCGGCGATCGAGAATAGGAGTGCGAAGCGCCCGATCACGGCGCGAGCATCATATCACTCCGCCGGCTCGAGCCAGTCGGCATGCCAGAGGATGGGACAGCCGCGGTCGCACGGGCCGGCGGCGCGGTAGATCGAGCCGCAGCAGCTCGCGCCCGCGAGGATGTAGATCGGCCGCGGCGGCGCGCTGTAGCGATCGTACTCGTAGACCGTCTCCACCCGGCGCAGCACGCGCATGCGCTGGCCGGTCCACGCCGCCATCTCGGGCATGAACATCAGGCCGTCGCGCTTGTCCTGCCAGTCGAGCGTGGCGCGGATCGCTTCGGCCGAGCGCACGAGCACGTACTCGACGGGGCCGCTCGCGGCGGCGCCCTCGGGCGCTTCGGCCGGCTCGAGCCACTCCTCGCGGAACATCAGCGGGCAGTGGCGTCCGCAGCCCGCGCTCCCCGACAGCCCGCCGCAGTCGACCCCGGCGAGCAGCACGGTGCGCGAGACCGGGCGAAACCGGCCGTGGTCGTCGACGATGCGCTGCACCACCTTCTCGACGCGGTACACGCCGCCGCAGTAGCCCCACTGCTCGGGGACGAACACCAGGCCGCGCGAACGCGAGCGCTCGTCGAGCAGCTCCTTCATCCGCTCGCGATCGACCACGCGCAGCCACTGGCCTTCGCGGAAACGCGCCCGCTCGCCCAGGTGCGGCCGCGCGGCCGGCGGGCGAAGCAGCCGCTTGATCCCGGTCTTGATGCCGAGACCGTCTTCGATGCGCCCGCGCGCCCGCTGCAGGAGCGTGTGGGTCCCGATGATGTTGAGCCTTTGACACCCGGAGGGATCGAGCATGTCGATCGCCTAGGTAAACCCCGCGCGATCGGCCGCCAGCCGCTTCCCCCGACGCCATCATTATCACGCGTTTCGCGCTTTTTGGGCAGCTTCCGCCGCGACACCGGGTCGCGCTTTCATCCCGCCATGGCGAACAGCGGCGTCTCGTTCCTGCCGCGCGGCCGCGTCGAGCAACGACGCGCACCGTCGCTCGTGGACGTCACGCTCGATCCGGCGCAGCAAGCGGCGATCGAGCTCGCGCCGCGAAAGCCGCTGCTCGTCCTCGGCGAGGCGGGACACGGCAAGACCACCGTGCTGTTGCACCGCGTCGCGCGCCTGTGGCGGGAGGCGCGCGGGCCGCTCCGCGCGGTGATCCTCGTGCCGAGCGAGGGCCTCGTGCTGCTCCTCGGGCCGCTCCTCGCGCGTCT
>JACXTT010009174.1_pt1 | contig 13549 bp, 12 predicted proteins | sample 9270951 | NCBI WGS metagenome assembly JACXTT01 (sample SAMN15532306, study PRJNA645909) | rock metagenome | isolation source: weathered quartz diorite | place: Puerto Rico | collected 2017-06-21
CCATTCATGGGAGCCGGCGAAAATCAGGTTCGGTTTGTAGCTCATAGTGTCGGCCTAGAACTGGACGAGACGCCGGTCATCGCTCCGAAATTCGATAGTCCCCTGGAAACGGGCGTCGTTCTTGCCGTCGAGCCTAAAGTTTTCTATCCGGGTCTTGGCGGCGTCGGTGTGGAAAACACCTACGTGGTAACCGAAGGCCAATGCGAGCGCCTGACAAAATGCCCGATGGAGATTTTTACGGTGTAGCGGGGAGTTTTCAGGCGAAGCCCGTCAGCGTGATGATGCTTGGGCTGGTTTTGGTTTCAGCATGCGTTCGAAGAAATCGGCCATCGCCGTAACGGACATTTTCCAATGCTGCCAGAGCAGGGCATCGTGCACGTCGTCGGGTAGGACGAGCTCTTCGACCTTCACACCCTTTGCCACGAGCCGCCGCTCCAGATCGACTGTTTGATGAAACTCAACAGTCCGGTCATCATCTCCATGAATGAGCAAGACTGGTGATTTCCAGGTCGAAATTGCAGCGATAGGCGATGACTCGTATTCGACTTTCAGCGCCTGTTTCAAATCGAGTTCTGTGATCCCATCACCGACGAGAGCGTGTGCCATTTGCGTCGTATTTATTGGCGGCAGCCGGTCGTGAACCCCGTGGACGTCAACACCTGCCGCAAAAACATCGGAATTACGGCCCAACGCCAGCGCCGTCAAATACCCGCCCAACGATGCTCCCCATACGCCGATCCGACTGGGATCGACGTCTGATCTTGATTGCAAATAGCGTCCAGCCGCAAGGATGTCTCGATATTCAGTCGCGCCGCGTGCCCCTGTATTCTGGGCAAACTGAAACGCCTGACCGTAGCCTACGCTCAGCCGGTAATCCACGGAAAGGACAATGAACCCGCGGCCGGCCAAATATTGATTGGCGCCGTAGTCATTTGCGTACTCCCACCGATTGTGCCAACCCAGCATCATCTGACGCGGGCCGCCGCCATGGATGTAGACGACAGCAGGTTTGCGCGCCGCTCCGCCGGCCGGCTTGAAGAGTTGTCCATGCGCTTCGACGTTGTCGCTTGCGCGAAAGCTAACCAGTTCGGGTATCACAAGTTGAGAGGTTGGAAAATTGCCCGGCAGACGCTCCGCCGCCAAGGGTCGCGGATTTCCTCCGGATATGGGAAGAACGGCGGGAGTCGGCGGACGCTGTGCACCGGAACTCAAATAGGCGACGCTCTGACCGTCGGAAGTGACGACAGGACTCCACTCGATTCCGGCGCCAGTCGTTAGAGGCATCGGCATCGCAGCACTTACGGAAACCTTATAGAGGTGCCGTCGATCGATATCGCTGCGATCGGGACCTGTGTTCGCATTGTAGATGACAAAGCGGCGATCGGGCGTCAAGGTCATCTGCTCGACCATGAAGGAACCCGGGGTCAACAACAATGGTTTTCTGCTGGAGCCTGGATGCTGCAACGAATATAGATGCGGAAATCCGTCGCGATAGGACATAAAAAGCAACGTGTCGTCCGCAGCCCATCGCAGCTCGATGCCTCCGGGGTTCTGAAGGATAGGATCGACGGGCATTTCGCCGCTGGTTACGGCGGTGACGACCGACTCAGCATTTGAATCGCCGCGCCTCACCGATTCCACATCGACAACCAGAACCTTCCAGGGCGCATCGAATCTGGCAAGCGGCGATCGCGGTGTTCCGCCGGCGCCGGGCTGCCGCAGAAATGCAATCCTCTTTCCGTCCATGGACCACACAGGCAAAGAATCCCTTGATGTCGAAGGCGCAATGTAACGGATCGGCTGGTCGGAACCTGTAAACAATCCGATAAAGCTGTGATCGCCGCGATTCGATACGAATGCGAGCGTTCGCCCGTCGGGCGACCACGTTGGCGCGTCGCTTCCGCCGCGCGCGTAGAACGCCTGCTGAGGCTGCTTGGATCCGTCGATCGGCCCAAACCAGATGCGCCGATCGCGAATGAACGCAACACGTTCGCCGTCAGGAGCAATCACAGGATTGTCGCCATCCGCGATCAATTTCGGCGCTCCTCCTGCGGCCGGTACAGCCCAAATCTGAATTTTTGGCTGTACTGGACTCTGTGCGGGATTTGGGGGAGCATCGCCTTGACGGCTGGCTCCGTGGTCGCCCCCCCGCACGTAGACGATTGTCTTGCCGTCACGCGAAAACGAAAGTTGCGTCAATTCCTGGCCATCGTCTTGCGTGTAAGACGTCACCTTCCTTGCAGCGAAATCCGGACCCTCCGCTGCGTAAATATTCCGCACGCCGCGCTCATTGAACGTCCAGGCGATCGTTGATCCTACCGGCGACGCAATCAGATTCTCGGGAGAAGGGAAGCCCAGGATTTGATCAACCGTAAACGAAGTCGCTGGGGTTTGCCCATGTGCCAAAACCACCACAAACGCACATGAAAGAATCAGGGCGGCTAACGTTGATCGCATGGTTATCCTCCAACTTGACGGGTATTAGCGCGAATTATGCCTTAGTTTCCCGGCGCAAAACGATTCGTTTCGAGTAAAACTAAAGAAATCCGCGGGACGGCCGATAAGCAATAAGGCTAAATGCCTACCATAGGTTACTGAAGGGGAGATGGGAAACGGCGATGGTACAGCAACTGAACATCATTGATATGCGGCCGCAGAATTGCGAGGTCTGCGGCAGGAGAACACCCGAGAACGGCCCATGCACAACATGCCAGGAATGGGTGGAGCACTATACTTATACGCTTCCGCGAAACAGCTTTGGTTGCGAGCACGGTCCTGAGCCCAAACTAAGGACATTTGCGTTCACATCGCTGTAACGCGTCACGCTGCTCTTCGCGCCGGTATTCGACGCGTCCAGTTCGGCCATAATATCCGCAGCGCATGTCCAAGACAGATAAATCCAATTATTTTTTGCCGAATACAACGCGCGGGCTGCTGCCGACCTGTTCGTAGCGAAAGGCGTCCGCAGGACGATCGAGCCTCATAACGTAAAGGCTGGTCGAGTTATCGCGGGCGGGACTGCCACTGACGATAATGCGATCGCCGTATTTCAGCGTGTCGCGAGTCACACCTACCTCAACGAGCTCGGACTTGTTATCTAGTTCGAGCCGCCAATGTTCCATCGCTCCGCCGGAATTTCCCACATCGACCAACAGGTACGGGTGCGGATTAACAAAATTGAACTGGGCGACAGTACCTTCAATAGTCACCTTCCGGGTGCTGTCGTAGACGCCGGCGATTGAATGATGTGCATAGATCGCCGTGGCTGAAATAGTGACTCCAATAATGAAAAGAAGGACGGCTTGCTTCATCCCGCGATTTTATATCTATCGCTACATCAAATTCCAAATTTCGACGTCATCCACTGCCAAAATGCAGCATCCTCCGGCGTCGTGGTGTTCCAGATGGGCCGAGCGACCCTCCTTGCCTCCTCGATGTGCCCCGCCATGCACAATGCAAACACGCGATATAACTCGGTGTAGGGATCCTGAGGAGATTTTTCGTGCGCCATGTCGAGATAAACCGCTGCGCGCTCGTAATCGCGATCGGCGATCGCGACGATGCCGGTAAGATACTCGGCGAGCCCGCTGCCATCGTCGACAGCATTGTGCAGGGTGCTTTCGTAAAGAGAGTTGGTCCCAAGGAACCAAAGGGCTGCCGTCCTGAGCGATGTTTCTGTGAGGACATAATGTGCTGCGCGGAGGTAGCGCTGCGGTGTATAAAATGTATCCCCCTCGAGCTGGATGACGTTGATCATTCCTTGCAGATCGAAGTAAGGAAGCGCTTTCTCTTTCATGGACTCGGGCCAATACCGCCCGGCCACATTACTGTTCACGAATGTTGCTTTCGGTCGTTGCACGCGAAGAACCTGTTTGTAAAACTCGAACCGGGCATTTTCCAGATTCGTGTACAGCGGGCGCAGCCGTTTGGGGTAGTTGTCTTCGAGCGGTAGAGTGCCGGCGACGATTTCCTTCAGATAGTCGGCGTCTCCAATGAATAGGGATCCGAATTGTTCAGGACTCTCTAAGCCGATCGCGCGCAGCTTGGGTCCAAGTATCGGATCCCGCCACTGTCTCGTGAACTGTTCCTCAGTCGGCGGCCCTACTCCTCGCCCGCGGGTGCCCACGAGCATCCAGTCTGCCGACGTACCGTTCCACATCGAGCAGTCCGGAAACACGTCGCAGAACGCGCGGAGGATCGCTTTCGTATCCTCGGCGCTCAAATCCAGAATCGGCACCCAGTAAGTTGTCATTCCGCCTTCGTTTAGGCGATCGTGGACCAACTGGAAATATTCCTTGGTGTAGAGATTCACCACACCTGGGCGTCGCGGCGGCGGAGGTTCGCCTGTGATCAGATCATAGCGATTCGAGGTGGTCTGCAGAAAGTACCGGACATCTTCGATGTGCACCTTGATTCGTGAGTCCCGCAGGGGATGCGTTTCCGGCGTGTATATCGTATTGCTCAACTGGAGAATGTCCGATGAGAGTTCAACGAGGTCGATCGATTCCAGCGATGGAATGTCCGTAACCGCGCCGGTCGTAACGCCGACACCGAAACCCATGATCAGAGCCTTTTTCAAGTCGGGGCGAACCGCGGCCGGCCAATAGGCATACAGGCTCATGTAGCGCTGCGCAAACGAGCTGTTCGCCGTCATCGAAAAACCGTCTGTGACGAGACGGTAGTAGAGGCGCTGCCCCAAAAAGTCCTTGCGCAAATAGAGGCTGGTTTCCGTTCGACCCTCTCTGACGGCCACGATCTCGGAGCCGTCAGACTGAAACATTCTCACCGTCATCGGCAGATATACCGACTGCATTAGTCCGAAAGGGAATAAAAGAACACAAGCCAGATACGCACTGCCGGCAGCGAAAAACGACCTGCGACGGGTAGAACTGTCGATCGCGGCGAGCAAGGCAACTCCTCCGTACGCGAGAGACAGAGCGAACAACGACTTCTCCACTCCAAGAAAAGGAATCAATACGAAGCCGGCGGCGAGAGCGCCCAGCATCGAGCCTACCGTGTTAGCCAACGTGAGCCAACCAGCGGCTCTCGCTTCGTCGGCAACTTCATTTTTTAACGCCGCGCCCTGGAGCGTGAAGAGTATTCCGGATAGAAGACAGACAGGGAAAAAAAGGCGAAGAGCGAAAAGCAACATCGAACTCCCCGCGGTCGCTCGCTCGTAATTAACGGAGCCAATCCGGAAAGCCCAATACGTCAGGATAAGGAAGACTCCTGCGGCGAATGCGATAAGGGATAAATGGCGGACTGCGTCCGGATGCGACTTGAGCCAGCGTGAAGCGGCCAGGCCTCCGGCGCCGATACCGACCAGCACGACTGAAAGCATCAGCGCAAAAGCCAGCGTGCCGGTAACCACGAACATCGAAAGAAAGCGAAACCAGACCACCTCGAGAGCCAACAGGCTCCCGCCGGAGAGAAACGCTGCCGCAAGAATCCGTCTGCCGGAAAAGGAGAGCCGCGGGCGTATGCTCTCGGGTTTCAACGTCAGGAATATGGCTCGATTCGCATCCCCCGCCGACCGTTGTGAAAGCCACCAAGCCGTCGCCGCAGCGCTGACGTTAAGGAAGACGGCGACATAAGCGGAGCCGCGAATACCGAAGCGTTCGACGAGCAGCATCTCCAGCGCCAGCGTTCCGCCTACAGCGCCAAGAGTATTCCACCCGTAGAGGCGCCCCAGGGCGCTGCCGAAATTCGCATCCCAGCGCATGACACCTTTGACCAGAAGCGGCAGAGTCACCCCCATCGCCGTTGTGGGAACGAGAAGCAGTAGAAACGCGGTTCCGAACCGTAACGGATTCATGACAACAGGAATGTCTACAAAAGGGCGGAACAGCGGTACGAGGAGTTCCGTGAGCACAGGAAGCAGGAGCGTGAGACCGGCACCTGTAATTCCGATCACCACCTCTATCACGGCATAAGCGGCCAACGGGCGGCGGACGGCCGTACCGTAACGGCTCGCGAGAGCGTTGCCGAGGGCCAGACCGCCCATGAAACTCGAGAGGACGGCGTTCGAAGCCCACATACTGTTGCCGAATACGAGTCCGCACAGATAGAACCAGACGGATTCGAAGATCAGGGCAGAACAACCCGAAAGAAAAAGGATCCCGCAGAGAAGATAAACGTACAACCGATGCTCTGCGCTGCGGCGAGTACCTTCGACTGTTTTATAGGCCCGGCTTGTAACCAACGGACCTCGTTTTCGACCCATCGACAATTCCTGGAGCAGTCGCGCTCACGCACACGTGTGATGCCGGACTTGATCCTGACACGTATTTTACGAGGTCTGCCGGCCGCTGTTAAAACAGAGAGTGTCGAATTACAAGCTGGGTATACAATGTCCCCGAACAGCTCACAGTTCCGGAGGAGATCGATCATGAGCAACACTTTTTTGAGCAAAAAAGTTTGGGTGCCTCAACTCATATTGGCGGGCCTGATCGTTTGGCTCGGCTACGGGATTCTCATTAAATCAGGAAAAATTTCAGACGTGATTTATGGAGGACCCGCGGCGCAGGGTCAGGCAGGCCGGAAATCCGTGGTTATCGACCGGCCCCCGCTGCGTTTCATCAAAGATCCGAATCCGAGTTTCAGTGCGGTAGCCGTAAATTCCGAGAACAACATGCTCGTCGTCGCGGATGAAAACATGTTCAACGTCTTGGAGTACGACCGCCGAGACAATACTCCGGCTCAGGCTCGCTTTACGGAACCTAAACGCGTCGTTGGTGGGACCGAGACCAGAATGGAGATGATGTGCGGAGTGTATATCGACCCGAAGACGCGCGAGATCTATTTCCGCAATACAGACACGCAACCATGGCTTCCTGTTTTTTCGCCGGATGCGAAGGGAAACGTCAAACCAAGCCGTTACCTGAATGGCATCCGCGGTTTCTCGCTGACCGCTAACGAAGAACGGCAGGAACTCTATGTCGTGAATCAGGAAGACAACGCGGTCTACATTTACCGCAAGCAGGCTGAAGGCGAGGAAAAGCCGCTTCGGATTTTACGCGGTCCCGATACGCTGATGGCCGATCCGCACGGCATCGCCTTGGACACCAAGAACAACGTCATGTTTGTGAGCAATTTTGGAAGCGCGCAGGTGACCGATCCGCAAGGTCGAGCCTACGGCGCCTATAAACAGCCGTCGATCACTGTTTATCCGCTGCTGGCTTCAGGAAACACCAAACCTCTACGTGTCATCGAAGGACCGAAGACGAAGTTGAATTGGCCGGCGCACATGGCATTTCATGAGGAACGGCAGGAGCTGTTTGTGGCTAACGACGCCGACGACTCGGTGTTCGTTTTCCGAGCCTCCGACGCAGGCGATGTCGCCCCGATCCGCGTGATCAAGGGTTCCAACACCGGTATCTTGCATCCGCCCGGCATCGCTCTGGACACAAAACTGAACGAGCTGTATGTCGCGAGCATGGGAAACGCTTCGGTGACGGTTTTCCCCGTAACCGCTGATGGCAACGTGAAGCCCGTGCGAACAATTCGAGGAGCACCAGCAGGCTCTATCGGTCTCAATATCGGCAATCCTGGAGCGGTAGGCTACGACACCAAACGGCAGCAAGTTCTGGTGCCGAACTGAGTGGCTCATCCGCAAATCGCGGCGTTCGCCAGGTTGGCGAACGGCGGGCAGGCGCCGGTTAGAGCGATCTATGGCCAGGTGAGCAAACTCTCCCGAACAATGCACGACATCCGTTACGACGAAGTACACGACGAAATTCTTGTACCGGTTCCCTACGGGCAGGCAATTCTGACGTTTCGCGGAGGAGCGGACGGACAGGAAGCGCCCGTTCGCATCTTGCAAGGTCCCAGGGTTGGAACCATCGGTAGCCGAGTTGAGGTAGACCCGATCAACAACGAGATTTATATACCCACCAACACGAGCATCCGGGTGTTTCCTCGTGCGGTCAATGGAGACGCCGCCCCTCTTCGAGTGATCGAGGGTCCGGACACTCTGTTGAAAAACGCTCAATCCGTTGCTGTGGATCCCGTCAACAATATCATCGCAGTTGGACTAAACAGCAATTACGGAACGGAGCGGGCGGGCCGTACGAGCAGGTCCGGCCAAGCAACCGAAAAGCAGCCGCCGGGCGGAATATTGATCTTTAACCGGACGGCTAACGGAAACGTGAAACCTATAGGCATCATCCGTGGTCCGAACTCCGGGATTATCCGGATCAACCAGATCCAGGTATATCCTCCGCGCAAGTTGATCATCGCCGCTCAACCGGGCACCGGCGATCAAATGGAACCTGCGAACGCGTTCCTCGGGGTCTGGAGCGAAACCGATAACGGCGATGTTGCCCCGCTTTGGAAACTGCCCGTAGGTGAGCGGACAAAGCTCAAGAAGCCTTTCGGTGTGGTTTTGAATCCGAAAAATAAGGAAGTGATTATCTCGGATATGCGAAACCAGGGTGTACTTATGTTCTCAGTGCCGGAAATCTTCTAGCGTGCACGGGCGCAGATGGTTTACGCGAACCGTTCATTTTTCCGATGAGTGAGAAACGGGAACCGGAAATAACGCCGTTACCGTTTCTCAATCTCGATTTTTTGAAAAGCCCTGCGGCCAGAACCATCCGAATTCTTGCCGAATACCTGGAACCGGCGGAAAGATTGCGCCGTGCGAAGATTCGCGACACGATCGTCTTCTTTGGTTCGGCGCGATCACCCTCGCCTGAGCAGGCAACGCGGGACTTACAACATGGTCAAAGTCTCTCGCCGGCAACCGTGACTTCATCATATGTTCCGGTGGTTCAGGCGGAATGATGGAAGCTGCCAATCGCGGGGCTTCGCTCGCCGGCGGTAAGACCATCGGTCTAAATATTCAATTACCGCTCGAGCAATACGTCAATCCGTATGTCCCACGTGAGCTGGTCTTCACCTTTCATTATTTTTTCATGCGCAAGTTCTGGTTCGTGTACCTCGCGAAAGCGCTCGTTATATTTCCGGGCGGTTACGGCACCATGGATGAGTTCTTCGAGGTATTGACTCTGATTCAGACGAGCAAGCCACGTAAGGTCATGCCGGTTGTACTGTTTGGCACTGAATATTGGGATGAGGTGATCGACTTCAACGCGCTGGTCCGATGGGGTACCGTCAGCGCAAAAGAGCTGGAGATATTCCACAAGTCCGATTCGGTTGATGACGCATACTCCTACTTAACACAGAAGCTGGAAAGTCTTTACGCAACACCCGAGGGTCTGGACCAAATCAAATTGACTTGATCCAATAACCGGCGGTCGTTATGTGCGGGAGCGGTAGACTCGACGAACTTTCTGGAGGTACGCTTCGGCACTCCCCGATTCAGAAGAATTCGGAACCCAGCCGTTGTATCGCTTTATGCCTTCGTCCTGGCCGTAACGACGAACATAGTCTTTGAGGATCCTGACGCCGAAATCGACGTTGTCTTCGATTTTGAAGAGGTTGATGCCTTCCCGATCTACAGTGCGAGCCCAAGTGGGAACGTGTATTTGCATGACGCCGACAGCGTTGGCCGAAGAGATCGCGAAGGGGTTCCCACGGCTTTCGACGATGACGATACTGGCGATCAGGCGCGGCTCAATGTTGTGCTTGCGGCTGCTCTGGACGATGGCTTCTGCAACACGCTCGCGGCGAGTACCGTCAATTTCAAACCTTTTCAACAGCGCGTCGATCTCTTTTACGCTGGGATCCGGACGAGGCACTGATGCGCTCGTACCTGCTTGATCCATTCCAAAATTTAACGACTTGTCCGTTCTCCATCCGAAAAGCGCAAGAGCGTTTGAACTCAATAAACCCGCTTCCAGCATCACGAGCAGCAGGCCAACAATCATCAGCATCGATCGTCGCGATAGTTTGTGCTCACACCGATGTGAGACATAAATTTTGTGGTGCCCTTGCTGTATCCACTTGCATCGTCGGCAACGTATAGAGGCCATTTTGTCCGCCTTTCCGAGATTCTGCAACGCATCCTGACTGCCGGAAAGTGCAGGCGCTGGCTAAGTGATTGAGATGTCACGCTCACGCGACTCGAAGGAAGAACTTAGCTCGGTCTCGCGGATCGGTCTGCCGGGCGCGAAGAGTACAGAATTTTGACGTGGTCAAAGAAGGGGGACCGGAAGGAACCGTCTCTTTCCGGTCAGTTACGAAACGCTCTCCAATCTGTCGAACACGGCTGGTCCTGTGATTCGAGAAACTTAGCTGCGGTGTCATAAACGTGACCACCGCAGCGGTTTCCTAAATTGAAGAGGACACTAAGGTTTGTACTGAAATGGCCTTGGCGTCCCATGCTTCCAGTCGGGCAGAACAAATCCATCACGATTGGGCATTTTGATCTGCGGCAGATTCTCGGCATTGAGGACCTGGTCCTCGGGGATAACATCGTTTTTGTAAAGCAGGTACGCGGTTATGGCGTAAACCTCGTCGGGTTTTAACGTGCCTTCTTTTCCGAAAGGCATGCCACGATTGATGTAGTCCCAAATCACGGTCGCGTATGGCGAGTGAAGCGCCATCACATTTCCGCCTCGGATACATGGGGAAAGGCAGGGCGGCAGCTTGGCCATTGCGGCAGCGTCGGCTTTGATCAACTGCGGAGCCCGGCCTTCATATCCGTTTTTACCGTGACATGCCGCACACTTCTGTCCATAGAGTTCCGCACCCTCTTTTGCGCTTCCGCTGCCTGGGGGAAGTTCCTTCCCCTCAGGACTGACGGCGATATCCCAAGCGCGGATTTCGTCTGCGCTCGGAGTCTTTCCCAAACCATAGGTGGGCGATTGTGCCCAGGCTATAACGAAGACGCCGAGCATCATCACAAGGGCCATTACAGTCAGAAGAAGCTTACGCAAGTCCATTTTGCACGCTCCCGTCCGCGGCTATCTTCCATGGAACAATCGTATTGTCGGTACCTTGCACGCCGTGGTCGTGGTAATAATCTGCGGCCACGTTGAAGACTTTGGCAAGTTGGGCTCGTGACGGTTGAACCTGACCCAGTTCGTCTGTACAACGCGACTGTAGCTCACACTCTTTTCCATCCCATTTCCAGTTCAGTCCGAACCGGGTGTGCGCCATTCGGTGTACTTCACCACGAATCTCAGCTTCTTTCCAAGTGTGCCCGCCATCGGTGGATATCTCCACCTTCTTAACGGCGCCGCCGCCCGACCAGGCCAAGCCTGTAATTTGGTAGATACCGGGGCCGGGCAACTTGTGTCCGCCCGAAGGAAATGTGATGACCGATTTCGGTCCCCATTGGAGATTGAAAGCGGCAACTTTGGGATCCTTCGAGATGTGACCGTAGTCGTTGTAAGTCATGTAATACCGGTCTACGACCTTCATGCGTCTCAACCACTTGGTGTTATAAATTCCTTCGAAGCCTGGAACGATCAGCCGCACCGGGAAGCCATTCTGAGGACGGATCGGCTCGCCGCTTTGAGCGTACGCCACGATGCAGTCGTCCATCGCCTTCGCCAGCGGAAAGCTGCCCGCTCCTTTAACTTCCTCCGCTCCTTCGGAAACAACCCAATTCGCGCCCTTTTGGACGCCGACCTCTTTAAGCAACAGCGATAGGGGCACCCCTGTCCATTCGCTGCAACTCGTCAAGCCGGTCGTTTGTTGGACCGTCTTGTGCTCCGGCTTTGCACGATTTCCCAAGCACTCGAGAAAATGCGGCCGGGATACGGAAGGAAAGCGCTTCAAATCCTCCAGTGTGAACTCCAGCGGCCGGTCCACCATCCCGTGAAGCAAGAAACGATACTCGCGTGGATCGATGTCCGGAACAATGGCACCACGGTGGGTGCCCACAAAGTGGAGCGCGGATGGTGTGATATTGCCTACAGAGTCCTGAAGCGGGCTCAATACATGGAACGTAAGGCCGAATTCATCGGGCGAAGGTCTCTCGTTTACAGCTATTCGTATCGAAGTTACGTACTTTGAGCGCTCGCCGTAAGCGACCTCGTCCTTCAGAGAACGCTTTACCGGTGCCGGTGTCTGACCGAATGCAGGCTGTATTGCACTCACGGCAGCCGCCGCGGCGCCACCCTTTAGAAATTTTCGTCGACTAGATTTTTTCGAGTCCATGGTCTCTCCTTCAGAGCTGTCTTCCACTTCTGGCCGATGACGCCTTGTGGGAGTTCGCAATTGCACGAAATGTATGCCACTTTCCTCTGCCAATCAACTTTTATCTGAGACTTGTTTGTGTTTCCGCGATGGGCCCTGCCGGCGCTTAGGTAAATCAGCCTTAGTATTGCATCCCGTCCACGTCGGGTGGGCCGAGCGGCGGCCCGTAAGGTGCGCTGTCCAACCAGTGGCCCGCCGCAGGCAAAAGCGGAGCCAGAGTTGCGGCGGCGCGCCTCTTTAGCCTCCGAAACAGCGTTGGAGCAGTCAAGTGATGAAGCGCGACACTCGATGCCGCACGGTTGCGCAAGGCTGCCGTGCGGCGCACTGTGGCAAAGTGATCGATCGCGGCTGCGGCTTCTTCTGCCGAACGGGATTTCAGCGCACGATCTACCGCGGCGACTGCCAGAAACGCATCCGGAATACCGGAGTTCAAACCGCGTGCTCCGAATGGCGCAAAAAGATGAGCGGCTTCGCCGGTCAGCAGGATTCGCCGATATGAATCGGTGAAAGATTTCGCAACGGCTTGCCGAAAAACGTACGTCGATACCCACGTGATCCGATCCGCGTAATCGGCGCGGATTACCGAGGGCAGCCACCGGCGAACGCCCTCAACACCACTGAACGTTTCTGGAATATCTGTGGGATGGCATTGCAGATCAATACGCCAATGCCCTGCAAATGGGACAAACAAGACGTTACGTCCACCGACACCCGGATGCTCGTAATGGAAGATGCGCTCGATAGGTAGTGGATAGGATGGATCCTCTGCCGTATCCACGATGACAAATGCGTTGGTTGTATGCGGGCCTTCCAATTTCAGTCCGGCGGACTCACGGACGGCTGACCGGGCTCCATCTGCCGCGATCACATATCGCGCTTTGAAAGAAGTACCGGAGGACGTTGCCAGCGAAACTATCTCGGAAGTAGCCGCTGCCGCCGTGACCGCAGTGTTCCAGACGAAATCGACACCGGCGGCGAGACATGCTCGATACAAGACTTGCTCGGTTACCACCTGCGGCAGGCTTGTCGCTACCGGCAAGTCGCCCTGAGGATTTTGGGGGTAAGTACGCGAAAAGATCTCGCGGCCGCGATAGAACGTCCGCTTCGTCTGCCACGCCAGCCCATGAGTGACCAGTTGTTTCCCAAGGCCGAGTTGGATTTTTTCTAATATCAGGAGCGAAGCACGATGAATGAAGATCGCGCGGCTGCCCGGCCGGATTCTGTCCTGAGCTTCTGCTTCTAAAATGGTGACCTGCCGCCCGAGATTGCGCAGTGCTAATGCCGCCGTCAACCCCACCGGGCCGGCCCCCACGACGATTGTCTCTGTGTCCATTACATCGCCGAACCTTCTATCTATTCTAAGTTCGAAGCAATGTAAGGGAAGCCGCGCCCGTTTCAGTAGCGCTTGTGGCTCCGCATGTTTGGCTGCGGCCATAACCAA
>JACXTT010009175.1_pt1 | contig 13548 bp, 10 predicted proteins | sample 9270951 | NCBI WGS metagenome assembly JACXTT01 (sample SAMN15532306, study PRJNA645909) | rock metagenome | isolation source: weathered quartz diorite | place: Puerto Rico | collected 2017-06-21
GCACGAGCGGGGGACGGACGGGATCGCGCGCCCAGCCCGTCAGGTCGACGACGAGCTCCTCGCGGCCCCCGACGTCGAGACCGGCCGTGGGCTCGTCGAAGAGCACGATCCCCGGATCGTTCATCAGCGTGCGGGCAAGCAGCACTCGCTGCCGTTCGCCGGCCGACAGCGTGGGGAACTTGTGGTCGGCGACCGCGGGGCAGCGGAACCGCTCGAGCAACGAGCGGGCACGGATGCGGTCGTCGTCGGTGTACCGGTGCCACCACGGCGCGAGCGCCGCGTACCGCGCGGTCATCACGACCTCGGTCGCGGTCATGCTCGGCTCGAGGCGCGCGGCCAGCGCGGGGGACGAGAACGCGATGCGCTCGCGCAACGTGCGCACGTCGCACCGGCCAAGCCGCTGGCCGAGCACGTCGACCGTGCCGGTCGTCGGGTGGAGGTACAGCGCGGCGATCCGCAACAGGGTGGTCTTGCCCGCGCCGTTCGGCCCGAGCACGACCCAGTGCTCACCGGTATGGATGTCCCAGGTGATGCCGTCGAGGATGCGCGTGCCGTCGATGTCGAGCGAGATGTCGGTGCACGCGAGGGCAGCCACCACGAAGGTGTGAGGCTACGGGACTCAGCAGCTCGCGCCGCCCGGGTTCTTGGCGATGAGCGGCTGTATCGACCGCACGCGTTGACCGGGCTGCGGGAGCGGCGCGCCCGCCTTGATGCCGAACTCCTCGACGACCATCAGCTTCCGGCCGACGCACAACGCGGCGATGCCGACCAGCTGCGCTTGTGGCAGCAGGATGTTCTCGCGGTGCGTCGTCGAGCGCATCAGGGTGAGATGGGCGGTGCCCGCGTCGTCGGCGCCGCGGCCCGAGCCGACGAAGAGGTTCTCGCCCACCTCCGCGAGCCGGTAGTGCGACGCGACGATGATGCGCCCGAGGTCCTGGTGCCGGAACTGCCGCGTGGTGATCAGGTGCCGGCCCCAGTGCGCGGCGTATCTCGCGAGGAGTGCGTTCGGACGAACCTGCTGCAGGTGACGGTTCCGGCGCTCGGCGTTGATCTTCGCCAGCAGCGAGTGGGCAATCGCTCGCGACGAACGGACCCTGGGCGGCCGCGCCACCATCGAGTGCGATGCGGATGCCGTCGCGCCGAAGTATTGGTTCACCGGCGGCATGCACGCGGTCGTCGCGAGCACAACCCCGATCGCAACGACGATCGCGGCGAGCTTTCTGATCGCGCGGCGCGAACGACCGCGCGTACGAAGGTTCATCGACTCCCCACTTCGGGCCCGCACCCTATGCACTCCGGGCCGCGGCGTCGCCAACGGGGCCTCCTAAACTCGAAGCAGATGGCAACGAGCGCGCGTGTGCCCGACAAGCCGAGCCTCGACGGAATCGGCGAACGATGGGCGACGACCTGGGAAGACGGCGGCCTGTACCGCTTCGATCGCACTCGCACGCGGGCCGAGATCTTCTCGATCGACACGCCTCCGCCGACTGTCAGCGGGTCGCTGCACATGGGATCGGCGTTCGGCTACGTGCAGACCGATGCACTGGCGCGCTATCAGCGCATGCGCGGCCGCGAGGTCTTCTATCCGATGGGCTGGGACGACAACGGCCTCGCCACCGAACGGCGCGTGCAGAACTACTACGGCGTGCGCTGCGATCCGCACCTTCCGCACGACCCCGACTTCACGCCGCCCGCGCAGCCACCGAAGGAAGCGATCGCGATCTCGCGGCCCAACTTCCTCGAGTTGTGCGCGCAGCTCGTCGAACAGGACGAGCAGACGTTCGAGGAGGTGTGGCGCGCACTCGGGCTCTCGGTCGATTGGACGCTCACCTACACGACGATCGGCACGTCGGCGCGGCGCGCGAGCCAGCGGGCGTTCCTGCGCAACCTCGCGCGCGGCGAGGCGTACCAGGCCGACGCGCCGACGCTCTGGGACGTCGACATGCGCACCGCGGTCGCGCAGGCCGAGCTCGAAGACCGTGAGCTGCCGGGCGCGTACCACGCGCTCCGCTTCCGCCGGGGCGACGGCTCGGATCTGCTGATCGACACGACGCGCCCCGAACTCCTCGCGGCGTGCGTCGCGGTCGTCGCCCACCCCGACGACGAGCGCTACCAGCCGTTGTTCGGCTCCGAGGTGTCGACGCCGCTCTACCACGTGCGCGTTCCCGTCGTCGCGCACCATCTCGCCGATCCCGAGAAGGGAACCGGCATCGCCATGATCTGCACGTTCGGCGACACCACCGACGTCGTCTGGTGGCGCGAGCTGCGACTGCCGACGCGGGCGATCATCGGTATCGACGGCCGCATCCGCGCGGAGCCGCCATCCGGGTTCGAAGACGGCGGGGCCGACGCGTACGCGGAGATCGTCGGCAAGAACGTGAAGCAGGCGCAGAAGATCGTCGTGGAGCAGCTGCGCGAAGCGGGCGACCTCGAGGGCGAACCGCGGCCGATCACGCACCCGGTGAAGTTCTACGAGCGGGGCGACCGTCCACTCGAGATCGTCACGTCGCGGCAGTGGTACTACCGCAACGGCGGCCGCGATCCGGCGCTGCGCGAGGAGCTGCTCGCGCTGGGCCGCGAGCTGAACTGGCACCCGCCGCACATGCGCGCCCGGTACGACACCTGGATCGAGGGGCTCAACTCCGACTGGCTGGTCAGCCGGCAGCGCTACTTCGGCCTGCCGTTCCCGATCTGGTATCGCCTCGACGCCGACGGCGCGCCGATCCACGACGCCCCGATCCTCCCCGACGAGGCCGACCTACCCGTTGACCCGTCGTCCGACGTGCCGGCCGGGTACACCGCCGACCGGCGCGGCCAGCCGAACGGCTTCGTCGAGGACCCCGACGTGATGGACACCTGGGCGACGTCTTCGCTCACGCCCCAGATCGTCACCGGGTGGGTCGACGACCCCGATCTGTTCGACCGCACATTCCCGATGAACCTGCGGCCGCAGGGTCCGGAGATCATCCGGACGTGGCTGTTCGACACGGTGGTGCGCTCACGGTTCGAGCACGGGCAACTCCCGTGGTCCGACACGATGATCAACGGCTGGGTGCTCGACCCCGACCGCAAGAAGATGTCGAAGTCCAAGGGCAACGTCGTCACCCCGATGGCGCTGGTCGAAGAGTACGGCGCCGACGCGCTGCGTTACTGGGCCTGCAACGGTCGCCCGGCAGTCGACACCGCGATCGACCACGGGATCATGAAGATCGGCCGCAAGCTGGCGATCAAGATCCTCAACGCGTCGAAGTTCACGCTGAACATCGCGGGGGACCGACTCGACGACGCGGCTGCCACCGACGCGCTGCGCGCGGTCACCAACCCGCTCGACCGGTCGATGCTCGCCGCGCTGGCCGACGTCATCGCCGACGCGACCGACGCGTTCGACGCGTTCGACTACGCACGTGCGCTCGAGCGAGTCGAGCGTTTCTTCTGGGCGTTCTGCGACGACTACGTCGAGCTCGTGAAGGGCCGGGCGTACGGCGGCGCCGGCGACGACGAGGCGCGCTCGGCCGCGACCGCCCTGCTGACCGCGCTGTCGACGCTGTTGCGTGCGTTCGCGCCGATCATGCCGTTCGTCACCGAAGAGGTGTGGTCGTGGTATGCCGAAGGCTCGGTGCACCGCACGCCCTGGCCGACCGCCGACGAGCTCCGTCTCCCCGACGGCGCGCCGCTCGTGTTCGAGGTGACTGCCGACGTGCTCGCCGTGGTGCGGAAGCAGAAGTCCGAACAGAAGCGGTCGCTGATCACCCCGGTACGTGAGGTTGTCGTGCACGACACGGCGGAGCGGCTGGCCGCGCTGGCGCGGGCCGAGAGTGACTTGCGCGAGGCGGGCAAGATCGCGGCGCTCTCGACCGCCGACAGCGCCGCGCTGCGCGTCGAGGTCGAGCTCGTCCCGCCCGAGAACGCGTGATCCTGCCCGGCCGCGGTGAGCCGAGAGCTTGGCTCGACGCGCACGTGAACCTCGAGACCGGAGTCGGTACGCCGCGGACGCGCGAGCGCGGCGCGCCGACACTCGAACGCATCAGCACGCTGCTCCAGTACCTGGGCTCGCCGCAGCTCGAGTACCCGGCGATCCACCTCACGGGTACGAACGGCAAGACTACGACCACGCGCATCATCACGCAGCTGCTCGCGAGCGCGGGGTACACCGCCGGGGCGTACACGAGCCCGCACCTGCAGCGCGTCAACGAGCGGATCGTCCGCAACGGCGAGCCGATCACCGACGACGAGCTCGACGAGCAGCTCCGCGTCGTCGCGCTGGTCGAGCAGGAGATCGGCGTGGACCCCTCGTACTTCGAGGTGCTCACCGGCGCGGCGTTGCGCTGGTTCGCCGACGTGGCCGTCGACGTCGCGGTGCTCGAGGTCGGGCTGGGCGGCACCTGGGACGCAACCAACGTCGTCGACGGCGACGTCGCGGTCGTGACCAACGTCAGCATCGACCACACGCAGTACCTCGGCACGACGGTCGCGCAGATCGCGTCCGAGAAGGCCGGGATCGTGAAGGAGAAGAGCATCCTCGTGCTCGGCGAGACCGACCCCGACCTCGCGGAGCTGTTCACCGACCGCGGCCCGGCACGGGTCCTCCGTCGCAACGCCGATTTCGGCGTCGTGAGCTCGACGACCGCGGTCGGCGGGCGGGTGCTCGACCTCTACACGCCCGACGCCCGGTACGCCGACGTGTTCGTGCCGCTGCACGGGGCGCACCAGGCCGACAACGCTGCGATCGCGCTCGCCGCGACCGAGGCGTTCGCGGGCGCGCCGCTCGACGACGATGCAGTGCGCGAGGGCTTCGCCGGGGTGCGTTCGCCCGGGCGACTCGAGGTGGTCGGGCGCCACCCGCTCGTGCTGCTCGACGGCGCGCACAACATCGCCGGCGCGCACGCACTGCGCGCGGCCCTCGCTGAAGAGTTCGTGCAGACGCCGCGCACGTTGGTGGTCGGCATGCTGCGCGAGCGCGATGCGGCCGAGATGCTCACGGCGTTGGGGCTCGACGAGGTCGAGATGTTGGTGTGCGCGCCGCCGCCGAATCCCCGCGCGCTGGCGCCCGCCGAGATCGCGGCTGCCGCCCGGACACTCGGCTTCTCCGCCGACCGCATCGAGGTCGTCGACAACGTGCCCGAAGCGGTGTCGACCGCGTTGCTCGCGACGCCCACGGAGGGCGAGATCATCGTCACGGGATCGCTGTATTTCGTGGGCGCCGCGCGCGGGCTCTTGGTGAAGGAGTAGCGCGTTCTCACGCTTTGGGGACGCTCGGAGCACTCCGATAGCCTCACCCGCCCATGGAGAGCCAGGCGCAGAGCCGGAGGCCCGGACAGCTGATCACGCTTCTTGTGTGTGATGGAGGGTCGGAGGCCGGAGCCGCATGAGTAGCGATCGCACACTCGTGCTGTGCAAGCCGGATGCAGTCGAGCGCGGGCTGGTAGGCGAGATCGTCGCGCGCATCGAGCGCAAGGGTCTGCACATCGTCGCCCTCGAACTGCGGCAGCTCGACGTCGACACCGCGAAGCACCACTACGCGGAGCACGCCGGCAAGCCCTTCTTCGAAGATCTCGTGTCGTTCATCACCCGCTCACCGTTGGTGGCGATGGTCGTCGAAGGCCCCGATGCGTGGAAGGTGATGCGCAGCATGATGGGGTCGACCAACCCGCGCGAGGCAGCGCCGGGGACGATTCGCGGCGATCACGCGATCGAACTCACGGAGAACCTCGTACACGGGAGCGATGGTCCGGAGTCGGCGGCGCGCGAGATCGCGCTGTTCTTTCCGGGGCTTTCGTGACCGATTTCGCGTCGTTTCGGACGCCGAGCGCGCGCAGAGGGGAGTGGCGCGCCTCGGGATCCACTCGTAGCCTGGACCGCACGCGTCACGCCTCGAGCCCGACATCGGGTCGGCGGAAGGGAGTCGCGTCGGTGAGCGAGCCCTTCTACGCCGGATTGCTCGGCCGCGACATGGCGGTCGACCTCGGTACCGCCAACACGCTCGTCTACGTGCGCGGCCGGGGCGTGGTGCTCGACGAGCCGTCGGTGGTCGCAGTCAACACGCGCGACGGCCGTCCGCTCGCGGTCGGCATCGAGGCGAAGAAGATGATCGGGCGCACGCCCGAGCACATTCACGCGATCCGTCCGCTCAAGGACGGCGTGATCGCCGACTTCGACATCTGCGAGAAGATGCTCCGCTATTTCATCCAGCGCGTGCACCCGCGCAAGTGGTCGCGCCCGCGCATGGTGATCTGCGTGCCGTCGGGTATCACCGGCGTGGAGCAACGCGCGGTGCAGGAGGCCGCGGAGTCGGCCGGCGCGCGCAAGCCCGCGTACATCATCGAGGAGCCGATGGCCGCCGCGATCGGCGCGGGGCTCCCGGTGCACGAACCGGCCGGGAACATGATCGTCGACATCGGCGGCGGTACCACCGAGGTCGCGGTCATCTCGCTCGGCGGCATCGTGGCGAGCGAGTCGATCCGCGTCGCGGGCGACGAGCTCGACGAGGCGATCATCAACTACGTGAAGAAGGAGTACGCGCTCGCGCTCGGAGAGCGCACGGCCGAAGAGATCAAGATCGCGCTCGGCAGCGCGTACCCGTTGCAGGAGGAGCTCTACGCCGAGGTGCGCGGCCGCGACCTCGTCACCGGCTTGCCGAAGACCATCGTCGTGTCGACCCAGGAGATCCGCGAAGCGATCGAAGAGCCGGTTGCCGCGATCGTCGACACTGTGAAGGTCACGCTCGACAAGACGCCCCCCGAGCTCGCCGCCGACATCATGACCCGCGGCATCGTCGTCACGGGCGGCGGCGCCATGCTCCATGGCCTCAGTGAGCGGTTGAGCTCCGAGACCGGCATGCCGCTCGTGATCGCCGCCAACCCGCTCTACTCGGTCGCGCAGGGTTCCGGGCAGTGTCTCGAGAACTTCGACGTGCTCAAGGGCGTCCTGAGCTCGACCCAGCAGTAGCCGAACGGGTCCGCGGGGGATGGCGAGGCCTCGAGGCGCGAACCGGCGACGCTTCGTGCTCGCACTCGTGGTGCTGACCTCTGTGACGCTGATCACCCTCGACACCCGCAGCGGCCGCTCCGGCCCGCTCGGCGCCGTGGGCCGGCTCGCCCACACGATCGTGTCGCCCATCGACGGCGCGGTGAGCTCGGTCACCCGCCCGATCGGCGACTGGTGGAGCGGGATGATCGACTCCGGCCGCATCAAGAAGGAGAACCGGGACCTGCGGCGCAAGGTCGCCGAGCTCCAGGGCCAGCAGCGGGACGCGGCCACGGCGATCCAGCAGAACGAGGAGTTTCGGCGGCTCCTGGGCCTGGAGCAGGGCTTTCTCGCCGTGGCCAACCCGATCACCGCGCGGGTGATCGACCGCGACCCCGGCAACTTCGAGTCGACGCTCACCATCGACCGCGGGACGCAGGACGGCATCGCCGACGGCATGCCGGTGATGGCGCCGGACGGCGTGGTCGGTCACGTCATCGAGGTCTGGCGCAACGGTGCCAAGGTGCGAGTGCTCACTGATCCCGAGTCGGCGATTGCGGTGCGCCCGGTCACGCATCCTGTTACCGGGATCGCGCAAGGACAACAAGGCAGCGACGAGATCGTCGTCGACGACTTCGGCCCGCACGCGCCGGTCAAGCAGGGCGACCAGGTCGTCACCGCGAACATCGCGAACAGTCTGTACCCGCCGGACCTGCCGGTCGGAGAAGTGAAGCGTGTCAGCGAGCAGTCCGCCGGACTCGGGACGTCGGCGAGCATCAAACCGTTCGTCGACTTCGGCGAGTTGCAATTCGTACAGGTGCTGCGGTGGGTGCCCGGCCAAGGCCCGGTCGAGACGACCACGACCACAACCACGACCACGACGACGACGACCGTGCCCGGCGCGTCGACGACCACGACCACGAGCGGGCCGTGATGCGCGTGCGTCGCGTCGCGCTGCTCGTCACGGTGTTCGTGGTCCTGCAGGTCACGATCTTCCCGCACGTCCGGATCGCGGGACGCGTCCCCGACCTCGGATTGATCCTCGCGGTCGCGATCGCGTTCGACTACGGGCCGGAGGCGGGCGCGTTGGTCGGCTTCGTCGCTGGTCTCGCGTACGACCTGTTCCTGTCCACGCCGCTCGGGTTGACCGCGCTTGCCTACGCGCTCACCGCGTACGCCGTCGGTGTGCTGCAAGGCGGAGTGCTCCGTTCGCCGCGCTGGTTCACGCCGGTGATCGGCGGCGCGGCCGGCGTCGCCGCGGGAATGCTGTTCGTCGGCGTCGGACTGCTCGCGGGCGTGGGTGGTGTACACGGCAACCAGGCGTACGTCACGGTCGGTGTCGCGTCGCTGTACGACGCGTTGCTCGCCCCCTTCGTGTTCATCCTCGTCGCCTTCTGGCTCCCCGAGCCGATCGAGCGGATGTCTGCCTGGCATTGAACATGCGGCTTCGAGCTCAGGCCCTCGAACACGTTGCCGCCGTCAGCGAAACGTTCCGGCCTTCGCGCTGCGCCTGGCTGAAACTGAGAACGCGCTGAATTCGGCGCGACCGCAGGCCGCCGACGGGCAGCCGATAGCGTGACAGGCCGTCTTGCGCACCTGCCTCCGCACCGTTCTTCCATGACCGACAGCAGCCGCGTCCGCGTGAGCATCGTCGGCGTCGTCGTGATCGCGCTGTTCAGCACGCTGCTCGTGCGGCTGTGGTTCCTCCAGTCGGGTGCCGAGAGCAGCCTGAAGGTGCAGGCCGACATCGCGAGCACGCGCGTGATCCAGAGCGAGAGCCCCCGCGGCGAGATCCTCGACCGGAACGGGGTCGTGCTCGTGAAGGACCGGCCGTCGTGGGCGGTGACGGTCGACCGCACTCTCGCGCCGCGCACCACCGAGCGCGTGCTCGGGCAGCTCGCCGAGCTGCTCGGTGTCGCGGTCGGCGGCCTCGAGTCGCAGTACCACAGCATGCGGCAGTCGCCGTTGAAGCCCGCAGTCGTCGCGCTCGACGTGTCGCAACAGAACCGGCTCGCGATCCTGCAGGACCCGCAGGACTACCCAGGTGTGCACGTGATGCGACTCACCGTGCGCTCGTATCCGCAGGGCGAGCTCGCTGCGCAGCTGCTCGGCTACGTCGGCGAGGTACCCGAAGCCGACATGGCCCGCCTCGAGAAGCGCGGCTACCAACCCGGCGACTCGATCGGGCAGGCCGGTGTCGAAGCTGTGTTCGAATCGGTGCTGCGCGGCAACCCGCGCCGCGAGACGGTGCTCGTCAACCCGCAGGGCACGCAGGTCGGCTCACCTGTCGACGTCCGGCCCGGGACCGTCGGCGACAACGTGTGGCTCACGATCGACGCGCACTACCAGAAGGTCGCGGAGGACTCGCTGCTGCAGGGCATCCTCGCGGTGCGCAAGCTGCAGAACAAGGACCCGCAGGTGACGGCGCACGGTTTCCACACCTTCAACGCGCCCGCAGGCGCGGCCGTTGTGCTCGACGCGCAGGACGGATCCGTCGTCGCCGACGCGAGCTACCCGACGTACCCACCGGATTGGTGGGTGGGCGGGATCAGCCAGAACAATTACGACGCCCTGACGAGCCCGTACGGCGGCTACCCGCTGCTCAACCGGGCTACGCAGGGCACGTACGCGCCGGGATCCACGTTCAAGCTGGTCACCTCGCTCGCGATGACGCAGAACGGCGTCCGGGGCATCAACGACTACTACGTCGACCAGGGCCACGTTGTTCTCGAGAAGACGGACTTCAAGAACGCCGGCAACGGCGAGGTGTTCGGGCCGGTCAACCTCGAACAGGCGCTGACCGTGTCGAGCGACTCGTACTTCTACACGGTCGGTGACTCCTTCTGGCACATATGGAACGCGGGCGACACCAAGCGCGGGCTGGGCATCCAGGAGAAGGCGCGCGAGCTCGGGTTCGGCGCGCCGACCGGCATCGAGATCGACGAGAACTCGGGTCGGGTCCCCGACCCGCAGTGGAAGGCCGACTTCGCGCACAAGTACTACAAGAGCGAAAAGGACAAGCGCGACAACAGCACCTGGTATCCGTACGACGACATCTTCCCCGCAGTCGGGCAGGGCGACCTCGTGACCACGCCGTTGCAGCTCGCCAACGCGTACGCCGCGTTCGCGAACAGCGGCACGCTGTGGCAACCGCACGTCAGCGACAAGGTCACCGCGTCAGGCGGCAAGGTCGTCGAGCGGTACCAGCCGAAGGCGATCCGCCACATCGGGTTCGATCCGGCGACACGCGCCGCGATGCTCGCGGGGTTCCAGGGCGCGCTCTCGAACCCGAAGGGCACCGCCTACGCCGCGTTCCAGGGCTTCCCGTTCGCTCAGGTGCCGATCGCGGGCAAGACCGGCACCGCGCAGGTCGCCGGAAAGGACGACACGTCGCTGTTCGTCGGCATGTTCGGCGGCACGCCCGCGAACCCGAGGTACATCGTGGCCGTCGTCGTCGAGCAGGCCGGCTTCGGTGCGCAAACCGCGGCCCCGATCGCGCGTCGGATCATCGAGCGGATGACCGGCCTCCCGACCCCACCGGTCGTGGTCACCGAGCAGGGCCACGACTGATGGCCACCCGCAGGCGCAGATCCGAAGGCGCGGGGGGTGCCGCGGCGTTCGTCGGTGTTGGAGGGCCTGAGGTCGAAGCCGCATGAACATGCGTGACGAGTCGAGCCCGTGGCGGCACGCGGACCCGGTGCTGCTCGCGCTGCCGTTCGCCCTGAGCGCGTTGGGTCTGCTGATGATCTACTCGTCGTCGCGGACGCGGCTGAAGAGCCAGGGGCTCACGCAGCTGTACTACGTCGAGCGGCAGGGCTTCGCGATCCTGCTCGGCATCGTCGCCATGGCGATCGTGCTCGTGATCGACTACCGGCGCCTGCGCGACCTGTGGCTGCCGATCTACATCGCGTCGCTCGTGGTGCTGATGAGCGTGCTCTACGCCGGCGAGCGCGTGAAGGGCGCACAGGCGTGGTTCCAGGTGGGGCCGCTGCAGTTCCAGCCGTCGGAGATCACCAAGGTGGTGGTGGTCCTTGCGGTCGCTGGCTACTGCCACCATCACCGCAACGACCTCGACACCAACCGGCTCGCGGTCGCGGTCGGGATCGCCGGGCTCGCGATGGCGCTGGTGTTCCTCCAGCACGACCTCGGCACCACGCTCGTGATCCTCGTGTGCTCCTTCGCGGTGCTCGTGGTCGCGGGCTTGCGCCCCGCGCACATCGGTGTGCTCGTGTTGATCGGCGTGACCCTCGTCGGCGCGGCCGTGCTGACCGGAAGTGTCGCGACGTACCGCGTCGATCGCATCGTCGGCTTCCTCGACCAGTCGAGCATCAACGAACCGGTGTCGAAGCAGACCGAGGCGCAGTACAGCCTCACCGAGTCGAAGATCGCCATCGTGAGCGGCGGCATCTCCGGGCAGGGCCTGTTCAAGGGCCGGCAGACGAACCTCTCGTACGTGCCCGAGCAGCACACCGACTTCATCTTCACCGTCGTCGGCGAGGAGCTCGGCTTCCTCGGCGGCGCGACGTTGATCGGTCTCTACGGTGTGCTCGTCTGGCGTCTGTGGCGCACCGCGCGCCTGTCGTCAGACTTCTTCGGGACGCTGCTCGCGGTCGGCGTGCTCGGGATCTTCGCGTTCCAGGTGTTCGAGAACATCGGCATGACGATGGGCATCATGCCGATCACCGGGATCCCGCTGCCGTTCATGTCGTACGGCGGGTCGGCGATCATCGCGTCGTTCGTCGCGGTCGGCCTGGTCGCCAACGTCAACATGCGACGCTTCAGCTAGCCGTCGGTCAGGCCTCCCCGGCGCTTCGTGCCTTCTGTTGACGGAAACGTTCGCCGGCGCGCGTGTTTCGCCATCTGATGACGAATGGTGACCGTTGGCTAGCCCCGCCGAGTCGGCTTCCGCGTCGCGCCCGGGGGGTTCCGGTCGGCCGGCACGATGTAGATCGTCATCTTGCCGGGGGGCCGGATCGGCGGGTTGCTTTGTTGCGGCACCTTGAGCACGACCGCGTGCCGGCGTTGCAGGCAGCGCAGGCTGACGTACGTCCGGTGGTACGTGACGTCGACGAACATGAACCGCTGCTTGACTTTGCAGAACTCGCGATGGTTCATCGCCGGCTTTCGCAACCACACGACGCGGTGCGCGCCGAGGTAGTAGTAGAAGGGCACGGGGTGCGTGGAGTCGGTGAGCACCTTGTCGACGCCGGTCGCGTTCGCGACGTCGGCCACGAACCGGTTGTTCTCCCACGGCAGGTGCGCCTGTGAGTCGACGAGGTGCGCGATGCGCGCGGTGCCCACGACCGCGACCACCGCGAGGAGCACGGCCGCGACCGCGCGCGCCGGCGTCACGTGGTGCAGCGCGTCCCAGATCGCCTGCGCGCCGATGCCGAACAGCACGATCACGTGCAGGAGCAGGTAGCTCGTGAAGCGGGGCTGCACATAGAAACGCCCGACGACCAGGACGAGGTACGTCCCGAACACCGGAACGACCAGGTTGGCGAGCAGGGCGCGTTCGCGGGTCCGCCACAGCCGCACGCCGGCCACGGCCGCGAGGAGCACGATCACCAGGAACGTGCCGACCTGGTTGAAGAGCCCGTGGGGGTCGGCCGGCAGCGCGCTCCCGATCGTGGGCGCCGCGAGATGGTGGTACGCACCGGTCACGACCGCGACGAGCGCGAGGCGCGCGCCGTACTGCTGGTTGGCGTTGTGGAGGATGTCGCCGAGCATCGGCGCGTAGAACGCGAGCGAACCGACCGCGATGGCCCCGCACGCCACGAGGGCGCGGCGGCGGAGGCGCGGGTTCCAGAGCAGCACCGCGGCCTGTGCGATCGCGGGGATCGCGAACACGGGCAGGGTCCAGATGCCGACCAGCGCGCCCACCGAGAACAGCACGAGGTCGCGCGTCGCCTCGTGGTCGCACGCACGCACCGCCCCGATCAGCGTGAGGACGCCGGCCAGCATCCCGAGGCCGTAGCCGCGCGCCTGGGTGGTGAGTGTCCAGTGCACCGGCGACACGGTCGCGAGCACGACGATCGTGGTCGCCGCGATCATCCCCAAGCGGCGCCAGGCCCACCAACCTGCGATCGCCACTGCGGCGATACCCGGCGCCACGCTCCAGAAGCGAGATGCAGCCTCGGAGCGACCGAGCGCGCCGGTGGTCATCCAGCTCAGCAGGTTGTAGAGCGCGTGGTTGTTCGGAACGTAGGTGCTGAAGAAGATCGCGTTCGGCCCGCGGCCGGCGTAGTAGTACGCGCTTTGGGCCTCGTCCAACCAGACCCTGGTCCCGATCTTTGCCACCCGGGTCCAAACGAACCCCGTCCCCACCCGCCTACGGGGACGGCGGCCAGGGGGTTGGGTGTTTCCGGCCAGCTTGGCGGCGGCCCGGCAACCTGTTCCCCGGGCGGGGCCTGGTCCATCCCGCGCACGTCGGGTGCCATCATGCCCGCCGTGCAGATCATCGGGCGGGGCCGGTCGTGGACGCGCGTGCCGCGGACGCGCGTGTTCTGCCTCGCGACCCTGACGGCGATCGGCATCGTGCTCGTGTGGACCCGGCTGGCCAACATCGGCACCAGCTTCTGGTCG
>JACXTT010009176.1_pt1 | contig 13547 bp, 8 predicted proteins | sample 9270951 | NCBI WGS metagenome assembly JACXTT01 (sample SAMN15532306, study PRJNA645909) | rock metagenome | isolation source: weathered quartz diorite | place: Puerto Rico | collected 2017-06-21
GGGGTGACAGAGCCCGCAAATAAAGGGGAAAAAGAATGTGCGAAATAGGGCAATGGGCCGCCCAATGCCGAAACGGTCGGCAAAGTGGCCAAGGTCGGCCGGAAGTACAATGAGGCCAAGCGCGCCGCAAGCAAGAATGTATCGCAGGCCAAGGTAGTGGAAAAGCCGAAACCCGCCGAAGAAGAGCTTCGTCACGTGACTGGATACCTAGACCAGGAGGGCCGGCTTCACATCGCCACGCGATAGGTAAGGAATCATGGTGCACCTCCCCCTTGCACATCCCGGCCGGCCCGGCCCAAAAATCGCGCGCTCGAAGGCGTTAGTCTTTCTGTTGATTGCCAGCGCAGCCGCCGTCGAGCCGCAGACTCCGCATCACGTCAAGGCGGTGCGATTCTGGTCGTTAGGCGAGGTAACTCGCATCGCCGTTGAAACCGACGGAGATTTCCAGGTTCGGTCCGATCGTCTGGAAAGTCCCGAGCGGCTCTTTTTCGATTTGGTGGGCACCCGTCCGGCGATCGGCGAAAAGAATCTGACGGTGATCCCTGTATCGGACCGGCTGGTCCGTCAAATACGAGTCGCCGAAACTCAGCGCAATGTGACGCGCGTAGTTCTGGACATGGAAGGTCCGGCGGTGGCAACTACGTCGCGTCTGGAGAATCCGAACCGGTTGATCATCGAGTTGCGCACGCCGGTCGAGTCAGTGTCTGCGCGAGCGGTAGTCCAGGCGGCCCAAGAAGTTGAGTCACGGGAATCGATTACACCGAAGGAAACCCCTGCGCCCAAACAGCCCGCAGAGCATCGACCGTTTAATCCTCCACCGCCTGCGCCCGTGTCGCAGTCACCGAAGCCGGCGACGCAGGTCGCCTTGCTTGATGCGCCTGTTGTGTCGACGCCTCCATCGAACACGGCCATGGCTGCGAATATCGCGTCCAAGATTACCCCGGCGACCTTTACACCAAGCCCGGCGGTTGGATCCGTCAAATCGCCTGCTGCGACGGCGAGTTCCACCACGCCGCCCGCTCCGGTTGCACCCGCTGCATCTGCCCTTCCGGCGAAGCGGAACGCTGCCGGCGGACGATCCATGATCCGCGTGCTGGGCCTGAAAGTCGGGCGCATCGTACTCGATCCTGGACACGGTGGGCATGATACTGGGACTATCGGCCCCGAGGGTTTGCGCGAAAAAGACCTGGTGCTAGACGTCGCCAAGCGCTTGGGTGCAATCATCGAAGAACGACTGAACAGCGAAGTGATCTACACGCGCTCGGATGACGTGTTCGTTCCGTTGGAGCGCCGCACCGAGATCGCTAACGAAGCCAAGGCGGATCTGTTCTTATCCATTCACGCCAATTCGTCGACCCTGCGATCGGCGGCGGGCGTCGAAACGTATTATCTGAATTTCACCACCTCCAGGGCCGCGCTGGAAGTCGCTGCGCGCGAGAATGCCGGGTCGCAAAAAACCATCTACGAACTGCAGGACCTGCTCGAGAAAATCGCGCTCAAAGACAAAGTGGAAGAATCGCGCGAGTTTGCCACGCGCGTTCAATCCGCGTTGTTCGCGGTATCGGCTAAAGGCGATTCCCGCGCCAAGGATCGCGGTATCAAGCGCGCTCCCTTTGTAGTTCTGATCGGCGCCCAGATGCCCTCGGTTCTGTCCGAGATAGGATTCATCAGCAACGCCCGCGATGAAGGCATCATGAAGCGAGCCGAATATCGGGAGCGGCTGGCCGAAGCGCTCTACAAGGGTTTGGCAAGCTACGCCAACACGTTGAGTCATTTCCAAGTGGCGCAACGTCACGATTAGTGCAATCCAGTCCCGAGGCGTTAAGACAAGAATCAGTTTTGAGCGATCAACGAGCGACCGGTTCGTTAGCCGGCTTCTTGTTTATGATCACCGGTTCGGAATCGTAGGACAGAAACTCGACCCGGTTGCGTCCCAGCTTCTTGGCTAGATACAGGGCTTCGTCCGCCTTTCGGATCAGCCCCTCTTGCGTCCACGCCTGGCCGGGAAGGGCGGAAGTGGCGCCGAAGCTGGCAGTCACGCAAATGGACGTCTCGTTCAACGACATGTTGACTTGCACCAGTTGCTTACGCAAGCGCTCTGCCTGGCTGAAACTGGTTTGTTCATCGCAGCCGGGCAGTAGAATCAGAAATTCCTCGCCCCCATAGCGGCCGATGAAATCGTAGGGACGCATTGCATTCTGCATCCGGCGGGCGGCTTCGCATAAGACCGCGTCACCGGCGAGGTGGCCGTAATTGTCATTCACCGATTTGAAGTGATCGAGGTCGACCATCACTACGCCCACCGGGCCCTTCTCACGCGCCGAGCGTGACAGCTCGCGAGCCATGTGATCGAGGATCGAACTTCGGTTCCAAAGATGCGTTAGTGAATCTTTCGTGGCCTGTTCACGCAAAGCTTCACGGGCGGACAGCAGCTCCGCCTGCAGATCCACCAGGCGCGTACCGGCGCGTAGCCGCACTTGCAATTCATGCTGATCGAACGGCTTGGTGATGTAATCGTCCGCGCCCGCTTCCATGCCCTCAATCAGGTCTTCCTTTTGGCTCTTGGAGGTCAGCAACAGCATATAGGTGTAAGGTTCGCGAGCCCGCTGCCGGATCCGCCGGCATACTTCAAGGCCAGTCATCCCCGGCATCATCCAATCCAGAATCGCGAGCGCGGGAGCGTTGTCCTGCTGAAGGATTTCCAGCGCCTCGACTCCGTCGCAGGCCACTGACACTTCGTATCCCCACTTCCGGAGGGTCGCTTCCAGTAGATGGCGTGAAACGATGCTGTCGTCCGCAATTAGAATCTTCAACGTCTAATCTCGCAAGACTAGGCTGCTTAACTCATTAAAGGCAAACGTACGCCTACGTCTTTCTGATCGGCTGGTAGGACTCCGAACCTTAGTGCAATTTTGTTAACAGGATAACATTCCAGCGCGGAAATGACGCTTACAGTCCGGTAATCTGACGTGCGAAGCGATCCAGCCTCTCTAACGTATTCTCAATGTCAGCTTCGGTGGTCCGCGGATTGATGGTGCAGGTCCGCAGAACGGTCCGGCCGCGCAGAACCGTGGAAGTGACTAGAGCAAACCCGTCCTGCAGAATGGTCTGCACCAACCTCAGATGGTCGGCGTCGCTGGCGCGCGTATAGCGGAAACAAACAATGCCCATCTGGGCCGGAGCGACGATCTCCCAATGCGGCATCTTCCTCAGATGCGACTCGGCGAATTCGGCGAGCGTGAAGCCGCGGGCGGCGGCTGCGCGAAAGGCCGCCATGCCAAAAACTTTGATCGACATCCACAGCTTCAGCGCGCGAAATCCTCGAGTAAGCTGCACTCCGTAGTCGGTGAAGTTGAACTCAGCTGAGACCTGGTGAGTATCATGCAAATATTCCGGCAGGATTTGAAACGACTGGCGCAGTTGATCGAGTTCACGCACTAGAACGCAGCCGATCTCGAAGGGCTGGAACAGCCATTTGTGGGGATCGAGTGAGAGCGAATCGGCGAGTTCCAGACCATCCAGCAACTCCCGCCCACGATCACAAATGACAGCGGCGGCTCCGTACGCACCGTCCACATGCAGCCAGAGATCGTGATCGCGGCACAATTGCGACAACTCGCGCAGCGGATCAATTGAGCCGGTGTTGAGTGTGCCGGCGCTTGCGATAACGCAGAACGGACGTTTACCGGCGGCGCGATCCCTTTGGATAGCCGATGCCAATTCGCCCGCCGGCAATCTGTAATCGGCATCGGAGGCAAGCTTGCGTTCGTTTTCTGGAGACAGTCCTATCACTCGCAAGGCTTTCCTGAGCGCGGAGTGAGCCTGATCGGAGAAGTACACCGTAGCGTTGTCCAGCCGATCGCCCAGTTTGACGTGACGGGCGACTACCAGCCCTGTCAGGTTCGCCATCGTGCCGCCGCTCACGAACAGGCCGCCGGCGCCGGCGGTGAAGCCGCAAGCCTGGCGCAGCCACTCGATCACCGCCAATTCCACGGCGGCCGGCCCGGAGCCGCTAATCCAGGTCCCGGCGAATACGTTGTAACCCGAAATCAATGCGTCCGCCATCACACTCACAAAGTTGCTGGGGCCCGGAACATAGGCGAAGAACCGAGGATGATTCACGTGCATCGTGTTCGCCAGAACATCGCGCTCCAACTGCTCCAGCACTGCTTCAAACTCACAGCCCTGCTCGGGCACGGGCTCGGCGAACGCCGCCAGCAGATGCGCGGGATCGCCCTTCGCGCCCACAGGCTGGCTCGCAAGCGTGGCCAGATGTTCCACCACGTGGTCCACCACGCGATATCCGATCTCCCGCATTCGTTCGGGAGAAAACTCCAGCGGCGGAGTCACGCGCCCGGCTCCGAGGCGCGGCGAATCGCCTCGTCCAACTGCGCTTTCGAAAGATCGGTGCTGATGAACAGTTCCTGCCGCGCGCCGGCGCTGAGCGCGATTGCCTTCCATCCGTTTGTAGTCGGAACCGTGACCCGGATCTTCACCTCTCCTTTTGCATCGCGTACCGGCCGGATCACACCCGGAATCACGGACCGGATGGTGGGATTGTCCGCGAGCAAGCGCTCGAGCACGTCGCGCAACCCGTCGATGATACTGTGCTCGATCTTCAGCTTACCCTGTAGCTTTCGCAGTCTCATGAGCGGTTACTTGAATCGCTTCCTGTATTGAAAGTCGACGCTGAAAGCTCCGTTTTCATCCCGCAGGGCAACGACGGACCACTGCTTGCTGAAGTCCCATTCGACGCGAACGATCTGCTGATTGGTCACAGCCAGGTTGGTTATGTAGGTGAGTGTGATGTCGGTGGAAACCTGCTGCTCGAGGGTAAGTCTGGCCTGCGGGATCGAAGTGATGTCGGTGAGCTGCGGATCGATCTTGATGTGGCTTACTCCGAAGAATCGCTGCAATCGTCCGGAAACGGGCGCGATGGCCTGGCTCAGCAGCGTGTTGCTGCCGGTCGAGATATAGCTGGTCGTATTGGTTTGGCTGGAAGCCAGAGGTCCCGCGGCCGACGGCGCGCGTCCCACGGCAAGCAGCGCGATGATGTCATTGGTTTCGAGCGGCGGGTCCGACCGGTAGGAAAAATTCAGCTTGTTGAGCGGCCCAGCAAAGCTGATATCGACGACGATGCCGCGCACTCGCGTTTCCAGATCCATATCGATGATCGGTTCGATCTTAGTGGGGTTATAGAAGTTGACTTCCCCGCGGCTGATCGTGTATTTGTTCCCGAAGAACTCGATTTGCCCCGAGTTCACCGTGACGTTCCCGAGAACCACGGGCCGCTCTGGCGTGCCGCGCAAATGGAGGTCGGCGTCGGCCTGAATATTGCGCGTTAGCGAGGTTTGGACTTCCAGGCTGCGCGAGCTCAAGACGCTTACGTCGAACTGCACTCCGCGCAGATACTCGTTGGGAGTTGACGGCGCGGCCACGGGCTTGGTCGTGGTGGCGAGCAAGGACCCGACGTCAGTCCGCGGATTGAAGCCCGCGCGCGCGACGGTGACGTTTCCCGACAGCAGGCTGTTGTCGGAGGTCCCGATCAGGCTGAGGTCGGCATTCATGGTGACGCTGACACCCTCGGGCGACCGATAACGCACGTTCTGAGCCGAGGCCTGGATCTTGTAGACCAGCGCCGGTCCGCGAAATCCTACGAAGCTTCCGGTTTCGAACGTGACGTTGCCGCCTCCGGTGACGGCAGAAAGCTTCTGCACTGTGGCGCGGTTGCGATCAAACAGAATCACGCCATTGGCTTGGTCCACACCGTTGGGAAAGTCGCGCAGGAACAGAGAAGCGTTCTGTAATTCCAGATGCCCATCGATCTGCGGCTCCATGAGAGGCCCGTGCACCGCCATGTCGGCGATCGACAATCCCGAGGCGAGCAGGTTTGGATTGAAGATCTGGAGGATGGTCAGGCTGATGCGCCCCTTCACCGTCAGGTCCCAGGGATTTCTGTTGTCGAACGTCAGGCGGCCGGCCATGCTGAGCGTAGTGTCGGGAGCGACGAATTCCGCACTCCGGATATCGATGCTCTTCAGCGTTGCTTCGAGCCGGACAGTCTGGGCATTCTTCAAAGTCAGATCCTGCGGCTTCACGCCGCCCACCGCTTGTGCATTTGGTCCGGCGCTCAGTTGGACCGCCGAGAGTGTGATGTCAGCCTTCATTGCATCCGGTTTATTCAGCGGACCACTGATGGTCGCTTCGCCCTGGATGAAGCCATCGAACGGCAGTTCCTTACGCACACGCTCGCCGGGCAGAATGTCATGAAGCGTGGCGAAAGTTACATGTGGAATTTGGAAATGAGCCTGGCCCGGATAGTCACCTTCCATGCGCCACTCGCCGCTGCCGCCGAGCTGAATGCCGCTCAAATTTACTTTGGCGGCGACCGACAGCATCGGCAATCGCGTACTGGCGATCAATTCCAGGTTGCCGTACGATCGTCCGTCGACCACTGCGTTGCGGAGCGACAACTGGCCGTTGAGCGAGGTGAGGCTGACCGCGCTCTTCACCACTTTCGCGGTGCCGTTGGCTTTGAGTTCGACGCCGCCACCCAGGCCTTGCCGGTAGTCTTGAACGTGCTTGATTTGAGCGAGTGTGAGCCTGCTGGCAGCGATTTCAAAACGCACCGCGCCGTCGTTCCAGTCGTTGGCCGGATGATTGTACGCGCCAGTCACAGTTATGCGAGCCTGTCCGCTCTGTATTTCGCCGTTGGCGACCTCGAGCGATGTCGGAGTGTACGTGATGTCAGCGCGCGCCCGGTCGACATGCTCGCCAAACGCGGTAACATTTTGCACTTCCACGTTGCCGCTCGCGAGTGGCGTCTCAAATGTGCCGCTCACTTGCAGGTTGGCGGAGAGCGTACCGGTGACGGAAATCTGACTGCCGTTTTCAGAAGCCAGTTTCTGGATGTCCGCGCCCTGCACGGAAATCAGCGCCGAGATGGAGCTGGAATCCTCGAGCTTCCATTCATGCAACCCAACGCGCCCTTGCCCTCCTACTCGCATCCGGCCTTGCTCCACGGCCAGTGTGTTCAGAATGGCTTGCGATTTGGTTATATCCACCGTGGCGCTGAAGCGATCGAACTCGCGCCGATCGAGCACCAGGTGCGTGATGTCGGCCTTTCCGGTGATCCGGAAATTCTGGAGGGGTCCGGCGACCGAGCCGTCGAAGCTCGCCTGTCCGCCGTGAAGCGCAACCGGCAATTGCTCCGGGGGCGTCTCTCCGAACAAAGGCAACAGCGGCAGAAAATCATTGAAATTCCCGGAAGTCAGGCGCACCGCCAGACTCTCGCCGAGCGTTCCCATCACGGAGACGTGGCTTGATCCCAGATTGATTTCCGAATTTCCGAGCTGAATCTTGCCCGCACGCTGATCATAATTGACGGCAATCACGCCCTGGACCGGCACGCCTTCTGAGCCAGGCACAATGTCGAGCCTGCTCTCCACTTTGATATCGCTGATCCCGTTTCGACCCGCCAGTGCGCTGAGCTGAAGCGTTCCATCCAGGATCCCGTTCAAATCGCCAGTCTCGCGCTCACCCAACATCGCCATTTCCTTGAGCGAAAAATCTTTGGCCGCGCCTTGAACCGTCAATCGTTTCCAATCCAGCAACTGAGCCGACCCGCGGAAATGGCCGTTCAGCGCCGCTAGGTGCAGGTCCGGCAGATTGACTTTCGCGGGATTGATTTCGATTCGAGAATCGACGCCAATGTTCTTGATGCTGGTGTCCTTGTAAGCGTAAGCCAGTCCGCGCCCAGTGAGTTTGCCGTCCACTTGATAATGAAAGGGCTGCGTCTCGACCGACGCTTTGCCTTGAAACGAAAACCCGCCGGCGGATTCGAGGCCCAGCCCAAAAGTCTTGTTCAATTCCCGCACCGGTAGCGCGGCAGATACATCAAAGGCGCCCCGAGGAGACGCGAGGTCATTCACCATACCCTTCATGGCGAGATTCACGCCCTCCGACGAAAGATTCGCTTCCATCACCTGAACCGAGTTTCGTTCCAGTGCGAGCCTGGTATAAAAGTCGAAGGAGACGGGGCGTTTGATTTCGGGCGACGTCACCTGCACTTCGCGTGAGGCAATGGTGCCGGTGTAGCGTGGGCCCGTCGCTTCGTACGCGAGCGTAGCTTGCAAAGCCCGGCCCTGAATGTCGATCGGGATCCGTTCGGAATTGTAATCGATGAACCCCTCATGCAAGGAGAATTTCTGGATCTTCAAATCGAGAAGCAGCTCAGCGAAGTTTTTCCTTGATCGCCGCACCTTGGGGCTCGGAACATTGCTCGAGCCATCGGGCGCAACGGTTATGTAGACCCGTGGTGTCTCCACTACCAGCGATGCGATGTCGACGCGCTTTTCTAAAGCGGAGATGATCCTCAAGCCGATTTGAATCTTATTCGCACGAAACAGCGGCGGCGCCGACGCTGGCTCTTTGCCATGCACAATGAAGGGCTCCACCTGGGCTGTCAGCCCGCGCCAGTCATAGTTGAACCGGCCGATCTCGACGCGCCCGCCCGTCGCCGTCTCAGCAACTGAGATGATCTTCTCGCGGACCTTGTTCTTGAACCAGTCCGTTTGGACGATGACTAGCGCGGCTATGAACACCGTCAGCGCCAACGCTGCCAGGCCCAGCAAACTGAACATCCCGACTTTGGCGGCCTTCTTCATTTGAGCGCCTCATCGAGGTAACGGACCTTGACCTGCTCGCGTGTCGTGGTAATCCAGCGATCGAGGGCCTGGTCGATTCGCTGCTCGGTGAGCACATCTTCGATTTTGTCGCGCACTTCTTCCAGCGCTGGCACTTGCGCGCCCTGCTGTCTCCATTTGACGGCTTCCTGGTCGTAGTACGCCTTGACGTCCGTCTCTGGAATCTGGATGCCGGGACGAAAGCGGTAATCGACAAAGCGCAACAGAGTCAATTGCCACAGCAGGCGGCGCATCAAGCTCTCGTCGACGATCCCGTATTCCTGGAACGCGCGTTCGTAGTCCGCCTGAGAAGTGTAGCTGGCCTTGACTTGTCGTAAGGATCCCTCCGCCTCCGCAGGCGCGGGCAGCGGATACCGGCTGAATTCCAAATCGCGCCTGACCAGTGCCTGCTCGATAAGCCGCGCTGAGGCTTTCTTCTTTTGGTCCGTGGAAAGATCAAGTTTCTCGTGGTTCAAGAATGCCGTCAGCCGGATCTCTTCATCGATCTGGCGATCCGTGATCACTTGGTTCCCGACGGAAATCGCAATCCTGTCGATTATCTCCGCTTGCAGCACACCACAGAAATCGCCAAGCGATAGGAAGACCGCGGCGCCGAGCCAGCAAGACATTGCCGTCCGCACGCTGCTTGCAACCCGTCGACTGGAGATTCCCGGCATCAAAACGCCTGCCCGATTGAAATATGAAATTGGAAAATATTGATCCGCTGCAGGACGATCGGCGGGACCGTGATGCCGGAAGGCGGGTTTGTCACTCCGCAGTACAACAACTGGTCGACGTTGCCTTGGCATCCCACGAAGCGAGGTGAATTGGGACTGAGTGAGAAATCTGCGCGCACTGGACCGATGGGTGTGCGGTACCGGATGCCGAATCCAAACGCGTGCACCGCATAGTTAAAGTCCTCCAGATTCCGCTGCCGGAAGCGCAGGCTCACATCCTTTACCTCGGCATAGACATTTCCAAAATCGTTAAACAATACACCACCCAAATTGTCACCGAGGAGCGGAAATCGCAACTCGATCGAATTGTTCAGAAGCGCATTCCCGCCGATCGGAAAGCCGGTGATCAAGTCGCGTGGGCCCTCCTGAAAATCGGGGAAAGCGCGGTTCGACCGGGCGCCACCGGCGAAGAATCTTTCGGGCAACGGAATCTCCGGCAGTCCCGCAAAACGCTTGATCACGCCGAAAGTAGTGGTTCGTGCCAGCACCAGACTCTTGGTCAGAGAGTGATAGGTCGAGTTCTGCGCTAACACACGCCCATAACCTGTCTGCGAACCGAATACTTTTGCGGCGAGCTGAATGTCTATCGTGTTGTAGATGCCGCGATGCGCATCCAGCGGATCGTCGCGGCGGTCCTGGATGAACGTCGTGGAAACGAAACCAACGCGCACCGGCTGTGATAGCAGTGGAATCAATTCCGGGCTGATGAGCGGCGTTCCGATGATGTTGACCTTCCGAAATGTATACCGATATTGAAACGTGTTGGCGCGCGACAGCTTCTGTCCTAATTGAACCGATCCCTCCTCGCGGCGGGCCGAGAAGGTCCGCACGTTGTGCGAGATATCGAAGAGCCCCGAAAATTGCAGACTTAAATTCGGATTTCCCTTGAACTGCGGCGCCAAATAAGTAAGCAGGGCCCGCTGCTGGATGGTCGACAGCAGGCTCTGCAAGTTGAGCGTATGGCCGAGGCCAAAGAAATTCAACCGGCTGATACCGAAAATAAAGCGCGGGCTGAAGCCGGTAGTTCCGGCCGGGGAGGCAAGAGAAGTTGTGCCGCCGCCGATGCGCCCGATTTCCGCGCCGAATCCCAAGTTCATGGAGTAACGTTTGGCTTCTTCCATGGAGTAGAGCACGTACTTGGTCGGCTCGTTTCCATCGGGATTCTGAATCGCCGCATTTACTCGGGCGAAAATTCCGAGGTCGTACAATCGCCTCTGGCTTCCGGTGATGCGGCTCTGCGAGAGGGGATCGCCGGGTTTCAGATTGATCCGGCTTCGACCCAGGTCCGGCAGCGTTCGCGTCAGACCGCTCACCAGAACATCGCGCACGTACTCGCGCGGCCCCGGCGTCACGGTGAATTCCAGATTCATGTGTTCCGGCTCTGCCGCAGGCATCGATCTGAATTCGAATTTTGCCTGGGCGTATCCGTTGTTGTAGAAATAATCGAGAATCGTGTCCCGGTCGTTCGCAACGTTCAAGTCGCTGTACGCCTGGCCTTCGGTGGAGTGCAGAATCGACCGCAGGTATTTCAGATCATCCGGAGTGACGCCGCCGACGTCCAGCTTGGATACAAACCACTGCGCGCCCTCCTTGATATCGATGAAGATTGCGATCTCGCCTTCCTTGCCCTGGTAGTTGTCGATCTTGTTCGCCGTCACCTGAACGTCTCGGAACCCATTGGCTCGGTACAAATCGGCGATGGAGTTGAGATCTCGCTCCAGGTAACTCGCGCTATAGCGTCCGTAGCGATAACGTATCCACCTGGCGGGCATTACGTTCATACGCTCGCGGAGCGTGTCGTCGTCAAAATAGTGGTTGCCCTGAATATCCAGCTTGACGATCTTGTGGCGGCCTCCCCGGTCCACCTGGTAGTCGATGAGCTGGTTGCCGTTGGGCGGCAGAGCGATCGAGTAACTCACTTTGGCATCGAAGTACCCTTTCGATTCCAGATACAACTCCAGATCGCGCGTGCCCTCGATGAGCAGCTCCTTGTCCACCGATCGCTCTTCGTAAATCGGCAGAATACTCCTCAGCCGGTCGTTCGAAATTTTTGCGCCGCGCACCCGCACATCCACTTCCGGTCCGGCATCGATGTCCAGCGTCGGCGTTACAGTATTTGTGTTCGAGTGATAGTCCAACCTGGCAAGGTTCACCTTTGCGAGTAACCGGTTATGCTTCGGATACCAGGCGCGCACATTGTCGATGCCGTTTTGGAGACGATTCTCGTTCAGCGGCTGCCAGCCCAGCAAGCCTCGAAATCGTTTCCAGCCCGCGGATTTAATGATGCTATCCGTGGATCGCTCCGACCGGCCGGTGATGATCGCTCCATCGAATTTGGCGCGGTCGCCGGAGTCGATGTCGAAGTCGACCATCACCTGTTGTGTTTTCGCGTCGAATTCCGCTCTTGGCTTGATCGTCGCGTTGTAGAATCCGTTGCGCTTGACGACGTCCGCGAGGCTGTCCGACGCTCGCTGCAGATCCATATCCGAGTATCCATTCCCGAGCTGCAACCTGGTCGCCACCACGAGTTGGCCCTGGTTCGGCGGCTCGGGCACTCCCACTACGGTCACGGGGCCGATAAAAAAGCTCGGCTTCGTGATGAATTTCAAAGTCACGCCCGAGGGTCCCGCGCTGGCGTCCACTGCGATGTCGGCATACTCGCCCGTAGCGTAGAGTCGCTGAATTGCATCGCGGATCATTGCCACTCGCAACGGCTCACCGACTCGAACCGGCAACATCGTGATCAGTTGCCCGGTCTCGAGGGGCTGCTTCACCGGTTCGAATTGAATGCTTGCGATCAGCTTGCCTTCGTATTGTTCAGGCGCCGCCGCGGCGGGCAAACAGCTTAAGGCGGCGAGCACTGGGACACTTATCCAGCAGCCCAGCCGGGTCGACACAAGCGTCCATCTTAGCGCATCGGCTGGTACCATCTGGATGTATGACGCCAATGGAGCGTTACTCTCGCCAGATCTTGTTCCACGGGGTCGGCGAAACGGGACAACGACGCTTGTTGGACGCGCGCGTTGCCATAGTTGGTTGCGGCGCATTGGGAAGTTTTCAAGCCGGAGCTTTGGCGCGAGCGGGCGTTGGCAACGTGAGGATTATCGACCGTGACTATGTCGAGCTGAGTAATCTCCAGAGGCAGTGGCTGTTCGATCAGTGCGACGTCGAGCAGGCGCTTCCCAAATCGATCGCGGCCGCTCGCAAGATCGCGGCCATCAATTCAGAAATCCAGGCGGATCCGGTTGTCGCGGACTTAACACCTTCGAATATTGGCGATCTCGTGGGCGACTGCGATCTCATCCTGGATGGCACCGACAATTTCGAGACTCGATATCTGATCAATGACTACGCTGTCAGCGAATCGCGGCCGTGGATCTACGGGGCGGCCGTGGGAAGCTACGGAATCACGATGTCGATCGTGCCCGGCGCGACGGCCTGCCTGCGCTGCATTTATCCCGAGCCGCCCGGCGGAGCGCAGCCGACCTGCGAAACCGCCGGTGTGTTGGGCTCAATCACCGCGCTGATCGCGAGCTTGCAGGTCAGTGAAGCCGTTAAAATCCTGTGCGGCGCTGAGATCTCGCGAAGGATCACGACCGTCGACGTTTGGAGCGGTGAGATCCGCCAGGTTGTGCAGCCTGGTCCGGTTGAGAACTGTCCGGCCTGCGGCCGCCGGGAGTTTCCATATCTGTCGGGTCAGCGGCGATCGCCAGTAAGCTTGTGCGGCCGCAATGCCGTGCAGATCCACGAGCGCAATCGGCCGTTGGACCTGCGCGAATTGGCGGGAAGGCTGTCGTCCATCGGAACAGTGCGCGCCAACGAATTCGCTCTGCGTTTTGAGACGCCCCCATACCTGCTCACAGTTTTTCCCGATGGGCGAGCGATCGTGAAAGGCACCACCGACGTCGGTATTGCACGCAGCCTGTACGCCCGCTACATCGGCGCCTAGCTTGCGTGGCTGCGCCGATAGAGCTAAGCTCCGAATAGAGGCCGCGCGATGCATCGTATCCTGCCTGTTTTGATTGCATGCGTGATGGCTGTACCCGTGTTCGCGCAGCGCGGTGGGCATGGCGGTGGATTTGGCGGCGGCATGCGCGGCGGTGGGATGGCGGTCGGCGGCCTGGGG
>JACXTT010009177.1_pt1 | contig 13547 bp, 13 predicted proteins | sample 9270951 | NCBI WGS metagenome assembly JACXTT01 (sample SAMN15532306, study PRJNA645909) | rock metagenome | isolation source: weathered quartz diorite | place: Puerto Rico | collected 2017-06-21
GTCGCTGCGCTACTAACATGCCGCCCGGAAGGGCTCGGGGAAACTCATTTCAAAAAATAATTTTAAAAAAATATCCCGTTTTCTTGTTTTACTGAACACTGTTCAGTAATTTTACACCGTAATCAGCATTACCATGACCATCGCCACCAGGAAACAACGGGAAAAAGAGGATATGCGGGCGCTTATTTTAGACGCCGCCCGGCAAATCTTCCTGGAAAAAGGCTACGAACTGACCAGCATCCGCTCCATTGCCGAAAAAATTGAATACAGCCCCGGCACCATTTACCTCTACTTTAAGGATAAGGACGAAATATTCCACATCCTGCACGAAGAAGGCTTTCGCCGCATGCTGGAAAAAATGAGCGTGCTGGTACATGTGGCCGATCCCTTTGAACGCCTCAAGGCCATGGGCCGCATATACATGGACTTTGCGCAGAATAACCAGGACTTTTATCACCTCATGTTTATCATGACCACCCCGATGGAGCATGAAAAGGAACAGGACAAATGGCAGGTGGGACAAAGCACCCTCGGCTTTCTCAAAGACGTACTGAGAGACTGCCAGCAAAAAGGGCATTTTAAAGGCAAAGACATCGAATACCTGTCGTTTACCATCTGGGCCGCTATGCATGGCATGTGCGCCCTGATGATAAGCAGCCGCTGCAAAGCCTATCCGGATATGGACCCTATAGAACTATTGAATAATGGCTATAAAACGTTTATTTCCATCATGGAAAAGGCGTGATTTTTTTTGCCCTTTAAGTGAACACTGTTCAGTATTTAAACATCGTTAATAATAACTGTTGTATGAAACATCCATCCATGAAGTTCGTATGCACATTGCTGCTACTGCCGATGGTATTTGCCGCCCGGGCACAAAGCATTCCGGGTGATTATATCACGCAGGCATTTGAAGGCAACCTGGTACTAAAGGAAAAAAAACTTACGCTGGAAAAAAGCCTGCTGGCCCTTAAGGAAGCGCGCAGTCTTTTTCTTCCCACCACCTGGGTAGACGGTCAGTACCTCCTATCCAAAGGCGGCCGCACTATTGATATACCTGCCGGCGACCTCGTCAACCCCGTGTACAAAACCCTCAACCAGCTTACCGGCAGCAGCAGCTTCCCGCAAGTCAGCAATGTATCGGAACAGCTGAACCCCGATAATTTTTATGATTTCCGGGTTAAAACCACCATGCCCATTATCAACCCCGATATAAAAATCAACCGCAATATCCGCGAACAGCAGGTAGGCCTGCAGCAACAGGAAGTGGATATTTATAAAAGGGAACTGGTAAAAGAAGTAAAGCTGGCGTATTACAATTATCTCGCTGCCGGCAAAGCCATTACCATTTATGCAGCGGCGCTGGAGGTAGTAAACCAAAACCTGAAAGTAAACCAATCGCTGCTCGCCAATGGCAAGGGATTACCCGCCTATGTATCGCGCGCCGAAAGCGAGGTAAAGCAGGTAGAAAGCCAGTTGCAGAATGCCGGCAATGATGCGTACAATGCCCGCGCTTATTTTAATTTCTTACTCAACAGGCCTCTTACCGATTCCATTACTATTGCCGATACCGATATTGAAAGCAATCTCCTGGCGCTGCCCGACAATACAACTGGCGCCATAACGGCAAGGGAAGAACTGAAAAGCCTGCAACTGGCCAAAGACATTAACCGGAATGTAATGAAGATGAACCAGGCCTTCCGTACGCCCCGCCTGAATGCCTTTCTCGACCTCGGCTCCCAGGGCTTTAACTGGGCGGTAAACAATAAAACGTTTTTTTACCTCGGCGGTGTTCAGCTCAGCATTCCCCTGTTTACGGGCAACAGGAACCTCTATAAAATCCAGGAAACAGCACTGGATGCCAAAACACTGCAACTGAATACTGAAAATACCCGGCAGCAGCTGGAACTGGCAGCCTATACCAGCAGGAATAATATTACCAATGCCTGGAACACGTACCACGCTGCGCAAAAACAGCTGGAAGCTGCGCAGAAATATTTCACCCTTATCGATAAAGGCTACCGCGAAGGCGTAAACAGCTTTATTGAATTTCTCGACGCACGCACACAACTCACAACGGCGCAGTTGCAGGTAAACATCAATAAATACAAAGTGCTTACCGCGCTCACCGACTACGAACGCCAAACCGCTTCTTATTCATTAAAATAAAACTCTTTTTATGCGATACCTGATTCTGCTTATTGCGTCTGCTGTCCTGCTACAGGCCTGCGGCACACATGCTACCGAAAAAAACGCACTGGTTTCCGACGAAAGCATCCCGGTAAAACTGCTGCCCATTGTAAGCGATACCAGCGCTTACGTTATTAATGCTTCCGGTTTATTATCTACCGAAGACGAAGCAAAGCTTTCCTTTAAAATAGGCGGCATTATAGAAAGCGTGCTGGTAAAAGAAGGCGATAAAGTAAAAAAAGGCCAGCTACTGGCTACCCTTAAATCGACCGAAATAGCCGCCCAGGTACAACAGTCAAACCTGGCGCTGGAAAAAGCGCAACGCGATTACCAGCGGGCCGCCAATCTTTATAAAGACAGCGTAGCTACCCTGGAGCAACTGCAAAATGCCAAAACCGGCGTTGACCTGGCAAAGCAGAACCTGCAACAGGTGAGCTTCAACGAGCAATATTCCAAAATATACGCCCCGGCCGACGGCTTTATTGTAAAGAAGCTGGCCAATACCGGCGAGCTGGCTGCTTCCGGCACCCCGGTATTGTATATGAATGCCAGCTCCCGCGCCAGTAAATGGATACTGAAAGCAGGACTGAGCGACCAGGAATGGGCCGCCGTGCAAACCGGCAATAAAGCCATTGTAACCACCGATGCCTTTCCGGGTAAAAAATTTACTGCCATAGTAAGTAAAAAAGCATTGGCCGCCGATGCCGCCAGCGGTTCGTTTATCGTAGAGCTGCAGGTCAATTTTGAAGAAGAGCAACCGGGTATCGGCCTGTTTGGTTCCGCTGCCATTACCCCCTCCGGCAGTTCCATCGGGTTCAGCATTCCCTACGAGGCCCTGCTGGAAGCCAATGGCAAAAGCGGGTTTGTATTTGTAAGCGATGACCGTAAAACGGTAAAAAAGATAGCCGTTACCATTGCTTCCATCAACAACAACGCGGTATATATAGCCGATGGCCTGCAGGGACATGCTTTTGTAGTCACCTCCGGCAGCCCCTACCTGGCCGATAACAGCACCATCACCCCACAGCAATAATATTCATTACTACTAAAATCACGCTTATGCGTATCACCTCTTTTTTTGTAAAAAATTACCAGTTTACCCTGGTGGTTGTGTTGATGGTAGTGGTGGTGAGTGTTACCACGCTGTTCAACATGCCCCGGGCGGAAGACCCTGAAATCAACCCGCCCCAATACCCCATCATTGTGGTTTACCCCGGCACCAGTCCCAAAGACATGGAAGAACTGGTGGTAAAGCCCATTGAAAAAAAGGTCAGCGAGCTGGAAAACCTCAAGAAAATAAAGACGAAGATCGACGACGGCGTAGCCGTTATCAATGTAGAATACAAATACAACAGCAATGTAGAAACCAAGTACCAGGAGCTGGTGCGGGAAATCAATGCCCTGCGGCCCCAACTGCCGCAGGATATCTACAGCATCGACGTACAAAAAGTATCGCCTACCGATGTAAGCGTGCTGCAGCTGGCGCTGGTATCGGAAAACGCGCCCGATGAACGCATGAAATTTTATGCCGACCATCTCAAGCAGGACCTGGAAAAAGTGAAGGCGCTTAAAAAAGTGGATTACTGGGGCGTGCCCGAGCAGCTGGTGCGCATCGATCTTAAACTGGATAAAATTGCGCAGCAGCATATACCCCTCAACGCGGTTATCGGCAGCATACAAAGCGAGGCCGCCAATATTCCCGGCGGCAGCGTACGCGCAGGCACCAAAACCTATAATGTAAAAACCAGCGGCAAGTACAAAAGCGTGGAGGAAATACAAAACACCATTGTATACAATGCCGGCGGTCATATTATATACCTCAAAGACGTGGCCGATGTAGCGCTTAACTATGAAGAACAAAAACATATTACCCGGCTCAACGGCCATCGCTGCGTGCTGGTAACCGCCGCGCAAAAATCGGGCGAAAACATTGCCCAAACGCAAAAAGCCTACCTGCCGGTTATTGAAGCCTTTAAAAAAACATTGCCGTCCAATATTGCACTGCTGCGTCCCTTTGACCAGGCCGATAATGTAGGCCATCGCCTGGGCGGGCTGGGCATCGATTTCCTGATAGCCATTGGCCTGGTGCTCATTACGCTGGTACCGTTGGGCTGGAGGGCGTCACTGCTGGTCATGGTGGCCATCCCGCTATCGCTGGGCATCGGCATCGTTATTATGAATACGCTGGGCTATTCGCTCAACCAGCTGAGTATTGTGGGACTGGTAGTGGCGCTTGGCCTGCTTGTAGACGATAGCATTGTAGTAGTGGAAAACATAGAACGCTGGCTGCGCGACGGGCATACCCGGCAGTCGGCCGTTATAGAAGCTACCAAGCAGATAGGGCTGGCCGTAATAGGCTGTACTGCCACGCTCATCATTGCCTTTATGCCCCTGGCCTTTTTACCCGAAAGCGCCGGTGAGTTTATCCGTGGGTTACCCATGGCCGTCATCAGCTCTGTATTTGCTTCCATGCTGGTATCGCTTACCGTAGTGCCCTTCCTGGCCAGCAAGGTGCTAAAAACCAACCACGATCCCCGGGGAAATATTTTCCTGCGCGGCCTGCAAAAGCTTATCAGTGGCAGCTATACCCGCCTGCTGGATTACTCGCTGAAACGCCCTATAATGACCTTGCTGATTGCTTTCTCTTTGTTCGGCGCTTCGCTGTTTGTATTTGGTATTATCGGCTTCCGTATTTTCCCCGCGTCGGAAAAGCCGCAGTTCCTGATCAACATCAACATGCCATTGCAAAGCAATCTTGAAGCTACCAACCAGATGGCGCGCTATGTGGAAAAGGTATTGCGGCAGGAACACTCCGTTCAATACTACACCACCAATGTGGGTAAAGGCAATCCCCGTATTTATTATAACGTTATACCCGAAAATGAAAAATCCGACTTCGCCCAGTTCTTTGTGCAGCTGCAGCAGGATGTAAGCCCGGTTAAAAAAAGACAGCTCATTGATAAACTGCGCGAAAAATTTAATACCGTTGCCGGCGCCCGCATTGAAGTAAAAGATTTTGAGCAGGGCCCTCCCATAGAAGCCCCGGTAGCCATACAGATTGCCGGCGATAACCTGGATACCCTGCGCTCCCTCGCCGCCCAGGCGGAACAGTTGCTGAAAAGCACGCCCGGCGCCCTTTATGTAAGAAATGATGTGGATGTACTGAAATCGGATATCAAACTCCGCATCAACACGCTCAAGTCAAGAACCCTGGGCATTCAAACCGCCGATATCGATAAAACGGTGCGATTGGCCATTGCCGGGCTGGATGTAGGCACCTATACCAATGAAAACGGCGACGATTACAATATCCAGGTAGATGCGCCCAAAGAGCGCTTTGCCACCCTCAATACCTTTAATACCGTTTTTGTAAACAATGCCGTTGGCACCCCCGTTCCGCTAAGCCAGGTAGCTCAGCTGGAGTTTGAATCCTCCCCCACCACCATCAAGCACCTCGATAAAAAAAGGTATGTGGTCATCACCGCCTTTACCGATAAAGGAGTGCTGGCGCAACGGGTAACAAAAGATTTTCTTACCAGGGCAAAGCAGTTAAAACTACCGGTGGGCTATACGCTCGACCTGGCAGGAGAAGCAGAAACGGAGAAAGAAACCTTTGGCGGCGGTTTTATGACCGTAGTCATTGCCACGGTATTCCTGTTTATCATGGTACTGATACTGGAATTTAAAACCTTCAAAAGCACGCTGATTGTATTATCGGTTATCCCGCTTGGTGTAATCGGCGGAGTGGTCATGCTCTGGATAACGGGCAACCCCATGTCGTTTGTTGCCATCATCGGGTTTATAGGGCTGGCAGGCATCGAGGTAAAGAATTCCATCCTGCTGGTGGATTTTACCAACCAGCTGCGCGCCAATGGCAAGGGGCTGGATGAAGCCATCAAGGAAGCCGGTGAAATACGCTTTCTACCCATTGTGCTGACCACGCTCACGGCCATCGGCGGCCTGCTGCCCATTGCGCTGAATAAGAACCCGCTTATTTCACCATTGGCGCTGGTACTGATTGGAGGACTGGTATCTTCCACCATCCTGTCGAGAATCGTCACGCCGGTGATGTATAAGCTGATACCTCCGAAAATCGTACATGAATAAAAATATTTTCCAACCTTTGTCCAAATATCCGTCTGCTCAATCGTCAGTAATAAGCAATCACTTATTAAACAATTAAACATCGACACCATGAAAGAGTATGTTTTCTTATTCAGGGGCGGCCTCAATTTTCAAACCGCTTCTCCCGAACAGATCCAGCAAGCCATGACAAAATGGAAAACCTGGATGGACGAACTGGCCAAACAGGGAAAGTATACCGGCGGACACCGGCTTGCGCCAACAGGCAGCGTTATGAAAGAGAAAAAACATATGACCGACGGTCCTTTTGCCGAAAGCAAGGAGATCATCGGCGGTTTTATATCTGTAAAAGCCGGCGACCTGGTCGAAGCAGAGGACCTGGCCAAAGGATGTCCTATCTTCGATTACAACGGCCTAATCGAGGTAAGGGAAATAGCCACCGTGTAAGTTGTGCAATCTTCCAATAATATCCATCAACTGGCAGACCATCTTTTCCGGCGCGAATCGGGAAAGATGGTTGCTGTCTTAACAAAAATATTCGGCGCTGCCAATCTACAAACCGCCGAAGACGTAGTACAGGATACCTTGCTGCTGGCGCTCAGCGTATGGATGCACAAGGGCATACCCGGCAATCCCTCCGCATGGCTGTACACCGTGGCAAAAAACAAGGCCATCGACATCATCCGGCGCAACCGTCATTCCGTTCAGTTTGATTTCAGCGACAACGAGACGATATTGCTCACCTCCGGCTATTCCTTTGCCGCCGCGATGGACGATTTCTGGAAAGAAGAGCCGGTGAAAGACGATATGCTGAAAATGATGTTTGCCTGCTGCCATCCCGGTATTTCGGAAACCAGCCAGGTGACGCTTATCCTTAAGACCTTGTGCGGCTTCAGCACCGCCGAAATCGCCAAAGCCTTTCTTTGCGCGGAAGACACGGTATCCAAACGCCTCTACCGCACTAAAGAATTTTTCCGGGAGGAAAAGATCAAGCTGGCCCTGCCGCCGGAACATGAACTGGCTTCCCGCACGGAAGCCGTGCTGAACTCCATCTACCTGCTGTTCAACGAAGGTTATAATTCCACCCATTCCGAAGATCTTATCCGGAAAGATTTACTGGAAGAGGCCCTGCTGCTCTGCCGGCTGCTGGCAGAGCACCCGCCTACCCAGCTGCCGGCAACCTTTGCCCTTACTGCCCTGGTATGCTTTCATTCCGCCCGCAGCGAAAGCCGGCTGACGGAAGAAGGAGAAATCATCCTGCTCGACAAACAGGACCGCAGCAAGTGGAATACAGCGCTGATCGAAGAAGGTAATGCCTATATGAACAGGGCCGCCTTTGGCAATTCCCTAAGCCGCTACCATCTTGAAGCCGCCATTGCCTTTGAGCATTGTATGGCCGGGAGTTTCGCCCTCACCGACTGGAACAGGATTTTGGAGCTCTATGAATGGCTTTGCCGGATGGACCCATCACCGCTAACCGAACTCAATAAGGCCGTAGTCATTCTCCAGGTGCAGGGCGCCGCCGCTGCGCTGGAAACGCTGAACGGCATTGCCGATAAAAAAATAATCGAGCCTTTTTATCTCTACCACAGCCTGCTGGGCGAAATTCATTGCCGCCTGCGCCATGCTTCTCAGGCAAAAGCATCGTTCGAAAAAGCCATCGCACAAACACAATCCGCCGCCGAAAAGAAGATGCTGCAAAATAAAATCCGCGCATTACCATAATTGCAGCTACACCGTTATTTTTGTGCCTGCTTTCAATCAACACAAAACGCTGTATCGCATGCAAAATAAAATTGCCCTTATTACCGGGGCCACTTCAGGCATAGGACAAGCCACCGCAGAAAAAATGGCCCGCCTGGGCATTCACCTCATCATATGTGGCCGGAGAGCGGATCGCCTGGAAGAACTGAAAAAACATTTCTCCCAATATACCAGCGTAATAACGCTTCAGTTTGACGTACGCGATCAACGGCAGGTATCGGAAGCCATCAACGGACTGCCCGGCGATTGGAAAAACATCGATATCCTGATCAACAATGCCGGCAACGCACACGGCTTATCGCCCATACAGGACGGCGATATTGCCGACTGGGATGCCATGATAGACGGCAATGTAAAAGGGTTGCTCTATGTATCACGCGCCGTTATCCCTTTAATGGTAAGCCGCAAAACCGGGCATATTGTTAACATGAGTTCCGTGGCCGGAAAGCTTACCTATGCCAATGGTGCAGTGTATTGCGCTTCCAAAAGAGCCGTGGAAGCACTCAGCGAGGGCATGCGGCTTGACTTGACCCAGCATGGCATAAAAATAACCAATATAGCCCCCGGCGCCGTTGAAACAGAATTTTCACTGGTGCGTTTTAAAGGCGACGCTGAAAAAGCAAAAAAAGTATACGAAGGTTTTGAACCCCTGCAACCGGGCGATATTGCAGATGCTATTGTATATGCGGTTTCCGCTCCCGCGCGCGTGACGATTGCCGATGTGACCATCTACGCAGGTGCACAGGCGGCTCCCACAACTATCTACAGGAAATAATTTTTTACCACCCTGAACCCCTGGTTACTGAATGACGCGTGTATATTAACGCGCCCTATATCATACGATGTAAAGAAATGACAGGAGCGGCTGCTGCACCACCATGATCCTCCCCTTGCATGGGCAATGGTTTTACTTTCCGTGGCGCTTACCCGGCCGGAGCAAAACTCAAATACATTGCCATACATATCATAAAGCCCCCAGGCATTGGGAGCAAAACTTCCTACCGGCGATGTATACATATACCCATCCGAACTGTCTGCTGCCAGGTGGTCCCTGCCATGCCAGATATTGGCATAATGGTTTATTGCCGTATCGCTGTTCCCAAAAAAATAATCGGTAGCAGTACCTGCCCGGCAGGCAATCTCCCATTCGTTCAGCGTAGGCAGGCGCACAGCGGCCCAGTGGCAATATGCCAGTATATCGCTGTAGCTGATGCAGGTTACCGGGTGGTCCATTTTATGGTCTATCCCGCCGCGGCTGATGCCATTGGGATAGCGCCAGCAGGCCGTACTATCGTTCATCCAGCGAAACTCCGGCAGGCCGGGAGCAAATACCAGCGCATCCTGTCTTCTTTCCGCATCCGTAATATACCCGGTGGCTGATACAAATGCAGCAAACTGGCTGTTGGTGGTTTCAAAAACAGCAATAAAAAAACTATCCACCTGCACCGTGCGCAGGGGGTTGAGCAGGAAACCGGCCTTGCCTACCTGGTATTGCCCTTTGGGCACCAGCACAAAACTATCTTTTACCGGCGCGCGGGAATGTAATGGCACAGCAATACCCGTGCACAGCACCATTCCGTTGTTGGAAGAAATGGAATTAGTACAGCCCGCCGCAGAAAGGACAGCGATAATAATAAGTTTACTTAGCCAGTTCATTATAAAAATCGGTAGCCCGCTTAATGATCAGTTCTTCATTGGCCGTATTAAAATTCAGATAAGCCCTATAGCTGGACTCTTTATTGGCATATAGTTTTTGATAAGAAACGGAATTGAGAAAGGGTGCATACATATTATCCCGCATCAGCAGCATCAGCACCGTCAATATATCGTGATCTTTTTTCTCCAGCTGGTAGGTGCTGATGAGCAGGGGGATCATATCCTTTGCATTGATTTCCACCAATACGTGTTTGAAGTTGAGCCCGATACGGTTGGTGCGGCCTATACTTTCTTTCATCAGCTCCATTACCGAATCCCGGTTGGTTTTGAAAAACCGCAATTGCCGGTCGTCCCAGCTGTATTCGCCAAACAGATCGGGCAATTGACCAAAAATTTTCAGTTGCTCATCCTCTACGGGCAGCTCCGCATCGCAGTTCTGGCTGTACGATTCAGCATGAATCATATTATAGGTAAATTTTTCCTGCAGCGAGAGCGAAAGATAGGTTTTTGCCGGCAACGCCTTTGTACCGCCCTCCCCGCCATTGGGGTCGTCCTTGAATTTTATTTGTTTGATCAATGCCGTGATCTTCCCAAGACCGTAAGGAGGTCTCGTGATTTTTTTGCGGTATTCATGATAGGCTTCGCTTTCCTTACTGGGAGTTTTATATTCCGGGGCATCCTGGGCCACGCAAAATCCACTTACGGCTAAACAAAGCAGGAAAAAACAGGTTCTTTTCATATTACAAAGATTGTAGATGGGTTTAGGTTGGATGTATGGTATATCAAAATAAGCAGAAAAATCTGTCCTCCGCGCATTTTTATATGTCCTGCTGTTGTCCCCATGGGAGACGAATAGGGTACTTTGCCGTACTTAAGCCGTATTCAGGCCGTATTTAGTTCGTATCTAGTTCGTGCTATAATACGAACTAGATACGAACTAAATACATCAAAAAAACGGTAAAAATAAGAACAAAACTCCTTTTTGTACTGGTCTTGTCCCCCGGACCAGGCAAATGTCTACTTCCCGGAAGGCGGCGTTAATCTTGTTAATCCTCCCGTTTCAGTATGCGGATATCGCTTATCAGCCGGTCTGTTTCCAGTTCCAGGGTACCGTTGTACACCCCGCGGATATGCCGGCCGGCGTCGATGAGCAGTACATGCTCTGTGTGGAGAAATTCGGTGGAATCTTTGTAGAAGCCCGGCGCTTCTTCGGCAAAATAGGCCTGCCGGGCCAGCTGGTAAATAGTGGCTTTGCTGCCGGTAACGAGGTGCCAGCGCCGGTCCATCCCATACTTATCGCTGTAGCGCCTTAGCCGCGCGGTACTGTCTATCCAGGGCGTAACCGTATGGCTGAGAAAGGCAATGCCGGTATCGGCGGGAAAAGCGCGCTGGACTTTTAATAAGTTTTTGGTCATCACCGGGCAGATGCTGCCGCAGGAAGTAAAAAAGAAATTGGCGATGTATATTTTTCCCCGCAGGGTATTGCCGTCCACGACAGTATTGTACTGGTCGGTCAGTGAAAAGGCAGGTATGCTGTGCAGGGGGCCGGTGGCGTTGCCGGTTTTCCATACCGGCGTAAAATCGGCCGTATTGTAATACGGCAGCCGGGCGGCCTGTTTGCAGCCGGGCGGCAAAGCCAGCCCGGCGCAAAACACAGCCATCCATACCCTAGAAGCCATCCTTAAAATTATTTTCACAATGCATGGTACCGGTAAGCCCGTAATTCCGGCCGTCTACAGCGTCGTAATTGGCGTGCAGCGTACCATTGGGCCGCCATATTTGCTGCATGCCTTCTTCCCTGCCCTGGCGGTAATGCATATTGCGGTAGGGCTGCCCGTTAGGGTACCATTCCTGCACCGTGCCTTCGTATTCATCGTTGCTGAAATGATAAATAAACCTGGGTTGCCCGTTTTCCCACCAGCCTTTATGCTCGCCGGTCTTGCGCCCGTTGTCGTAGCGTCGTATTTCCTTCAGCTGCTTATTGGGATACCACAGGCGGCTGGCGCCGCACTCGCGGCCGTTGTAAAAAGAAGCCAGCAGGGCTGTATCCCCGGTTGCGTACAACTGGTATTCCCAGCCGCTAAAAGGGGCCTGCCCCAGGTAGAGCACTCCTCCTGAACGCCTTAAAACCGGGTCGGCAGCATTAAGAAACACATGGGGAATAGGGGTTTGGCCGCCGGAGCCCGGTTTGTTGCTGCACCCATGAAGCAGCATAAAACAAATAATACTGGTATTGAAATAAGGACTGTTCATGTTGTTGTAGTATTGATAACTATTGCGATACCGTTCCGGCTGTTCCATAAAAGCCGCTGCCGTTGATATACGGAGCTTCTGCCGTAATATGGTAATGGTAAATGCCATTGGGATAATCGGCCGTGGCATGCGAATGACCATGGTAAGCGTCCAGGCTGGCATTGGTAAGCGTTACATTGTTTTCCAGCGGGCCGTATACCGGGAAACCATCGAGCAAAAAGCCCAGCAGCACGTGCCTGCCATAGTTGGCCGTAAGCCAGGTAGGTTCTACATGATAATGATAACCGCCCATTTGCTGCGGGTGCCCGTTGTATTGATCAAATGAATTGACTTCGTTGGTAAGCGGTGTGCCGCCGGCCGCATACTGGTTGTAAAACGGTACACCGTTCAGCGAAACGCCTATCGGCCCCAGCGGCGTAGCCTGCGGGCTGGCGCTCTGCGCGGGATGGAGCGGAATACGAAACGTAAGATTGCTGGTAGCAATGCGGTTGGGGTTGAGCACAAAGCTGGCATTGCTGCCGTTGTAGGCCTCGTACAGGGTGGAGGCCCATTGCGTACCCAGGTAATAAGGGCTTTTATGGTCCGGGCGGCCATTGGAAGTGATAACAATATAATCGCCGTCTACATACATATCGGTAGCACCGTATATTTTCTTATACACAGCGGGCACGGCGGCGGTGGAAGTGGTGGCGCTGTCTTTATGGCAACTTGTAGACAACCACAGTATGCACAGCAAGAGGGAATAAGCAGGCATTTTCATGTGTTTAAATGAATGGTTTAGAAGAAAATAATACTACCGGGAAATGTACTAACGGGGTGGCCCATCCTGTGGTGGCGGCCCGTTGGGACGCTCGCCCGGGGGCGGACCATCTCCCTGGCTCTGCCGGGGCGGCCTGCCGGGCCCCTGCGGCGCCATGCGGCGGGCGATATCATCAATGGTGGCATCAAATAGTTTCTTTTGATCATCGCGGCAAAGCGCGCGTATTTTTTCAAAGTGCTCAAATGCCGCGGTTTCAATCAGTTTGCGCTGCGCCCCGATAAGTGAGGCCAATGAATCTACCCGGGCTTTGTTGGGGTGGTCGGTTTTCAGCAAATCAAAATAGGCATCGTGCAGGCGCTTATCTTCTTCGTGAGCGGCGCGGGTTATTTGCTGGTGCTCGCTGCGCAGCGTGGCAAGCTGCTCCTGCTGTTGGGCATCGAGTTTTAATGCCTGTATAATAAAAGCGGAAGGGCCATTGTCGTTCGCGCGCGTATCGCCTGTTTTATCGACGTGCCAGCGAAACATCACTACCAGCGTGCCTGCATTCAGCAGGAGCAGCAGCAGTACGCACCCTGTAAGAAAATTTATTTTACTCATCCTGTTGCGTTTAATCATTAGCGGAATAATCACTCCTGTTGCCCCAGCCGTATTCCTGCATCACCGATTGTATGCCGGTTTGTTTTTGCGGCAGCGGCCTGCTCCAGGCCAGCACATTTAATACTACCAGCGCTGTCATAACAGCGGCGCACAGGTATACCCAGCGCAACGGCAGGCGGGCGGCAGGCACCGCTTCCTCCTGCTTCTGCAGGGCGGCCTCTACCCGGGTAGCCAGCCAGGGATT
>JACXTT010009178.1_pt1 | contig 13546 bp, 13 predicted proteins | sample 9270951 | NCBI WGS metagenome assembly JACXTT01 (sample SAMN15532306, study PRJNA645909) | rock metagenome | isolation source: weathered quartz diorite | place: Puerto Rico | collected 2017-06-21
CCGCCGGGCCAGACCGCGAACCCCAGGTCGCGAAGGACCGCGCGGCCGTCGATCAGCCGCCGCGCCGCTCGGACCGGATCACGGAGCAGGCCGAGATTCCGGCAGGCGTCGCGGCCCCTCCCGGTCATCACGGCGCCCACCGTGACCGGCCACTCCTCGCGTAGCGGCGCGACGCCGTTGACGACCTCGTTGAGGGTGCCGTCGCCGCCCACCGCCACTACGAGGGGAACGCGGGCGCGAGCGGCCTCGGCGGCGAGCGCGATCGCGTGCCCGGGCTCGCTCGTCTCGACCGCGTCGAAGGCGAAGCGCAGGCGGGCGAGGGTATCGCGGAGCTTCGGCCAGAGCCGCCGCGCGCGGCCGCCGCTGGCCGCGGGGTTGACGACGAGGAGGGCCCGGGGCGCTATGTGAGCCCGACGCGGCCGCCGCCCATCACCCGCAAGAAGTCGGTCATGGACGGAAAGCGCATCATCGGGTTCTCGCGCTTCTCGGCGCCGATGGTGGTCTGCGATCCCCCGTAGTTGTGCCCGGGAAGCACCACCGTGTCGTCGGGCAGCGCGCCCAGGCGCTGCGTCAGCGAGGCATACATCTCCTTCGGGTCGCTCCCCGGCAGATCCGTCCGGCCGCAAGATCGGATGAACAGCGTGTCCCCGGAGATCAGGCAGCCATCCACCAGGAAGCACTGCGATCCCGGGGTATGACCCGGGGTGTGGATGAAGGTCAGGGGCACCACGCCCACCTGCAGCCGGTCGCCGCCCTCCACCTTCACCAGATCGGAGCCGAAGCCCTTGAGGAACTCGCGCTCGGCCTTGTGCACGTACACCTTCGCGGGGAGCTTGCCGAGCAGCTCCGCCACGCCCGGGATGTCGTGGCCGAACAGGTGGCCGCCCACATGATCCTGATGCGTGTGGGTGACCAGCACACCGGTGAGCCGCATGTCGTCGCGCGCGACCAGGTCCGCGATGCCGTCGATCTCCCACGCCGGATCGACCACCACGCACTCGCGGCTCGCCTGATCTCCGATGAGGTACACGAAGTTCTGCATGGGGCCGAGCTCGAGCTGCTTCAGGTACAGCTGCTGGGGCATCAGTAGCCGCTCACCCAGAAGGGCTGGTAATACCCGCCGGCCACGACCTGCGGCTGGTACCCCCCGCCGACCAGCGTGCCGTCATCGGTCACGTATCCGGGCACCCACACGTACGTGGTGTAGGCGGTCGGTACCCACTGATAGGCCCAGTAGCCGCCCGCGCAGCACGGGTAGACGACCACGGGCAGCCGGCCGGGCTCGTGGGGCCGCTGAACGGGAACCTGGAGGGCCGGGCGCGGCTCGAGCGGCGCCGGCGGCGGTGTCATGGCGAACGGATTGGGCGTCAGCACGGTCGGCCGCACCTCGCCGGCGGCGGCCGGCGCGACCATCGAGCCACCCACCGCGACGAGCAGCGCAAGGACGATCGCGAGTGTCTTCATACCTCCTCCGACGCTCACCCCCGGGGCCGTATTCTGGGCGGGTATTCTGCCATAGGGGCGCCGGCCCGCGAAAGCCGGGTCAGGCCGGGATCTCGGTGCGGGCCTTCCGTAGATCCTCCAGGTCCTTGGCGGACACCGCGAAGATGGCCGGCTCGGCCTTGAGCTTCACGTACGTCACCGCGCCGTCGCTCCGTCCCACCTGCAGCGTGGCCAGCTCGGTCCCGTCGGTCTTGAAGACGGTGACCTCGAGCTCGGGCTTGTCGAGGCCGAACTTGGCGTCGTCGCCGCCCTTCGAAGCGATCTCCTTCCACTTGAGCGCTTTCAGCGCCAGCAGAAGGCTCACCACGCGTCCGTCCTTGCTGGCGCCGCGCGACGGCTCCACCTGCTTCCAGTCCGTCTCCCCGCTCTTCTCCACCACCAGCGGCTTCTCGCCGCCGGCCAGGCGTGCCCGCTTGACATCGCCGACGTCGAACGCGGGCAGCAGGCTCCGGTCACGCAGCTCGGTGACCCCCGGCGTGAGGTCCGCGAGGGCCTTGCCTTCCACCAGCACCACCGGCCCCTCGCCCTGCACCGCGGCGAGCGCGGCGGGCTGCCCACCGCGGCGCTCGGTCGACGCCTGGAGCAGGAGCGTCTTGGGCTCCTTGGCGCCCGCCTCCCAGAGCTTGACGCTGATGTCCGGCTTGCTCAGGTAGCGTGGCACGTCGGCCGCCGTCTCGGCGAGGAAGCCGAGGGCGCGGAGATCGCGAATCTTCCACAGAAGCTGATTCACCGCGGCCGGATCGGCCTTGAGCGCTTCCGGGGCGGTGATCTTCCATCTCGCGCCGTCCTTCTCGAGCACGACAGAGCCGCGGGCCTGCGCGATCTCGACCTTCGCGAGCTTGTCGTAGGCGTAGCTGACCACGACCTTGTCGCGGAGGGCGGCGACCGTCTTGGGGACCGCGGTCCAGATCGCCTCCGCGGTGAGCATGACCCCCCGCTCGCCCTCGCGCTTGACGTACACGCCCTTCTTCTCGGGAGCGGGGCGCCCGATCAGCAGAGTGCGCGAGGAGCGCTCCTTGTCCTTGCCGAGCCACAGGGTCACGCGCGACGGTTTGTCGAGCCCGTAGGGCGCCAGCGTCTTGGGCGCGTCGTCCACGAACTCGATGGCCTTGGCGCCCTCCAGCTTGTCGAGGAACTCCGCGACCATGTCCGAGTCCGCGCGGATGGACCGCGGCTTGACGATGCGCCACTTGCCGGGCTCGTCGGCGGCCAGGGCCATCGGCTCGCCGCTCACGTCGAGATCCAGGCCGCTGAGGGTCTTCCGATCGAAGGCGATCACCCTCCGGTCCCGGAAATCGGCGATCGGCCGGGTCGTGTCCCGCGACACGCTCTCGGAGAGCGTGATCACCGCGGGCTTGCCCCCCTCGCGCGCGTAGACCCAGACGCCGGTCGGGTTCTTGGCGCCCACGCGCAGCACGAGCGGCTCCGCCCGCCCCTTGACCGCAAGCCGCACCTCCGCCTCCGGCGGGTCGAGGCCGAAATCGGCCGGCTTGGCCGGGTTGGGATCGATCTCCCGATCCATCCGGGCGGTGGCGAGACTGGTCACCACGTCGTCCACGACCGCGCGGTCTCCCCGCGCCTTGATCGGCTCGAGCATCTCCCAGCCGCCGTCCGCCGCGCGCTGCAACCGCAGTGTCTCGTTCTTCCGCACCATCGTGACCGACTCGACGTCCTTGGGCTCGATCGTCCAGATCCGCCCCTTCGCGGACTCCGCCTTCTCGCGCTTGGGAGCGAGCTTGTAGGTGTCGTAGTAGAAGAAGCCACCCAGTCCGGCGGCGAGCAGGAGCAAGACGAGGATGGTCTTGCCGGAGGCCATCGGGCTAGCGCGCGCGGCGCCGCTGCACGATCACCACGATCCCGCAGATCAGCACCGCGCCCGGCAGCACCAGCAGCGGCAGCCCCAGCACCAGGTTGGACTGGGCGGAGGTCAGCACCACCGGATTCTGCTTCGGATCCTTGGCGCGGATGGAGATCAGGTCCTCCTCCTCCGCGAGCCACGACACCGTGTTGAGGAAGAAGTCGCGGTTGCCCTGGGCGCCCAGGAACTGGTTGGAGGCGAAGTCGGCGGTGCCCACCACCACGATACGGGCCTTCGGGGTCTTCTTGGCCGCCTCGGCTGGATCCACCTTGGGGTCGGCCTGCGCGTCCACGGTGGCGACCACCGCGACCGCGAGCGGCCCGGTCTTCTCGTTGGGGTCGGGCGTGGCCTTGCCGGTCTGGAACACGCTCTTGTCGGTCTCACCCCACGACTGGCGGCTGGTCTCGGCGAGCGGCGCGGCCTGGACGCCCTTCGGCAGGGCCTTGGCCGGCGCCACCGAGCGGGTGAGCGGGAAGAGCGTCATGACCCCGGCCATGTCCTTGGTGATCGGGTGCGGGTCGTACTGGCCCACCACCGGGACCAGCGGGCCCACTCCGAAGAGCTGGCCGATCGGGTTCAGCTCGATGACCACGTCCTCGTCTACCACGATCCCGTACTTGGCCAGGTACTTCACGGTGGCGCTCGCCTGGAACGGCCCCGCCATGAAGAGGACCTTGCCCGCTCGGGAGATGTAGCCGTCCATCGCGGCCAGCTCCTGGGGGAAGAGGTCCGTCTTGGGCCCCGGCACGATCACGATGGCCGCGTCGTCCGGGATCTTCGGATCGCGGGCCAGGAACAGCTCCTTCACGTCGTAGTTGGCCTTCTCCATCTGCTCCTTGGCCTGGCTGAAGCCCGCGCGATCCGTGCTGCCGATCTCGCGCTCGCCGTGTCCCTTGAGCATGTAGACCACCCGCTTGCCCGCGCGCGTGATCTTCACGATGGCGTTGGTGAGCTTCTCCTCCTCGGCGTCCAGCACCTTCTCGGTCCGCGTCTGTCCCGCCGGCCCGCCCTCGAGCACCACGGTGCCGTAGCTCTCCACCCCGTACTGCCGGGCGAGCGCGGGCGCGCGGTCGGTGTCTTCGAGCCGCCACGTGAACTTGCCGCCCGAGTAGGTGGCGTACTGGGTAAGCAGGTCCTCGGCGGTCTTCTTGCCCGGCGTGTCCGAGCGGTAGAAGGCGATGGCGTTCACCGGTGCCTTCAGCGTGCGCAGCACCTGGATGGTCTGGGCCGAGACGCTGTTGCGCTTGTTCTCGGTGAGGTCCCAGCGGGTGCTGTGCTTGACCGAGATGGCGTTGGCCGCCACCACGATGCCCAGGGCCAGCACGGCCATCACCGCCGCGCCGGCCCCGTAGCGCGCGGTGCGGGTGGTCATCGCGGCGCGCGCCTCGCCCGCGTTGAACGCGAGGGAGAGCAGCAGGAGCGCGCCGCCCAGGGCCAGGAAGACCCAGCGCGCGGGCACGCCCGGGTAGAAGAGCGCGAGGGCAGCCGAGATCAGCAGACACACCACCGCGGCGGACACGGTGTGGCGCTTGAGCAGGCTCATCGCGCTAGCCTCGCCACCGCTTCGATTCGAGCGAGCGGAGGGTGAGGAACAGCGCGAGGACCACCCCGCTCCCGTAGTAGACGAGGTCCTTGGTGTCGACGAGCCCGCGCGTGAAGCCATCCAGGTGGTCGCCGATCGAGAGATACTGGAGCACCGTCCGCAGGTTGCCGCCGGCGAACTCGGCTCCCCAGCCCACGACCCAGAACCCGAGCAGCACCCCGAAGGTGCCGAAGCCGGCACCGATCTGGTTCTCGGTCAGCGAGGAGACGAGCACGCCCACCGCGAGGAAGACCGCGCCGGTCAGGACCAGGCCGAGGTAGCCGGTGAAGATGGGCCCCCACTCCACGCGGGTGAAGTACGCGATCAGCCCCGGGTAGAGCAAGGTCAGGGCGAGCAGGATCAGGTACAGCGCCAGGGCCGCCACGTACTTGCCGGCCAGCACCTCGCCGTCGCGCACCGGGTAGGTCAGCAGCAGCTCGATCGTCCCCGCCTTCCGCTCTTCGGCGAACAGCCGCATCGTCACCATCGGCATGAAGAAGAGGAGCACCACGCTCATGTTGGTGAAGAGCGGGCGCATGACGTTCTCGATCACGTTGAGGTTCTGGCCGAACTGCGGCTGCATGAACGACCGCATGGAGGCGTCGCTGTAGAACAGGAAAATCTGACTGAAGAACCAGCCCGAGATCACCAGGAAGAACGTGAAGACGACGTAGGCCACCGGGGAGCCGAAGTAGAGGCGCATCTCCTTCTTGAACACGGGCAGCCAGCGCATCAGCGCGCCCCTTCCTCGACCGCCCCCGCCTCGTGCGGCTCCTGCTCGCCCGCGACCACCCGGATGAAGACTTCCTCCAGGCTCATCCCCACCTGGTGCAGCTCCTGGAGCGCCCACCCCCGGCCGGTGACGAGACGCACCAGGTCGGGGCGGACGTCGCGGTCGCGCTCGGCCTCCACCAGGAAGCCGACCGCGCCGTCGCGGGCGGCGAGCGGCGACACTCCGACCACACCCGGGAGGGCCCGCAGCGGACCGGCCGCGTCGCCGGTCGCCCCCGTGATGCGCAGCTCGATGCGCGCGGTGGGAAACGCCCGCTGGACCAGCTCCGACTCGGTGCCGTGCGCGACGATGCGCCCGTTGTTGATGATGATGACGCCGTCGCAGACCATCGACACTTCCGGGAGGATGTGGGTGGACAGGATCACGGTGTGATGGCCGGCCAGGGAGCGGATGAGCGCGCGGATCTCCGTGATCTGGCGCGGGTCGAGCCCGATGGTGGGCTCGTCGAGGATCAGCACTTCCGGATCACCCAGCAGGGCCTGGGCCAGCCCCACCCGCTGCCGGTAGCCCTTGGAGAGCTTGCCGATCAGCCGGTTCTGCATGTCCGCGATGAAGCACCGCTCCATCGCCTCGGCCACTTTCCCGCGGCGCTCGGTCCGCCCCAGGCCCTTGATCTCGGCCACGAAGTCGAGATAGGAGGCCACCGACAGGTCCGCGTAGAGCGGGGCGTTCTCCGGGAGGTAGCCGATGCGCCGGCGGACCTCCAGCGACTGGGAAAAGACGTCGTAGCCCGCCACGCGGGCGGTGCCGCTGGTGGCCGGCATGAAGCACGAGAGGATCTTCATCGTGGTGGACTTGCCGGCCCCGTTGGGGCCGAGGAAGCCCACGATGCGGCCCTTGTCCACGGCGAAGGAGACGTCCTGGATGGCCGTCACCGGCCCGTAGCGCTTCGTCAGATTGTGGACATGGGTCAAACGTCTGGCCCGATTTCTTCGGGGACCGCCGCAGAGTATACCATACGCGTTTTCGCACCCCTCCTCGACCGGGCGTTCAGCTTTGTCTATCGCGTACATCGCGGCCTTCACGGACCGCTGGTGAGGCGGGCGAGGCGGACAGGCCCGGGCGGCGGGGACGAGGGGTCTGCGCGACTTCGTTCACCCACTCGGCTGCCCGGCCACCCGTGTCGCCTGCTACGGTCTTCCCGCGGTCTCCGCGTCTGCCACGGTCTTCAGAACTGGCACCGCTCAAACGATCGTCAGCGTTTCGGTCTACCGGTCAGAACAGGCCGGTGATCTGGCCGTCGGGCGTGACGTCGACTTTCTCGGCGTTGGGCCGGCGCGGCAGGCCCGGCATCGTCGTGATGTCACCGGTGATGGCGACGAGGAAGCCGGCGCCGGCGGAGATGCGCACGTCGTTGACCGTGATCTTGAACCCACGCGGCCGGTTGAGCAGCGTCGGATCGTCGGAGAGCGAGCGCTGGGTCTTCGCCACGCAGATCGGCAGCCTCCCGTAGCCGAGGCTCTCGGCCTGGGCGATCTGGCGCTCCACTCGCTCGGGGTATTCGACACCGTCGGCGCCGTAGATCCGCCGGGCGATGGTGTCGAGCTTGACCGTGATCGGATCGTCGAGCGCGTAGAGCGGCGAGAAGGCCGAGCGCTCGCTGGCCAGGAGCCTCAGCAGCCCCCGGGCCAGCTCCTCGCCGCCCGCCCCACCCCGGCCGAACACGTCTGCCACGTACGCCTCCACGCCCAGCCGCGCGCACCGCTCCTTCACCGCCGCGTACTCCCGCTCGGTGTCCGACGGGTAGCGGTTGAGGCCGATCAGCACCGGGACCTTGAACTGGCGCACCGCCTCCACGTGCGCCTCCAGGTTGTCGAGCCCGGCGGTGAGCGCGGTCACGTTCTCCCGGTCCAGCTCGGGTATCGGCACGCCGCCGTGGTACTTCAGCGCCCGCGCGGTGGCCACGATCATCGCCGCGTCGGGCTTGAGCCCGGCCAGCCGGCACTTGATGTCGAAGAACTTCTCGGCGCCGAGATCGGTGGCGAAGCCGGCCTCGGTCAGGCACACGTCGCCGAGCTTGAGGGCCAGTCGCGTGGCCAGTACCGAGTTGCAGCCGTGGGCGATGTTGGCGAAGGGCCCGCCGTGCACGAGGGCGGGCGTGCCCTCCATGGTCTGTACCAGGTTGGGGTGGATCGCGTCACGCAGGAGCGCGGTCATCGCGCCGGTCACCCCGAGGGCGTCGGCGGTCACCGGCTCGCCGTCGGCGGTGAGGGCCACCAGGATCCGCCCGAGCCGCTCCTTGAGATCGAGCAGATCCTCGGCCAGGCACAGCGCGGCCATGATCTCGGAGGCCGACGTGATGAGGAAGCCGGCCTCGCGCGGGACACCGTCCATCCGCCCGCCGAGGCCCACCACCACGTTGCGCAGGGCCCGATCGTTGACGTCGAGCACCCGCTTCCACACGACCTGGCGGACGTCGATGCCGAGCGGGTTGCCGTGATGCAGGTGGTTGTCGATCGCCGCGGTCAGCAGGTTGTGGGCCGAGGTGATGGCGTGGAAGTCGCCGGTGAAGTGCAGGTTGATCTCGTCCATGGGGACGACCTGCGCGCGTCCTCCGCCGGTGCCCCCGCCCTTCATGCCCAGCGTCGGGCCGATGGACGGCTCCCGCAGGGCGATGACCGGTCGGGCGCCGACGCGCCAGAGGGCCTGGCCGAGCCCGATGGTCATGGTGGTCTTGCCGTCACCGGCGGGCGTGGGGGTGATGGAGGAGACCACCACGAGCTTGCCGTCCGGCCGGTCGCGGCGGGCGGCCAGCGCCGACACCAGCACCTTGGCCTTGGTGCGGCCGTACGGGATCCACTCCTCCTCGCCGAGGCCCAGATCGCGCGCGATCTCCGCGATCGGCCTTGGCGTCCGGTCAGTGTCGGGGCGGGGCGGGGTCGAGGTCGGCATCGGGCATGATCTCCTTCAGCCAGTCGGGGATGGGAATCATTAGGGCGGTGGCCGGGTTCCAGCAGGCGTGCAGGGTGTGGCCGGTAGCGATCAGCTCCTTGGCTTCGTCGCGGATCTCGTACGCGAAGCGGAAGCTCGCGCGCTTGCGCTCGCTCACCCGCGAGGTGACCTCGAGGAGGTCGTCGAGCCGCGCGGGCTTGACGTACTTGACGAAGGCCTCCACCACCGGCAGGTACACGCGCTCGTTCACGCGGGACATCGGCCAGCCGTGCTCGCGGAGATACTCGACGCGCCCCACCTCGAAGTAGGTGAGGTAATTGCCGTAGTAGACCACCGACATGGTGTCGGTGTCCTTGTAGCGCACGCGCACGTGAGTGATCGATGGCATCGAGACGGGGACCGGGCGCAAGCCCGGCGGCCATGGTACCACTAAGCCGGGAGGGACACCCATGCTGCTCGAACACCTGGGCAAGCGACCCCGCATTCACGAGACCGCCTACATCGCCCCCACCGCCACCGTCTGCGGCGACGTGACCGTCGGCGCGGAGAGCCGCGTGCTCTTCGGCGCGGTGCTGGTCGCGGAGGGCGGGCCGGTGACCATCGGCCGGCACTGCATCGTGATGGAGCAGGCGGTGGTGCGCGGCACGCTGCGCCACCCGGCGCGACTCGGCGATCACGTGCTGGTCGGCCCGCACGCCCATCTCAGCGGCTGCGCGGTGGAGGAGAGCGTGTTCGTGGCCACCGGCGCGAGCGTGTTCAACGGAGCGCGTGTCGGCGCGCGCGCCGAGGTGCGGATCAACGGGATCGTGCACGTGAACACCGCGCTGCCGCCGGACGCCACCGTGCCCATCGGCTGGGTCGCGGTGGGCGACCCCGCGCAGATCCTCCCGCCCGGCGAGCACGAGCGCATCTGGGCCGTCCAGAAGACGCTGGAGTTCTCGCGCACCGTCTTCGGCCTCGACCGCCCCGCGGCGGGGACGACGATCATGCCCGAGCTCACCCGCCGCTACACCCGCGCCCTAGGCGCCCACCGCCAAGATCACGCCCTAGGCCACCAACCTTCCCACGACTTCTAGCCGGCCGAGGTCGGGCGCTCAAAAAGGTCCAGATGCGAGGCGGCGCCCGATGGTCGCCCGCGAGGCGTAGTCTCTCTACGTTGAGCGGGCGGCCGAGGGCGCCAACGAAGCAGATGGGCCTTTTTCAGCGGCCGACTAGCGCTTGAAGACTTCTTTCAGGAGGTCGGTGGTGCGGGCGGTCGGGTTGGTGCGGATCTGCTTCTCCTGCTCGCCCAGTACGTGGAAGAGGCCGGTCAGCCCCCGGTCCACCACGTAGCCGTCCAGGTCGAGCGCGGGCGACTTGGCGAACGGGATCGTCTCGAAGCGTGAGAGCAAATCCTTGTACTGGCGGGTGACGCCCACGTCGCTCATGGACTTCGAGACCACCGGCCGGAACGCAGAGGTGAGCTGCGGCGTGGTCTTGGACTTGAAGAACTCGGTGGCCGCGGTCTCGCCGCCGTTCAAGATCTTGCGGGCGTCGTCGAAGCTCATGTTCCCGATGGCGTCGAGGAAGATCTGCTTGGCCTGGGGCGCGGCGCGCTCCGCGGCCCGGTTCATGCTGACCACGAACTCGTCGAGCTGCGAGCCGTAGCCCATCGCGCGCAGCCCGGTCTCGAGGCTCCGCATCTTCTCGGGCATCAGGATCTTGATCGCCGGGTTGGCGAAGTAGCCATCGGTCTTGCCGGTGAGGCTCACCGTCTTGTCGGTCGCCACCTGCAGCGCTTCCTTGAGCCCGGCGCCGATCTTGGCGTCCGAGAGCCCGCCGCCCTGCCCCAGTCCCTTCAGTAGCTTGTCGATCTGCGCGTGGGCCGGGCTCGGAGAGAGGGAGATCAGGACCGCGACGACGAGACCGTACCACCGGGCGCGATGCGAGCGCGTCATGGCCTAGAGATACTGCCCGTAGCGGATCTTCTCGACGACCGCGCGGATGCGGCGGTACACGTCCACCTGGCGCAGCAGGTCCCGGGTGGTGACGAGCCCCGCCTCCTGCCCCTGGCCGGCCGCGTGGACCTTCTCCTCGAGGGCGCGGCGCAGCAGATCCCGGATCTCCCCGCCGCTCATCCCGCCCATGGGCGGCAGCAGCACCCGGTACTCGATCTGGGCCACGAGCGGCCGCTGGGCCGCCTGCTCGGCACGGGTCCGGGCCAGCTCGAGGATCTGCTGCTGCGCGGTCGCGTCGGGCAGCGGCACCTCGACCAGATGGTCGAGGCGGCCGGGCGCCACCAGCGACGGATCCACCGCGTCGGTGCGGTTGGTCGCCGCGATCACCACGATGCGGGAGAAGTCCTCCATGGTGTCGAGCTTCTCGCACAGCGCGGCCACGATGCGCGCGCCCGCCTCGCGGGCCTGGGGTGGCGGCAGCAGATGCTCGAGCGCGAGCGCGTCGGCCTGGTCCAAGAAGACGACGCCCTTGCCCTGCTCCTTGGTCAGGCCCAGGATCTCCTGCAGGAGCTCGCCGGTGTTCGGCCCGAACTTGGAGGTGATGGTGCCGAGCTTCAGGTGGTAGAAGACCGCGCTCGCCTCGGTGGCGAGGGCCCGGGCGAGCAAGGTCTTGCCGGTGCCGGGCGGGCCGTAGATCAGCATGCCCTTGGGCGGCGTGATGCCCCACTTGCGGTAGAGCTCCGGATCGGTCAGGGCGGTGACGAAGCTCCGGACGATGCCCTTGGCCTCGACGAGCCCGCCGATATCGGTGAACGACGTCTCGGGCTTGACCGAGACGTCCACGCGCCCGGTGAGATCGCCGAGTTTCTCACCGAGCTTGCTGAAGATCTCGCCCAGACGGCGCTGGATGGCCCACTGCTGCCCCTCGACGTCGGGAGGCAGCGGGGCCGGCGCGCCGTCGCGCGATGACTCGGGCGACACGGTGGTTAGATCCTCTCCCCCGGGGCTCCGGACGGCACCCGCTCGGACTTCTCGAACACGCGGTCCTCCGCGAACACCGGCACCTTGGCGCGGATGGCGAGCGCGATGGCGTCGGAGGGGCGCGAGTCGAGCTCCATCGCGCTCCCGGCCGCGGTGAGGTAGACCGTCGCGTAGTAGGTATTGTTGCGCAGGTCGGTGATCACGACCTTCGTGACCGTGACCTTGAGCCGCCCGAACAGGGTGAGAAAGAGATCATGGGTGAGCGGCCGGGGCGGCGTGATGTTCTCGAGCGGAACCGCGATCGCGGTCGCCTCCGCGGCGCCGATCATCATCAGGAAGCGCCGCTTGTCGCGCTTGCCCTCCAGGAGCACGCCGTGCTGGCCGCTCGGATCGCTGAAGACGCCGATCACCGTCACCTCCTGCGCGCCGGTCGCGGGCGGCGGCGTGACCTCACCCGGATTGCCCGCCGCCGCGAGCAGGACCCCCAAGGCGACTACGAAGACGAGGCGGCTCCATCGGCGGAGTAGACGCATGGTCGACGAGACCTCCCACGCTGCGACGTGCGTGCAGTATCGGCCCGCCCCGGCGGCAAGTCAACCGCGCGCGGCGCTCACGACGCGGCGAGCGGCGCGCGCGCCGCGTAGCCCACGCGGAGCCGGAAGCTCAGGAGGAAGCCGACCATCAACACGCCGCTGAGCGCGCCCCACATCGGCGGGTAGCCGAGGCCGTGGGCCACGTAGCCGAAGATCATGGCCCCGCTCGTGTTGCCCACCAGGAACACCGAGCTGAAGATGCCCACCGCGCTGCCGCGCCGGCGCTCGGGCGTCACGTCCATCAACAGCGCGGACATGGCCGGATACAGGAAGCCGTGGGCGCCCCCGGCCAGGAAGCCGGCGAGGAACAGGAACGGCAGCACGGGGAGTCCGAGCGCGGGCCTGAATAGCAGCGCGACGAGCGCGAGGATGCCGGTGGCGGCGGTCTGCACGAACAGCGACGGGATGATCACCGCGCGCCGCCCGCGAACGTCGATGAGCGTGCCTCCCGCCACCCGCACCAGCATCGCGGCCACCGCGTACGCGGTATAGAAGAGGCCGACGCTGGTCACCCCGAGGAACTCTCCGAACGTGGGCAGGAACGTGAAGATGGTGCCGCTGCCGAGCCCGAAGAAGAACGCGAGCAGCATGTGCATCCGCCGGAGCTCGAGCAGGCCCTCCCGGATGACGTGCAGGCCGGGCCGGGCCCCCAGCGCGGCGGGCCGGATGTCCTGCACGCGCCAGCACACCGCGACCGCGCCCGCCGCGACGACGGTCGCCGCCCCGAAGAACCACGGGAAGCCGAAGCGCCGGATCAACAGCTCGCCGAAGAGCGGGGCGAGCGAGGTGGACACCAGCCCCGACAGGCCGAAGATGCCGAGCGCCCAGCCGCGCCGCTCCACCGGCACCATCTCCACCACGTGGATGTAGTTGGCGACGAAGAAGGTGGAGAAGGCCACGCCCTGGAGCGCGCGCAGCGCGCCGAGCAGCGGCAGCGGGCTCGACACCACGAAGAGCGCGCAGGAGAGGACGAGCAGCCCGACGCCCACGCGCATGAAGAAGCGCCGGCCGAGGTAGTCGACGAGCGCGCCTACCACCGGCTGGCAGACGATGCCGGCCGCGCTGTAGAGGCCCTGGACCAGCCCGATGTCCGCCTCGTCTCCGCCGAGCCGTTGAATGTAGAGGGGCAGCAGCACGAAGCCGTTGAGGGCGGCGAAGAAGAAGAAGTTGGTGAGCATGATCCGCGCGAACGGACCGTGCGTCAGCAGCTCGAGGGCCGGATTGGTCACGCGCGTTGCGGTCGAATCCACGGCGACAGTAGAATGACCGGCGGCATGAATCCACGCGAGTATAGCACGCGGTCTCGCGCGCGCCCGCGAGGAGAGACCGTCGCCGACGTGCTCGCCGCGGCCGCGCGGCTCGAGGGCGACGGGCGCGGCCGATTTCTCGCGCCGCCGTCGCTGCAGA
>JACXTT010009179.1_pt1 | contig 13546 bp, 13 predicted proteins | sample 9270951 | NCBI WGS metagenome assembly JACXTT01 (sample SAMN15532306, study PRJNA645909) | rock metagenome | isolation source: weathered quartz diorite | place: Puerto Rico | collected 2017-06-21
CCTATGCGGCCAGCGACATTGTGTCGTTTCAATCCACGTCCGCCATCACTGACGGACGACCTGTGGCGGCACGCCCCAAATCCGGCAGATCTCAGGTTTCAATCCACGTCCGCCATCACTGACGGACGACCCTGGCCTCATGCCGCCGCCCGCGCTGGTTGAATGTTTCAATCCACGTCCGCCATCACTGACGGACGACCTCGAGCGAGCCAGTATGATTGACTTGACATCACAGTTTCAATCCACGTCCGCCATCACTGACGGACGACCACGGCAAGGCGCAGACGGTGTACCAGTCCCTGCAGTTTCAATCCACGTCCGCCATCACTGACGGACGACCTGGTGTCGTCAGCAGATACACCTGTAGTAGCAGTGTTTCAATCCACGTCCGCCATCACTGACGGACGACCGCCGGAAGCGCGCCTAGAGTTCGCCAATATAGTGTTTCAATCCACGTCCGCCATCACTGACGGACGACCGATGGGTGACATGCGAGTATTGCAAGAACGCAGTGTTTCAATCCACGTCCGCCATCACTGACGGACGACCCCTTGATTGCCAAAGCGTTCTTGCACAACAACTTTTGGCCTCTTTCCCGCGAACTCACGACCTGGCACATTCATTGGACGCAAAGTAAGTGGGTGAAAATGCAAAATAGTCTTTCAAATCAATAGTCTTCAAGGGCGCGCGAACCTCGCTGGGAAAAAGCAGTCACTTAAGGTTCGCGCAGGCAACCTTACCATGGAGATTTCCTCCATGGAGTGTCACAACGCCGGAAATCAGAGCACTAACGGTCCGTCAAAGTCTACAGCCGTGAATGTGCCATGCTCCAGCACTTCATACCCTCGCGTTTGAGGGATGCGGTAGAGGCGTAAGCAATCCATTGTGGGGTCAATCTCTGCCAGCAGGTCGCGTTCAAGTGCTTCGAATTTTGCAATATCCAATTGGCATTCAAAGACGGATTTTTGCACTCGCTGGCCAATGCCTTCGCAAACTCTTGCCACACGACGCAACCGGCGGCGGCCGGCTTTTGTTTCGGTACTTACGTCGTAGCACACAAGTACAAGCATTTCGATTTCCTATTTGGCCACGAACGGCACGTATGGTGTGCCATCGTCGCGAATGGCGCGGGCTAGCAGGCGGGCCTGCACTAGCGGCACCAAACCCAATGGTACCGACTGGGCCAATAGCGGGTGATTGATTTCATCTTTCTTTCTCTCTTGATACGCCACGACCACCGCCTTTCTGGCGTCTGGCTCAAGAGATACGCCACCGCCTTCGCGCAAAACAAAGTCGTCTGCCGCCAGTTGCCCGCGATTTACCAGCGTCAATGCCAACCGGTCTGCCCAAGGGCGAAATTCCTCCATCAGATCCAGGGCCAGTGCGGCGCGCCCGGGACGCAGGGCGTGCAAGAAACCAACTTGTGGGTCTAACCCAGCAGCCTCCAATGCGCTGCGGCAGTCGTTCATCCACATTGCGTACAGAAAAGAGAGCATGGCGTTAAATCTGTCACGGGGAGGCCGGCGCGTGCGCCCGTCCATGGAGAAAGGGTCTCTTTGGTCAGGTCGTATCAACAGATTGAGGCCAGTGAAATACTGGCGAGCGGCAGAGCCTTCAACGCCGCGAAGGCTGTCGAGGTCGGTTGTCTCTGGCAAAGTACGCAGGGCGGCGGCCAAGTCATCGGCCAGACGCGTCAATGCCTTTGCTTCATCATCTGCCTTGGCTTCTCGGGCACCGCGCAGCAGCACTTGCCGGGTATTCTTAATCTTGCCGGCAACTGTTGCACGTGCCATATCGAGCGTGAAGGCGGGGTCGGCAATGCGCTGAAACTGCGCTTGTCTAAGCAGCACGTTACCTGTGACTGCCCCTTCGAGCCGCGCCTTGAAGCGTCCATTGTCATCAAGCAGGACGAGCGCGATTGCACTGTCTGCCAGCCGGTGCATCAGCGGTGCAGAAATCCCTATGTGCCCAAAGCATACGACGGCAGTCAAATGGTGTAGGGGAACACGCAGCCGGGTCTCGCGCTCGACTTCTAAACGGAGCGTATCGTTGTCCAAACGCAAGTAGGTTTCTGGCGTGGTGATGTACAAGGTGTTGAGAAGTTGCATAGCCAGCAGGTCCTGCGTGAAGCTCTAGGCGTCTGGGTCAAACAACGCGGCATGTGCTGCAATCAGACCCGCGTGCGTAGCCTGGGGTTGGCAGCGGTCCAATAGCGAGCAGGCCTTGCAGTGTCTGGCCGCTTGCTCTCCCACCAAAGGCGGTGGCAAATTGCCTTGAATCAGCATCTTGCGGATGTTGCCGGTGGCCTGTTGCACGTCGGTACACAATTGCTCGGTGATTGTTACGACTCGCCGCCGTTTGGAACTTGCATAGTACAGAGCACCTTCATTCACCGGCTTGCCCATCATGGCCTGCAGGCACATGGCCTGCGCAGCCAATTGCAGATCGTCGCAGGCCGCTATGTCAGGCGCTTTGTTGCGACTTCCATGTTTGTATTCCACGGGGTAGGGTACGCCACCTGCCACAAACTCCACAACGTCAGACTTGCCGATCAAACCCAGCTCATCGTGCCAAAGCGGCAATGCGCGCTCCACGCGTACGCCTTTGGCGGTTTCCACGCCCGGTTGATCGACCTTGGCATGCACCGCCTGCCCGCGCAGGGTGTGGACATTGTCATCAAACACTTGTTCCAAGTGAATCAAACCGCACTGGCGCGGGCAGTACTGCCAATGCTGAAGGGCAGAAAGCGGGATAGGGTCAAGCTCGGCAGGCACTTCAGACCCTTGTACTGGTCAGCCCAGTATCTGCTGTTGCAATGCCTCACGCGTCAACCCCTGGGTTTCGGCAACGGCGGCCAAAATGGCAGCCAGGGTTCCAATGCGCAATGGATCGTGCAGCGGGACGGTAACATGGTGCTGCGCAGGCAGCTCGCAAGTCAAACGCACGTGACTGCCTGTTTGCCGGGTCGGCTGGTAGCCGAGCTTGGCCAAGGCGCGTATCAATTGCGCCCCCGTCAAGTCGCGAGGAAGTCTCATGCCCAGCCTCTATGCGGCCAATAGCTCATCGCGGACAAAGTGCAGCCGAATGACTTTCGGGGACGTTCCCTCGTCGAAATGGCAATGCACAGCGTCCTGCACGGCTGTGCGCAATTCAGCCTCGGTGTCGGCCTCGGTGAAAATGGATTCACCCAGGGCGCGAGCAGTAAAGCCACCTTCGGGGGCAATTTCGACCACGAATACGATTTCGCTCATTTCAGCATCTCCTGGTCAGTGTTACGCCGGGCGCGGGTTGAATGGACTGCCCAACCGACAAGTTTTTATCATCAAATAAAACAGAGTATGCATCGAAGTTGCGTGAAACTGTGCCTTCCTCTTTTGTGTGGACTTTCAGGCGATCGAACAAGGCGTGGGCTGGGGCGTTGCCAAGTTCGCTGTCGTGTTTGAACACGTAGAGACCGCGTGTTGCCATCTCACCACGCGCAGCAGATCGATCATGCTCAAACATTTGTGCAAGTGCTTGGAAAAACAATTCAAGATCATCGTCGCCAAATCCGGTTTGCTTGGCAAGAAATGATGAAACGAACCCATGGGCAACATAAACGCCATAGGGAACTGTGTGTTTGCGACCCATGGTTCGGTTGTCTCCCTGTTGCTTTTCAGCCTCCGCTTCTGTTGCCACGGCCATGCGCGTAATGGAGTGTTCCAACGCAACAATGGGCTCGACAGAACGGGCGAAAGTCAGTTGTACTGGGCCGCGTACCTGCCCGCAGTTAACTCCAGTTGACATCACGGCCCCGAAGGCGCGTACGTCAAAGAAGTTTTGGCACATCCATTTGCGAGCCTGGCCTATATCGTCAGCGCTGCCTTTGCGCTTTTCTTTACCTGGCTTTTTCTTCTTTGTGTCATTGTCTTCAGCGACTGGAGAGGTGTCGCCTTCAAGTGAAGAGTCTGCTGCATCAAGCTTCAAGTCGGAGTATGCGCGCTGGTTTTGCAAATTGAGTACAGCCTTTTCCCGCACGTATATTTCGAAGCGTTTCTCGCCCTCTGCGGGAGCACGTTCGTCTTGTTCCTTGACAAGCCCCACAAAATTCCGCACCTTGCGTTTGAGCGATACGTCCGTGACCAAACCGTGTCCTGATTCGGCGTCCAAACGCGGCATGTTGCCCGCGTCCGGGTCGCCGTTGGGATTGCCATCTTTAACGTCAAAGATTAGGACAAAGTCATAGCGGTTGGCGAGATTCATGCTGTAGCTCCTTCCGTGGTGGTAGTTTCATTGCCTGTGTCATGTTTTTTGGTGAAAAAATCCTGGCGCTGGTGGTAATACCCCAGCGCGAAACGGCCTTGGTCCGGCAGGGGCAGATGTCGAGGGAAATCGCTGATTTCGCCTAACACTTCGCCAAGCAATTTTTCAAACCAAGTCATGCGGCCGACATGCAATTTTTTAAGGTGAGCATTTTTCAGGCGTAAAAGCGTAGTGAAGACCGCAACTGGTGTGCTGGATGCTGCTCCGTAATAGCGGTCTCGAATCGTGGCATTCAGCCCCGGACTGGCTTCTTCCTGGATTTTTTCCAGAACGGCAAACAATCGGCCTAGGCGGTACGCTGTGTTGGTGTTCTTGGTATCAAGCATGGGCAAAAACTCCTGTTCTGGGGACTGGTTGGCTGACAAATGCTGGGCGTGGCGCATCTGACGTTTCAGACACGCCTTTATCGCCGCGGCCCGTAAATAGTTGACTTTTTGTTCAGCCCGGCAGCGGCCCACTGCAGCGTTGAGCCATAGGCTGGGGTAGGGCGCGTTCTATCCGGCAAAAATCGCATCTACGATGGCGCCACCCAGGTTGGGTGGTATGTTGTCTGCCTTGTTTTGTACAGCCACTGCGGCTAACAGACGAAAGAGTGAGGGATATTGTGGGTCATTGGGTCCGCGCGCCAACTCCAAATCGCTGAAGTGCCGCACGATGCGTTCGCCCAATTCGCGCAAAGGCAGGCAGTGATAGAAGCGAATGCTGACGCGTGCCGCATTGGGGGCTAGACCGAGAACAAAAAATCGGGTGTCGCCTTCGAGGCCGGACCATTTTCCGCTTTTGACTGCGTCCAGCAGTGCATGTACCGCAGGCACGTTTTCGTCTGGATCGTCCTTAAATATTTCGCCAAAAATGTCCTCCATTGCATCCGTTTTTTCAGACCAAAATACGGTTGACGCGTCACCTACTTGGATGCGCTGGCGTGAATCTTTGCGTAGCAAATGATTAAGTGCCGTTGTGTATGCAAACGCCGCGGCGCGGCTCACGGGCGCATTTTCACCTTGACGCTCAGTCTTGCCATAGGATTCAAAAGCCCGTGCATTGAACGAGACTATGTTGGCACCGGAAGTTTGCGCGCCCCACACGCCCTTGATTGACGCATGCAAACGTTCAACGGGTGCTTGCTCGCCCGATACCAGGCACATGGCCATGGTCGCGTCCGAGTCCGACGGAATGTTCAATACCGTGTTGATCACTGCGGGGCGCTGGCACACCAGATCAAGGTCGCCTTGCAGCCGAAAGCTTACTATTGCATTGATCTCCAGCGCATCTGCCCAAGCTTGCTGAAGCTTCAGTTTTTCAAGATCAATACGCTCAAGAAAGAGCGTTACTGCTTTGATTCCGGCATCGTCTTGCACTGTGGCGGGTAAGGCCGCAATTCGGGCTTTGAACGCCGCGTGTTGCTCTGCCACACGCTCGGGCTTGCCTTTTGTGTCAACGCCCAGTACATACTCAAGAGTGTCCCATAGTAAATTTGCGGCCAGTCCCGAAGTCTTCTTAATGCCCAGTGGCACGCGAAAAGACTGCGCTATCTTCTTTTTGCCCTGCAGTTCGCGCGTATCGCGCAAAAGTAACAGCTCACCAGCTTCACTAATGTCAATTACGAACGGAATTTCTTTTTGTTCCAGCCCAAACATGGGCAATCGCTGCGCGGGGTCTGGGTCTTCGCACTTGCGCCGGTAGTAGTCATTGAGGGCTTGCAATATCATCCGCGTGCCTCCTCAAATGGGGGAATATGCACCACGCCATTGAGCAGCCTGGCATTGAAAAATCGCGGTTGTGGGTCGGCTGGATGCGAAAAATCAAGGTCGTGAAGCATCCAGCCCAGTTCGCGGGTCTCTTCAATAGGGGAGGTGGAGGCCGCGTTCGTTGGTACCAAGCGAAAGTCTGCGGCAAACTCACGGCAACCCAAATAGGGCTGATTCACGCACTGCCCTTTGGTTGCACGGCGGGTGAACATTTCGGTGTATTTCATCAACGGCTCGGGGCTGCCGGCGGCCAGAGTCAAGTCGGCATGTATGCGGTACGCCACGTCGCGCAGAAAGTAGCCTGCTCGCTGTTGACGCTCATCTTCTATGTAGAGCCCCAACGTTCCGCGCCCTGCATCCATTGCTTGTTGCACGTTACGGGTGGAGACCACTGCGCTGACCTCATTGCGGCGCAAGTTGATCCAGCGAATGGGTTTGAGCACTTCAATTCGGTGCACCCGCCATCGGATGGCTGGTTTCCAAAGTACGGATTCAAGTACAGCGCGTGCGGCCGACGGCGTCATGACGTCATAAGAGACGCGCTCAACCTTCATCTCTGGGCGCGTAAAGCAAGCGAAAGGGCCGGCAACTTCGAGGCAGAACGTAGTCATTTTTAGCTCACTTTAAAATTTCACCAAGTTTGAAAATCGCCGTGCGGCCATTGATTGGCAGCGCCACATGCCAGACCTAAGTTGAGAAAAATTTTATCTTCTTCTAAGATACTGTAAATATATTTCTAAGTTATTATCTTGATTCGCTAACGCGTGGATTGAAACTAAGAAACTGTCCTTTCGAAGAACGAGGGTGGGTTAACGCCCACCTTCACTTTCTTCAGAACACATTTCCCAAAGCATCAAACGGAACACCTTCAGTGTGCAAACCTAATATCTCGTCATAGAGTCCGTGCGCGTCGACTTGCACGTACAACCCTGGTGTCGTCGCCATTTTTAAGCTCCCTTGCTCGACCATCTTGTCTGCTACCCCTTTGCGGATGTTGACCGTGTAGCGCTGTAATTGCCGCATCAACGAGCGCTCCGGGCCTTTTGCCTCCAATGTTGCTAACAGCCTATCCATGTCATCTTTGGCACGGGAGTAGCGCACAACGACCGTTGCCATGTCTTCGTCCTCGATCAGCTTGAATGCATCTGCGGCAGAGCGAAACTGCACTGCAAGGTTTCTATTTCCCTTCAGAAGCTCGCATATCTTCTTGCCATCCAGATCTATCGAGTAATAAAACTCCTTGAAGTAGTCTGCGAACAGGCTGCGCGCTAAGGGGTCGCGTGACTGCCCCCGCAAGGTATTGACACAGGCGTCAGCTGCTTTGCGTAGATGACCCAGGGGAGGTTGTTCTGGTGGCACAAATACGACTACGCGCCCTTTATCTGCCAACTTTCCCTCTCGGTTGCAGCGGCCCGCCGCTTGGGCGATGGAGTCCAACCCTGCTAGAGCCCTGTAGACCACAGGGAAATCAATATCGACACCCGCCTCTACCAATTGCGTGCTGACTACGCGCAGCGGTTGGCTATGGTGGCCATCACGTTTTGCCTTCAAGCGAGTTTTGATCTGGGTGATGACGTCTTTTCGATGTGCGCCACACATTAAGGCTGATAGATGCAATGTATCGGGCGGCATGAGGCGTTGCAACTCGCGTGCGGCCTTTCGTGTGTTGACAATGGCCAGCACGCAGTCTTCTGCGGCCAATTGTGTAGCGGTGTCTGCCCACGGTGTGTGCAAATCCCAACTTGGGGGGAGTTGAACATTGACGCGATCGAGCTGCGCAAACAATTTATCCGGATCGTCAATGATTTCGCGCACATTTTCCAGGCCTTGCAGATTTTTACTGGCGTCGAAATAGGTCGTGCTGTTGAGCGCAGGCTGGGTTGCAGTACAGAGCACCACTGTCACGCCGTAGTGTTTCACCAACAAACTGAGCATGTTCAGTATGGGCTGCAAAAAGGCTGGTGGCAATTGTTGCGCTTCGTCGAGGACGATTACGCTGCCCATCAGGTTGTGGAGTTTTCGGCAACGCGAGGTTTTGGCTGCGAACAGCGATTCAAACAACTGAACGTTTGTGGTCACCACTAAGGGTGCATCCCAGTTTTCGCTGGCCAGTCGGCTGCGGGCAGTTTCATCTTTTCCATCCGAGTCGACTTGGCTGTGGTGCTCGATCAACACCTCGTCTCCCAAGGCTTTGAACACTCCACGGAACACGTCTGCTGTCTGCTCAATGATGCTGGTGTAGGGTATTGCGTAGATGATGCGGCGTTTGTTGCTGGCACGCGCGTGTTCGAGTGCAAATGCCAGGCTCGATAGAGTCTTGCCTCCGCCTGTGGGTACCGTCAATGAGAAGAATCCGGCGGGCAACGCTGCGCTCGCGCGGCATTGGCGTAGGATGTTAGCGCGCAATCTATTGACCGGTGTGCTGGCCGCCGGCAACGCGGCCATGTGTGCGTCAAACGCCAGTCGCATTTGATCTAAGGTAGGAAATCCCCCGCGCCAGGAGGGTTTGCTGGCATCGAAGTGGGCTTCAGTGTCTAGAAAATCGGCGTCTACCAAGCATGAAAACAGCATGCGGACCCATAGAGCAAAGCCGTCGGTGAGACCGCCTGGAATATCTTTCAGGTTCGGAATAAAGTCGCCAGCGTCCAGGATTCTTTGCGGTGGATTGGTTGCACGCGCCTCGGTGAGCTCGGTTTTGCTGTCAGCCTCGTCCAGACGCTCTTGAAGCCCATTGTTCCAGTCGCCGAGGCCCGCATGGTGTCCCGCAATAAGGTAGGCCAGCACACGGGCTGCCAATTTGCCCCCAGGACCGTGCGTTTGTTCGAGTTTTTCAATGGCCCACAGTGCCCCTGCCGCAGAGTGTGTCTTCTCTCGACCACCCACTCTGCCTTCAATATGCGCATTGGCGTCGTTTGACTGTTGAAGGTAGCGTTGGAACCCGGGACGGTATTTGCCCAGGTCGTGCCATAACCCCGCCAAATAGGCCCAATTGTGTTCAGGTCCACTCGTATCAAATGGTTTTGAAAACGTTGAGGCCAGAGCCGCGACCGCCAGCAAATGGTCAACCAGTAAGTGCCCCCCAGAGTGGGCCAGCGGCTCAGACATGCGCGACTCCCTGAATGTCCTATTTATTTGCGCAGCATAACTTGACTTGCGGCCAATGGGCAAGTGGTTGGAGCGAGTGGGCTGAAATGTTGCGCGAGTGGCCTTTGTTGTCTATGTTGGGCCGGTGTTTGTTAGCCACTCCTGCCAATAGTCCATGCACGCGCGAATCTTGGGTAGCCGGTGGCGCTCTTGCAGCATCACGGCATAGATGGGAATCAGGGGACAAGCGAAATAGTCTTGCAGCAAGGGCACCAAGCGGCCCTGGCGTATCAAAGGCTGCGCGCACAGGTCATTCAAGCGGGCAATGCCCACACCTTGCAGCACCAGACTCAGCATCAGCGCGCTGTTGTCGGTGCGCGTGTGACCTTTCACCGGCAGCTCGGCGGCGCCATCGTTGCCATGGGGATTGCGCAAGGTCCAGCGGTTCAGGCTGGGTGTGGTGCTGCTGGCCAGCAGGCGGTGTTGCTGCAGATCGTTGGGGTGCAGCGGCGTGCCATGGGTGCGCAGGTAGTCAGGCGCTGCACACAGTGTGCGCCCGTGCACACCAATCTGGCGCGCCACCAGGGTTTCGCTGTTGGCCGTGCCACTGCGAATGCCGATGTCAATGCCGTCTCGTGCCAGATCGGCCATGCGGTCGTCGGCACTGATGTCCAGGTGCACGTTTGGATGGCGTTGGTACAGGCCGCACAGGCTGGGTGCCACAATGCATTCGGCCAGCAAGGGGCTGGTGCTGACCCGCACCCAACCGCTGGGGCCGCTGATCTTGCCCGTGAGTTCGGCGTGCAGTTCTGCGCTGGTATCCAGCAGGCGCCGACTGTAGCCTAAAAAGGTATCACCTTCATCAGTCAGGCTCAAGCCGTGCGTCGTGCGGTGCAGCAGGCGCATGCCAGCAGACGCTTCCAGCCGCGCCAAAGAGCGCGTGACCTGGCTGACCGGCACATTGCGTTCGCGGGCTGCGGCCGACAAAGTGCCCAGTTCGGCGATGCGAATGAACAGAGCGACATCGTCCAAATGCAGTTGCATGGCTTGATTTTCGGTTTGTTTTGCAAAAAATGCAAAGCCAATATGGATTTATTGCCATTTTCTAGGGGTTGGTATAGCAATAAAGTTCACTCCACACCTTAACAACTGGAGTCTGACCATGCCCACATTGACCCTAAAAGTAGTGCCTTCGCGCCACCCCATTCCCTCTGCAGCGCTGGCGCAGGCGCTGACCCGGTTGACGGCCCAGCACCTGGGCAAGCGCCCTGAGGTGACTGCGGTCATCATCGAAGAATTGCCCGCAGCCCAATGGCACATAGGCGCCCAAGCGGTGACAGCGGCCACCGCGCTGCTGGAAATCAGCGTGACCACGGGCACCAACACGCCGGCGCAAAAAGAGGCCTTCATTGGCGCTGTATTTACCGAGTTGCAACAGCAATTGGGTGCGGGCCAGCAATTGCATGAGGCCAGCTACGTGATCGTGCGCGAGGTGGCCGCCAGCGACTGGGGCTATGCGGGTATCACGCAAGCGGCGCGCAAGCAGATGCGTGCGTCTGCCAGCAACTGAGTTTCACGCGGGAGTCCACGGCACCAGTTTTTTGAACAATAATGGCCTGCGACTATTTGGAGGCCCTATGGGATTGCGACTCAAATTTAATCTGGTGCTGATCGTGGTGTTTCTGGCGGGCTTTGGCGCCGCGGGCTACATCTCGCGCCAGTTGCTGCAGGAGAACGCACGTGAAGAAGTGCTGCGCAATGCCCGGCTGATGATGGACACGGCCCTGGCTGTGCGGGCCTACACCGTGGACCAGATCAAGCCGCATCTGGACCCTCGGCTCGAAGAAGAGTTTCTGCCCCAAACGGTACCGGCCTTTGCCGCTACCGAAACCATGGGCAATATCCAGAAAAAGTACCGCGACTACGCCTACAAAGAGGCCGCTCTAAACCCTACCAACCCGCGTGACCGTTCCACGGACTGGGAGTCGGACCTGGTGCAGCAGTTCCGCCAAAACACCGAGACCAAGGAGCTGGTGTCCGAGCGTGACAGTGCCACCGGGCGCCTGTTGTACATTGCCAAGCCGATTCAGATCACCAACCCGGCATGCCTGCGCTGCCACAGCGTGCCGGCCGCCGCACCGGCAACCATGATCAAGATCTATGGCGAAGCCAATGGCTTTGGCTGGAAGCACAATGAAATCATTGGCGCCCAGGTGGTCACCGTGCCCATGAGCATTCCGGTTGCCAACGCCGAGCGCGCGCTGAAGACCTTCATGGTCTCGCTGGCGGCAGTGTTCGTGGTGTTTTTCGTCGTGCTGAACGTGATGTTGAGCTGGTTCATCATTCGCCCGATTCGCCGTATGTCCACTGCAGCCGACAGTGTCAGTACGGGCAATTTCGAAGTGCCAGAGTTTGCCGAAGGGGGCAAAGACGAAGTCTCGCTATTGGGCGCATCCTTCAACCGCCTGCGCCGCAGCATCGAAAAAGCCATGCAGATGATTGAGCGCGATTCATGAAGGCGGCGCAACCGCCAGACGTGGCGGCCTTGTCGCCAGGGCAAACCGTTTTTGAGTACCAGATCGAAAAGGTACTGGGCGGCGGTGGCTTTGGCATTACCTATTTGGCGCACGACATCAACCTGCAGTTGCGCGTTGCCATCAAGGAGTATTTTCCGGCGGACCTGGCGGTGCGCGCCGCGGACCATTCCGTGGGTATGCGCTCGGCGGACAGTGCCCCGCAGTTTCAATGGGGGCTGGAGCGTTTTGTGGAAGAGGCGCGGGCGCTGGCCTCATTTCGCCACCCCAACATCGTGCGTGTGCTGCGCTACTTCAAGGAAAACGGCACCGCCTACATCGTCATGGAGTATGAATCGGGCGAGCCGCTGAAGCGCTGGTTCGCGCACCAGCATGACTTCAACCAGAAGACCTTGCTCAGCATGGTGTACCCCTTGCTGGACGGCCTGGAGGCCGTGCACAAGCTGAAGTTCTTGCACCGCGACATCAAGCCTGACAATATTTACATGCGTGCCGATGGCACGCCGGTGCTGCTGGACTTTGGCGCGGCGCGGCGGGTAACCGGCGCGCACGATATGACCAATATCGTGAGCCCAGGCTTTGCGCCCTTTGAGCAGTACCACAGCAAAGGCAACCAAGGGCCTTGGACCGACCTGTACTCGTTGGGCGCCGTGATGTACTGGATGGCCACGGGTCGCAAGCCCTTGGAGTCCGCTGCGCGCGTGCGCGATGACGATATGCCCAAGGCCCAGGGCAATGCCAGCGCGCAAGCCTTTGGTGATGCCGTCCTGCGCGCCATTGACTGGGCGCTGACCCCAGACGAAAAGCTGCGGCCGCAGAATGTGGCCGCGTTTCGCAAGGTGTTGCAGGAGGCCGAGCAGCAGGGCGCGCAAGCCTTGGGTGGCGGCAACACGCACCGCCTGGCCGATGGCACGCAGGGCGGGAGCCATGCGGCCGATGCCGTCATGGTCTTTGTCGCCAATTCACAGTCGGTGCCGTTGAACCACGGCGAGGCCATGCGCAAGAACGTGCTGGGCACCATCATGTTCATGGACCTGGTGTCGTACTCCACCTATTCACTGGACCAGCAGGTCGTGCTGAAGGCGCTGTTCAACGAGCTGATAGGCAAGGCGATTGCCGGTGTCAAGGAATCCTCACGTATTGTGCTGGATACGGGCGACGGCGCGGCCATTTGCTTCCTGGGTGACCCCGAAGAAGCGCTGCAGTCTGCGCTGCTGATGCGTGACCTGCTGGTGCAGAAATACGGGCAAAAACTCTCTATGCGGGTGGGCCTGCACCTGGGCCCGATTCGCATGATGCTGGACATCAACAACCGGGTCAACGTGGTCGGTGATGGTATCAATGTCGCGCAGCGCGTCATGGATTTTTCCAAGGCCAACCAGATTGTGGTCTCGCGCGCCTATTACGACGTTATTTCGCAAATCAGCGACAACGCGGCCAGCCATTTCAGCTACCTGGGCGCGCGCACCGACAAGCACCAGCGCAACCACGAAATCTACGCCGTACTGGACCGGGTGGCGCAGGCTGCGGCGCGTGTCGCCCCGGTTGATCTGAGCTTTGAACCAACACGCCTGGTGTCGGCGGTGGAGGCCATCACGCCTGAAGTGGCGTTTGAGATAGAAACCGCTTTGGCGCGCATCATCGGCCCGTTGGCCCATGTGCTGGTCAAAAAAGCGCTACCACGCGCCACGGACCCTCAGAACCTGCGCGAAACCTTGGCGGTGTCGATTCCCGACGCCATCGCGCGTGACGCGTTTTTGCGCGCCCAAAGCCTGAGCCGGCCGCTGTCGGTTTCCTTGCCACATAGTGGCGCCACCAGTCGCAGCGGTCCAGCCAGCCGCAGTGGCCCGCTGAGCCGCACCGCCACGACCCGGGTTC
>JACXTT010009180.1_pt1 | contig 13544 bp, 10 predicted proteins | sample 9270951 | NCBI WGS metagenome assembly JACXTT01 (sample SAMN15532306, study PRJNA645909) | rock metagenome | isolation source: weathered quartz diorite | place: Puerto Rico | collected 2017-06-21
ACTAAATCAGACCACATGAGATTCGTACACTCATGCTTTCGCGCCCTGATGCTGTAGCGTGCGCCATGCGCACGAAAATAGCGTCGTGTACCGGAACCGTGCGCGCAGCGCACGCTACGATGAGGGTGCCAATGTTGTGTGTTTCAATTTAGAACAATCGCTCCGCGTTTCCATGCAACATTTGCTCGCGCTCAGGCGCGGTTAAGCCGGCTGTTCAGACGTCTAGCCCCACCGAGCGCATCAACGCGAGCGCATTGCTCTTCTGTACGATGCCCGGACGCATACGGTAGTCAAAGACAAGCTTATCTCCTTCAAAATGGTCCTCGAAACATACATTTGCTCCCCGAGGCGCTAATAATTCCGCCACTCGTGCTAATGCCAAGTCATGGGTTGTGACTAACCCAATAGCGCCGCGTTCGAGGAAGCCGCGCACCAAAGCTTCAGCGCCAATCTGTCGATCGTGTGAATTTGTGCCATGGAGAATTTCATCAAGGAGAAACAGGAGCGGCGTCGACCCCTTCGCCATGCGCATTAACATACTCAAGCGAGTAATCTCGGCGTAGAAGCGTGAGCTGCCTTCTTGCAGCGAATCTTGAATACGTAACGTTGCCCCGATCGCCAAAGGCGACAAGGACAGTCGTTGGGCGCGCACCGGGGCTCCGGCTAACGCCAAAACAGCATTCACTCCGACCGTGCGCAGCAAGGTGCTTTTGCCGGACATATTGGACCCACTGACGATCAGTACTTGCGGCGATTCCCCCAAGGATACGCTATTGCGCACACACCGCGCCTCGGGGAGCAGTGGATGTCCTAATTCTTCACCGTCGAAGCAGGCCGCATGGGTCACAACCTTAGGAAACGGATCAGCGGGATGCTCATAAGCATAGCCGGCCAAGGCGCTTAACGCCTCTAATTCACCAATAGCCGAAAGCCACCTCGCTACCGCGGGTCCAATCTGAAGCCGCCAGGCTTCTATTGCCAACGCGAGCTGGACCTCCCATAGCAACAGTGCAGCAATGGGGACGAAAATTTGATTTTTACCTGACTCTAAAAGATTGATGAGTCGCCGCAAGCGCGCGATTTGCCGCGAAGGCGGAGCGCCCTCAGTATCGAGCATACTTCGCAACGCAACGAGTTTAGCGCAGGAAAATTGCTCTTGCTCAAACACCGACAACACTTCCGCAAGGACATGTAGTTCACGCCCCGCACTCGCAACATGGGCCACGACTTGTTGCACTAATGCTCGCAAGTAAAATGTCAGCACCCCAGCCACACCGAGAGTGGCCAGAAATAAGATTACAGGCATGCCCAACTGGAGCCAGCAGAAAAGCGCCGCGACGTTCGCGACCGCCATAACGGCTGCCCCGATGCGAAACGGCGCGAGCGAACCTACGACAGCGGGGGCCTGCATCCACGAAGTCAGCGCCTCCGGATGGACCGCTGCTCGGACATCTTCGCCCCGCAATGCAAGCTGCTCACGTAAATCCAGTTTAGGGCGCAGCTCAGCAATAGCGCTCTGGCGAGCGCGAATCTCTTCCGGCGCCGCAGAGGCGCACAACCAGTTCGCTAAGGTCCGCTCCCCTTCGCGGGTTCGTGCGGTACAGAGCAGTTGAAAGAGGGAGCCCGGACCGAACACATCGAGGTCGTCAGCGTAAGGATGCGCCTCAGTACGGAAATGTTCGCCCGTTTCTCCCTGCCCGCTCCAACGATCCTCTACGCGGGCAAGACCATGCTCGTAAAAGCGAATGCTGCGTGCGGCGAGCCGCGACGCTTGCCGGGCGCGCTCATGCATGACAATCAGGCCGACAAACACAAAAACAGGAGCGAGCAGCCATTCACCAGCAATGAGGGCAGAGCGAATGAATAACCACCAACCGCCGACCGCAATCAGAAAGGTCGCCAACCGGGCCACGCTGATGCGTTCTTCCTGCTGTGCTAGTTGCACGGCCTCTGCTCGACGTGCAGCGAGCCGTTTGGTGTATTCGCGATGGGGGTCAACAGGTGACGATATCGACGCAGAGTGTACCATTATGAATCTTGTTCCTCAGGCGGCTTCACATGACGAAAGCAAAAATAGAGAGCGAGATCGTACACAATTTTCATACTGCCAGCCAGAAAAAATGGGAGATTCAAGAATGACGCGTTCATCAGGGCCCCGGTAATCGAAGGCGCCAAGGCGCTTCCCGCTGTACGCGCTACGGTCGTCACTCCAGCCGCCGCAGACCGTTCGTTTGGCGGCGTTATGGCCATGAGATACGAATGACGTGCAGGGACATCCATCTGCGCCACACAATAGCGCAACACGCACATAGCCATGGCCAAGTGCAAGGTCGGCATTAGTGGGATCAACAACAAAAAGATATTAGCGGGGATGTGAGTAAACACCATTGTGTTAATCAGGCCGAAGCGCGCAGCAATCCGCACGGCCGCCAACGCCGAGAGTCCAGCCACGATATGCACCCCAAAGAAGAGTTGTCCCAGTGTCGCCGCATCGGCTCCAAAACGCAGGTGAAACCAATAAGCCAGTAGGCTCTGCACCACAAGTCCTCCGGCAAACGAATCCACCATGAACAGCAAAGAAAGATTGCGAACGATCACGCCCGACTGCGGTAAACCAGTGAGTCCGGAAGAGCGCGTTTGCGGCTGGGACTCGACTTCCACTTGGGACGACAGAAACAAGAACAAGCATCCCAACCCACACCCCAACGCGGCATAGACGCCGAACAGCGCGCGATAGCTTTGTAACAAAGAGTGTCCCCAGCGTTGCAGAAGCTCCGCCGTCGCTCCTCCAATTAACGACCCAAGCGCTGTAGCCAGGGAGCCCACTAAATTATACCAGGCAAAAACGCGGGTTCGTTGTTGACTACTGGTAATCTGCGCGAGTGCGGACTGTTCGATGGCGAGAAACGGTCCAACTTCGTTTCCCGTGGGGCTGAGCGTGCCGACGAACGCAACCAGTGTCAGCACTAGAGGCTGACTGGTGGTCGCAAACACCACACCGGCAAGCACCATGAGCCCCGCGCCGACGAGGAGCATACGTCGTCGCCCGACACGATCTGCAATGCGAGAGACAAGCAAGGAAACTAACGCATCGCCGACCAGTGTCAGCGTCAGCAAGACGCCGATTTGGCGATCGCTCATGCCGACCGCTGCCAGATACAAAGCAAGCACGACGGCGAGGAGTCCATAGGCGAATAAGCGCAAGGTACGGGAGCCGAAAAGAAGACGGCGATCGCGAGACGGGGAAAGCGCTGAAGCGATTGGGTCAGTTGACGATCTCAAAGGGATAATATCGATGTCCTCGTTGTAGACGGTAAGTCTCGAAGTCTTGACGATCAATGGTGAATATCCTGCCGGTTCGTAATACTTCGGCAGCAACCACGAGCGAGGCGTCAGCTAGGTCCATAGGATGATCAGCGTATCTCTCCATGAGGGCAAAGGCGTGCTGAATCCCCGCTCGGTCCATAAACCACAGTTGAACACCCCCTTCAATGACGAAGTCACGCAATCGATTGGCTCCCAAACTTGCCGGAGAAAGCATATGGAAAGATTCGGTAAGCACTGGCACTGTCGTATAAAGAGGCTCCCGAATCTTCCGCAGGATATTCTTGCAGTGCTCATGTAACGCATCTTGCGGGTCGAACAGCGCCACAAATGGACCAGTATCGACAAGAATCATCGCTTGAGCTTCTGCTTGATGGCGGCTTGCACTCCGCGACGCACCTGCGTTGAGGGAGCAATTGCATACCCACCAGGACCGAGGTCGAGTTTCTTATAAATGTCGTAAGGGGTGCGTTGAACCTCGGAGACGACTTCTTGCCGTAAAGCCAACAAGCCTTTCTTAAAGGCGGCGGAAATAGACATCCCTGTCATCTGCATAATCTGGTCTAAAACCTGCTCCGTTTCCTCATCAAGACGAACTGTCCGTGTACTCATATGCCGCTCTTGTTTCAATGTATTATCCTATGTATTACCTGTGAATCTCACATCTGGTCAATCGAGGGAGACCTCGGTCCAGTCTGACCCCTTCGCAGGCCGCCTCGTTCCACGCTCCTCTTGATCGTCTATGCGTATCAGAGGAAGATCACAGACCACAAGGTGAGCTAGGAGAACAGAGATGGGCCGTAAAATTTTGTTCATCACCACGGATCAAATGCGGTACGACGCGCTTGGCTGTAATGGCGGGACCGTCGCCCGTACCCCCGCGCTTGATGGATTAGCAACCACAGGCATTCGCTACACGCGAGCCCATAATCAGAATGTCGTGTGCATGCCGGCGCGTGCGACCATGCTCACCGGGCAATATGTGCGTACCCATGGCGTCTGGATGAATGGCGTCCCATTGCCAGTCGATGCCCCGAGCGTCGCCCAGTATTTACACGAAAAAGCAAACTATCGCACGGCGTTGATCGGCAAGGCGCATTTCGAACCCTTTATGGATTTCCAGCTGAAGTTCTACGAGAACCGCATGGCGGGTCTGGGCGAATATGGACCGCATCGCGGTTTTGAGCACTTGGAGTTGGCGACACACACCGGTCGTGGACTGGTGCACTATTCGCGCTGGCTCATCGAAAATCACCCCGAAGCACTGGAGTATTTTTATCCCGTCCTCAACACACAGTTCCAACTCAACTCTCTCGGTGGCGGCGATACCGGCGCCTGCCAGGTCCAACGGAACCCCATCGCTCGTGAGTGGTATCACACCGACTGGGTGGCAGAGCGCACCCTCGCTTGGCTTTCCTCACTATCAGACACAGACAATTGGTTTGTGTGGATGAGTTTTCCCGATCCTCATCATCCGTGGGACCCTCCTCAATCAGAAATCGGCCGCTATAACTGGCGCGACATCCCTCCGCCTCCGGGCTATCTTGGCCGTACACGCGCAACCAAAGTGCTGCAGCAGAAACCCCGCCACTGGCTGCAATGGTACGATGGCAGCCGCGTCACTAACTATGAAGCGCCGCCAGATTTTATACCAGCCAATATGACGCTTGATCAGGTGCGAGAAATTAACGCGCTTACTCATGTTGAAAACGAACTCATCGACGAAGCCTGCGGGCGCGTGCTCGCTTATATCAACCAACGCGGTTGGATGAATGACACCGACGTGCTCTTCTCTACGGATCACGGAGAGTTACAGGGCGACTTTGGATTATTGTTTAAAGGTCCGTATCATGTGGATGCGCTCATGCGTCTGCCGCTGATCTGGCGCCCGGCCTCATCCGCCGAGGCAACGCCGGCGGTGGTCAATGCGCCTGTCGGTCAGGTTGATTTTGCTCCCACCTTCTGTCAAATCGCGGGGCTGCCCACGCCTGAGTGGATGCAAGGGCAACCGCTTCCGTCCAACCAACAAGAGGCCGAGCGACAACGGCGAGAGCGGGTCCTCACCGAGTGGGACAGTGAACTCAACGGCGTGAGTCTGCACCTGCGCACGATCTATCGTGACGGATTTACCTGCACGGTGTATGAAAAGAGTTCACTGTACGATGGCGCGGAGGGAGAATTGTATAATCATGCCGACGATCCACATCAACAGCGAAACTTGTGGAATGATCCTGCTTGCCAATTGCTCAAGGCCGACTTGATCGCAGATTTGTACGCTCACTTGCCGCCGGCGCGTGTGGAAAAGCTGCCGCAGGTAGCGTCGGTATAGACACATTTGCTAAAATTACTATCTGAGAGAACATCTATGAAACAAGCACTCAAAGGCGTCCGCGTTCTCGATCTGACCCAAGTGATGGCAGGCCCCTTTTGCGCCATGTTACTCGGCGATCAAGGGGCAGATGTCATCAAAATAGAACCGCCAGAAGGGGACGCCACTCGGCGGATGGGCAAAAATTTTGGCAAAGAAAGCGTATGCTTTTGGGCCATGAATCGCAATAAACGAGGGATGATCCTCAATCTCAAAGATCCGCGCGCACAAGAGGTCGTGCGCACCCTGGCGGCACGCACCGACATCCTGGTGGAAAACTATCGACCTGGCGTAATGAAGGCGTTTGGTCTGGGCTACGATCAACTGCACGAGATCAATCCACGCCTGATTTATGCCTCAATCTCTGGCTTTGGCTCGACAGGGCCCTACGCGCAACGCGGAGGATTTGATCTTGTCGCCCAAGGCATGTCCGGCATCATGTCGATCACTGGCGAAGTGGACAGACCTCCGGTGAAATGCGGCATACCGGTGACCGACTTAAGCGCGGGACTCCTCGCTTTGCAAGCGATCTTGGCGGCGTATATTCACCGTCTGCAAACTGGAGAAGGGCAATTCATCGACACTTCGCTGTTTGAGGCCGGAGTCGCGCTTTCTATCTGGGAGTCAACCGAGTATTTTTCCACCGGAGAGATTCCCAAGCCCGTGGGCTCCGCCCATCGCATGTCGGCGCCGTATCAAGCCATTCGCTGCGCAGACGGCTATATTACCCTGGGCGCGGCCAATCAACGCACCTGGGAACGCTTTGCTCGCACGGTCGGTCTATCGGAACTGATCGACCGCCCTGAGTACAAAGAGAACTCCAATCGAGTGCAACATCAGCAACAACTGGCGCGAGATATTGAGGTCGTTACCTCCACACAACCGCGCACCCATTGGCTCGCGCTATTGGAAGAAGCGGGAGTGCCGTGCGGACCTATTTATAATTATGCTGAGGTCTTTGCCGATCCACACGTACAAGCGCGCGAGCTAGCGCAAGAGATGGACCATCCTGTGGGCGGTCGCATCAAAGTGCTAGGTCCTGCGGTTAAATTAAGTGAAACTCCAGCGCAGTTAGCCCGCCGCTCGCCGCTGTATGGCGAGCACACCGTAGAGATTCTGCGTGAGATTGGCTACACAGAAGGTGATATTCAGGAGCTGTCGAGTACAGGAGCGATTCTTCTTGGGGAATAGAAACAATTGCAGGTAGGGGCGCAGCATGCTGCGCCCCTACGAAGATCCATCTCACGCTGTGGCCGGTCTCCTGACCGCGCCACAAGCCACGCAGGAGACCTATGGTCAACGTTTTCGGCGGGGTCGAGAGACCCATGCCGAACAAGAACGCGGGTATTCATGCCCACGGGAGAAAATTACGCTATCCTCTCCAACACCTCCGTCAAATAGTGCACATACACCACCGCCGCCGGATACCCTGGGGCGCGCAGCAACCCCTGCTCTTCTTTGGATTTTTCAAAATTGAACACCCGCAGTAACCACAACGTTTCGTATAAAGCGAACAATGACGAGTTAACAATGTCCTGTCCCGCAGCTCCATAACCCTCGACAAACGCGGTCAACAGCCCGGACTCATGGACAAGCTCGCCTTCTCCATTTTTTGTGGTCCAGTATTTCATCTTCACGAAATCAAGATGAGGCGCTTCAACGACAGCGTTGTCCCAGTCGATGACTGCCGCGATACGCCCTTGATCAACAAGGATATTCCCCGGTGCAAAATCGTTGTGCACGAGGCGCGGCGTGCACGCCAATGTTCCCGGAATTGGCAGCTTTGCTAACTGCTTGACGAGGTAGTCATCTAAACGTGGTTGGGCCCCCGCGATCTCTTTGCTGACTGCAGCCCGAAACCGCTCAGCCCAACTGACGGGGCGTTCGCCGATAGACAGAAAATCCGCATAGAACGCCGAGAACTGCACTTGATGAATCTGCGCCAGCGCTGCGCCTGCCAAGGCGTAGAGTCGCGGTTCGGGCAAGTTCCACAACGGTTCGCCGTCTACCCACTCATAGATACAGTAGGGATGCGGCAGCAACTGCCGAGACCAATCAAAATAGTGCAGATTGGGGGCCGGGTGAATACGCTGCGTCACGGTTCCATATTGAGCAGCAAACAGCTGCTTGAAAGCAGCAGCCATTAGCGCATCGTTGCGTCCATCACCGGCGGTTTGCAAGAGTTGCAGCACGAAGACTTCTTTGATCAGATCGGGTTCGTAGCGGTAGACCGATTCTTGCGTGCGCACGCGCAAACCATAGTGTTGACCGGCGCTCTCAATCTTGAGGATGGTATTGATGTTCCCGGCCAACACCTCTTGCACCTGGAGCGCCGCCCCAGTCGCCACTCGCGAGAAGGCTCGGGCGATTTGTTGTTCACTGAAAGGACCGGTCCGGCTGGCTGTCATGTAAGATCCCCCACCACAAAGCTCAGAGCTTTTCATAAAAGTTTTGGTGCGCAAGCGCACCCTACACACAGCAGTAACCAGGTTGACAAATCCCTCTGTCCTGAGGATTCTACCAAAAGCGGAGGGATTCATCATGGCAACGACGCACGCGACCAAATCGGCAGCGATACGAGCAAAACTCTCTCACCCTATCATCGACTCGGATGGACACACGGCAGAATTCGAGCCAGCACTTTTTGATTACATGAGAAACATTGCCGGCAACAAGGTGGTCGAGCGCTTCAAGAATGCGCCAGATATGCCGTTCCAGTTTCAGTGGTACAAGCTCTCGCCCCAAGAGCGTCGCGATCGCCGTGCGCTGCGCGCCCATTGGTGGGTGCATCCGACGAAGAACACGCTGGACCGCGCCGCGAGTTCATTGCCGAAGCTCCTCCACGAGCGCTTGGATGAAATGGGTCTGGATTTCACCATCATCTATCCAAGCATCGGCATGGCAGGAATGCACACCAGTGATGAAGAATTACGTCGGGTCGCTTGCCGGGCGCTAAATACGTACCATGCAGACATCTTTCGCGAGTATGCCGACCGTATGACGCCTGTGGCGGTCATTCCTATGTACACGCCGCAGGAGGCCATCGAAGAACTCGAACACGTCGTCAAGGAACTCAAGTTCAAAGCCGTTTTGATGGCGGCGCAGGTGCGTCGTCCGATCAAAGCAGTTGCTGGTGCAGCGCCAGAACTCAACCGTTACGCTTTTTGGCTCGACAGCCTCGGTTTAGATAGCGAGTATGACTATGACCCTGTGTGGGCCAAGTGCCTGGAGTTGAAAGTTTCACCAACGTTCCATTCCATCGGGGTCGGCTGGGGCAGCCGTACTTCGATTTCTAACTTCATGTTTAATCACATTGGCCACTTCGCCGCCTCTGCCGAAGCCGTGTGCAAATCGCTCTTTTTTGGCGGCGTAACGCGCCGGTTTCCCCAGCTACGCTTCGCTTTTATGGAAGGCGGGGTCGCCTGGGCGAGCACGTTGTACAACGATCTCGTCGGCCACTGGGAAAAGCATAACGTCAATTTCATCGAGAATTTCGACCCGGTGAACCTCAATGAAGCGTTGATGCACGAACTGTTCAGCAAATATGGCGAAGGAGCGCTACGGGCGGACAAGTTGGCGAACCTGGAAGATCGCTCGCAGCTCTTGTGGGGCTCGCGTGAAGAGACTCCTGCCGATGTGGACGAATGGGCGCAGTGCCAGATCGAAAGGAAAGAAGACATCCGCGATTTGTTTGTGCCGCGTTTCTTCTTTGGCTGTGAAGGCGACGATCGCATGACGCCGCTCGCGTTCGACGGCAAGAAACATGCGTTTCGCTCACGGCTAAACGCGATCTATGGCTCTGACCTTGGCCACTTTGACCTTCCTGACATGCGCGACGCCGCAGCGGAAGCTTACGAACTGGTTGAAAAAGAATATATGAGCGAAGAAGACTTCCGAGATTTTGTCTTTGTCAACCCGGTGAAACATAAGACTGATGTCAATCCGGATTTCTTCAAAGGCACGGTGGTCGAGGGGGCGGTGAAGAAATTGTTGGCGAAGGCTGATTCCTAGTCTGCAGTCATATTTTGTAGGGGTGACCCCCTATGGCATAGCTCGCAATTTAAGGAGCTGATACTGAGGTTGCCCCGATGGGTCCCTTCTCCCCACCGGGGAGAAGGTTAGGATGAGGGGAATGAAGAGGAGAACGACCATTTTACGCCCCTCACCCTGGCCCTCTCCCCTGCGGGGCGAGGGAATTGCGTTGGGCAGGCGCGGGGGTCTGCCCCCACAGAAATAAACACCAGAATAAATGACATCCCTACCCCACTTTCGTACGTCTTGACATCACCACGCAGACCAGCGAGGGTTAATACAACTCTCGAATCAGGAAAGAAAGCAGGATGCCGTACGAAATCCTCATCTCACCGCAACTTACTCCGACGCAGTTGACCGCGCTGACACGACAAGCGGTCGAGCTAGACCGGCTGCTTGATAACCCTTACAGCGGACCACAACCGATCGCGCAAACCGGCGTGCTGGAACGTTTCGGCTCTTTGCTCTGGGATGCGTCGGGACTGAAGGTCGATGATCTCCTTACTGCAATTGACCAAGCTCGGGATGACGCAGCTTCAGTCCGCCTCACTATCACCAACGCTGCGCTGCATCCCCTGCCGTGGGAATTACTCTACCATCAACACTCACAACTCGGTTTCTTGGGACGCCATTCATCCTGTGTCGTAGCGCGGCGCTTCGCTGGCGCGGGGCAGAAGCCGCCGAAGATGCAGCCGAAGCCGTTTCGTCTTTTGCTGTTCATCGCTTCACCTGAAGATCTCGACGCGGAACGTGGGCGGCTCGACTTTGAGCGCGAGGAAGAGTTGTTATTCACGGCGCTGGATCGTCCATTGTCAAAAGGCGAACTCGTCATCGATGTCGCGGAAGATGGCTGTTTGCCGACGTTGCTGCAGCGCCTGGAGGAGCACTACTACCATGCCGTGATTATGAGCATGCATGGTGCGCAGGCACGGAACCAGCAGGGCCAGCCCGAGTGGGGGTTGCTGTTTGAAGATCCGCAGACCGGGCGTGGCGCTCCTTTAGCAGGGAGCATCTTAGCCGCGCAGTTGGAACGGATACCCCTTCACAATCATCCAGGGTTGCTGCTGTTGTCAGCCTGCCGCAGCGCGAAAGCCGAGGAAAGCGCGGATTCCATTATGAGTGCTGCCCGGCAGTTGCATGAGCGTGGCTTTGAACGTGTGTTAGGGATGCGTTTGTCGGTGCTCGATGGAGCCGCCTCGGCGTTCAGCGCTGAGTTATTCCGCCGCCTGGCGCAGGGCGAGTCTGTGGGTCGGGCGGTGACGCTGGCGCGTGACAAAGTCGCCGGAGGACTCTGGTTCATCAGCAACGATGGAACTGGAAAAGGAGACGTCAGCGGTGATTTATATGCGCAGTGGACCTTGCCAGTGTTGCTTGATCGCACGGCGGACGGTCCAGTTGTGAATGTTGACGCGCCTTTCATCGCCCAACCGCCTCCACCACTGCCTACTGTCCTTAGGGGCGACGGCGGGAGCAGCGAGGGAGTCGATTAGAGGATTGCAACCGGGAAACGGGGATGCTCACATCTGGTGACGGACGGCGAGTCCATGACGCCACTTTGCCGTGCACTAAGGGGACCTCACAAGTTGACTAGGCCGTGGCGATCTCTATTCTTCTAGGAGGAAAAAAGCAGCAAGAGAGAAAGAAACTCCATATGTCTCTACGTGCTCTTCGTCGTCTTCTCGGGCTGGCTGTGGCTCTCCTGAGCTTAAGCATTGGTGCGCCTCTCCGGGCGCAATGTACCGCGAACATCCCTCACATTGACGGCGAGTGGCGGACGTTGCCTTACCTCATGCCCATCAACCCGATCTCCGCCACCTTGCTCCACACCGGACGAGTCTTGCTCGTCGCGGGGTCCGAGAACGACGCTGATAATAATGCGCCGGACGCCGACAGCTACCGCATCGCCCTCTGGGATCCAACGGGGACGACCCAGAACAGCATCTCCGTGCAGAACGTCGACTACGATGTGTTCTGTAGTGGGACGGCCGCTCTCCCTGACGGGCGCGCCCTCGTCGTTGGCGGCACCTCGGATTATTCTTTCACCGGCGATAACCGCGCCTCCATTTTTGATCCTGCGACCCAACGCTTCGTGCAATCCCAGAGCATGGTAGACGGCCGCTGGTATGCCACTGCCACTACCCTCGGTGATGGGCGCATCATGGCGTTCTCTGGACTCAACCAGACAACCGGCGCCACCAACAATACTGTTGAGATCTACGATCTGCGCAACGCTGGCGCCGGATGGACCAGCCCGGTCGCTGCCCCATTTTTTCCACCCCTCTATCCACCCCTGTGGGTGCTGCCGAATGGTAAGGTCTTCTACAATGGCCAGGGTGGTGGGCGCAGCGCCAATGCCTGGATCTTTGATCCGGCGTCCATAACGTGGGCAAAATCGGTCGCCACGACCCGTGACCGCTACTATGGCTCGGCGATCCTCCTGCCACTGCTGCCGCCTAGCTATGCGCCAAAAGTCATGAACTTCGGCGGCGGCAATCCCGCGACGAACACAACGGAGATCATCGATCTCTCTGCTGCCTTGCCTAGCTGGACGCCCGGCCCTCCCATGTCGACGGGTCGCATCCAGATGAATGCGGTTCTCCTCCCGAATGGCAAGGTGCTCGCAGAGGGCGGCTCGGTCAATAATGAGAGCCCAGACCCGCCGGGTAAAACCGCGGACTTATATGACCCGGTCAGCAACACGTTCGGCTCGGGCGGCACTGCCTCCTATTCGCGCCTGTATCACTCGACGGCGTTGCTCCTGCCGGATGCAACTGTTGTGAGCATGGGCAGCAACCCCGGACCGCGCGGGGATTATGAGCCCGCGATTGAGATCTACCGGCCAGCCTACCTGTTCGACGCCAACGATCAGCTGATCACCACCAATCGACCCAGCATTACTAGTGCGCCGCTGGGGGCCATCCGCTACAATGCGGTGTTCTCCGTTAACTACACTAGCGCTTCAGCCATCAGATCAGCAGTGCTGGTGCGTCTCGGCTCCACCACGCATACCTTCGACATGGACCAGCGGCTGATCGGCCTTTGCGGCCCGTCGCCCCAGCCGGCCTGCACCGGTGCGGGCACCCTTACCCTCACGAGCCCACCCAACGGGAACATCGCCCCGCCCGGCTACTACATGTTATTCCTGCTTGATAGCGCCGGCGTGCCGTCGAAAGCGCAATTTCTCCAGCTCTCGCCCTACGCGACTGCACCACTACGGGGCGCGATTGCGTCGCCGGCCTCGGATACGACCATTCCAGCTGGTGGAGCGGTTTATTTTAACACGAGCTCCACTGCGACTAAGTATTCCTGGGTCTTTCCTGGAGGCGGTCCCGCTACCTCGACGGCGCAAACCCCGGGGAATGTCGTCTTCAATACGCCAGGGACGTATGTCACGTCCCTGACAGAGATCGATAGCGCAGGCAATTCGGATCCCAGTCCGCCAACGCGGACGATCACCGTACTCCCGTCGACCGCCGACTTCTCGATCACCGTCAGCCCTTCTGCGAATGCAGTCAGACCCGGCCAGTCGACGACCTTCACCGTCACGGTCTCGCCCCAGAGTGGGTTCACGGGGACGGTCAACCTCAGCGTTGATAGCGAATCAGGGTTCCCAAGCGGCGTCACTAGCGGCGGATTCACTCCCTCGTCGATCACAGGCTCGGGGTCATCGACCTTAACGATGAACACGACGAGTAGTGTGACGCCACTCGCCCTTTCCCTGACCATCAACGGCAAGGCTGGCGCGATCAAGCATACTGCCTCCACCCACCTGTCAGTAAAAATTCCGGCCCCCGCCAGGACCCACCACACACCCGGCAAA
>JACXTT010009181.1_pt1 | contig 13543 bp, 11 predicted proteins | sample 9270951 | NCBI WGS metagenome assembly JACXTT01 (sample SAMN15532306, study PRJNA645909) | rock metagenome | isolation source: weathered quartz diorite | place: Puerto Rico | collected 2017-06-21
ATAGATGGCCTTCGGTATGACGTATCGTCGGTTATTAAAAACCATCCCGAATACATTTGCCCTCCGCGCCTTTAACGACTCCAAGGCATATTTGACGACGTGACGGCGCGTTTTTCTTTCATTGACAATGACAATGACACCATCGGTTAACGCGGAAATGATTGCCGCATCCCTTACTTCGGCAAGCGGCGGGGAATCAATCAGGACAAAATCATAATTTTCTTTAACATGTTTAATAAGATCCTTCATCGTATTTGACTCAAGGGCCGTAATAGGATTAAACAAGGATGGCTGAAAGACCGACTTTCTCTTAAATAATGCAAAAAATTTTTTCATCTTCCCTGATACTGGTTCGGTGGAAGGGCCCGACGTGATAATATCCAATCTCTGGCTGATACCATTTATGCCATGGTTCATAAGGATTTTTTGCTCGATGATGTTAATGAGATTGTTTGTTTCTGTCCGGCCAAAAACTTTATGCAGAATGGGTTTTCTAAAATTCCCGTCGATCAACAATACTTTTTTGCCTAAATTCTCTGCAATATATTTACCCAAATTGGCAACAATTGAGGTTACCCCTTCATTCGGCATAACGGAGGTAAACAAAATTGACTTTGCCTCTTTATTTTTTATGATCAGCTGAAGTCTTTCCGAAAGATCACGGTAATCGTCCTCTTTGGCGTTCATCGGCAATGATCCCAAATATTTAATTCCCAAGAACGATTTCACTTCGCGAGGAGATTTGAATGTCTGGTCCATGTATTCAAAACTAAACGCGAGCATGACACCCAGAAAAATACTGATAAAAAATGCCAGAATAATAGTTAATGAGCGCGAAATCCCTGCTGGCCTAAGCGGCACTTTTGCTTGATCGATGATTTTAACCGACGCTGGGCCGATCGCATCGATCGGAGGCAGGATCTCTCCATTTAAGCCGTTATTCATTTTTTCAATGGCTTCTTTAAGTTGAATGACCGCGGAATGTTTGTCTCCATATTTAAGCTGCATCTCAGCTAATTGCTGTTCAAGGTCAAAAATGATGTAAGACCGGCTGACGACATTGGCCATAACTGTCGCACCCAAAGGATTGAAGTCCGTCACTTTAATCAAAAAAAGGTCTGTGTCTCTAACGGGCACGACTTTAAGGCGCGCACGCAGATCCTCGACGGCCAATCTAAAAAGAAACGCTTCTTTTTGTTCTTTGGATAATTTATTTATTTTTTTCTGAATATTATTCGCTTGAATACCCACCAATGGTTTTTTTAATTTGGAAGAAAATCTTTTTTCATAATCGAAAGGTTTCTGGGCAAGCCCTAAGACGGAGACCACCCTTTCAAGAACTGGGTCGGAGGAAACAATCTCGCTTTGGGTCAATGTGATTTGCTCACTACGCAATCCGCCTAATCCAAGGTCTGTATAATATTCTGCTTGTGTATGTTTCTGTCCGGAGATAAGCATCTTGACTTGTGCTTCATACACCGGTGTCCTCAATAGAACACCGACGACAGCTGTAACCATAATCGTAATGATCGTTGTAAAAATAACGGCCTTGTGGCGAAACAACACCCTGACATAATCGCGGAATGTTATTTCATTGACATTGCTATATTCATCCATGATAACTCCCTTGTGGTTTAAAATGCTCCTTCACTGACGACGAGAATGTCCTGCGGCTTTAGTATGACATTCGCGTTTAAAGAGCCCGACATAATCTCATTGACGTTGACTTTAATTGTGTCATAAGCTCCTGTTTTTTGATTCATCCTTAACACCTTGACCCGGCTGGCTGAACCGAATTTGGTAAAACCTCCAGCCATCGAGATGGCGGTCAACGCGGTTGTATTTGTCTCAAGCGCAAACATCCCCGGGCGCGTCACTTCTCCATAAACAAAAAACTTGTCCGTCGACACAACAATGGAATCTCCAGGAAAAATTGGGATATCCTGATTGGTTCCGTTTAGGACCGAAGCCATATCTGATTCGATGACGCCCGTATCGTTACTTGTCACTTTTTTACGCAAGAGTTTGACTTTCCCCGTTGAACTCGATTCAGCAAACCCACCGGCGACTGTAATGGCCCGCGAAAGTGTCATGTTCTCTTCAACTGGATAAGCCCCAGGACGATTGACTTGTCCCGAAATAAAAAATTTATCAACCGTTACAACGACCGTGTCGCCAGCAAGGACCGTTACATTCAAATTATCGCCATTCAAGATGCCTTTAATGTCCGAATCAATGACCTTATATTCTCCCGTTGAGCTTTTAGGACGATATAATTTCACCCTGCCCGTCGAACCTGATTCAATAAAACCACCGGCCACCGTAATAGCGTGCATAAGCGTCATGTCTTCTTCAATCGGATAAGCGCCAGGATGAAGGATCTGCCCGTAAATAAAAAATTTATCGGTGGAAACAATAATCGTATCTCCGGGAAGAACGGCGATATTTTGATTAAACCCGCTAAGAATGTTGCTAATATCCGATTTAATCACGTCGGGTTTGTCCACGCCTGGCTTGGGACGCAAAATTTTAACCTTACCAGTCCCCCCTGGGACAATGAACCCGCCGGCTTCCGTAATCGCGCGTAAAATAGTCATGTTCCCTTCAATGGGATACGTCCCAGGATGGACAACTTGACCATAAATGACAAATTTTTTGCTACGCGTCTGCCGCAGCGATGCGGAAACGATCGGAAATTCCACATATCCATTGGCCAGTCGCTTTTGTATTTCATCTTGGATCTTAGGAAGGGTCATTCCCTTGACCTGGACATTACCAATATAAGGAAATGTGATTGACCCGTCGGGGGCAACGGTGACTGTACTCAACATGGGCTCAGGCTTTATAATACTGATGTCTAAAATATCATCGACACCGACTTCATACTCATCACTTGGCTCAACAGACTCTTTGACGGGCTCCGCAGCCGCAGCTTTTTGTAAATAATAAGATTGTGTCGATGGATTTTGGTCATTGCCAAACATGAGAAGACTTTTGCCATAGGCCAGCCCTAAATTTAAATTTATAAAAACTAGAACGAAAATTGCGGTGTTACGATATTTCATGTCATCTCCTATTTTGCGCCGATACCCAAAATCACGACAGGTACGGTCTTTAAAAGAATCCTCAAATCTCCTAAAAAGGACCAATGGTCTATGTAATGAAGATCCAGGTTGGTCCATTCGTTGAAATCTGTTATCTTGTTTCGTCCGCGCACTTGCCATAGGCATGTAATCCCTGGTCGCATGCTGAGCCTGCGACGCTGCCAGTTATCATATTTTCTCACCTCTTCCGGAAGAGGTGGTCGTGGCCCGACGATACTCATATCGCCTTTAGCCACATTCCAGAGCTGTGGCAGTTCATCGATACTAAATTTTCTTAAAAATTTTCCAAACGGTGTAATACGCGGATCATTTCCCATTTTAAAAACCGGGCCTGACATTTCATTGTTAACTTTAAGTTGCGGCAATAAAGCCTCGGCATTTTTAACCATGGTCCTGAATTTATAGAGTATAAATTTTCTGCCGTTAAGGCCGCATCGGGTCTGCGTATAAAGGACTGGGCCTCTGGACGTCAATTTAATGGCGACGGAAATAGTAATAAATAATGGGATAAAAATAACCAGTAGGATGCCGCATAAAGAAACATCAAACACCCGTTTCATAAACAAGTGCCAAACTTTGATAGGGGCTCTTTCAAAGGTCAAAAGCAAAAACCCTTCCAGATCTGTCTGTTTGGCCTTGGCAAACTTTAAATCAAAAATATCAATGGCATACTGTACTTTAATGCCTTCAATTTCACAAAAAGACATGACCGCTTCAATTTTTTGATGCCATGAACGCGGGACAATAAAGACGACCTCATCTACGACATTCTCATGTACGATGTCCGCGACATCTTTAAGCGCTCCGATTACCTCATATCCATTGATCTCTTTACCAATTAAAGACAAATCCTCGTCGATAAGACCAACGATCTTAAGCCCCCATTCCCCATGCGATTCGATGAGATTGATAAATTGCCTGGCCCGCGGACCTGTGCCGACCAGAAGAATATTACGGAAGTTATAACCTTTGCGTCGAATATGTCGAAAAAAGATCATCGCCGCGATTTTCTCGATGGAAACCAGAATCGCCGCACCAAAAAATATAAAGATGACAAAAAATCTGTGGAGGTCTTGGAATTTTAAAAGATAGGCTGCGCTTCCAAAAATACCAATGCCTATAAATGCAGCTGACCAAACGGTCAGCAAAATATCCGAAACTTGTTTAATCCGAAAAGATTCATACATACCTAAAAAGTAAAGAAGGGCGGCCCAAATCACCAAAAACGCTGGCAACATCGGCGTATAACCTGTATACGGATACCCCCAATAAAAAGCAATCGTCGCCAGGCTCACATCGCCGAGTATTTCCAACTTTCTAAAAAATGAAATGTGTTCTTTGAGCATTTAAAATTAAAAATCTCCGCTGATTCCTAAAGAAACGACATTTTTCCTATATTCTCTGGTATCGACGTTGGATGTCGTCTGTGAATACGTGTAAGATAAATCACCTCTCAAATTTTTATTGATATCGTATGAAAGTGCGGTATAACCACCGAAGAGATTGTCTTTAATATCCAAAGTTACATATTTCCCGCGGCCATAAAACACCGACGCCGCTCCTGACAGTCTTTTAAATAAATCCCTGTTGACACCGCCTGATACTCTCCAAGAGTTAAATATGTCTTCGGTCGATGGATTGGTTGAATACCCTTGGATATAAGAAAGGTTTGCTGATTGTTTTTCAGAAATCTCGTCGGTCAATACAGCTGACCACAACGGATTGACATACGTTTTCCCACTGTATGAATCGATAAAATCAGCCCCGACTCTGCCTTCAAGGCTTAATTGTTCTGTAAAAAGGTGGCGCATCCCCGTGCTTAACGTGTGGGTATTGGCATTGCCTCCCGGATCAAGTTTTCTATGTAAAAATTCATAAGCTCCCAATACAATATTTTCTGAACTAAAGGCATAATCCCCCTCGAAGGAAAGTCTATTGACGTAAGAATCAGGCAAATCCGAGCGGCTTGTTAAATCGAGTTCATTTCCGTATCCAAATTTTGCACTGAATTGTTCCGTATAATCTTTTTGATAACCGATATCAAAAACGTTTCTATAATAACTGTATCGGCCGCTCACTCTAACGAATTGGTCCTCGAAACTGTATGGCTCATAAGTATGGGCAAATGTGTTGGAAATAGTAATGCTGTCAAATTTGGAAAGCTCTTGTTTTAACTTAGCGGTCACGCGTTCCGTCGTATTTTGGTTTTCTGTATACTTCCAGAAAATATTTTGGGCCACATCAAGGCTTAATCCCGCTTCTGTTCTCTTGCCTTCATAATTCAAGCTCATACCTGCACTTAATGACGAAATATAATCTTTTTTAGGATCACTTTTTTCGTAAAAAATGTTGTCGTCATAAGTTTGGTTAAGCGAGCCTCTTAATTTTATATCCAGATCACTGGCGTAAAGATTGCCTGTCGCAATACCTTCGACGAGAATAACTAACATCCCTACTATAAAAAATTTGTTTGACATTGTTGAAAACCGTGTATTCTCTCGCTCTTATCTCTATCCATGGATTTTAACTACACTAGGCAGGCGTTTTCCCTGTAAGTAAGAATCAAAATTATATATAAAAGCAGCGTAGGCACGAATCGAGAACATGCTAAACCATACAACCCTATTGTGAAGATTGGATGAAAGCCATGTGAATATAAGGAGAAAATCCTTCATTTAATTACAAAATTTATACAAATGTTTGATGAATATTGGCTTACAAAAATTTTTTAATTAAAAACTAAATGGGGGAGAACTTCATCGATGACAAGGATTTTATGGGATGATAAAAAAACCCTGATGTGTGTGACCACCTCAGGGTTTTATTTATCTCTCGTCGGAGATTTTAAGAGATTTAACTGGCTGCGTTGCTTGGTATATGACTGAACTTTATCTCAGTTTAGAGCAAGCCTATTATATAGAAAAAATCGCTGGTTAGGCGTGATTTAGAGATAAATTTAATTGTAGACCATCGCAAAAATGTCCGTTTTGTCCGGTTTTGATATGATCAAAATTTCGTAACACATTATATTAAAAGACATTATCTCTGTCCGATTCAGGAGAGGTGGACATCATCTCTTATTTGGGGTTGAAATAATACCGGCTTTATTCTAAGTTATAGTTAACAATAGAATCGTCTTTTACCTAGAAGGACATTTAACAGTGCCATAGGAGCAGAATACACAGCAATCACCCTCTTTGGGGTTAAGACGGGCGCCACAATGAGAACATTGATAGAAAAATTGGCAAGAATCGCTAGGCATTGTTTCTTCCTTTTCAAAACCGCATTGAGGACATTTGATAATCGATTTTAATTTCATAATTATCGATCCAATAGTGCTTCAAATTTCTTAATATCATTGGTCGGAAATTCGCATTGATAACTTTTACAGACATACGCTGTCGTTTGACCGTCTAATGCATTTTGATTCTCAACATACGGAACTAGCGAGATAATTGTTTTGGCCTCTCGATCCGAAGAAGGCTTGAAAATCACAACTTTGTTCGGAATAAAACGAGAGTAAAGACTTTTGAGCATATCCTTGGTATGCAGATCATCTCTTGCTCCAACAATAATTATTTCTCTTATCGGGCCAAGAGCGAAGTCCAATCCTATTAATGCTTGAGCGCTGGAAGACAATTCCCCACTGAAGGCTTTAAATAATTGTTTAGCTTTCTTCTCCCAATCTCTGTTTAACGTCAACCGGCCCATTCGAAGTAAATCTAAAGCTGCAATAGAATTCCCTGAGGGAATCGCGCCATCATAAATTTCCTTCTCCCTAAATAGAAGTTTTTCGGCATCCGTCGCTGTAAAGAAAAATCCACCTTCCTTATCATCCCAAAAAAGCTTAATCATATCTTCAGTTAATCGATTGGCTTCTCTTAAATAAATTTCATTAAACGTCGCCTCATAAAGATCAATGAGCCCGTGAATAAAGAATGCATAATCTTCAATCGTGCCTAAAATACTCGCCTCACCGTCTCGATAACGATGAAGTAATTTTTTGTCTTTTCTGACCAGTGTTGCCAAAATAAACTTAGCTGATTTTTCTGCGGCTTCTCTATATTTTGGTTCATCCAAAACTCTTGAGCCAAAAGCAAGGCTAGAAATCATCAAACCATTTAAATCAACCAAAACTTTATCATCCGAATGCGGTCTTGGACGTAATGCACGAGCTTCCGATAATTTCCCTCTCGATTCATTGAGAACTTGCGATATCTCGGAAGATGTCTTGCCGAATTTCTGTGCTGTTTCTTCCAATGTGTGCGTTATGTTCAGAATATTCTTTCCTTGAAACTCTCCGTGCGGATCGGAAAAAGTATTCCCGCTGGATTGAACGCCGAAATAATAATCAAAAATCTGAGCGTTGTCTTTTCCTAAAATGTCTTCAATTTCCTTTTCCCGCCAGAGATAGAAGGCTCCTTCCTTTTTTTCTCGCGATAGGTTTTGCGCTGACGTCATTCCTTGATATTTTTCGGGAGGTAGACTATCGGCATCCTCCGCTGAATAAAATCCGCCTTGCGCATCCGTCATATCACGCAAGACATAATCAAATATTTCACGGGCCGTCTGGGCATACTTTTCATTTTTCGTAATCTGATATGCTTCTAAATAAGTCTTGGAAAGCATAGCTTGGTCATACAACATTTTTTCAAAATGAGGAATAAACCAATGGCTATCCGTCGAGTAACGATGAAATCCTCCGCCGATGTGATCATACATTCCACCTTTGGCCATTTCGTTTAGAGTCTTCTCCACCATTTTCAAAGCCTTCGCTTCATTGGCATGTTTCCAATACCGCAAAAGAAAAGACAGATTATGACTTGAGGGAAATTTGGGTGCGCCCCCAAATCCGCCATAACGAGAATCGAATCGCTGAGCAAATTGTGAGTATGCGTCTTTTAATGTTCCGGCATCCGGCGGAGGATTACCTTGTATATTTTGCCAAAATGATTTTGCTTGTAAATTCTGTGTAATCGATTGACTCGAACGCAGAAGATCATCTTTTTTATTCTGCCAAGCGTCATGAATAGAAAAAAGTAAATCTTTAAGCCCTGGCATGCCCCACTGCGATTCTGCAGGAATATAGGTCCCGCCATAAAACGGTTTTCGATCGGGCGTCACAAAAACTGTGAGCGGCCAACCGCCGCTTCCCGTCAGAGACATGACTGCTTTCATGTAAATGTTGTCGATATCCGGACGCTCCTCGCGATCAACTTTGATCGCAACAAAATATTTATTCATAATCTCAGCGATCTCTGGATTCTCAAATGATTCATGTTCCATCACATGACACCAGTGGCAGGTCGAATAACCAATTGAAAGAAATACCGGCTTATCCTCTGCCTTGGCTTTGGCAAAAGCGTCGTCTCCCCACGGATACCACCAAACCGGATTATCAGCGTGTTGCAAGAGATAAGGACTTTTTTCTTTTCCTAAAAGGTTTTGATCCGGATATCTTTTAGACGAATTAGCACTAGATTCAAATTTTAATTTTTGTTTTTCAATTTCTTTTATCGTTTGCATCGCTGTTGTGGTATGTGAGACGTTCGCATACCAACGGATTGCATAAAAACCAGTCAAAATTCCGATGACAATACAAATCGTCATCCATATTTTTGCTTTCATTTAAGACTCCATAAAATAAACCCAAGTAGTTATCACTGTCAGACCGTGATAAACTTATTGCATGTTGGATCTTAACTATGATTTCAAAACAAACATAACAATTCTTGCTACCCATCTTCCGTTAATCGTACTGCTTTTGATCTTCCTGGCCGCTAGAAAAAATTCGGGAAAAATAAAATGGCTCATACTAAGTCTTGCCCCCGCCTTGACTTTTGTTTTGATCTGCTTAATTTGGGGACTCTGGACATCCAAAGTCATCTTCCGTCGAATTGCCGATTCTTTTTATATTGTCACGCTTCTATTTTTTCTCTACCTTATTGGACATTATACTTATCTTTTAAAACGTCTTGCCGTCTTTCTCCTTTATAAGATTAAATCTAAACAATAACGGTTATTCAATCTATTTAAAATTAATTAGAAATACATATTAAGTGACACCGCCGACTCACTTCATTGCTTTTTTAGCAAAGCCGACGATTTTAAAAACTGTGTCGCCGCTGTGGTTCCAGCGACCCGAGCCTCTTGAATTTCACGACCATGAGAATCTAAAAAAATTACCGTCGGCAAACCAATCACGCCGTATTGATCAATGATTTTCTGAGCTTTCGGATCATCCATATTTGTGACATCCACTCTCAAAACCGTAAAAGGAGAAAGTTGAGCGATAATTTTAGGATTAGAAAAAACAAATTGATCTAGTTCATGGCAACTAATGCACCATTCAGCATAAAAGTCGATGATCACTGGTTTTTTCTGTGAAATAGATTCTTGTACTGCTTCCGCACTATAAGGTTTCAATACCAGTTTCGTCTTCTCCGATGGAAGATTGGCTAAGACCAACGAAAATCCAATCCAAAGGCTTGCTAAACCGATAAGCCATTTAAAACGTTTAAAGAATATCCTTTCGTTTCCGGCTTTTTCCAAAAATCCAAGATAAACACCTCCAATCAATACACCCAAAGGCCAAACCCATCGACTGAAATCAAAATGTAAAGCCAACATCAAATAAAAAAATCCAAACCCCAATAAAATAATCCCAAATGCATGTTCAATCCAAATAAGCCAACCACCAGCTTTCGGCAATTTCGCAATCAACCCGGAAAATGTTCCCAACAATAAATACGGCAGACCCAGGCCCATGGAAAAAACAAAAAATGCCCAAAGACCAAACATGGGGTTGCCGTTATTCGCAACTGCAGTTAAAAGTGCAATCACTGGCGGTCCGATACACGGTGCAGCGAAAATTCCCACCATCATTCCAGAAAAAAAGAATCCTCCGTAACTGACTTTGCGTAAACCACCTAATCGATTCAGTAACGTTGTTGAGACACTGAGCTGAAATAACCCAAACATGGATAACGCCAACAAAAACATCATAATGGCGACGCTCAAGAGAACCCATTTATTTTGTAAAATGCCTCCAAAAAGTTTTCCCGTCGTTGCGGCAAAATATCCCAAAGCACTATAAGTGACAGCCATACCCAAGACATAAAACAAGGCTTTCATAAAAGAATAAAACACAGCTTCTTTCTCTTCTGCATCCTTTTTCTTAAAAAGCGACGCGGTGACTGTCATCATTGGATAGACACATGGCGTCAAATTCACCGCTAATCCAGCGAGAAAAAATCCAAAAAAAGAAATTCCGTTTCGAGCAAATGAAAAGTTTTCCATAATTGAAAAAAGGGATCGGAACACTTTTCAATGCCGATCCCCTCGCCTACAACAAATTTATTTTTTTAACTGCTCAAACTTCATCTCAAGGTCTTTTGTATACTCCTCTGGATTTTCAATAAATGCTTTTTGCATTTCGATGTTAGAGAATTTATACAGTTTACCTTTATACTCGGTGATGAAATGATCAATCCCTTTCATGGGCATGCCGTGGATGACACACACCGGACAATACCCCGAAATTGCGGTTTCGACTTTACTGTTCTCCTTCATGTCTCCCATCATCATGCCTTTATCCTCTTTCATCATCTCGGCACGAGAAATATTCGATGAGAGAATCATGGCGCCGAACACCAAAAAAAGCACGGTTAAAAAAACTTTTAAACTTTTCATCGACTTCCTCCTTGTTTGATAAGTGTTACTTTTCGTGTGAACATCCCTTGATGTCCTATTCCACGGGTTAAACAAAAAGCTTGGAAAATTCTTCCAGTGGCATATCGGAAACGAAAATACAGGCTGTACCATCGGGATGAAAACAGAAAACGGTGTTATAACCTTGTTCTGATTTCACTAACAAAGTTTTTCCTAGATGTTCAATTTTTTCTTTGGGAGAGGCTTTGGGGACAACAACATCATGCAAATCCGTATAAAGACAGGAAATTTTATAACCATTTTTCTCCATCAAAAAATAGGCCGCCTTCTTATCCTTGAGATGAATGATTCTTCCGCCAAGAAGAGTCGTTTTGGTCAGAGAAATGTGCGGAGTCATGACAGCGAAATCAGTTTTGCCCTGAAACCAATTTAAAGCTTCTTTTATATTACTTGTTTGAAATTCTAAAGGATACTGCCCTTTTAAATATTCCTGATGATCCTTTAAGGCTTCACTAAAAACAGGGAAAGTTTTTTGTAAAACGTTCTTCTGGTGGAATATTACAATCGTAACCACGGCCAATAAAACCAACACTGGGGCAAACTGCGCTACGATAATATGTCGCCAAGAAAATTCTTTATTTTTATTTTCTAACTGCCGGACGACCGCTTCCCGTAAAGCAAATGAAGCTTTTTCTTTGATAAGATGGGTCTTCACAACATGACCGAACTTGCGTTCTTTCTCTAATTCAAGAGAGCAGACAGGACAATTCGATAAATGCTGTTCTATCTCAACTTTGACAGCCTTATCAAGCTCTCCGTCAAGGTAGGGATATAAATATTCTTGAAATTTTTGACAATCCATTGATTAATACTCCCTGTCTGCCGTCAGGCAGACTTTTTGGCCAGTTGCATCATCTTCTTTTTCATGCATTGTCTGGCCATAAATAAGCGTGACATCACTGTCCCGATGGGACAGTTCATAACTTCGGCGATCTCTTTGTAGGTAAGTTCCTCAACATAAAAAAGAATTAGTGTGGTTCTTAGCTCCTCCGACAATTGATTCAGGGATTGTTGTAAGGCCTCGCTAAATAATTCCTCCTCAAATCCCGTAAAGGCAGGTAAGCTAATAAACTGCTCAATTTCCTCATAGTTGACTTTGAGGGGCTCACGAGTTTTCTTACGATATTCGTTAATATAAATATTTCTTACAATCGTAAACATCCATGCCTTGAAATTAGTTCCCTCGATAAAATTATGGAAAAATTTAAACCCACGCAAAGCCGCTTCCTGAACAAGGTCTTCAGCTTCTTGCTTATTACGCGTCAGCCGATAGGCAAAATTATAAAAAGAATCTAGATGTTCAAGTAGATTCTCTTCAAAGGACTCTTTAGATTCTCTATTTTTGAATAATGGAAACATAAAAGCATCCAGCTAATTTAGCTTTCTACTTATGATAACAATCTAGAAAACGGATTTATTCAAAATTTTTTAACTTCTAGGTCAAATTTTTATTCCAAACCATAAAACAAGCTATCTCTCAATAATAATCTCATCTCTGTTTTTCTATTCCCTTATCCTCTTCATTTCCCAGTAAAAGGTTTTTGATCGATCGTATATTTATTAAAATTGGCTAAAATATCCCTTTACTAGGAACCCATTACTAAACGCCAATTTGGAGATAGAGAGATACTAAACCGAGAATTTCCAATGGAATCCAGCCTAATTTTATGTCGCGTTTGAAAGCTTACTTTAGAAATTCTGGAATAATAATTATAAAATCGTGTAAGTGTTTCACACATGCGATGATAAAAAAACCCTGATATATGCGACCACCTCAGGGTTTTATTTATCTCTCGTCGGAGATTCTAAGAGATTTAACTGGCTGCGTTGGTTAGTATATGACTGAACTCTATCTCTGGTTTAGACCAAGCCTATTATATAGAAAAAATCGCTGGTTAGGCGTGATTTAGAGATAAATTTAATTGTAGACCAACGCAAAAATGTCCGTTTTGTCCGGTTTTTAGAAGGTCAAATTTTTATAACACATTATATTATAATATATTATCTCTGTCCGAGGGAGAAGAGATGGACATCATCTCTTATTTAAGGTCGAAATATTAACGGCTTTATTCTAAGCATTAGTTAACCATAGAATCGCCTTTTTGCTTGGAAGGACATTTAACAGTGCTACAGGAGCAAAATACGCAACAATCGCCATCTTTGGGTTTAAGACGGGCACCGCAATGAGAACATAGATAGAAAAATTGGCAGGAATCGATAAGCATGGTTTCTTCTTTTTCAAAACCACATTTGGGTCATTTGATGACTGATTTTAATTTTATAATTATCGACCCAATAGTGCTTCAAATTTTTTAATATCACTGGTCGCTGGCTCCAGAAGGTTCGAACCTGCTTAGCGGGCCGCAAAAACAATTCTTAAGTCTCTTTATCTTTCACCATCTTTGAAAGAATTGAGAAATTCTTTGTCAACCACGAAAGAGTTGCCATTTGTCTTTTTGTTTGTCCGATCGGCCGGGCCGGCATACCCCAGACAACCGTATTGTCCTTTACATCATTGATGACACAGCTCTGTCCACCAATAACCACATTTTTTCCTATTCTCACATTATCGGTAATGGCGACCTGTCCGCTGATCGTCACATTGTCGTCACTAATCGTACTTCCGTCAATGCCGCTTTGACCTACCATGATCACATTCTTTCATATCTTCCAATTTTTCTCAATTTGACCGAATTTATCTATTTTTG
>JACXTT010009182.1_pt1 | contig 13542 bp, 12 predicted proteins | sample 9270951 | NCBI WGS metagenome assembly JACXTT01 (sample SAMN15532306, study PRJNA645909) | rock metagenome | isolation source: weathered quartz diorite | place: Puerto Rico | collected 2017-06-21
CGGCAGGACCAAAGCGGCGTTGTTGACGATACGGTGCTGGTAAATCCGTCGGCGGCAAATATTGGGCGCCTGTGGCAGACCGGCGTCGCCGAGTGACGCAAAAAAGAACCCGAGGATTCGGGCATGGCCCAAACGCGCGATGCGGATATCCTCGGCCTGCTCGTCTTTTTGCAGCGTCTCGAGCTGGATAATAACAACGGCCGCAAGCGGGGCCGCGCCTACCTCGATTTTCTGCGCGGTTTCTTCCCCGATCAGGCCGTCGAACCCGCCCAGGCGACCTCATCGCTGATCGTGCCATAGAACACCACGCGCCCGTCGCAACCTTCCGGGGACCCCTTTCACCGGGCCGCGGTTTGTGGTACTTGTATTGTCCAGAGGAGGCGTCATGTCACGGGTCAAAGACATCATCGCCGACCGGGATTTGTATTCGGTGGAGCCGCATTTAACGGTTTCCGAGGTGGCGCATCGCATGGCCGAACTCCATGTCGGCGCGATTCTGGTCATAAAACGCGGGGAACTGCAGGGGATTTTCAGCGAACGGGATTTTCTGGTCCGGGTAGTGGTAGGCGGCCGCGACCCCAGTGCGACCTCCGTCGCCGATGTTATGACGTCCAGCGTTGCCACCATCGACGAGTCAGTCAGCATGGAGGAGGCGATGGAAACCATGCGCATTCACAACTGCCGCCACCTGCCGGTGATGCGTCAGGACTCCGTGGTCGGATTCCTCTCCATGCGCGACCTCATGAACTACGCGCTCGAGCAGAAGGACGAAGAGCTGCACCACATGCGCGCGTACATTCACGGCAGCGGCCACTAGCGCCCATTTACACATTTTGCGACGGCCCTCTGCATTGCCCGTCCCGAGTCGCGCCGGAACCTGGCTTGCAGCATCCGGCTTAGCGGATAGGCCATCTTCGCCAGCGGATGTTTTTCCCGTGAAAACGCCAGGATGCCGTACCAGACCGAGTCATCTTCCCGCCACTCGACCGTGAATCGCTCCTCTCCCGTCTCGGCGTGTTCGGGCAGCGTCCCGTAGGCGAAGCCGTACCGCCGCGGCTCATCGATCCCGTAAACGATCCGGCAAACATTCAATGACCGGAACCCAAAGTGCCGCGCAAGAACCGCAACGGTGCTTCCCGGTTCGATCGGCGCATCCGGCCAGCAGAGCTCTATCCATCCGATATCAAACATGCGCCACTCGCGAATCGCTTGTTTGGCGCGCTCGAAAACGCCGGGCCCGTGGCCCATCTCGAAGCTCTGTTGCCACACGCGATATCCCGGCGGCGCGTGATCCCGCGTGGCGCCAGCTCCAGGATACGAGAACCCGGCCGTCGCCTGAGACGCCAGCACCTCCCGGATTCGCGCTTTGGACGGCGTCCCCACCAGAAACATCTGCGATACTGCAATCATAGCCGTGCCGGCCACCGCCATCGTGATCTTCGCCCATGGCTCGAGTATCGAATCGGCCAACGAATCCGTGCGCCGCATCGCGGAAACCGTTCGGCTCGAGGGCGGCTTCGATCTTGTCGAGCCTGCCTTCCTCGAACAGGGGCGGCCCGACCTCGCCTCCGCCGTCGCCGCGCTGGTTCACCAAGGCGCTACGCGCATCGTCGTGTTGCCGTATTTTCTGACGCTCGGCGTGCACCTCCAGCGCGATCTTCCGAAGCTGGTGGAAGACTTGGGCCGCGCTCACAATGGCCTGGACATCCGCGTGGCTCCCCCGCTCGAGGGACATCCCGCCCTGCGCCAGATACTCGAAGAACGCGCCTACGAAGCGTTGCGCATCGAAAAATCACCAAAGCTTCCTTAGTTTTTGTGCTATAGTTCCGCCCATCAGCCGCGCGAGGAGGCCGCGGAAATGGGCGACGGTTTGCTCGCTGTCATCCTGCTACTGATCGTCGGCGGCTGGATCATCACGCGCGTGGCCAAGTCGGCGGCCCGTAAAGCGGCGCGCGCGGGCGAGCACCAGATAGCCCGGCTCACTACCCGCGTCTTCACTCTCGAGCAGGATCGCGCGTCGCTCGACGCCCTTAATGCGCGCGTCACCGCCCTCGAGCAGAAGTTGCAGGCCCCCCTCGAACCGGTCCAGGCGCAGCCGCCCGAACCTGTTCCCGTCGCCGTGGCTCCCGTGGTCTCAGAACCCGCTCCACCCGCCGAGCCGCCGCCGTTGCCCGTCAGCCCGCCAGCGCCGGAGCCGGTGGCCGCGTCCGCGCCGCCGGCATTCCAGTCCGCTCCCGCTCTCGGCGAAAGCTGGAAAAGCGTTCTCGATCTCGAAGCCACGCTGGGCGCCAACTGGCTGAACAAGCTGGGCGTCATCGTGCTCGTGTTTGGCATCGCGTTTTTCCTGGCCTACCAGTTGCAGACCCTCGGACCCGCCGGAAAAGTCCTGGTTGGCTACGTCGTCAGCGCGGCCATGCTCGGCGGCGGCCTGTTTCTCGAAAGACGCGAGCGCTATCGCATCTTCGCCCGCGCAGCCGTCGGCGGTGGGTGGGCGTTGACGTTCTTCACCACGTACGCGATGTACCACGTCCCCGCCGCGCACGTTCTCGACTCGCAGGCGCTCGACCTGCTGCTGATGCTGATCGTCTCGGCGGCCATGGTGGTGCACACCCTGCGCTACCGCTCCCAAGTCGTCACGGGCCTGGCTTTCCTGCTGGCGTTTTCCACCGTCACTATCAGCCACGTAAGCGTATACAGTCTCGCGGCCAGCGCCGTCCTCGCCCTGGGACTCGTGGCCATCGTGCTGCCCATGCGCTGGTATGAGATGGAACTGTTCGGCATCGTCGCCACGTTCGGCAATCACTTTGTGTGGCTGCGCCCCATCATCGAGCCCATGGGCAAGAACCACCACCCGTTTCCGGAATTCTTCGCCAGCGCCGGGCTGCTTGCTTTTTATTGGGTGGTCTTCCGCACTTCCTATCTCGTTCGGTGCATCGACACCGGCCGGTCGGAAAGCGTCTCGACAATCGCCGCGCTCCTGAATAGCCTGCTCCTGTTGGCCCTGATGAAGTATCAGTCGATTTATCCCGAGCTGGCCTTCTGGTTCCTCCTGGGGTTCGGGGCGCTCGAGATGGCGCTCGGCTATACCCGGCCTGCCCGGCGGCGCCGCGCGGCTTTCGTGACGCTGTCCACATTGGGGTCGGTCCTGCTGGTGGCGGCCATCCCGTTCCGCTATTCCGGCAGCCGCCTCTCTGTGCTCTGGCTGGCGGAAACCGAAGCGCTCTTTTTCGCCGGCGTCCGGCTCCCCGAGATCCTGTTCCGCCGCTTGGGAGCCGCGGCCGCTGTCGCCACCGCCATCCAGTTGATCGCCCTCGACGCCGCGCCGCTCTTCGACTTCCGCATTCACCACCCCAACGCCGCGGGCGACTTCCGTCTGGCGCTAGTCTTCGGCGTCGCCGCTTTCGCGTTCTATGCCGACGCCCATTGGGTTCCGCGCCGCTGGCCACGCTTGATCGAGACGGACTTCGAGCGCCTGTCTCTCACCGCAATTTCCTGGTTAGCCGCGGTAATGGCCTTCATCGGCGCGTGGGCCGCCTGGCCGGACATGTGGACCGCTGTCGCCTGGGCCGTGCTGGCCCTGGCTCTGGGCATCGCCGGCCGGCGCTGGACCATACCGGCAATTGGGATCCAGGCCAACCTCCTCGCCGCCGCTGCATTCATTCGCGTGCTTGCCGCCAACCTCGGCGCGACGCCCGCCTGGCATCACATCACGCTCCGTCTCATCACCGTTTCTATCGTTGCCGCGCTGCTCTACGCTTTCTCGCGCTGCAGCAACGTGCCCGGCGTCGAAGTGCTGCGGAATATCGCCCCCGTCCACACCTGGGCCGCATCGTTTCTGGTAGCCCTCGTCGCGTGGTATGAGTTCGAATCCGCCAGCGTGGTGCTGGCCTGGTCCCTGTTCGGCCTCATCCTGTTCGAGCTGGGCTTCACGCGCCGGTCCCTTTCCCTGCGCCTCCAGGCGTACCTCGCGCTCGGCGCAAGTTTCCTGCGCGTCTTCTTCGTCAACTTGAATGCCCTCGGTCCCCTTGGCGAATTGGCTCCCCGCATCTGGACCACCGCTCCGGTTGCCCTGGCCCTCTACTACGTCTATTGGCGGCTCACCTCTAGCGACGGCGACTTTCTCGCGACGGACCGCAAACTCCGGGCCGCGGCGATCCACTGTTTTCTCGGAACCTTCACCGCCGCCGGGATCATCCGCTTCGCGCTGGCCGCCGACTGGGTCGCCGCCGGCTGGGCCGTCCTCGTTGCCGCCCTAGCTGCCGTAACCATGAAAACCGGGCGGCGAATGTTCCTCCATCAGTCTCTGTTGCTCACGCTCGCCGTCGTATTTCGGGCCATCCTTCACAATTTTTACCAGCGAAGCTACTTTCCTGCGCCGTTCTGGCAGAGCCGCGTCATCTGCGTGGGCGCTGCCATAGCCGCATTGTTCGCTGCCATCTTTCTTGGGCGTGAGCTCAGAACCGGCGCCGCGCCGTCCCACAACAAAGGGTTCGCGCGCATGGCTGCCGCCATGAGCCGCCGCCCCGACCAAGTTTTCTTCTTCGCCTCGTTCCTGCTGCTCACGGTTCTCATCGCTGCCGAGGCGCAATCCGGCCTCCTGGCGCTTGCCTGGGGCGGGGAAGCGGTCGCCGTCTTCCTGTTTGCTCTCCGCTTGGAAGAGCGCAGCTTCCGGCTTTCCGGCCTCGCGCTGCTGCTCCTGAGCGTCGGGAAAATCGTCGTCATCGATGTCTGGCGTATGAATCCGCGCGACCGCTATCTCACCCTGATCGGCCTTGGCTGCGCCCTTCTCGTGACTTCCTTCTTCTACACGCGCCACCGCGAAACCATTCAGAGGTACTTGTGAAAACGCGGCTGCCCTGGCTGATCGTTATAGCGGTCACCGCCGCCGCGCTCGTGTCGAGGCAGTTGTGGCCCGCGGATGCGCCCGCGAGCGCCGCGCCCCTGCTCTACTTCGTCGCCGATGCCGAGCGCGAACTGACCCGGCTGCCCGTCGCCTTCACGCGCCTCTCCGACGCCCAGGAAATCAAGATCGGCAACGAAATCGCCGCCGGCTATGAAGGGTATGTTATCCCGAATTTTGAAATCCAACCCGTAAGCGAGGTCCAGTTCGTCACCGCTTATGTGGGTCGCATCGGCGCCCGCCTGGCCTCCCACGCCCATCGCAAGCTGCCCTATCAATTTCATTTCATCGCGAATCTGCATTTCATCAATGCCTTCGCGCTTCCCGGCGGTCACGTGTTCGTCGGCGGCGGCTTGATGGATCTTATGGAAACCGAAGACGAGCTAGCTTCCGTCCTTGGCCACGAGCTCGAACACATCGACCATTACCATTGCGCCGAGCGCGTCCAAATCGAAATGGCGCTCCGCCGCGTCCCGCTTGGTGGTTTGATCGCATTGCCCGCCGAGATCTTCGTCGCCGGCTACGGCAAGCAGCAGGAGATGGAAGCCGACCGAGAAGGCACCCGCCTCGCCGTTGACGCCGGATATTCCCCCTTGGGCAGCGTGCGCGTTTTTGAGTCGTTCCAGCGGCTCTATGAAAAGTACAGGAAAGAACGCGCCGCCAAACCGTCGGCCACTCCGCAAGAGGAAATGTCGCGTGTCGCCATCGATGTGCTGGCCGGCTATTTCCGCTCGCACCCGCTGGCCTCCGAAAGAATCGCTCAGATCCGCCAAATGATCCGCGCCGAGCATTGGGACACGCTCTCCAGCCGCCTTCAACCCCTGCCCGTCCAGTACGTTTTTGTCACCCAGCGCGCCCGCACCGCCCTCTATAGCGGGCATTATGACGACGCCATCAAGCTCGCTTCGCGCGCCGTCGAGCTGAAACCGAAATACGGTGGCGCCCTCCAGGCCCTGGCCCGCGCTCAGTTCGCCAAGGCGGATTTCGAAAAGGCCGCGGCCAGCTATCGCACCCTTCTCGACCTCTATCCCAACGATGCCGATTCCGCCCACGAATACGCGATCGCGCTCTCGGCTTCCGGAGACCATGCCAAGGCCGCTCAGGAATTTGCCGCTTGGATGCAAGCGTCAAACCAGCCGCAGGCGAGCGTCGATCTGGCCGGCCTCCAACTGCTTTCCGGCGACGACCGCCCCGCTACCGATGCGCTCTCCGGGCTGCGCCGCATCTCGGCCACCGGAACCGCCGCTTCTCTCGCGCATTTAGGCTACTGGTACTACCGCGCCGCGAATTACGAGCAGGCCGCTCAACTGCTCGGCGAGGCTTTCGAGCAGGCTCCGCAGGGCGGAAAATTTCAGGTGCAACTCGGCTGGGCGCTCGTCGAGCAACGGAAATTCGCATCCGCCATTCAGCGATTCGGCGCAGTGAGGCTCGATGACCGGTCCTCCAACATGGGCACGGCCGTCGCCTACTGGCAGACGCACGAGAAAGATTTTGCGATGAATCAGTTTGACGCCGCCGCCTCCGCCCAGCCCGCCTGGTTGAACCCGCGCTGGGTTCGCGCTCTGTACGGCCCCATTGCCGCGCAAAGCATTTCCGAAATGCAGGCGGAAAAGATAAAACGCGATGCCGCGCGCAAACGTGTTGAATAGGCATTCCTGCCTGTACTCTCTCCGCCACTCCGCGCGATACTGGAAGACAGGTGAAGGCCAGGCTGCTGGAATCGCGCGAGATCGCGCCCGAAATCCGCCATTTTGTCTTCGAGCTGCCGGAGGCCCGCGAGTTCCTGTTCATCCCCGGCCAGTGGCTCTCCTGCGAAGAAAACGTCAACGGCGAACCCATCACCCGCGCTTATTCCATTGCCTCTCCGCCCAATGGCAACCGCTTCGAGCTGTGCCTCAACCGCGTGCGCGACGGCCACCTCTCGCCCTATTTGTTCAGCCTTCAGCCTGGCGACGCCGTCGAAATGCGCGGTCCGTTCGGCACTTTTGTTTTGCGTGAGCCGCCCAACGATTCGCTCCTGGTAGCCACCGGCACCGGCATCGCCCCGTTTCGCGCCATGCTGCCCGCTCGGCTGGCGAAAGACTCCGCGCGCCAGATCACGCTGCTGTTCGGCGTGCGTCACGAACACAGCCTGCTCTATCGCGACGAGTTCGACGCGCTGGCCGCGACGCATCCCAATTTCCGCTTCTGGCCCACCCTCACGCGCCCCGAGCTGTCCTGGACCGGCCGCACTGGCCGCGTACAGCAGCATCTCGCCGAAGCCATCGGCACCCGCCGCGACCTCGACGTCTACATCTGCGGCCTGCGCGAGATGGTCGATAGCGTCCGCGCCATGCTCAAGAGCTCAGGCTTCGAGCGCCCCCACATCATTTACGAGAAGTACGACTGACTCCGTCGCCAAGACCCTACTTCAGGTTGATTGTCCCGCGGCATTTGGGCGCCCCGCAGTGGCACGGCACTCTCGTCCCCCGCTTTGCAAACTTGTAATCCAGTAGCAACTCCTCGCCGGCTGCGATGCGCCGCTTGCTGAAATAGAAGATGCGGCCTTCGATCTTCCGCGCCACAATATTGGGATCGCACGAGTGATTGACGTACTGGGCGCCGCTGCCGCCAACGGCTCCATCGATTTTCCAGTACTTGTCGATCACGAAAAGGTATTGCAGCTTGCGGCCCGCCCTGCGCTTTGCTTCGCCGCGGCTGATGCGCTTCCCCGTGTATTCGATCACCTCTTGGTCGGCGGGTATGGTTTCCTCTGCGTAAATCCCCCAGCGGTGGATACGCGATGGCCGCACCGCCAGCCGGAACCGGGCGATCCGCGGATCGATCTTGGGCTGCTTGGCAGCCTGGGTCATCTTCAAATCCGACTCAATCCGCTCGGCGCGCTTATCGAGCGACTCCGCCTCCGCTCGCAGCATGCGCGCATAATTCGCCAGAGTCTGCGCCACCTTCGGGTGCGCCGCCCCCAGGTTTTTTTCGAAAATTGCCAGCGTTCGCTCGTAGAATTGACGGGCGTCCGAATATCTCTCCAGACCCTTGTAAAGCACCGCCAGGTTATTGAGCGTTGTGGCCACATCCGGATGCTCCGGCCCCAGCAGCTTTTCTTTGATTGCGAGTACGCGCTTATACAACAGCTCCGGTTTGTGCCCCTCGCCTCGCGCCTGGTAAAGCGCCGCCAGATTATTGAGAACCGCCGCGACCTCCGCGTGTTCCCGCCCGTAGACGTTCTCGAACACCTTCAGTGCGCGCCGGTAAAGCGGCTCGGCCTCCTCGAACCTCTTCCGGCCAGCCAGAATCGCCGCCAGCAGCGCCACGTCCGCGGCCACGTCCGGATGCTCCGGCCCCAGCGCCCTTTGGCGGATCTCTACCGCGCGCTCCGCGAAGGGCTCGGCGGCCTTGTCGCGCCCGCGTGCGTGCTCGACGGCCGCCAGATTGCGATAGGCGCCGGCGAGCCGCGGTTCATCCGCCCGCGGAGATTGTTCCGCGATCCCGAGCGCGCGTTGGTAAAGCCTGCCAGCCTGCGCAAAACGCCGCGTGTCCTGGTAGACCGCGGCAAGGTTGGCCAACCCTTGAGCCACCTGCGGATCTTGACTGTCGAATCTTTCCTCGGCCAGCGCCAGGGCACGCTTCGCTAACGGCTCGGCTTCCCGGTAACGCCCTTCTGCCCGGTAAAGCCGCGCCAGACTCGTCAGAACCTGGATGTGAAGCGTATCCACATCCGCATCGCGCGCCGCCTTTTCCACGGTGCGCAGCGAACGTAGATAAATCTTTTCGGCCGTTGAGGGATCGGAGGTTTGCTCGTAGGTCGCCGCCAGCGTGTGCAGCACGTTGGCTACGTCGGGGCTATACGCCCCCAGCAGGGGCCTCAGAATTCGGAGAGATCGGAGGCACAGAAGCCTCGCTTCGATATGCTTTCCGCGTGCGCAATAAGAGGCCGCGACGTCGTGGACTTTGCTCGCGACCTCGATTGGGTCGCGGTCTTCGGATCGTTTTGCGTCACGCTTTGGTTTGACAGCTGGCACGCCGCTGGTTGCTCGCTCTGTCGCATTCTAACGTGCGAATGTGCCTTTTATTTAAACTTATGCGCGCTTTAGCAAACCCGCCCGAACGCCAGCCTTCACTTTCAGGCTCTTGCTGTCGCAGACCAGAGTTTCATTGAGGTTCATGCTCGCGTTGGTGGATGTCAGGTTCATCTTGGTTCTCATTTTCATTTCTCCTTTTCTGTCCTTGAGGACACCACCTGTAAAGCAATCGTCCCGCCACAGTCACGCTCCAGCTCTAACCGCCTTGGTTTCAATAGGACCGCGTCGGTGCGCGTTTACGGAGGCAAACCGTACGGCTATCCAATCAGCTAGTTACCTATCTGAATGGTTGGGCGCGCCTAGTCAACCTGCAGCCCGTACTCCCGCAACAGCTCCCGCGACGGAGAGTACAGCCGGATGAAGTAAGTTCCGGAACGGAGGCCTTTTGCGAGAGATGTTTTCACCCGGCCCTCCGATGCCGTGGAGCTGGCTTGGGCTTGAACCCGTCCACTCGCGTCAACGGTCTCCAACTGGTAGGTGGGGAAAGCCGGCAATGCGGTGATGTCCAGGCTCAGGTCAAGTGGCCGTCGCGCCGGAGCGTGCCGTGCCTGCGAGCCGCGGCTGGTCTCGAGGACCATCGCAAATGGCTCAATTAATGGCGGCGGGCTCAGCGACAGCCGCACCGCCAGTACGACCAAAGCCAACGTGATTAGGGCCAGTGCCCATGTCAGCCGCCGCACCGTGAGCAGTTCGGAAACCCGTGTCCAGAACGTCTTTCGCGACTCGTCTTCGCGATCCAATCGGGCCGCCGCACCGCGCATTGCGGCTACGTAGTCATCAAACTCCCTTAGCTTGTCCTGGCACGCAGGGCATATCAGCAGATGCTCCTCGAGACCGGTTATCAGCGGTTCGCTCAGTGAGCCTAGGGCATAACTTTCTAGTGACTCCTCACTTATGTGTTCGTTCGGCTCCAGTTGCATGACAGCACCATCCCCATTTGCGGGACCGACCCCCGCAAATGTGTAGTCTCTTTACCCACAAATACTTCTCAAGCGAAACGAAGCGCCCCCCGCCGCGCCAGTCTCCGCTTACCCAGTTCGCCAAACCGGGCCTTGGCGCGCGACTTCAGTAACCGGAACTGTGTCTCGGTCAGATTCATCTGCGTACAGATCTCCTGCTGTGATTGCTCCAGGAGGTAGAAACGGGTCAGGATTTCCCGGTCGCGCTTCGAAATGCTGTTCAGCACTCTGCGGGCAATCTCTTCATATTGTTGGTGAATCGCGCTCTCCTCCGGATCGCGATTCAGGTCCATGACCGCCGTTCCCGACTCTAGCCCTACCTGCTGCCGACGGCTATGCACCGCCTGGTCGATGTGCCCAGCTACCTGGCGGCGAACCACCGTCCGGACGAAGCCCATCAGCCGTTCGGGTTCGCGTAATTCCCCCCGCCGAACGGCCTGTACCACGATGAGGAATGTATCGTGGACCTTGTCCTCCAGATCCTGGGGCCCCAGTTGGCGGCACAGATAAAAACGGACGCCCCTGGAGAATATCCGATACAGGTCTTCCATGCCCGACTGGTCGTCGAGCTTGATCTTAGCCACCAGGTCGGTCCAGTTGGGGCCTGGCGGTGCGGCCGGCCCTGTCGGATCGGCGGTTGTGACCACCGTTTCTTGTGGCGCGTGTAAAGCTTCAGTGTTAAATCCGGCCATAATCCCCCTACAGATCTCCCGCAACAAAATAAGCCGCCCAGTACTGCGGATCCGACCGCCATCCGCCGGCGTCCAGCATGTCCAACTGCGCCTTCTGGAGGGCCGCGGCCGGTCCCGCCTCAGGGTTTTCACGAAGGTGCTTGTAGAAACCAACGAATAGCGTACCGCTGTCGTCCAGTGTCGGCCAGTGGCTCGCGACTACGCCGCGTGCCCCCGCCGCCAGCCAGGCGCGGGTGAGCCCCATCAGGCCTGACCCCGGCAGCGCGTCCGCGTGGCCCGAACTGCACCCGCTCAGCACGACCAGGCCGGTTTGCATTTTCGAGCGCGTGATCTCGAGCGGGCCCAGCCACTGCGGATTTCCCGTGCCCGCCAGACTCAGCGCAATCATGCTGTAGTGCGGTGGCGTGGTGACTTGTTGGAAGTGCGCGGCGATGTGAACGATCGACGGTCGCGCGGCCAGCGCGGCCCGCAGGCCTGCCGGGCTGGCAGCTGGTCCTTCGAGCAGGATCGCGTCTCCGGGCTGCGGGTCCCAGGTGCGGGCGCAGGATTCCACTTCGCGTCCCGCGCCGGCGAGGCGTGTCAGCACCGGCCCTGCCGGCGCCGTGGTCACCGCGGTGGCTATCCACGGAGCAAAACTCGCCCGTTCGACCGAATCGTGCCGCCAGCGCGGGTCAGCGGTGTTGTAGATTGCGTCTCCGACGCCCAAAAATCGCCCTGATAGCGTGTCGCGCCACGACCACGAGCCCTCCGCCGCCAGCCTCACCGCCCCCGTCGTCACACGCAAGGAGTGACGTTCCGCCAGATAAACCGGTCGCACGCCATTTGTGCCCGCGACCAGTGCGGCAAAGGGGACGCGAAAAAGCTGCTGATCGAGCGCCACAATCCAGTGCCTCTGCTCCCGCAACGCGGGTTCGAGCTGGCCGAACAGTTCCTCGTAAAGACCGCGGCCCAACAACTCCGCCCCGCCCGCGCCCGTCCGCACGGCGTCTGAAAACCTGGCGATGTCCGCTGCCAACTCGGCCTTGCGCGGCAACCGGTAAACGCGGAACCGCTCGCGGCTCACGGCCCACAAAAACGATCCCTGCTCACCCAGATGGAAACTCAACAGAACGGCATCCGCGGGCAGGTGCTGCCGGGTGCGTTCGACCAGCGCGTCGCTGTTTATTTCCGCATTACCACCGGCCTTCGACTCCATCTCGAGCACCGCTGCCCGCAGGCGGGTCATCTCATCGCGCAGTGTTTCGTTGTCCTCCCTCATCTGCCGGACTTCGAGCGAGTGCAGCTGCGCCAGCGCATCCCAATACCGCGCCGGCAGCGCGTTCCGCCAGTCGGCAGGCAGCGCTTGTAAGGCGTGGAGACTGGCGGCCCGATTTTCCTCGGCCGCCCGGAATGTCTCGCGCGCCAGCTCTTCACGGCCTGTGGCGAAATACAGCCGGTTGCCCGCGTCGATGAAAGAAGAATAAATCCGGTCGAGCTTGACCTCGGAACTCACTCGCGTGAAGTCGGCCGGCAGCACTTCGAGCCGCCAGTCGCGCGCCAGATCGAGCGCCGTCCGGAACTCGCCAAATGCGTCGCTGTTCCGGCCCATCGCCAGAAGAGCTTCTCCGCGGGTATGATGAAACGCCCAGCGGGAGACCAGGCTGTCGGGATGACGCCCTCGATCGAGCGCCGCATCGACCAGGTGCAAAGCTGAGTCAGGGTCGCCCTCGGCGAGGCGTAGCCTGGCGAGGTTGTAGTAGGAGCTGCCGAGCTTCGTGAGCCCCAGCATTTTCCTCAAGCGAAATGCCTCGGTCAGCGCCTGGTCCGCGTCGCGATATGCGCCGCGCGCCAGCAGCTCTTCTCCCCAATGATCCCAGGCCTGCGCGACCGTTGCGAGGTCGCCGTCTCGCGATGCGATATCGATTGCCCGGCCGATGGCCCCGGCGGATTCTTCCATGCGCCCTTGCCGCGCGCGGATGGCGCCCAGCTGGATCAGCGACAGCGCCAGCCCTTGTGTGCTCCCTCCGTGCCGGATCTCTTCAGGCGCCAGTTGAGCCGCATGCGCCGCGGCGTCGAGATCGCCCATCATCAGGTAGAGGCTCGAGATGTTGCCATCCAAAGTCCCGATGTTGGCCCAGTCTCCGGCGCGGCGGGCAAACTCGCGCGCTTCCAGAAAGGAGTTTAGCGCCTCCCGGTAGCGGAACAGGCTGTAACGGCAGTTTCCCAGACCGGTGAGGCACCGGCCGGCCCAGATTGGCTCGCTTAGTTGCGCAGCCTCCCGGCAGACCGCCTGATATGACTCTTCAGCTTGTCTATAGTTTCCGCCCAGCAGAAAGTCGCGCGCCTCTTCCAGGCGGGCGGATACCTGGATGACCGTTGGATCTTTATTGCCAGACGGCTTGAGAAGCCCTGTCTTTTGGCTGGAACCGGTCTGCACCAATCCCACGCCAGCGAGGAAGAAGAAGCAGCAGACTATTCTGCTTACTCTACTTATCACTTAGGCCTGATTTAAAGGAGAGGCTGGTGATCTCCGGGGATATCTTTAGTTATCCCCAGAGAATCATACCAGAGGTTGCCGTGTTCCTGGCAATTTTATTTGGTTGGAATGTCATCGCGCGCTCTGAAACGCGCCGAGTTACTTGGTTAGGTTACATCTTGATCAGAGGACGTGAGGCGGAGGAATAATAATCGGGTCTCCCATTCGTCCTTTCGGCTTCGCTTAGACCCTTCGGAAGCTGTCAGTTCGAACTTAGCCGGTGGGATTCGCGATCCTCGCGCTGGGGAATACTAAGTAACTCAATTCGTGGGGCTTAAATTTTGCCTATGCTTGTGAAGTGCCTATGTCTTCAGGATTTCATGGCGATCGCCGGCATCGCGCGCGGCAAGCACGATCTCATTCACGCGATAGATGTCCCGCAGTTCTAGTACGGAGG
>JACXTT010009183.1_pt1 | contig 13540 bp, 15 predicted proteins | sample 9270951 | NCBI WGS metagenome assembly JACXTT01 (sample SAMN15532306, study PRJNA645909) | rock metagenome | isolation source: weathered quartz diorite | place: Puerto Rico | collected 2017-06-21
GGTGCACCCGCCGCACCTACATCGGCGCGCTGCCCGGCCGGATGGTGCAGGCGATCCGCAACGCGGGGTCGAACAATCCGCTGTTCATGCTCGACGGAATCGACAAGCTCGGCATGGATTTCCGCGGCGACCCCGCCTCGGCGCTGCTCGAGGTGCTCGACCCCGAGCAGAATTCCACGTTCGTCGATCACTACCTCGACGTGCCGCTCGACCTCTCGAAGGTCATGTTCATCACCACCGCGAACTACCTCGAGCCCGTGCCGCCGGCGCTGCGCGACCGCATGGAGGTCATCGAGCTCGTCGGTTACACGGAGGAGGAAAAGCTCGAGATCTCGCGCCGCCACCTGATCCCGAAGCAACGCGGCGAGAACGGGCTCACGGACGAGAACATCGAGTTCACGACCGAAGGCGTGCAGGAGATCATCCGGAGCTACACGCGCGAGGCCGGACTGCGAAACCTCGAGCGCGAGATCGGCCGCGTCTGCCGCAAGGTCGCGCGCGGCGTGACCGAGGGCAAGATCGAGCGCGTCAGCATCGACGTCGCCAAAGTGAACGAGCTGCTCGGCCCGCCGAAGTTCATCTCCGAGCTGGCCGAGCGCGTCGGCGAGCCCGGCGTCGCGACCGGCCTCGCCTGGACGCCGAACGGCGGCGAGATCCTGTTCATCGAGGCGACGCGCATGCCGGGCAAGAAGAGCCTGACGCTGACCGGGCAGCTCGGCGACGTCATGAAGGAGTCCGTGCAGGCGGCGCTGTCCTACATCCGCACGCGCGCCGAGCGGCTCGGCATCCAGGCCGACTTCTTCGAGAACTCCGATATCCACGTGCACGTACCGGCGGGTGCGATCCCGAAGGACGGACCGTCCGCGGGCGTCGCCATGGCCGTCGCGCTCACCTCGCTGCTCACCGGGCGCGCCGTCCGCCACGACGTGGCGATGACGGGCGAGATCACGCTCCGCGGCAAGGTGCTGCCGATCGGCGGCGTCAAGGAGAAGTCGCTCGCCGCCAAGCGCGCCGGCATCTCCACCGTGATCCTGCCGAAGCGGAACGAGAAGGACCTCGAAGAGCTCTCGCCGCAGGTCCGCCAGGAGATGAAGTTCGTCTTCGTCGAGACCATCGAGCAGGCGCTCGAGACCGCGCTCGAGCCGAAGCCCGCGGGCGACGCCGTCGACGCCGCGCCGGCCGCGCCGCAGCGCGCCGCATCCTGATTCACCACCTTTTCAAGGGAGCTCCGTGAAGCATCGAGACCTCGACGTCGCCGTGATCGGCGGCGGACCCGCCGGATCCACCGCCGCGACGTTGCTCGCGCGCTCCGGAAGGCGCGTGGCCGTCTTCGAGCGCGAGCGTTTTCCCCGCTACCACATCGGCGAATCGCTGCTCTCGGCGACGCTACCGATCCTCGCGCACACCGGCGCCCTCCCCGCCGTCGAGGCGCACGGCTTCGTCAAGAAGCCCGGCGGCACGTTCCGCTGGGGATCCCACGCCGAGCCCTGGAGCTTCTGGTTCCGCGAGGACCCGGGCGGCCACTCGCACGCGTTCCACGTGCTGCGCTCGGAGTTCGACGAGATCCTGCTCCGCCATGCCGGGAAGACGGGCGCCGATGTCCTCGAGGCCACGCGCGTGGACGAGATCGAAGGCGCGGGCGCGTTCGTGATCCGCGCGACCGCCGAGGACGGAAGCACGATCACCGCCACCGCCCGGCACGTCGTCGACGCGAGCGGCCAGAACGCGCTGATCGGCCGACGCGAGGGTCTCCGCGAGTACAACGAGTTCTTCAAGAACCTGGCGATCTGGAGCTACTTCGCCGACGCCGCGCGGCTGCCCGAGCCTTACCGCGACAACATCCTCTCGGCGGCGCACGGCGAAGGTTGGTGCTGGTACATCCCGCTCCACGACGGCACCATCAGCGTGGGCGCCGTGGTCGACGCCGTGCGCTGGAAGGAGCGCGCCCGGCCGGAATCGCTGGATGCCACGTACCGCGAGCTGATCGACGGCTGCGCGCCGGTCGCGGCGATGCTGCGGGGTGCACGCCAGGTCGCTCCGGTGCGCGTGATCCGCGACTATTCCTACTCGAGCAGCCGCTTCTTCCACGAAGGCGCGCTGCTCGCCGGCGACGCCGCCTGCTTCATCGATCCCGTGTTCTCGACCGGCGTCCATCTCGCGTGCCTGTCGGGTCTGCTCGCCGCCGACGCGCTCGAGGACGTGCTTTCAGGACGGCAGACGCAGGCGGATGCGTTCGCGAGCTACGACGCCTCCTACCGTCGCGCGTTCGAGCGTTACCGGCGCTTCGTGACGTTCTTCTACAACCACCACGCGGATCCGGACTCGTATTTCTGGCAGGCGCGGAAACTCGTGGACGAGGACGGTGCCCTGGAGCTGCGCGAGGCGTTCGTGCGGCTGATCGCCGGCACCGGCGACATACCCGACACCGTCGAGAACGTGCGTGCGATCGACGATCGCTGGAACAAGAGCCTCGCCGAGGAGCACCCCCGGTCCGCGCCGGGAATGCACCTCATGCGGGTCGCGGCAACGCTCGCCGAGATGCGTAGACTCGATGCGAAGGGCCGCGGGACGGAGTGATCGGCAGCTAGCGGCGCGGACCTCCGCCACCGCGGTTGCCGCTCGGCCGGAAGCCGAACGCGATGTCGCGCTGGATCTCGACGCGGGGGACCTTCGGGGGCGGGACCGGAGCCCACATGCGATCGTACACGCGCTTCACCTGGAGCCGAACCGCCTCGAACCGCGTGACGTCGTCGCGTGCGGCCTCGAGCGCCTCGCCGGACACCCGGGTCTCGGTCTTGCGATTCCCCTGCTGCAGCTTGACCTCGACGGAACCGTCGGAAAGCTGGTGCAGTTGAAAGGAAAGCTTGCGGTCGATGCGGCGCGCGACCCGCTGCATGAGCTCGATCTGATTGGCGTTGACCGTGAGCATCAGCCCCTCCTCGATGTGACGAGCGCCGCGATGAGGACGGCGTCGGTGAACCGGAAGAGTTACCACTGCGGCGCGCGGGTGCGCAAGATCGGCCGGTGAAGCTCTCGCTCAGGAACTGGCTCGCGGAGCGCTGCCTGCGGGCGATCTCCGACGCGGAAGACGCCGGTCTTCACGCCTTGGACGAGTTCGCGAGCCGCGCCGACCTGTCCGGCGAACTGGCGAAGCCGAGCGCGGAGGCCGTCGCGTCGCTGCTCACGGCCGGATCGCCTTTCGAGCCCGCGGGAACGGGGTTACGCCTGCGACGCGAGCACGAAGAGGACCTTCCGGCGCTGCGCCGGCGCGCCGCACGCTACGCGAGCGCGCTCCGTGCGCTGCGTGCCGGGACGGTGCTGCCCGAGCCGGACGACGACCTCGACCGGGCGCTCGGAGCCGCGGCGGCACTGTTCAACGCCGGCCTCTTCTTCGAGACCCACGAGATCCTCGAGCCGCCTTGGCGCGTCGCGGAGGAGCCGCTCCGCACGTTCCTCCAGGGCCTGATCCAGGTCGCAGCCGGGCTCCATCACCGCGAAAACGGCAACCTCCGCGGCGCCGAGTCGCTGCTCCGCGAGGGGCTCGTCCGCCTCCATCCGTTCAGTCCCGCGGCCTATGGCGTGGACATCCGGGAGTTCCTCCGCGGCGTGGAGGCCGCGGCGGAGGGCCTCATCGACCCCGCGCGCCGCGCCGAAGCGCCGGTGCTCGTCGTCCGGCGCGAGGGATGAGCCCGGCCGTGTCGATGCCGTAGCCGGCATCGCGCAGGCGCGCGACGATACGCGGCACGTCGGTTCGGCTTCGCGTCTCGAGCTCGACGGTCACGACCGTCTCCAGCGGCCCGAGCCCGATCCGCGCGCGATCGTGGTGGATCTGCCGGATGTTCGCACCGAGGTCGCCGACGACCGCGGCGAGCGACGCGCGCGCACCGGGACGATCGAGGAGCACGGTCTCGAAGCGGAGCACGCGGCCCTCGGCGACGAGGCCGAGGGTCAGGATGCGATCCAGCAGGTTCACGTCGATGTTGCCTCCGGAGAGGACGACGACGACCCGCTTGCCGCGAATCGCCGAGCGGAGCGGCCCGAGGCAGGCGGCCAGGCCGACGGCGCCGGCCCCTTCGACGACGAGCTTGCAGCGCTCGAGCAGCAGGAGGATCGCCTTCGCGGTCTCGGTCTCGCCGACGGTGACGGCGCGCGCGAGACGATGGCGAAGGAGCGCCCACGGCGCGGCACCGATCGCGGAGGTGGCGAGGCCGTCCGCGATCGAAGGCGACGGCGAGACGCGGACGCGCCGGCCGGCGCGGAGGCTCGGCACGAGCGTCGACGTGTGCTCGGCCTGGACCCCGAAGACGGCGACCTTCCGCGCCGCTTCCGAAACGGCGGTCGCGATTCCCGCCGCCAGCCCGCCCCCGCCGACCGGCACGACGATCGCCTCGACGTCGGGAACGTCTTCGAGGATCTCGAGGCCGACGGTCCCCTGCCCCGCGATCACGCGACGGTCGTCGAACGCCGGGATCAGCACGGGGCCGCGATTGCGGGAGAGGGCGCGCGCGTGCTCGAACGCAGCCGCGTAATCCGCTCCCTGAAGCACGACCTCGGCGCCGTAGCCGCGCGTCGCCTCGACCTTGGCGATCGCGGCGGTCGCCGGCATCACGATCTGTGCCTGCACGCCGAGCGCCCGGGCCGCGAACGCGACGCCCTGGGCGTGGTTTCCCGCCGACGCCGCGATCACGCCGCGGCGGCGCTCCTCGGCATCGAGAGCGAGCAGCCGGTGCAGCGCGCCGCGGACCTTGAACGAGCCCGTGGTCTGCAGGTTCTCGCACTTGAGAAGGAGCTCGGCGCCGGTCAGTCGCGACAGCGTGCGGCTGCGCTGGATCGGGGTCCGCAGCACGTGCGCCGCGATGCGCTCGCGCGCGGCGCGGATGTCGGCGGCGCGCATGCGCGAGCTCTCCTCAGACGTTGAAGCGGAAGTTCGTGATGTCGCCGTCGGCGACCGGGTATTCCTTGCCTTCGAGGCGTGCCTTCCCGGCCTTCTTGCATTCGGCCTCGCCGCCGTAGCGCACGAAGTCGTCGTAGGCGATGACCTCGGCGCGGATGAAGCCCTTCTCGATGTCGCTGTGGATCTTGCCGCCGGCCTTCTGCGCCACCGTGCCGCGCCGGATCGTCCAGGCCCGCACCTCGTCCTCGCCCGCCGTGAGGAAGCTGATCAGGTCGAGCTTCCGGTAGGCGGCCTGCACGAAGCGGTCGCGCGCCGAGGCGTCGAGCCCGGCGTCGCGGAGGAACGACATCTGGTCCTCGGCACCGAGCTCGGCGATCTCGCGCTCGAGCCGCCCGGCGAGCGCGAGGACCTCTCCGCCGTGCGCCTCGACCTCGGCCGCGACGTCCGCCGGGATCGGCTTCGCGGCCGCGTCGTCGGGGCGGTTCAGCACCACGAGCAGGGGCGACATCGAGACCAGCTGGTAACCGGCCAGGAGCTTCGCCTCCTCCGGGGCCACGGCCACCGTCCGGAGCGGCTTGCCGTCGTTCAGCGCGGACGCGAAGCGGTCGAGCACGGCGTGCTCCCGGTCCTTCTTGTTCTCGCGATTCAGCCGTTCGAGACGCTTGTCGACCACGGCGAGGTCCGTGAGGATCAGCTCCTCCTCGAAGCTCGCGAACTCCTTCTTCGGGTCGGCGGCGGCACCGGAATAGGGATCGGGAAAGTCGCGGATCACCGCGGCCACGGCCTCGGCGTCGCGGAGTTCGGCGAGCAGCGGCGCGGAGATGAGCGTGGCCTTCTCCGGGCTCGAACCCTCGGCCTGCTGCACGTCGACGAAGCTCACCGTCGCGTACATCGTCTTCTTCGGCTGGTAGATCTTCGCGAGCGCATCGATGCGCGCGTCCGGCACGCGGATCACGCCGCGCGCCGCCGCTCCCTTCGCGGTGGTCGAATCCGCGAGCCCGGTCAGCGACTGGAAAACGGTCGTCTTGCCGACGCGCGGAAACCCTGCGAGCACTACCTTCACGCGTTCGTCTAAACCACGGCGAACCCGGGAGGTTCAATGCGTCTGCGCACACTCGGCCGAAGCGGCCTGCGGATCTCCGAGCTCTGTCTCGGGGCGATGACGTTCGGCACCAAGGGCTGGGGCTGCGACGAGACGACTTCCCTCGAGCTCGTAAACCGCTACCTCGACGCGGGCGGCAACTTCCTCGACACCGCCGACATCTACTCCGACGGCCGCTCCGAGGAGATCTGCGGCAAGGCGCTCGAGGGACGGCGCCAGCAGGTCGTGCTCGCCACCAAGTGCACGATGCCGGTCGGCCGCGGGGCGAACGACCGCGGGTCCTCCCGCAAGCACATCCGCGAGGCCTGCGAGGCGAGCCTCCGCCGCCTGAAGACCGATTACGTCGACCTCTACCAGGTGCATTGCGAGGACTTCTCGACGCCGCTCGAGGAGACGCTCGCCGCGCTCGACGATCTCGTGCGCGCCGGCAAGGCGCTCTATCTCGGCTGCTCGAACTACCGCGCGTACCGCATCGCGCAGGCCGTCACCTGGTGCGACGCGCGTGGGCTCTCGCGCTTCGTGTCGTTCCAACCGCAGTACAACCTGATCGTGCGGACGATCGAGCGAGAGCACTTCGCGGCGTGCCGCGACCTCGGCGTCGGCATCATCACCTGGAGCCCGCTCGCGGCCGGCATGCTGACCGGCAAGATCACGCGCGAGTCGCGGCCGTCGGAGGCCCGGCTCGGGCAACGCGACATCCCGATCTACAAGGACTACTTCAACGAGCGTGGCTTCCGGATCGTCGACGAGTTGCTGGCGTGCGCGAAGGACGCCGGGATCGCGCCCGCCTCGCTCGCGCTCGCCTGGCAGCTCGCGAAGCCGCAGATCGCCTCCGTCATCATCGGCGCGCGCACCGTCGCGCAGCTCGACGGAAATCTCGCGGCCATCGGCGTGAACCCGCCGCCCGACGTGCTCGCCCGTCTCGATGCGGCGACCGCGCTCTCGGCGGAATACCCGAGCTCGTTCATCGCGTGGATCCAGCAGGGTCTGGACCCTAGCGCGCGCGGTTAATCGTTCTCGGAATCTTCCGCGGCCTCGTCCACCTGCGCGGCCGGGGCGGGCTTGCGCTTGCGTCGCCGCGCCGGGTTCACCACCTCGACCGTCTCGAGGTCGTGCATCTGCGACAGCAGATGCTCCCGTAGGCGCTTCTTCAGGCGCTCCTCGATCTGACGCACGCGCTCGCGGCTGATGCCGTACATCTCGCCGATCTCCGCGAGCGTGATCGGATCCTCGGTGAGCAGGCGCTTTTCGAAGATCGTCTTGTCCTTGCCGTCGAGCGTGTCGCCGAATTCGCGCATCTTCTCGGCGACCAGGCTCTGGTAGTGCGCGTCGGCGACCGATTGCTCCGTGCTTTCCTTGCTCTGCAGGAAGTCGAGCATCGTGCCCTCGTCACCGGCGCCGACCGGGCTGTCGACGGAGACGTCGCGCGCGCTCATGCGCTGCTCCATCTCGACGACCTCGCTCGGCTTCACCTCGAGGCTCTTCGCGATCAGCTTCGGCGAGGCCTCGAAGCCCTCGGCCTCGAGCCGCTGCTTCTCCTTCTGCAGATTGAAGAACAGCCGGCGCTGCGCCTGCGTGGTGCCGACCTTCACCATGCGGAAGTTGTTGATGAGGTAACGGATGATGTAGGCGCGGATCCACCAGACGGCGTAGCTCGGGAAGCGGATGCCGCGGTAGGGATCGAACTTCTTGACCGCCTCCATGAGACCGATGTTGCCTTCCTGGATGAGGTCGAAGAGGTTCCGGAACGCGTTCTCGTAGCGCCGGGCGATCATCACCACGAGGCGGAGGTTCGCGGTGACGAGGCGAAACGCGGCCTCGCGATCGCCCTCCTCCCGGTAGCGCACCGCCAAGCGGTGCTCCTCCTCCTGGGTGAGCAGCGGGTGCTTGCGGATCTCCGCGAGGTAGCGCGTGAGCGCATCACGCGGGACGAGCGCGGTCTCGGTGACCGGCTCCTCGGCGTCCGATTCGGGCTCGACCTCGAGCTCGACCGCGTCGTCGCTCCCTCGATCGATCTCGTCGGGCTCGACGGCCGCGTCTTCTTCCGGCACGGATTTCTGCTCTACGTCCGCCATCGATGGCTCAGCGTCCCGCGCGCACCCCGAGCACGAAGAACGCTTCGACGGTAGGGCAATTCCGGACCTCGCTCAACCGGTCGAGTCGCGAGACGAGCGCGCCCTCAGGGCTTGGCGGCGTGGCGGATCTCCTCGATCAGCGCCTCGAGGATCTGGCCGAATTGGCGCTGCATCGCGATCATCTCGCTGCGCATCCGCACGATGACCTCGGCGCCGGCGAAGTTCACGTCGAGCTCCTCGATCAGCAGATGGGCGACGCGTGCCTTCTCCACGTCGTCGGTCGAGACGATGGCCTGCGCGTCGAGCGTATGCTTGATCTCGATCAGGCCCTCGCGCGCCAGCGTCTCGAGCAAGCCGGTCGACAGGCCGAGGCGTTCGCAGATCTCTTCCGTGCGCACGTACTTCATGGCCGACCTCGCTGGATCCCGCGCCCGCTCACAGCTTGAGCCCCCGGCGCGGGCTTTCCGCGTACAAGCGATCGATCTCCTCGACGATCTTCCGCGTGCCGTCGCCGTCGGGCGTCGGGACGTGGACCAGCAACCGCGCGTAGAAGTCGCCCGCGGCACCGCCCTTCGAGTCCTTCACGCCACGACCGCGGAGGCGAAGCTTCTGGCCGCTCTGGCTTCCGGGCGGGACCTTCAGGCTGACCTCGCCGTCGGGGGTCGGCACGGTGACCGAGGCGCCGAGCGTGGCCTCGCCGACCGTGACGGGAACGTCGAGGTAGAGGTCCTGTCCCTTTCGCTCGAGTAGCGGATGGGGACGGAGGTGGACTTGGATGTAGAGATCTCCGGCCGGCCCGCCGTTCCGCCCGGGCTGCCCCTTGCCCGCGAGGCGGATCTTCGAGCCCTCGTCGACTCCGGCCGGGACCTTCACGTTCAGCCGGTCGGTCTCGTCGACCTGGCCGCTCGTGCCGCATCGCGCGCACGGCCGGGCGTAGGCCCGTCCGCTTCCGGAGCAGCGCGGGCAGGACCGGCCGAACGGCAGCGGGCCGCTGCCGACGCGGATCTGTCCGCTACCGTTGCAGTCGGGGCAGGTCATCGCGCCTTCCCCGCCCGAGCCGGCGCAGACCGGACAGACGACGGGATGGCGGAGCTCGAGCGTCTGCGTCGCGCCGCGGATCGCGTCGAGGAGGTCGAGCTGGATCGAGACTTCCAGGTCTTCACCCTTGGCCGGACCGCGCGAGGCGCGCCCGCCGAACAGGTCGCCGAGATCGCCGAAGACGTCCTCGAAGTTCGAGTACTTGCCGAACCCGCCCCCCGGTGCCTCGCGGGGGCCCCGGCTCTGCCACTCGCGGTACTGGCGAGCGCGCTCGGGGTCGAAGCCGCTCTGCAGGCCGTCGAGCCCGAACTCGTCGTAGATCTTCCGCTTCTCGGGATCGGCGAGCACGTCGTTCGCGAACGAGATCTCCTTGAATTTCTCCTCGGCCTGCTTGTTGCCGGGATTCACGTCCGGGTGGTGCTTCCGGGCGAGCTTCCGGTAGGCCTTCTTGATCTCGTCGGGCGACGCCGTCTTGGAGACGCCGAGCGACGCATAGAGGTCGGGTTTCGTTTGGGTCTTAGCCACTGCCGGTCCATCCCCCCTGGGCTCGGGCGGTCTGCCTGCCCGGCCGCGACGCCCTTGCGCCGCCCGATCCGCGCCGATAGACAAGATGGGATCGGGAGAACGCCATGGCTCGCATCACCGTCGAAGACTGTCTCACCAAGATTCCGAACCGTTTCGAGCTCGTCCTGCTCGCCTCGAAACGCGCCAAGCAGCTCCTCAAGGGCGCGCGCCCCCTGGTCGAGACGGATAACAAGGACATCGTGACCAGTCTCCGCGAGGTCGCCGCCGGCCAAGTGCGGATGCTCTACCCGAAGTGACCCGCGGCGCACGTTTCATCGCGCTGTAAGTAATCACGAAATTCGCGGGCGCAACCGGCGCGGCTGCCGCGCTCGAGAGAAACCTCAGTCCTCGCCGTCGTCTTCTTCGGTCGGTTCTTCGGAATCGTCGCGCACGTCCCGGAAGCCCGAGCGGAAGCCACGCCCGGTCGTCTCGAGCACCCGGCGCTCCTCGACCTCGCGCTTGTGCTCGCAATCCACGCAGCGCGCGGCGAACGGGAGGATCTCGAGCCGTTCCTCGCCGATGTCCGCCTCGCACTCGTCGCACACGCCGTACGACCCCTCCGCGAGACGGGCGAGCGCGTCGTCGATCAGGCGTAGATCGCGGCGCTTGCGCTCGAGGCGGTCGAACGCGATGTCCTGCCCGAGCACGAGGACCGATCGATCGCCGATCTCGATCGCTTCGTCCTGTGCGCGTTGTGCGTCGATCTCGATGCGTTCGCCGAACTCGCGGCGAAGCTCGCCGAAGAGCTCCGCGCGCTTGGCGCTCAGCAGACGCGTCAGTCGTTCGGTGCGGTCGTTCATGACGCGAGTCTTCCGGAGGCTCGTCTCCGAGATTCGATCCCGCGCGCGGCTGAGTCAACCATCACCGATTCTCCACCACAGGAAGAACTCGCGGTTTCCCGCCGGACCGAGCAGCGGCGATTCGACGAATCCTCGCTCCCCGAAGCCGATCTCCGCGGCCGCCCGGCGCACGTCGTCGATCACGCTTGCATGCAACGCCGGATCGCGGACCACCCCGCCCTTCCCGACCTTCCCCTTGCCGACCTCGAACTGCGGCTTCACCAGCGCGACCACGTCGGCGGGCCGTGCGAGCAGAGCCGCGACGGGAGGCAGGACGATGCGAAGCGAGATGAACGACACATCGATCACGGCGAGCGACGGGCTCTCCCCGAGCGCGTCGGGCGCGAGCGCGCGCGCGTTCACGCGCTCGTGGATCACCACGCGCGGGTCCTGTCGTAGCTTCCAATCGAGCTGTCCGTAGCCCACGTCGATCGCATGCACGCGAAGCGCGCCTCGCTGCAGCAGGCAGTCCGTGAAGCCGCCGGTCGAAGCCCCGACGTCGACCGCGACGCGACCGCGCACGTCGAGCCCGAACGGGGCGAGCGCTCCTTCGAGCTTGTCCCCGCCGCGGCTGACGAAGCGCGGCCGGTCGCCGACCGACACCTCGTCCGCTTCGCCGACCGTCTCGGAGGCCTTCCGTGCGCCGCGGTCCCCGATCCGCACCTCGCCCGCGAGGATCATCCGCTGCGCTTCCTCGCGCGACTTCGCGAGCCCGCGCGACACCAGGGTCACGTCGAGTCGGGCCTTGGCCACGCTAGCTAGAGCGCGCGGGTGACGATCATCCGCGCGATGTCGCGGAGCGGCTCGGCCGGCTCGCCGAGGCCATCCAGCGCCGCGAGCGCCTTGTCGAGCAGGCCGCGGAGCATCGCGCGAGCCCCGTCGACGCCCAGCACGGACGGGTAGGTCGACTTGCCCCGCGCGCGGTCGCGCTGCGCGCTCTTTCCCGTCGCCTGCGTGTTGCCGGTCTCGTCGAGCAGATCGTCGGCCACCTGGAACGCGAGCCCGATCGCCTCGCCGAACGCCGTCAGGCGCTCGAGCCTCGGCGCGTCGGAGCCGCCGAGCAGCGCGCCGATCCGCACCGCCGCGCGCAGCAGCGCACCGGTCTTGCGCCGGTGGATCGACTCGACGAGCGCCAGATCCGCCGCGACGCCCTCGGCGAGGATGTCGCCCGCTTGGCCTCCGACCATGCCCTCGGCCCCGGCCGCGACCGCGAGCTCGCGGATCGCGTGCACACGCCGATCGCCCGACACGCTCGATCCGCCGCGATCTCCGCTCATCACCGCGAACGCCTCGGTGAGCAGCGCATCGCCGGCGAGGATGGCCATGCCTTCCCCGAACACCTTGTGGTTCGTGGGGCGGCCGCGGCGAAGGTCGTCGTCATCCATCGCGGGGAGGTCGTCGTGGACCAGCGAGTAGGCGTGGATCATCTCGAGCGCGCAGGCGTAGGGCCGGAGCGGCCCGCGATCGGCGCCGACGGCTTCCGCGGCGGCGAGCACGAGGATCGGCCGGATGCGCTTCCCTGGCGAGGTCAGGCTGTAGTGCATGGCCTCGAGGAGGCGTGGCTCGACGCGGCCGCGGTAGCTCTCGAGCAGGTCCGCGATCGAGGCATCGATCTCGCCCGCGCGTGCCGCGAGGTAGCGCTCAATCGTCACGCGACGGCTCCTCCATCTCGCGGAGCTCGGTCTCGCCGGCCGCGTTCTTCGTCAGCACTTCGAGCTTCTTCTCGACCTCGTCGAGCTGTTTCGAAAGCGCGCGCACCAGCCCGATCCCCTTCTCGAACAGTGCGAGTGCCTCCTCGAGCGGAAGATCCGCCGATTCCAGTCGCGAGACGATTCCTTCGAGGTCCCCGAGCCCTTCTTCGAACTTCATCGCCACTCGCCGACTCCCTCTACTTCTTCCCCGCGGCCTCGAGGTCGCGGCCGAGCAGCGCCGCGGGATCGATCCGGGCGTCGCCGACGCGTACCGCGAAGTGCAGGTGCGGACCCGTCGCGCGACCGGTCATGCCCACTTGGCCGATCTCGGTTCCCTTGTCCACCGAGTCGCCGGCGCGGACCTCCATCTTCGAGAGATGGATGTACATCGTGAAGAGCCCGAGGCCGTGGTCCACGACGACGGTATTGCCGGTGAAGAAGAGCTCGTCGGCCAACACCACGCGGCCGCGGTTCGAGGCGTGCACCGGCGCACCCTGCGGCGCCTTGAAGTCGATCCCCGCGTGCGGGCTCCGCGGCTCGCCGTTGAAGAACCGCCGCAGCCCGAACGGCGAGCCTGCCGGCCCGTCGCACGGCAGCGCGAACGCGCCACTCCAGAGCGGCGCCGTCAAGACGTTCGGCCAGAGCGCCGCCAGCCGCTTCTGCTCGCGCTCGATACGGCGAAGGGTCTGCGGATCGGGCTCGACGTAGGTCTTCGGCACGGTGAGCCGCTCCTCGGGGAACGTCTTCGCGCGGATCTCGAGCCGCGCCCTCTCGCGCGCGCCCGAGCGGAGCTCGACCTCGACCGGAAGGGTCGCGGCCTTGGCGTCGAGGTCGACGCCGATCAACGCCGCCGCTCCGCCGCCTGGGATCGTGAAGAAACGGAGAGGCTTTCCCCCCGCCACTCCGCGCGTGACCGGGGCATCGCTGCGGACGATCGCCAGCCCCCCGGTCTCGACCACGGACGGCTCGATCGAGACCCGCGCCGCGGCCGGGTGCGGGAGGCCGAAGAGCAGGGCCGCCGCGGCCGCCACGAAGCGCGATCTCAGGGCTCGTCCTCGCCGTCGGCCACGGGCACGCCGAGTTCGAGCGTCCGCGATTCGACCCGCGCCCGCAGTGCGCCGCGCGCGAGCGTCACGTCGAGGGTCGCACCGACCGCGACGTCCGCGGCGGAGCGCAGTGCGCGGGCGCCGCCCTCGGGCCGTACCAGCGCGTACCCACGATCGAGGACGGCGAGCGGCGAGAGGCTCGCGAGTGCGGTCGACGCAGTTCTCCAACGCTCGCGCGCGAGCCGCAGGCGCTGGCGGAGCGCGGCGGCGAGGCGCGGGTCCGCGGCGGCG
>JACXTT010009184.1_pt1 | contig 13540 bp, 2 predicted proteins | sample 9270951 | NCBI WGS metagenome assembly JACXTT01 (sample SAMN15532306, study PRJNA645909) | rock metagenome | isolation source: weathered quartz diorite | place: Puerto Rico | collected 2017-06-21
CCTCCGGTCGCCCCCAGGGCCCCGTGGGGTCGGGCGGATTCGCTCGGCAAGGATCCGCGCTCCGCGCGCGGCAACATGTGGGGGGACGCCATCGGCGAGTCGTTCGGCGCCGGCGGCCTCGGCCTCACCGGCATCGGCGAAGGCGGCGGCGGGCGCGGCGAAGGTATCGGCCTCGGCGGCATCGGCACCCTCGGCCACGGCGCCGGCACCGGCACGGGGCAGGGCTTCGGCTCGGGCCACGGCCGCTTGAGCGGCTCGCACCGCGCCAAGCCCCCGCAGGTCCGCATGGGCGCCACCAGCGTCAGCGGTCGCCTCCCGCCCGAGGTCATCCAGCGCATCGTGCGCCAGAACTTCGGTCGCTTCCGCCTCTGCTACGAAAACGGCCTGCGCAACAACCCCAACCTGCAGGGCACGGTCAGCGTCATGTTCGTCATCGGCCGCGACGGCTCGGTGTCGAACGTCGGCGGCGGCGGCAGCCTGCCGGACGGCGGCGTGGTCAGCTGCGTGACCCGCGCCTTCTACGGCCTGTCGTTCCCGCAGCCGGAAGGCGGCATCGTCCGCGTCACGTACCCGATCGCGTTCAGCCCAGGCTGAGAGAAGTCGACAGCTCACAGTCGACAGTCAACAGTTTCGGAATGCGCCTCCGGCTTCGGTCGGGGGCGCAACGATTTTGTGGCTTCCAACTGTCGACTGTCGACTGTCGACTGTCGACCGTCGACTCTACCCGGTCAAAAATCCCCTTGGAACTGCTGGACTTCCGCTCGCGTAGGGCACTATTTTGGGTGCTCGATGAACCTCCGCGCGTGGGTGATGGGCCTGGCGCTCGCCGGCAGCTTTCTGTCGAGCGGGTGCAATCGCAACCGGCAGGAGGCGATCCTCCTCGCCAACCAGGGTGACAACTTCGTCGACACCAATCCGGGCGACGCGATTCAGAAGTACGAAGAGGCCGTCAAGCTCGATCCGACCAACCACGCCATCCTCTTCAAGCTCGCCAAGGCGTACAAGAAGAAGGAAGACTGGGAGAAGGTCCAGCAGGCGATGCAACGCGCCGTCGACAAGCAGCCCGCCAACGCGGACTACTGGTTCGAGCTCGGCATGGCGATCGAGATGCAGGCCAAGAAGGCCGAAAAAGGCGGCGCGAAATGGAGCGACGCCATCGAGCCGTTCAGCAAGTGCATCGAAAAAGACGGGCACGACGACCGCTGCTACTACCACCTCGCGCAGGCGTACTACTGGACCGACGACGAGCAGAAGGCGCTGCAGAAGCTGACCGAAGCGATCGATCAGCGTCCCGCCGACGGCAGCGATCGCACCAAGAAGTGCCTCGACGACCTCAACGCCGAGTGCGCCATCGGCCGCTACACGGTGCTGGCGCACTGGTACATGCTGCTCGACTACTACAAGGAGGCCGAGACGGTGCTCAACGCCGCCAAGGACATGGGCAACCCGGCCGACAAGCGGCTCTACAACGTGTACACGCTCTTGGCGGGCATCTACAGCGAGCAGCACGACGCCGACAAGGTCGTCAAAGCGCTCGAAGACGCGCGCGCGCTGCGCGAGGACGAGCCGGGCCTGCTCTTCAACCTCGGCATGGCGTACGCCGACGTGAACCCGCCCAAGAAGGCCGAGGCGCTGCAGCGGCTGAAGGGGTTCACGGCGCGCGCCTGCACCAAGGACGCGGCCAAGTACAAGCGCGAGTGCGAGCAGGCGCAGACGGTCATTCAGCGGCTCAGCGGGCCGAGCGGCTGACGGAAGGTGGGTTTGGGCGCCCGGGCCTGAATTGGCCGGGCGAGCGAGTATTCGCCGGCGACGGGACTTTTCGCGATGGACGACGTTAAGCAACGAATTCAAGACCTCGAAGCGGCCTGCGATTGGACGGCGCTGGCCGAGGCGCTCGAGCAGGCCAGCGAGTCGGAGAAAGACGCGGTCAAGAAGTCCGCTCACCTGCTGAAGCTCGGCCGCGTGCTGAACGAGAAGCTTCTGCAGGGCGCGCGCGCGCTCAAGTTCTTTCAACTGGCGTGGAAGGCGCGGCCCGAGGTGACGGCGCCGCTGACCGACGCGCGCAACGTGTACTGGGATCTGGGCCGCGTGAAGATGGTCGAGACGGTGCTGAAGCGCACGCTGGAGAGCGCGCCGGCCGCCGAGAAGGGCGAGCTGTTGCTCGAGCTCGGCGACGTGTACCAGGACCTCGGCAACTACGACGCGGCCGCGGAGACCTACCAGCATGCCGCGCAAGAGGCGTCCGTCGCGGTCGAAGCGGCGCTGTGCATCGACGATCTGTCGGTGGACGAGACGAACTTCCAGAATCGCATCGACGAGCTGCTCGGCGAGTCCGCCGAACAGCCGGACGCGGGCGTGATGGTGCGGCTGTTGTTGCGCGCAGCGCGCATCGCCAAGCGCTTCGGGGCGGACGCGCAGTACCAAGAGCTGCTGTTGACGGCGTACCAGTCGGACGCGAGCCACCGTCACGCCGCGGCGCTCTACGAAAACCTCTACGGCGAAGACCCGAACGACGCCGAGGCCACGCGCGCGCGCCGCGATCAGCTGCTCGCGCAACAGCGCGAGTGGGTCGAGTCGGCGGGCGAGCACGCGTCGGCGCTGGCGTTCTGCTACGGCGTGCGCTGGGCGCAGCGCCAAGACGTTGAGGCGAGCGCCGCCATGCTGCAAGCGTCGGCGCTGGGCGATGCCGGCAACGACGTCGCGTACACCTACCTGCGCGAGCTGTGGGGCACCGCGGGCGGCGAGTGGGAGCGCGTGGCCAAGCTGGCCGAGCAGATGGTGGACCGCGCCGGCCCGCAGGCGCCGGCGTTCCTGCTCGCCGAGGCGGGCAAGCTGGCGTGGTTGAAGATCGGCGACTTGATCCGCGCGCGGCGCTGGTTCGAGCGGCTCGCGCAGGTGGCGCCCGACCACGCCGAGCTCAAGGCATTCGAAAAACAGATCGGCTCCAAGCTTGGCGCCGGCGGAGGGGACGCGGACGTGGTCGATGTCGACGATGGCGGGGACGAAGTGGCCGAGGCTCCCGCGCCCGCCGCGGCCGCCAAGAAGACTCCCGAGCCGGCTCCGGTCGTCTCGGACGCGCCGCCCGCGTCGGCGAAAGCCCCCGCGTCCAAGAAGGCACCCGTGATGCCGCAAGAGCAAGACGACGCGCTCATCGCCAAGCTGGTCGAAGAAGCCGACAAGCAGCTCAAGGCCAAGCGCAACCACGACTACGTCAAGACGCTCATCAAGATCGCCGAGGCCTACGCGGACGTCGACAAGAAGGTCGACTACTACTCGCAGGCCGCCGACGTGTACCAGAAGGCGTCGAACGCCGCCGAGGCCGCCAAGTGCTTCGAGGCCATCATGGCGCTCGAGGGCGGGCACGCCGGGGCGCGCGCGTTTTTGCGCGACTACTACGAGAAGCGCCGCGATTGGGAAAAGCTCGTCGACTTGATGCGCGCCGAGGCCGACCAGCTCGACGTCGGGCCGCGCGCCGCCAAGTACGCCGACATGGCGAAGCTGGCGAGCGACAAGATCAAGAAGCCGCAGCTGTGCATCGATCTGTGGAACCAGGTGCGCGAGTTCGATCCGGGCAACGTCGACGCGCTCGAGGCGCTCAGCACCTTTTACGAGCGCGCGCGCGAGTTCGAGCCGCTGGCCGCGGTGCTGACCGAGCTGTGCGACGCCATCAGCGATCCCAAGAAGCAGCTCGAGCAGCTGGTGAAGCTCGCCCAGATCCAGGGCGACCGCCTCAACAACGACTCCGCGTCGGCCGACGCGTGGCAGAAGGTGCTGCTCATCGCGCCCGACGATCGGCGCGCGCAAGAGAACCTCAAGAAGAAGCTCCTCACGCTGCAGCGTTGGGATGACCTCGAGGTCCTCTACGAAGACAGCGGCAAGTGGGACGAGCTGATCCGCGCGCTCGAAGGGCAGGAGGGCAAAGAGAAGGACGCGCCGGTCAAGATCGGCCTCCTCATGAAGATCGCCGATCTGTACCTGCGCAAGAAGGAGCAGCCGCCGAAGGCCGCCAAGGCGTACGAAAAGGTGCTGAGCCTCGACGAGCAGCACCTCGGCGCCGCCGAGGCGCTCATCCCGATCTACCAGGAGGGCGGCAACGCCAAGGGGTTGGCGCAGGTGATCGAGGTGAAGCTCGGGCACGTCGACGAACCCACAGAGCAGTTCGCGCTGCTCGGGCAGGTCGGCGAGCTCTACGAGACGAAGCTCAAGAAGCCGGACACCGCGCTCGAGCGCTATTTGAAGGCGTTCGGCATCGCGCGCGATTTCGGCGCGATGGACAACGCCGAGCGCGTGGCCGAAGCGGTCAAGGGCTGGGAGCAGGTCATCAAGGCCTACGAGGACGCGCTCACCGGCATCAGCGACGCCGATCAGGAAGGGCAGCTGCGCCTGCGGCTCGGCAGCGTGTTCCTGGACCGCGTGAAGCGCGTGGACGACGCGCTGGCGCAGTACCGCGCCGTCTACGAGCTCGATCCCAACAACGGCCAAGCGCTCGAGGCGCTCGAGCGGTTGTACCGCGAGACCAACCGGCACGCCGAGCTTTTGGAAGTGTACGAGAAGCAACGCGAGCTGGCCGACACCACCGAGGCGCAGTGCCGGGTGCTGTACGGCATCGCCACGCTGCAGGAGACCGAGCTCAAGCAGCCCGACAAGGCCATCGAGACCTATTTGCAGGTGCTGGAGATCGAGCCGGCCGACAAGAACGGCCTGGAGGCGCTCGATCGCTTGTACCGCCAGCTCGAGCAGTGGGAGCCCTACGCCGACATCTTGCGGCGCCGGCTCGACACCGACGTCGACGAGCACGGCATCGTCGACTTGAAGTACCGCCTCGGGCAGACGCTCGAGAAGCACCTCGGCGATCCGCAGGGGGCGCTCGACTGCTACCGCGAGATCTTGCTGCTCGACGCCGATAACGAGGCGGCGCGCGTGGCGCTCGAGGGGCTGCTCGCCAACGAAGACTTGGCGGCCGAGGTCGCGAAGATCCTCTCCGACGTCTACGAGACGCACGACCAGTGGAATCCGCTGATCGGCGTGCTGGAGATCTTGGCGAAGGCTGCCGAGGAGCCGGCCGAGCGCGTACGCCTGCTCCGCAAGGTCGCCGGCGTGTGCAGCCAACAGCTGGAAGACGTGGCGCGGGCGTTCGACGCGCAGGCGCGGGCGCTCGGCGAGATGCCGGAGAGCGAAGAGGTGCGCGCCGAGCTGGAGCAGTTCGCCGAGGCGGGCGGCGATTGGGCGGGCCTGGCCAAGGTGTATGCCGGCATCGCCGGCGCGCTCGCCGACGCGGCGCTGGCGCGCGATTATTGGCTGCGGCTGGCGTCGATTCAGGACCACCTCGGGCAGATCGACGACGCGGCGCAGAGCTACGGCAAGGTGCTCGACATCGATCCGGCCGACGGCCCGGCGCTCGACGCCATGGAGGAGCTGTTCACCCGCACCGAGCGCTGGAACGACCTGATCGGGGTGATCCGCCGGCGCATCGACTTGGCGCAGGACGACGCGGCGCGCGAACAGCTCTACGCGCAGATCGCCGGGGTGTACGACGGCAAGCTCGGCAAGCCCGAAGAAGCCATCGCCGCGTACGTCGAGGTGCTCGGCTTCAACGACGCGAGCCTCACCGCGTTGCGCGCGCTCGACGCGCTCTACGAACGGCAGGGCCAGTTCCAAGAGTTGGCCGACAACCTCGAGCGCCAGCTGCGCCTGGCCGAGAACGAGGAGCAGGAGATCGGCCTCATGCTGCGCCTCGGTGCGCTGCAGGAGAGCAAGCTCGGGCAGGTGCCCGCGGCCATCGAGACCTACCGCCAGGTGCTCGAGCGGCAGCCGCAAAACGCCGCGGCGCTGGCGGCGCTCGAGAAGCTCGGCAAGAGCGCCGATCACGAGATCGAGATCGCCGAGATCCTCGGGCCGCTGTACCGCGAGGCGGGCGACTATCCGAAGCTGCTCGGCGTGTACGAGGTGCAGGTGCGGCGTGCGGACGATCCGTCGCGCGCGGTGGAGCTGCTCCACGAGATGGCCGAGCTGCACGAGAACGCCGGCGACAACTTGAGCGCGTCGTTCGACACGCTGGCGCGGGCGCTGGGCGTCGAGCCCGGCTCGGCGCAGACGCAGCAAGGCTTGCAGCGGCTTGCCGGCGCGACCGATCGCTGGGCCGACTTGGCGAAGGTGTACGAGGAGCTCGCCGGCACCCTGTCTCCTGGTGCTTCGCCTGACGGCTCGCAGCGAGAGGACCACGAGCTGGCCATCAGCCTGTTCACGATGAGCGCCGGCATCTATTTGGAGCCGCTGGGCGCGACCGAGAACGCCATCGCGCACTACCGCAAGATCCTCGAGCTCGACGCCACGCACTTGGCGTCGGTCGAGGCGCTCGAGGCGATTTTCCGGCAGACCGAGCGCTACCAGGAACTGTCGCAGGTTCTGCAGCAGAAGGCCGCGCTGCTCGGCGACGTCGACGCGCAGAAGTCGGCGCTCATGCAGGCGGCGTCGATCGAAGAAGAGGTGCTCGCCAAGCCCGAGGCGGCGGTGGCCGTGTACCAGAAGGTGCTCGAGGCCGACGGCGAAGACGTGCGCGCGCTCGACGCGCTCATCCGCTTGTACCTCGGCATGCAGAAATGGACCGAGCTGCTCGGCACCTACGACAAGAAGGTGGAGCTCGTCTACGAGCCCGACGAGCGCAAGCGCATCTACTACCAGGCCGGCGCCGTTTACGAGCGCGAGCTGAAGGACGTGCGCCAGGCGATCGCCACCTACCAGCGCGTGCTGGAGATCGATCCCGACGATCTCGAAGCGCTCGGGCGCCTCGACGCCTTGTACCAGCAGGCCGAGGATTGGCCGGAGCTGCTCAACGTCTTGCAGCGCGAGACGGATTTGGCGGCCGATCCGGCGGAGTCGATCAGCTACCAATACCGCATCGCGGAGCTCTACGACCGGCGCCTCGAAGACGTGGCGCGGGCCATCGAGCTGTACCGCGAGCTGTTGGCGCAAGAGCCCAATCACGCGCCGACCCTAGCCGCGCTCGAAGAGCTGACCAAGGGCGCGCGCGAGCCGGTAGGGGCCGCGCAGGTGCTCGAGCCCATCTATCAGGCGATGGGCCAGTGGCCGCAGCTCATCGCGGTGCTGGAGGTGCAGGTCCAGAAGAGCGAGGACGTGCACGCCAAGGTGGAGCTGCTCACGCGCATCGCGGGGCTGCAGGAAGAGTTCCTCAACACGCCCAACGACGCGTTCGACACCTACGCGCGCGCGGTGGCGATCGACATCTCCAACGACGACGTGCTGGCCCAATTCGAGCGGCTGGCGTCGTTCGTCACGCGCTGGGCGGATTTGGCGGGGCTGTACGACAAGCAGCTCGGCGCGATGGGCGACGACGATCCGGCGCGCTTCACCGAGCTGGGCCTGAGGCTGGCGCGCATCTACGAGGAGCAGCTCGAGAACTGGGACGCGTCGATCGATCGCTACAAGCTGGTGCTCGACAAAGAGCCCGAGAACGAGACGGCCATTTCGGCGCTCGACCGGTTGTACCAGCAGACCGAACGCTGGACGGATCTCGCGGCCATCCTCGCCAAAGAGGCGGAGATCGGCTCGGGCGACGTGCTCGGCTTCCGGTTCCGGTTGGCGCAGGTGCAAGAGAAGCGCCTCAACGACGTGCCCAGCGCCATCGCCACCTACGGGCAGGTGATCGGCGAAGATCCGAGCCACCAGGACTCGCTGACCGCGCTCGAGACGATGTTCAACGCCGGCACCGAGCAGCTGCGCATCGCGGCGATCCTCGAGCCGCATTACGAAGCGCTGGCGCAGTACGACTATTTGGCGGGCGTCTACGAGGCGGTGCTGGCGCACAAGACCGAGCCGGCCGAACGGCTCGAGCAGTACCACCGCCTTGCCGAGCTGCAAGAGCAGCGCTTGGCGCAGCCGGGCGCGTCGCTGGCGGTTTACATCCGCGCGCTGGCCGAGTTCCCGACCGACGAGCGCGTGCTCGACGAGCTCGAGCGGCTCGCGGGCTTCGTCGATGACGGCTGGTCGCACCTCGCCAACGCCTACGCCGACGTGCTCGGCCAGCAGCAGGACGTGGACGTCCAGAAGCTGCTCGGCAAGCGCTTGGCGCGCGTGTTCGAGGAAGAGCTGCAAGACGTGCAAAAGGCGGAAGAGACGTACACCTACGTCTTGAGCGTGGCGGCGCTCGACGTCGATTGCCTCGAGAACCTCGACCGCATTTACACGGCGCTCGCCTCGCCGTCGCAGCTCGCCGCCATCCTGGAGCAGCGCGTGCAGACGGTGAGCGAGCCCGAGCAGCTCATCGAGCTCTACGGGCGCCTCGGCGAAATCTACGAGCAGCAGCTCGCGCCGCAAGATCCCAAGCACCTCGACGACGCGGTGCGCGTGTACCGCAAGATCTTCGACGAGCTCGAGCCGACCAACGAGACCGCCCAGGTGGTGCTCGAGCGCGTCTACGAGCAGCAGGGCAAGTGGCAAGAGCTCTACGGCGTGTACGAGCGGCAGCTCGGCGGCGCGGCGGGCGACTACGAGAAGGGCGAGATCACCGCCAAGATGGCCCGCGTGCTGGCGGCGCACCTCGGCGACGTGCCGCGCGCCATCGACACCTGGAAGCGGGTGCTCGACCTCAAGGGCGAGGACGGCGAGGCGCTCTCTGGGTTGTCGGCGCTGTACGAACAGACCGAGCAGTGGGCCGAGCTCACCGAGGTGCTCGAACGGCACCTGGCGATGGTGGTCGACGAGAAGGAGCACGTGTCCGTGCTGCTTCGCCGCGCGCGCTTGCACCTCAATCAGCTGCGCCGCGACGATCTCGCGCTCGACGACTACATCCGCGCGCTCGACATCGACTTCGCCAACCTCGAGGCGCTCTACGCCATCAACGACATTTGGCGCAAGCGCTACACGGGCGAGCTGCAGCACGAGTCGAAGGGCAACCCGCAGGAGCTCTTGGCGGCGCTGCACCAGACCACCGACCGCGCCGCGCAGGCGCTGCCGGCCGAGCATCTGGTGGCCCTGTACCGCGAGATGGCGCAGCTGCATCAGCTCGACCCCGAGCAGAAGGCCGACGCCATCGACGCGTGGCGCAAGCTGCTCGAGACCAACCCGCGCGACTTCGATGCGATGCGCGAGCTGGAAGCGCTGCTGACCGGCGAAGACCGTTGGGAAGAGGTCGTCGAGGTCAAGATGATGCGCGCGCGCGCCTTCGACGACAACGCCGAGAAGGTGCGCGAGTACCTCGAAGTCTCCCAGATGTGGGAGCGCAAGATCGGCAAAGAGGACGGCGGCACGCCGGCCCTCGAGGCGGTGCTGGAGATCGAGCCGGCCCACGACGAGGCGTTCTATGCCCTCGAGAAGCTGCACAAGGCGGCCGAGCGCTGGGAACCGCTCATCGAGCTGTACGTGGCGCGCGTCGAGACGCGCGACGATTTGGCGGAGCGGACCGCGCTGCTCCGCAAGGGCGCGCGCGTGTTCGACGAGCAGCTCAACGATCAGGTTCAGGCGTACGAGCTGCTCGAGACGGCGTTCGAGCTCGACTTCCACGACGACGAGACGGTGGCCTATCTCGAGAAGATGACCGCCGCGACCAAGCGCTGGGGTCAGCTCATCCAGCACGTCAACACGCTGCTCGACCACACCACCGATCCGCGCATCCAGGTCGTTTTGTGCCTGCGGCTCGCCAAGTGGTACGGCGAAGACCTCGACCGGCAAGATTATGCGCAGCCGTTCTACCAGCGCGTCCAGCAGCTCGAGCCGAACAACGTGCAGGTGCGGCGCGCGGCGGCCGCGTATTTCAAGAAGCAGGGCGACTGGCGCACGGCCGGCCAGAAGCTCGAAGAGGCGCTGAGCGTCGCGACGCGCGACGGCGAGCGCTCGGCGATTCAGACCGACATCGGCGATCTGCTCGAGAAATTCGCGGGCCAGCCGGATCAGGCGGTGGCTCGCTACCAGCGCGCGGTCGAGGCCGACCCGACGTATTTGCCGCCGATCGAGGCGCTCGAGCGCATCTACGAAGCCAAGAACCTGACCGCCGACTTGGTCGGCATCCTGGAGCGCAAGGCCAAGGCGCTCAAGGATCGCGAGCGCATCGTCGAGGTCAAGCTGCGCATGGCGTCGCTCCTCGAGGGACCGCTCGCCAGCGCCGAGAAGGCGATTGGCGTGTACCGCAGCGTGCTCGAGGTCGAGGCCGGCAACCTCCAGGCCATCCGCGGGCTCGAGCGCGTGTACACCGCCACCATGAAGTGGCCGGAGATGCTCGAGGTGCTCGAGATGCACCTCGACGTGGCGGCCACCGAGCGCGAGCGCGCCGACGTGCTCATGCGCATCGCCGGGCTGCAAGAGGAAGAGTTCCGCAAGCCGGACTTGGCGGCGGTGCGCCTCGAGCAGGTGGTGGAGATCGATCCGTCCAACCTGGGCGCGTTCGAATCGTTGGCGCGCTGCTACCAGAAGCAGCAGCAGTGGAGCGAGCTGGTCGGCACGCTCGAGCGGTTCATCAACGTCGCCGACGACCGCAACAAGAAGATCACCCTCTACCAGCAGGTGGCGCAGCTGCAGCAAGATCAGCTGCAGGATCAGCAGAAGGCGCTCGATGCCTACCTGGCGATCGTCGACATCGATCCGCACCAGGTGTTCGCGCTCGAGGCGCTCGCCAAGCTCTACGAACGGATGGAGGATCCGGCCAGCGCCATCGACTACATGACGCGCGTCGCCGATCTGACCACCGACGGCGGCCAAAAGGTCGAGGCGTTCTACCGCATCGGCAAGCAGATGGAGGAGAAGCTCGGCGACCGCGGCGGAGCGCGCGCCAAGTTCGAGCAGGCGCTCGATCTGAATCCGCACCACCTGCCGACGCTGGCGGCGATGCGCGCCATCGCCATCGACGAGGCCGACTGGTACTCGGCGACGCGCTACCTCGAGACCGAGCAAGAGAAGACCGATTCGCCGCGCGTCAAGGCGAAGCTGTTGGTCGAGCTCGGGCGCATCCGCAACGACATGCAAGATCAGCCGGATTTGGCGGTGCAGGCCTACCAGGGCGCGCACGCGGCCGATCCGGACAACGAGGAGGCGGCGCTGCCGCTGGCGCGTTTCTTCGCGCAGCACCAGCGCTGGGCCGAGGCCGAGCCGCTCACCGATTTGCTCGAGAAGAAGGCCGCCACCAAGGAGCGCGAGCAACAGGTCGACCTCTACATGCTGCACGGCAAGGTGGAGATGGCGCTCGGCAAGGGCCAAGAGGCGCTGCGCGCGTTCACCAACGCGCACAAGGCGGATTTGACGAACCGCGATTCGATCCGCGGGCTCGCCGACGCGAACTTCTTGCTCAAAGATTGGGCCGGCGCGCTCACCAACTACCAGAAGGTGCTCACCGCGCTCGGCGACGACGAGGGCGAGCAGCGCGCCGAGGTGTTGTTCCGGCTCGGCTGCGTGAAGCGCGAGCAGGGGCAGACCAAACAAGCCATCAACAACTTCGAGAAGGCGCTCGGGCTCGAGCCGGGGCACCGGCCCACGCTCGAGGCGCTGGCGAAGACCTACGAGGAGATGAACGACTGGGCGCAGTCGTGCGCCTACCGGCAGCAGATCCTCGACAACGTGGTCGACGGCGACGAGCGCTTCAAGCTGCTCTGCGAGCTGTCGGACATTTGGGCCGACAAGGTCGGCGATCCGGTGCAGGCGCTCAACGCGCTCGAGCAAGCGGCGGATCTACGGCCCGACGATCACCAGATCCAGCACAAGCTGTTGGCGCTGTACCAGAAGACCAGCCGCTGGGAGCAGGTGGTCGGCACGCTGCAGAAGATCGCCGAGGGCGATCCGAACCCGCAGCGGCGCGCGCGCTACCTGTTCACCATGGCGCAGGTATACCGCGACAAGGTGAAGGATCCGTACCAAGCGGTGACGCTGTTCGACGAGGCGCTCGACTTGAACCCCGAGTACCTCGACGCGTTCCAGCGCATCGACAAGATCCTCGGCGAGCTCAACGACTACGCCAAGCTCGAGCGTGCGTACCGCAAGATGCTCCACCGCATCGTCGGCAAGGGCAACGTGCAGCTCGAGTACAACTTGTGGCACGCGCTCGGGCTGATTTACCGCGACAAGTTGGGCGACTTCACCAAGGCGGCGGACGCCTTCAACGCGGCGCTGGCCGTGAAGCCGGACGCGACCGAAGAGCGCGTCATCTTGGCCGAGCTGGCGTCGCACACCGGCGATGCCAGCAAGGCGCTGGAACAATACCGCTCGCTGCTCGAGCGCGACGCGCTCAACGTCGACGCGTACCGGCAGATCTACACCATCTACCTGCAGAAGCAGGCGTACGACGAGGCGTGGTGCGTGGCGAGCGTGCTGGCGTTCGCGGCGCGCGCCAACGAGGAGGAGCGGCGCTTCTTCGACGACTGGAAGCCGCAGGACATTCCGCAGGTCACCGGCCAGCTCGACGGCTCGATGTGGCTGTCGCACCTGTTCCACAAGGACGAGGATCCGTACATCAGCAAGATCTTCGAGGCCGTGGCCAAGAGCGTGCTGATGGCGAAGATCGCCGATCTGACCGCCAAGAAGCAGATGCCCAACCTGCCGGACAACCTCAAGCAGGATCCGGCCAGCTCGACCGGGACCGTGCCGCGCACGTTCTGGTGGGCAGCCAAGGCGCTCGGCATCAACCCCGCGCCGACGCTGTACGCCAAGCCGGATTTGGCGGGCAGCTTCACGCCGCTGCCGGCGATGCCGCCCGCGACCGTGGCGGGGCAGGGGGTGCTCCAGGGGCTCACGCCGCTCGAGCGGGCGTTCGTGTGCGGCAAGCACCTGGCGATGTTCCGCGCCGAGCATTTCGTCAAGACGCTGTTCCCGACCATCACCGAGCTCACCGTGCTCCTGTTTGGTGGCGTGAGCCTGGTGGCGCAGCTGCCGGCGCCGCCGGAGTACGCCAACCAGGTGAAGCAGACGGCGGCGGTGCTGAACCAGTTCATCGAGCCGATCCAGCGCGAAGCGCTCAAGGTGGCGGTGAACAACTTCATGAAGGCCGGCGCGCGCGCGAACATCAAGCGTTGGGCGCAGGCCGTCGAGACGACCGCGGCGCGGGCGGGGTTGCTGTTGGCGGGCGATCTCAACGTGGCCAAGAAGATCATCGTCGGCGAGCAACAGATCCCCGGCGATTTGAGCCCGCAGGAGCGGCTCAAGGAGCTGATGCTGTACACGGTCAGCGAAGATCACATGAAGCTGAGGAAGACGCTCGGTATCTCGATCCGCCCGGAGGGTTGAACGGGGCGTGTTTTGCCCATTGTCGGTTGTTAGGTTCCTCCTCTCAACAAACGATCGCGAAACGTCGAGCGCGCGAGGCCAGCCCGTCGCGCCGCGGCGCTGACGTTGCCTCCGCACTCTTTCAAGAGCGCCCGGGCGCCCGCCGCGTCGAGCGGGATCGGCTTGGCCGGGCGGTGCAACCCGAGGACGGCTTCGATGTCATGGGCGCGAATGACGCCGTCCTCGCAGCGCAGCGCCGCCTGCAGCAACAAGTTGCGAAGCTCGCGGACGTTGCCGGGCAGGGGATCGGTCGCCAGCGGATCGAGCGCGCCCGAGTCGA
>JACXTT010009185.1_pt1 | contig 13540 bp, 16 predicted proteins | sample 9270951 | NCBI WGS metagenome assembly JACXTT01 (sample SAMN15532306, study PRJNA645909) | rock metagenome | isolation source: weathered quartz diorite | place: Puerto Rico | collected 2017-06-21
CACTGCAACCAACGCCATGATCCTCGATCGTGGAGGACGCCTTGGCGTGATCGCGCCCGGCGCCGAGGCGGATCTTGCCGGTTTCCTGGGCGACCCGACCCACGACATCACCGCGCTCCAACACGTGGCGATTGTCGTCAGTCGCGGCGTTGTTGTGCGCGAGAGTGTTGGCTCTTCGCACTGATGCGCGCCGCAAACGCCAGGGGCTCTTCAGCGGGACCGTGAGCGAGATGCGCGCGATGACTCAATCATCTTCATTCGCGCGGCGAGCGGGCGGAAGAGCAGACTGGCGGGGTGTCGTCGGCGCATGCATGGGTCGGAAATAAGGTGACCTCGATTACGGCTGTTGCATCGCGGCGCACCGGACGTCCGTTCTCAGCGACTGCGTGACTGCACGGATCTAGCTAGCTAGCGAGCAGGGTCCGCCCATGCGCCAGCGCGGCGGAGCGAACCGCTTCCGCAAGTTTGGAGCGCGGCAGGGTTCGAGCCAACACCATGCCGCCAACGCTGAGCGCCGCGAGGGTCAACGCCGTCTGACGCTTCTGTCGCCGGGCTTCGGGCAGAGAGCCTTGGAACAACCCCACCATGGCTTCGAGCAGCTGCTGATAGGCGGCCTGAACTTCGGGATTGCTGCGGCTGATGTCGGAGGGAAGGGCGATCATCGGACATTGGCCGTCGAGGTCGCCCAGATGCTCCTTAGAAAGATAGCTGCGCAGCATCTGTCCGGCGGCTTCACGAGTTGGCACGTTTGGATCTATCCCGGCATCGGCGCGCCATTGAGCGCCGCGGCCCATCAGAAAGCTGGAGACGGCCGCGGCGAAGAGTTCTTTCTTGCTTCTGAAGTGGTTGTAAAAACCCCCGCGCGTCAGACCCGCCTCATCCATCACCATGTCGATAGAGACGCCCTCGAAGCCATGGCGGTTAAAGAGGATGCGCGCGCATTCCACAATACGGGCTCTGGTCTTTTGCTTATGGGCGGGGCTGTAGGGCATGGGAGAGGCCTTACCGGAATGCAGAATATGATCTTGAACATATTTTGCTTCCGGGTTCAAACCCGCTCGACTTAGAGGCCTTGTCTCGAGAGGTTCACATGACCAAACCCATCACCGGGCGCTGTCTGTGCGGCGCCATTCAATATTCAAGCGCGGCCGAACCGATGATGATGGGGCATTGCCATTGTGAGGATTGCCGTCGTTCGAGCGGTAGTGGACATTCATCTCACTTGGCGGTCCCAGAGGGGAGCTTCACGATCACCGGCGCGCCGAAAGGCTATAAGCGCTCCGCCGACAGCGGCCACATGGTCACGCGCTTCTTTTGCGGCGCATGCGGCTCGGCGCTCTATTCAACCAACGACGCGATGCCCGGAATGATGTTCCTGCGTGCGTCTAGTCTCGACGATCTCGAAATCTTCAAACCGCAAATGCACGTCTACGCCGCGCGCGCCGCGAGCTGGGATCGACCGGGACAAGACTTGCCGGCATTCGAAACGATGCCGCCTGGCATGTGAGCAATAGGAGGCGGCCATGATACGCTACGTGCTTGTGCACGTCGGCTTCGAAAAACCGACATCTGAGATCATGGAGAAGTGGCAGGCCTGGTTTGTCGCCTTGGCGGATCGCACAATTGAAAACATCGGTCTCCGCGCCGCGCGCGAGATATCATGGGCGGGAACGAAGGATCTGCCTTTTGGGCCAGACGCACTGACAGGCATGACCATCATCAACGCTGAGAGCATGGAGGAGGCCGACGCTCTGGCTCGCTCGTGCCCGTTCATAACCAGCATCAGGATTTATGAGATCGCGCCGCACTGAAGGTAGGAAGTGGGGCGGCGACTAATCAGATCCTTCCACCAGCACGAGTTTGCAGGTCGTCGTCTTGTGGCGAATTTTGGCAAGCTCCCGAAACTCCGGATCGTCGAGAAACTGCTCGGCGTTGCTTCGCGTCGGGAATTCAATGATGACCAGGCGCTGAGGCGCCCAATCTCCTTCGATCGTTTTCGGCTCCGCGCCTCGAACAATGTATCTGCCGCCATACCGTTCGATATAGGTTGGGACTTTGGCGATGTAGGGCGTGAAGCCCGCAAAATCGTGAACGGCAAGGTCGAGCACGAGATAGGCTTTCATTGGGGCATCTCGGCGACGGTGTCCTGGCGGCCGACCGGGCGCCATTCGCAACCATACCACGGGGGCTTGGCAATAGCGGCTTTGGAGCAGGTGAGCCATTTGCAAATGAGGGCGACCGGCGGGACGAGGGCCCCAGCGGACTGTCTCATCAGTTGGTGATCTGATCCATCAGGGAAACCAGATCATCCTCAAAGGCCGCAAGCGTACTTTCGAACAAGCTGAGGAGCCGCCAGGCTTCGGCGCTGTCGCCTTCGCGTTCGCGGATGCGGGTAATTAACCGCCGCCGCCTCGCAACAATCGCACGTCCCTTGACGACGTGATTGGGGGCAAGCGTAATTCGGTCGCAAAGGGGGGTCGCGCACAGGCGGATCTTCGCTTCGAGGCGGGAGCACGCCACGCTCTGACCCTATTCCTACTTTCGCTGCGATCACATGGTACGCGCGCGAATTCCACTTGCCTTGACCCCGATGAGCGCGCCCTGTTCGGAGTGCCCGCATCCAGTTGCGCCGTTCTGGGGGAAAACGTGAGCAGCAAACTCGTACTGACCGCCACCGCAGTTCTGATTGGGGTCTTTGGTCTCGGATGGCTGATCGTTCCGGACATGATGGGAAATTATTGGAGAATTGGCCCAGGGGATAACCTCAACTACATGGGCCATCGCTATGCGGCGTTTATGCTTGGGTTGGTGGTCGCCCTGTGGTTGGCGCGCAGCGCCCCCAATACGCAAGCACGCCACGCCCTGATGATAGGCGCGTTCGTCGCTCTTGCGCTAACGACCGCGATCAGCGTGTACGGTGCGCTGGCGCTGGCGCTCAACGCTTGGCCCGCCGTCATTGTCGAATTCGTTCTGGCGGCGGGCTTCGCATGGGTGCTATTCATCAAGCCTGAGCCGGTGGTGTAAGGGGCAGAGCGCACCTCACAAGCGCTCAAATCGACCGGCGATTTCGACCAAGCCGCTGCTGGTCGCTGTCATGGCTGACGGGGCAACCGTCGATCCGTCGGACCGCGTATTTGGACCGTAGGCGAAGGCGGAGGCGGCGACGTTGCGGATGAGCGCCCCGGCCATAGCGCGGGAAGGCTTTCAAGAGAGCGGGACGGTCGCTGAAATCGAGGATATGACAGACGGAGGGGGAGCCAGTGGCCGAAGCAAATCCCAATGCGCGACTGGAAGGCTTTTGTGACGGCGTATTCGCAATTGCGCTGACAATATTGATCATTGACGTCAAGGCGCCGCAGACCATCATTGGAAGCAGCACCGACTTTTGGCTTGCGCTGAAGAATATTGCGCCGGCGATCATGGCATTCACGCTGAGCTTCAGCGTCATATTTATTACGTGGGTGAATCACCATTCGACGATGCTCTTGGTCAACGGGTCGTCTCCGTCGTTCATCTTTTCAAACGGGTTGTTGTTGTTTTCTATTGTGCTTGTTCCGTTTCCGACGGGCCTGCTGGGCGATCATCTTGTTACCAATCATTCGGCGCCAGCGGTTGTGCTTTATAATGCGGTTCTTTCGCTTCAGGCGGTTGGATGGATATGTCTGACGGGCGCGGCCATTACAGACGGGCTCACAAAGAATGCCGCATGCGCCGCTGCGATGCGAAACAATAGAAGAAATGGTTATGCAGCCTTCGCGATCTATTCGACGCTCGCAATTCTTGCCTTCCGATTTCCTATCGCGATCGCAGCTGTCACAACTATGACTTGGATATTTTGGCTGATGTTGGGAATCTACCTCCTTGGCAAGGCGCGGTTGGAGGTCCCGCATTCGAAGCGCGCGTCTTGATCGAACCTCGCCCCGGCAAGCAATCGAACCGACCTATCCAACGCCGTCGCCGCGTTTCTGCCTGCAGCGAATGAGACGGCTAGTCGAGCAATACGAGCGATTCGTCGAAAGAACGTCCGTTCGCCGCGACGAAAAGCTGGCTGCAACAAATCCGAAACATGACGCGCTAGGGTGGTCGCCGTTGAGGTTGAGCATGCAGAAAGCGCACGCGGTGACGAGCACGGTTGCTTGGCTAGTTTTGATTGCAACGGCACAAGCCCAACCCGCGCCGAGGAACGTCGAGGAGGCCTATGCGCCATATGCGGGCCTGATAGGGGTGTGGTCCAGCAATGGTGGCGCGATCACCCAGCGGTTCAGTTGGGGTCCAGCGCGCAGCCACATTGAGTATTCGACGACGACGCGCGACGCCAATGGCGCAGATCATGTTCATTTCGAGGGCATGATGCTCTACAACGCCCACACGCATAATCTGGACTTCTTGATTGCGCTTGAGCCCGGCTCTCTCTCGTCGGAAAGGGGCACAGCACATGTCGAGCCCGATGGCGCAATTGTCCGAGACGTAGAGCTTGTGGACTCAAATGGCGCTCACGGCCGCTTCCGGCAGACCTTCAGATTAGAGAGCGCGGCCGCTGGTGAAACCAGTCTCATGACCGACGATGGTCATGGCGGATGGCGCCCGAACTTTCCCGGCAGCGACCACTTGGCGATGCGCCGGGTAAGCGGTTGAGCTGATCGGCGGATGCCACTGCTGCGGCCGGCGCATCGCCAAGGCGAGCCGCGATCCTCCTAATGTTCGGTGGCGCGTGAGCGGCGGCCTTCGGCAAGACACGACACCAGAGGAAGCCAGCACTGTCCTTCGATTGGGCTTGTAACGGACATTGTGACGCCCGAGCGTCTCTAATGCTGGGGTCTCATATCACGGTCACGGGCTCGCTTAGAATGGACGATGAAACCCGGGCCATCCGCTATTCGAGTAACGCGCGCGCCTATGTGGCGCTTCCGGCATTCCAACAGATCATCGCTCTTGGTCCCGGCGCGATTCCGCTCGCGCGCGCCAAGCTCATCACAAACCGCGGCGGCGATTTCATGCTTGCCCCGACAATTATGTGCGCTGGTTCAGCGCCGGGAATCGGGCTTCGCAGCAATCGAGTGCTGCATCGGTGGACACCTTAGGTCGGCATAGGAGCAGTAGACGCAGCAATCGCCCGCCTTGGGATACAGAATGGCGCCGCACTTCGTGCAATCGTAAAAGTACACACAGGCGTTGGTGGGCATGATCTCAGCTTCACGATGACCGCAATGCGGGCAGGTGATCGTGGTTTGGCGTTCGACTGGCGCGGTGGCCGGGTCGCTCAAGCTCCCAGGACCGCGCGCAACGCCGCCAGCGGAGGGGCCGAAGTTTCCCTTGTTGCTCACCGGACCGGATCATGCATCCTGTAGCCGCTACAGGAGCAAGAACATTGGACATTGTCAGCCTCACGATCGGGCGCCTCAGCAAGGAAACCGGCGTCAACATCGAAACCATCCGCTATTATGAGCGGATTGGATTGATGCCGGAACCAAGCCGATCCGAAAGCGGACGGCGGATCTACGACCCTGCCGCTTCGCCCCGTCTCGCCTTCATTCGTCGGGCGCGTGAGCTTGGCTTTGCAATCGGGCAAATCCGAACACTCATCGCCATGTCGAGCGGAAAAGGCCGTTGCGCCGATGTGTACGAGCTAACTGTGCGGCATCTGACCGACGTGCGCGCCAAGATAACGGACTTGCAGAAGCTGGAGCGGACCTTGGTCAGGACGGCAGCGCGTTGCGCGCGAGACGCCTCGCCGGATTGTCCAATCATTGATGCGCTTTCCAAGCGGCATTGAGCGTTGACGTTGGTGATGGGCGCTCGATGCGCCCAAAGCGGTGATCGATGACTCAAATCGCGTTAGCTTCAGCGATCGGAAAGGCCCGCTTGGATCGGCGCAAAAAGGACGGGCATCGACGTTGATGTCCTGGCCTTCGTGACCAGGACTTTAGCTGTGGCTTGGATCGACGACCAAATCAGAGCGCAGGGCGCCAGCGACCGGTGTTGGGCGCCGCCGCTTCGCCACAATCGACCGCAGGTGGACTAATGTCGCGCTAGGCCGTTCTGACTGCTTTCGGCGATGTCGCGCCGCGTCGCTGCATGGCGGGCGCCATCCAGATGGACGTTCGCAGCACAAATTATCCGAAGGTGAAGGAGAACACCCGCGCGCCGGGATCGAGGAATTCAATCTCGAACGTATGTTCGCCGGGCGCGGGGAAACGCAGCAATTGGTAGAGGCGCTCGTTGTTCACCACACCCTCGCCAGCTGCGTTGATGTCGGCGCCGTGATTGGCGCCGGGAGGCTGGGCGTCGACGCGCACACGGACGCGCACGGGATGAGCGCCCGGTCCCATGACCAAGTGCAGATCGCGGGCGCGGAAGCGATAGGTGAGTTTGTTCCCAGCTTGGTTCGCGGTCGCGGGTTGAGCTGTAATCGTCCAATTGCCAGTGAGGCCCCATTGATTGAGCGTAAGCTGCGGGGGAATTGAATACGCATGCGGCCGATCGTGGACCTGTTCGCCAGAGGCGAAGCTCCGGGCGCGCGCATAACCAACATAAGTCTCCGGCGAGCACACGGCGCCGGTGCTGATACCATCGGCTGCTGGCTTCCACGTCACTAACGGCGATGAGGGGTTGAGCACGCATTGGCGACGACCTTCACATGGCCTACAATCTCATCAGGGCGTAAATCGCCATGTTGCGACGCAAGCCCGCCGCAAGGCGGGATCGGCGTCGGTTCCTGAGGCTGATCAAAAGCCGCTGATCGTTCGTAATTTGATCAAGGAGTACGCAGATGAGCGCCAAGCAGGTCGTGGAATCGTTGTATGCAGCGTTCAATCGCGGCGACATCGCCGCCATCTTGAGCCGGGTCGCGACGGACGCAACCTGGAGGCAGTCGCCGCTCATCCCATGGGGTGGCGACTATCGAGGTCCCGAAGGCGCCGGCCAATTTTTTTCCAAACTTAACGATGCGGCCGAGACGCTCGCGTTCCATCCCCAAGAAATCTTCGAAAACGGCAACGACGTCTTCTCGTTCGGCGTTTGGGAAGGCAAGAGCCGCAAGACCGGCAAGACCGTGCGGACAAACTGGATGTTCCGCTGGCGCGTGGAGAACGACAAGGTCACGCGCTACGAAGGCTATCAGGATTCAGCGGCGATCGTAGCCGCGTTCACCTGAGTTAGCTGAGCAAGGAGGCTCCGAGCCGCGCCGTCGCAAACATGACCGACGACGGCTATTGAGCGCGCCGTCCATTTACAAATAATGGTGACCAGGCGTGGCGTGGCCCAATGCTGCCGTGGCTCCGCACCACTGCCTTCCTGCGTGACAACGAGCCGCTCGCGATGTGCAGGCGCGAACGACGGTTTGGCGCCTGAACGCGGACCTTGATGCAGTCGCGCACCGTGCAAGACGAAACCATGATTTCGGAAGAGTTTCCCTCGCAGTCCAGCAAAAGGCGTACAAGTGTGTGGCGCGGCAGGAGGTTGGCGATGAAGCCCGAACCACAAAATACACTCTACGCAGCTCGCATTCTGGGCCCATTGTTGCTCACAGCAGGTGCCGTGCTTGCCCTCGAACGCTCGCGATTGTTGGCGATGGCCGCAGCGTTTGGCAGCGACGATCCATTTTCTCTGCTGGCAGGCTTTCTTTCGTTGATGTTTGGCTTGGTCATCCTTGCATTCCACCGAAATTGGCGAAGCCCGACCCAGCTCGTCGTATCGTTGCTTGGTTTGCTCGGGCTCGTGCGCGGCGCGGTATTGCTGTTCCTCCCAGCCGTTGCCCGCGGGATGGCCCAACAACTCAGTGAGTCACCCGGTATCCTGCCCCTTGCTGGTGCGGTTCTGGCGTTGATCGGGCTTTGGCTCACGTCCGTCGGTTGGGTCGGGAAAACCAACGCCTGACCTCGAGCATCCGCTCTGCGATGTCATCTCTCGGCGAACTCCGAACGCTACACATGAACAGCGCCGGCGGCGCGATTGCAGCGACCAAGACGGCTCGGCGCGGGCGCAAATCCTCTTAGGCCTCATCCTAACTCTTCTGGTGGGGTTTGTGGTGCGGAGATTGTGAATCCAAAAGAAGGAGGCTTTCAGGGGACGGAAACGGTCATTGAAATCCCGGCTGGGTTCGGCTTGGCGCCATCCGCCCTCCGGCGCCATTTGCGAAGCGTCGCGTTCACGTTCGATCTTGAACACCACGATCCCGGATAGAGTTTTCGCACCTTCGTGACACCGAATGGCGCTAATATGAATGCATGAACTCCGCGCCCCAGCAGATGAGGGCCGCCTTTCAAGAGGCCTATGGCGGCCCCGAATGGCTCCTCATCAGAGTAGTCGATTGTCCCATGCCTGGGCCTGGCCAGGTTCTGGTGCGCGTTCGAGCAGCCTCGATCAACGATTGGGATCTCGGGCTCCTAAAGGGCGATGAGCTCATCATCCGGCTCATGAACGGTCTTTTCAGACCGAAGGTCAGCATTCTCGGTTGCGACATTGCCGGAATCGTCGAGGCCGTTGGTTCCAACGTCACTACCTGGCAAGCGGGCGATGAGGTCTTCGGGGACCTGTGTGCGTGTGGATTTGGCGCCTTCGCAGAATATGCCTGCGCGCCGGAAGCCGCGTTATTTCGCAAGCCGGCGGCCATGAGCTTCGAGCAGGCGGCAGCGATACCGCAAGCCGGCATGTTGGCGGTGCAAGGGCTGATCGACGTCGGCGACATCAAGTCAGGACAGAAGGTCTTGCTGAACGGCGCGGGAGGCGGCGTCGGCACCCTGGGATTGCAGATCGCTAAAGCGCATGGCGCTGAAGTTACGGCGGTCGACAGTGGTGCGAAGTTAGAGATGTTGCGGGCCCTGGGCGCCGATCATGTGTTTGACTACCGCGAGTTCGACTTCACGCGCGGCGGTCGCCGTTACGACCTCATTCTCGACCCCAAGACGAGCCGCATGCCATGGGCCTATGTTCGAGTGCTGAATTCGGGCGGCGTGTACGTCACGGTCGGCGGCGATCTATCGCGCGTGTTTGCAATGCTCGCTTTGCGTTCGATTTTCCGCGGCGCAGACAAGCGGCTCCGGCTGGTCGCGCTGAAGCCCAACAAAGATTTGGCCTATATGTGCGAACTGTTCGAAGCGGGCAAGCTTCGGCCGGTGATCGATGGTCCCTTCAAACTTGAAGAGATAGCCGATGCCTTTCGCCTCTTCGAGGCGGCTGGTCACAAGGGGAAGATTATCATAGCCGTGCCATAGTGGGGAGGTATGCGAAGCAGTGATTTTTTGCGACGAAGCTCAATGGCTGAATGCCGCTGCGAGCCGTAATTATCTGTGAGATGATACAGTTCCCGTTTGCTCTCTTGGCCTTACTCTGGCTCGGCGCCTGTGTTCACTGGGCACCTGCTCTGTGTGGCGACGCGCTGGAGCGGCGCATAGCTCAGGACATCCAGATTGTCGATGCGGGAGAGCGCGTAGATGCGACGACTGACGAGAATGCTCGCACGCCGGAGCAACGTCGCGCTGTGGCCCAAGCTGACGCTATTATGAATGCGCATGACCGCATCGTTGATGCGAGCGATCTCGCCATTCTGGACCGTTCGCTTGCTCTTATAACAACCGAGAGCCAATGGAACCGCGCCGACACCCGACTATGCGATCCCTTGGATACCAGGTTCACCCTGTATTGCGCATTGCAAAAGGCGTCGACCGAAGTCCTCGGCCGGTACGAACATCGGCGTGCGGCGCTGCAACAAGTGCGGTTCGCTGTCGAAGAGGCAACGGTCGGTCGTCAGTACGAACATCGTCTGCGCGACTTTAATAACGATCCGCACACAACGCTCGCCGATCTGCGCTCAGTGGTTGCCATTGCGCGCCAGCGCGTGGCCGCAAGGCTGCGCGATGAGCAACTACGATGCATAGATCGGCCATCGCCGCGACGGTAAGGTTGAGCTATCTAGGGCTGTGGGTGGCGTCGCTATCCGTGGTAAAGCCAATATCAAGATACGACCCGCGCAACATGCGTATTTCCAGCGGCGCTCCGGCGTCGCCCACGGACTCGTCACTGACGTCGCGTCCCGTGCCGTAATTGATCTGATAACCAGGGCCCTTGCTGACGCCGACCAGCGCTACAATTCGGCTTCCGATTTCCAATCGCCTGGCGGTCACTGTCTGGCTTTCAAAGGCGAGCATCCGTGGTTGTCCGGGAGTGAGTAGGTGACGCGCGCTGCGATCCTGAATATAGCTCGCGCGGGCTAGGTACGAAGAAAGTGGGAAGTAAGAACCGTCAGCCTTTTGTTCGAACAATTCTACGGTGAGATCGAAATCTCGTTTGTTGATGACGACATCGAGTGCGCCGCCGAACGCGCCGGCGATCTCAGTGGGCTGCGAGAAAGGCGTCGTTGCAAAGGCCAGCATGTTCCGCGTATCGAGTTGACTGGCGGGGATTTCGGCGTCGAGATCGCTTCTGTCGGCAAGGTCCACGCGAAGCACCGGCAACGCCACATCGCCTGGGGTTGGCGTCTCTTGCAAAGACAGCGTCCTTCCCGCGACGACGCCGCTCAGGTAAAAGCGCCTGCGCCCGGCGGCCATAGCCTCGAGGCTGTCGACATGGCGCCATTGGTTAGCGCCCATCACTTCGAAGTTCACTCGCCCGCTCAACAATTCCGGCAGCGGCGCACCGCGGAACACATGATCGAACCACTGCATCCGGATCGTTCGGAGATCGAGCTGTGCAACGCGATCGATGTCGTAGCCATTGATCTGCGGCAGAACCCCTTGTGTCATGGCGACGTGATGATAGGGGCCAATCAGCATGCGGTGGTCGGCGTTGGGGCGATAACGAAGATGCTCGCGAAAATAATAGAGCGCACCGACCATGCCGCCGTCGAAATACCCGGTCTCGACGAATACGGGGACGTCGATGCGCGCGAACTCGGAACCCGATGGAATTAGCCCGCGCCAATAGGTGTCGTAAGAGGGGTGATCCAGCCAGGTCATGAATACCGGATTGGGATGACCGTCGATGAGCGGTAGATCGCGATAGCGCCGCCCGCTCAAATACCAATTACGATTGAGCGCGTTCCATCGCGGCCGATCGTTGTAATTGAACTCGTCCAATCCAGACGTTTCAGTCGTATAGAGCGGCCATGGGTAGACAAAGTTCTCAAACACGTTGCCTTGCATCGGCGTGTCGATGCCCGGGGCGTTGCTTGCGTGTGTGGCGATGGCCATCAGCGCACGTGGGTGGTGCTTCAGCGCGGCCCACTGAGTAAAAGCGTTGTAGCTTCCGGAGAACATGCCGACGCGCCGGTCGCCCCAACTCTGCCTCGCCAGCCAATCGATGACAGTGGCCGCGTCGGCGCCATCGTGTTCGTAAGGCAGAGCCGTTCCCGGGCTGCGGCCTTTGCCTCGCGCGTAAGCGACCATTCCGGCGTAACCGTGGGCCGCCATTTCGACTGCATCGGAAAGGGCGAAGTCGTCGCGCGCATATATCGTGAAGTTCAAGAGCGATGGGACGCGCGCCGCAAGCTTCGGCCTTACGAGTATGGCGGCGACTCTGGCGCCGTCAGGCGTCGGGATAAGAATGTCGTCTTGAACGAAGAAGCGGCGCTCAAGCTCGGCCCTCAGCAGAGGTTGCGACGCCGGCATCAGATAGGTCCACGCAAGAACGGATTCCCGCGAGGTTAGGACATTGGCAGCGGTGGCGCACCGATCGATCGCCGTTTGAGAGCAGGCCGCCTCCGCGCTGCTTTGCGCTTGATGCAGGGCGTCCATGTTGGAGCCGTACCAGGTAAAGGCTCTCGCCATGTCCACGTCTGAAAGGCTCGCGAAGAGCTCCGCAAACGCCCGCGCCAAGGCTTGATGGCGTGTCGACCCCTCCGCTTCGTATCGCCGAGATCGCGCGTATATGCGCCATGGCGTCAGCGCGGAAGCGCGCTGAAGCTGCGATGGGAGATAAACTTCGACCAGGTGATCGATCGTTGCTTCTGCCTCGCGCCACTGGCCTGCAACCAGTTGCAGCTTGAATAGTGTTTCCAGATCTTGCGGGCGGTCGGCGCTAATGTGCTGGCCTGCGAGCCGCGCCGCCAAGGCATTCTCGCTAACCGCCAGCGGTGGTTCGGCAAATCCGACGCACAACACGAGCAGAAGCAGGCAGGCGAAGACGCGCATAAGGACCTCCAGGGGCTTCAACGCTTTATCATATTGATCCAGCGAATGGACACTCGCGCGGAGTTCATGAGCGACCCGACCAGTCGATGAAAATGGCAATCGGGCTCAGGCTGGCTAATCAGACGCTCGCGCCGCAGCGTCCCCGCCGAGTCCCGCCGGGTCACCGAGCGTTTGATACGCATGGGCCCGGCCGCATTGCTCGCAGGTCTCTTTCCACTGCAATTCCGGGAGCATAAGCTGCCTGACGTCCTTCAGTGGACGATCTCCGAATGAACCGCTTCAGCCTGGATTTCGTCTTGGCGCCGGCGACACTAGCCGCGTTGGTCTGTTATGCAGCACCGTCGCGTGCGCAAGAGGCCCCGTACTACCATTTCGTCTGTCGCTTCGGCGAAATGGGTAGACGCGATACGCCGCGATCTTACTCTTATGTCAAAGCGTCGCCCGACGGCGGTCTGGAAATGATCACACAACTATCATTCCATCACGCGGCACATGCTGCGCCAAGTGGAATGAACCTGGGTGAATGCTCGTGGGTCGACCGACCGATGAACCCGTCCGAGCCAAGTCTGCTTGTGTTCGTGCAATCGCCGCCTGCATTGTTTTATACATCATTTGACGGTCGAGGGGATACGGTTTCGGAAGGCTGAAGGAAGGCTCCAGCATCGTCAATCGTGGACGGGGTTGACCGCTTTCGGCAGGCTAAGACTGTCGTAAGAGTTGGCGTTACGGCTTACGCTGGCCCAATCCGGTTACTCGGTTCTTCAAGCGCTACTGCAGCGGTGCGACGGGCGTGTGCGCGGCATTGTCGGGCAGCACGAAGTGCGCCCGGCGGTTAGGGAAATCGACCGCAACGCGCCGGAACATTTGCAGCGCGTCCATACCGAGCATGAGCGCAGGGCGCCGCGTCAGCTGCATGCGCGTGAAGAAATGGGCGTCGGCGAACGCAACTGGCATCCCGGTTATTCCCACGCCGCCGATGCGCAGATTGTCGACCCGGGTATAATCCGCACTGAACCTCTCGCCCGTGATGCTCACAAGCTCGATTTGGTCGAACCGATTGCGCCGTGATGTCAGCAGTCGCCGCAACGCATCATTGCCGACACTCACCTGTAGGCCACTGTCTACGACCACATCGACGGGCACGCCCTCGGCGTTCGAATCGATCAACACCAGTTCCCCAAATCGGCTGCGCCCTCGCACGATAATATCGTTGGGGCCGAAACGCTCGAAACCCCGCGGCGCCGGGCCCACGCGCATTTCGCCCGCCTCGAAATCCAGCACCACGCGCTGGCCGCGCAGCGCGTCAATGCCCAGGATGCCCGAGGCGCCCAGATTCTGTCCGTCGAGCGCAAACGCCTGCAGTGTGCGCGTCTCGCCGTGCATGAAGGAAACGCTGGGAATGCTTACCATCCCGG
>JACXTT010009186.1_pt1 | contig 13540 bp, 10 predicted proteins | sample 9270951 | NCBI WGS metagenome assembly JACXTT01 (sample SAMN15532306, study PRJNA645909) | rock metagenome | isolation source: weathered quartz diorite | place: Puerto Rico | collected 2017-06-21
TGCAAGCTTAAATCGTAGCCGGCGATTTCGGCGGTGCCGCCGACGCGGATGCGGTCGCCCAGGCGAGTGATTGCCACTTTAAACGTTTCGTCCATCACCGTCGATTCCGGCGCGCCGGCGGCATCGACCACGGGAATAGTGATCGAATAGCCCTTGACCGGGTAGACGGGAATCTTGATGCCCAGTTCACGGGCCAGCTTCGGCGAGTAGCTGCCCAACGCCAGCACGAAGGAATCGGCTTTCAGTTCGCCCTCGGAGGTGACGACGCCGGTCACCTTGTCGCCGCTGGTGACGATGCGTTCGATGGTGACGTTCTGTTTGAAAACCACGCCAAGCGACTTCGCCATCTCGGCCAGGCGCTGGGTAAATTTAAAACAGTCGCCCGTCTCGTCTCCAGGCAGCTGCAGGCCGCCGACGAATTTTTCGCGCACGTTCAACAGCGCCGGCTCGAAACGCTCGCAACCGGCCGGATCGAGCAGGTTGTAGGGCACCTTGTACTGGTCCAGCACGGCGATGTCGCCGGCCGAGCCGTCCAGCTGCTTGCGGGTGCGGAACAGCTGCAAAGTGCCCTTGCTGCGCTCGTCGTAGGCGATGCCGGTGTCGGCGCGCAGCTGCACCAGGCAGTCGCGCGAATATTCGGCCAAGCGCACCATGCGGCCCTTGTTCACTTCATAGCTGCGCTGGTTGCAGTTGGCCAGCATCTGGAACATCCAGCGCCACATGTCGGCATCAAACGCCGGGCGCAGCACCAGGGGGCTGTGCTGCATCAGCAGCCACTTGACCGCTTTCATGGGCACGCCGGGACCGGCCCACGGCGCCGCGTAACCGGGCGAGACTTCGCCCGCATTGGCGAAACTGGTTTCCATGCCTGCGGCAGGCTGGCGGTCGATGACGGTGACTTCGTGGCCGGCCTTGGCCAGGTAGTATGCGGAGGTGGTGCCGATGACGCCACTTCCCAGAACGATGATTTTCACAAATGGGTCCTTGCGATGTTTTAGTGAGCGGTTGACGGAAGAGCCGGCGGGTGAGCCGGTGCCGTCACCGGCAAACGCCCCGATGTGTGCATCGTGGCGCTTGTTGAATAGCGAAGTTCGTCCAGCCATTCAAGCAGGGGAATGGTGGCCGGCAGCAGGGGCGAGACGCCCACCGTGCCCTGCCACGCGAAAGCCTGCCCCTCCAGGCCTTGCGCTTCGCCGCGCCAGGCGCGGCTGATAAAAAAGTGCAGCCGCACGTGGGCGTGCTCGTACACGTGTTCGACGCCGCACCACTGTTCGGCGCTGTCGATGTGCAGGCCCAGCTCCTCGACGAATTCGCGCTGCAGGGCTGCGAACAGGGCCTCGCCCTGCTCCACTTTCCCGCCCGGGAATTCCCAATAGCCGGCATACGGCTTGCCGTCCGGGCGCTGGCCCAGCAGCACGTCGCCGTTGGGACGCATCAGTATGCCGACCACGACGTCGATCGGCGACGACTTCGCCTCGCTCACGCGGATGGCCCTTCGGCCAGCTTGCCGGCGTAATCCTTGGCGAACTGCCAGGCCACCCGGCCCGAGCGCGAACCGCGCTGCAACGCCCAGCGCAAGGCTTCCGCGCGCGCGGCCTCGATGTGGGCGGCGTCGACGCCGAAACTGGCTAACCAGTGGCCGACGATATCGAGGTAGTCGTCCTGCTTGAAGGGATAAAACGACAGCCACAGACCAAAACGTTCGGACAGCGAGATTTTTTCTTCCACCGTCTCGCCCGGATGCAGGTCGCCATTGTCGTCCGACGAATAACCGGCGTTGTCGCTCATCCGTTCCGGCATCAGGTGGCGGCGGTTGGACGTCGCGTAGATCAGCACATTGTCCGACTGCGCCGCCACCGAACCATCCAGCGCCACTTTTAACGCTTTATAACCGCTCTCGCCCTCTTCAAAGGAGAGGTCATCGCAGAACACGATGAAGCGCTCCGGACGTCCCGCCACCAGTTCGACGATGTCGGACAGGTCGGCCAGATCGGCCTTGTCCACTTCGATCAGGCGCAGGCCCTGGCCGGCGAACTGGTTCAAACACGCCTTGATGAGCGAGGATTTACCAGTGCCGCGCGCGCCCGTCAGCAGCACGTTGTTGGCCGGCCGTTGATTGACGAACTGGCGCGTGTTCTGCTCGATCTGCAGCTTTTGACTGGCGATGTTGTGCAGGTCGCCCAGGGTGATGGCGGCCGCGTACAGCACCGGCGACAGGTAACCGTGGCCATTCCTCTTTTTCCAGCGGAAGGCGAACGACAGGCGCCAGTCCGGCTCGCGCGGCGCGGCGGGCGGCAGCACCGCTTCCACGCGCGCCAACAAGGCTTCGGCGCGCAGCAGGAATTGCTCGAGCGGCGTCATCAAAAAACCTTAAGAGCGGTAGTCGGCGTTGATCGTGACGTAGTCGTGCGACAGGTCGCAGGTCCATACCGTGGCGCCGGCGTCGCCGCGGCCCAGGGTCACTCGCACCAGGATCTCGCTTTGCTTCATCACGCGCTGGCCGTCGGCTTCCTGATAATCCAGATTGCGGCCGCCGCTTTTCGCCACCCAGACGTCATCCAGGTAGAGATCGAGTTTGTTCACATCGAGGTCGTCGACGCCGGCGTAACCGATGGCGGCGAGGATGCGGCCCAGGTTCGGGTCGGAGGCAAAGAAGGCGGTTTTCACCAGCGGCGAGTGGGCGATCGCATAGGCGATCTTGCGGCATTCTTCGACCGACTGGCCCTGCTCCACCGTGATGGTGATGAACTTGGTGGCGCCTTCGCCGTCGCGGATGATTTGCTGGGCCAGATTGCGGGACAGGTCGGTGACGGCGTCGCGCAAGGCGATGTAATCGTCGCCCTCGGCGCTGTCGATCACCAGGCCGCCGGTGCCGGTGGCGATCAGCATGAACGAGTCGTTGGTCGAGGTGTCGCCGTCGATGGTGATGCAGTTGAAGGACTGGTCGGCGGCGTGGCGCACCAGTTGATCGAGCACGGGTTGCGCGACCTTGGCGTCGAAGGCCAGATAACCCAGCATGGTCGCCATGTTCGGCTTGATCATGCCGGCGCCCTTGCTGATGCCCGTCATCGTCACCGCGTGGCCGCCGATGGTCACCGTGCGCGAAGCCGCTTTCGGCTGCGTGTCGGTGGTCATGATGGCTTCGGCGGCGTTGAACCAGTTGTCGGTTTTCAGATTGTCGATGGCGGCCGGCAGGGCGGCGACGATTTTATCGACCGGCAGCGGTTCCAAAATGACGCCCGTCGAAAACGGCAAAATCTGTTCGGGCGCGCAGCCGAGCAGCTGGGCCAGCGCGGCGCAGGTTTGCTGGGCGCGTTGCAGGCCCTGTTCTCCGGTGCCGGCATTGGCATTGCCCGTATTGACGACCAGCGCGCGGATAGGCGCGCCGCCGGCGGTCACCTTGGCCAGGTGCGCCTTGCTCAGCTGGACCGGGGCGGCGCAGAAGCGGTTTTTGGTGAATACGCCGGCGACGGTCGCATCGTCGGCCAGCCGCATCACCAGCACGTCCTTGCGGCCCGGCTTCTTGATGCCGGCCATGGCAAAGCCGATGTCGATGCCGGCGACAGGATGCAAATCAGCGGCGACGGGAAGCGGGGAATTGACGGCCATGGCGATCTCGATCTCAAGGTAAGGAATACAACAAGCAGGAGGATTAAAAGCAAGCCGCTATTGTAACGCGTCGTTTGCGGAAGATCATGTGCCCGCGTCCGCCAGAAACACCTTAAACGGTCCTTAAACCCCGCCAGAGCCTGGATGACTTTCCCGATTTTGTAGTTGATAATGGGAAAATCTTTTCAAATGATCATTCATCGTGAAACCTCTCCTGCTCCGCGCCTCCGCCACTGTGCTTGCCACCCTGATGACCGCCGCCATGGCCGCGCCGGCGGTTCCGCCCACGAACCCGCCGGTGATTCCGCCCATCAAACCGGCGCCGCCCGCGCCCGGCCCGGTGGCCGAAGCGATGACGGCGATGACACACGAACTGAGCGCCGCCACCAGGAGCTCGACGCCGCTGCACCAGCGCTTCGACGCCATGCTGCAATTTCGCCACACACCGGATACCGCCGCCAAACTGGCGCGCATCTACGGCACGGTGGCGCCGTGGACCCTGAGCCGCTTGCCCGCGGGCGCCGGCGCCTGGAATTACCGCGGCGTGCTGTCCGCGCTGCAGTTCAAGGACGGCGACGGCAGCACCGTCGAATGGGCGCCGGCGGTGTTCGATTTCGCCGTCGCCGCCGACGACCGCTCGCTCACCATGCAAGGCGCCTGGCCGCGCATGTCGGCCAGCGACAAGATGCTGCGCGTGACCATGCGCGACATGAAGATGGCCGGCCAGCAGGCGCGCAGCAGCGACGATCTGTGGTTCGGCACCGCCCGCTTCGACGTCGGCAGCGTGCAGTTCGAGCCGACCGCCGGCCCGCGCGTCGCGCTCGAGGGCATCAGCGTGGAAGCGAGCGTGCAGGACTTGCGGCCGAATATCGATGTGGGCTACAAGTTCGGCATCCGCCGCATCGCCGCCGGCGGCGACGGCGTCGACAATGTGCATGTGGCCACCCGCTTCACGGCGATCGACCGCCGCACCATGCTTGAAGTGCAGGCGCTGGAAGAACAGCGCGCGGCCAGCGCCGGCACGCCCGAACAGCAGCGCGAGCAGGCCCGCCAGGCGATGCTGCCGGTCATCAAGGCCTTCGCCCGCGGCGCGATACGCAACGGCACGGCGCTGGAAATCGATGACCTGAGCGCCAGTTTCCACGGCCAGACCTTGCGCGCCACCGGCCACGTCGCTTTGGAAGGCGCGGTCGAAGCGGACATCGACAGTCCGGCGGCGCTACTCAAAAAAATCGTTGCGCGCTTCCACGTGACGGCGCCGCTGGCGCTGCTGCGCGAAGTGGCCAACACCGTGGCGGAGATGCAGGTAAAGGCGAAGAACAAGGGCGAAGCCAGTCCGCGCGAAGTGGCGCAACTGGCCGGCTCGATGAACGACGTCATGCTCGGCAAGGTGATTTCGAGCGGCTTTGCCCGCGTCGAAGGCGACATGCTGGTCTCGGACATCGAATACAGCGCGGCGAAGGGCGGCTTGCGGATCAACGGCAAGGCGGTCGCGCTGCCCGCCATGCCGACCAGCCGCACGGCGCCGCCGCTGGCGAGCGCCTCGCCGCAGATGATGCAGGCACGCCGCATCGACGCCCGCTGCGCCCTGCCCGACTATCCGGCCGATCTCGTCAAAACCGATGCGCCGCTCAAGCTGGCCATGCGCCTGCTGGTGAAGGCCGACGGCAGCGTACGCAACGTCACCCTGGTCGCTTCCAGCGGCAATCCCGGCTACGACCAGGCGGTGCTCGCCGCGGCAGGTCGCTGCGTGTACATTCCCGCCCTTCGCAACGGCCAGCCGGTCGATGCGCCGGTGCTGTGGAAGGTCGAGCGGGAGCTGGGGACCGCGCATCCTTGATTTGCAGCCCACGCTGAGCGGCGCCACCGGCGTTTCGCTTTTGCGTGGCCCTTTACATTAAAATCATCTGGCTTCGCCAGGGATTTTTACCCGGTTTTGGTCTGGTTTTGCGTGGCAGTTTTCTCAAAAATCGTTGGATTTTTGGCCATTCGGAACCATCCAAAACCAGGGTTTCACTTTTGGATGAATCATGTCTGACACCCAGCGCGACATTTTAAGTACCTGTTTTTCGCTGGCGATTATTTTGCTGGCAGCGTTTGTCACCCAGCGCTTTTTCCTGCCGGTGGTCTGGGCCGGCATCCTGTGCATCGCCACCTGGCCGATGTTCGCCCGCATCCGGCGCGCCTTTAATGGCCACGACCTGCTGGCGGCGCTGGCCGCGACTTTGATCTCGGCGCTGATGTTCGTGGTGCCGCTGGCGGTGGCGATCGCCGAGGCGGCGCGCGAGGCGCCGGCGCTGGCCGCGCTGGTGGCCGACGCCAACAACAACGGCCTGGCGGCGCCCGCCTGGCTGCTGCACATTCCGATGGCCGGTCCCGCCATCCACGAATGGTGGACCACCACCCTGGGCCAGCCGCACGGCATGGCCCACTTGCTGCAGGACGGCTCGGTGGCGAGATTGAAAAGCGCCTCCGAAGTGCTGCGCAATGTCGGCGCCCACCTGATGCACCGCCTGATCGACATCGGCTTCGCCTTCGTCACCCTGTTTTTCTTTTACAAGGACGGCCCGGCCCTGGTGCGCCAGTTCGACGCCATCGGCAGCCACTGCATCGGCCGCGTGCGCTGGAACCTGTACGCCACCAAGGTCCCCACTGCCGTGCGCGCCACCGTCAATGGCCTGGTGCTGGTCGGCCTGGCCGAAGGCGTGATTCTGGGGATCGTGTACGCCTTCGCCGGCGTGCCTTCCGCTGCCCTGTGGGGCGCCGCCACCGGCATCCTCGCCATCATCCCCTTCGGCGCCCCGATCGCATTCCTCGCCGTCGCCGGCGTGCTCGCCGCCGGCGCCCACATGGTCGCAGCCATCGTCGTGCTGGCCGCCGGCATGGTGGTGCTGTTCATCGCCGACCATTTCGTCCGCCCCACCATGATCGGCAGCGCCACCGCCCTGCCCTTCCTGGCGGTGCTGTTCGGGATCCTGGGAGGAGTCGAGACGCTGGGATTGGTCGGCCTGTTCATCGGGCCGGTGGTGATGACTTTGTTTGTCACCTTGTGGCACGAAGAGAATTTGTTCGGGCCGGGTGTGAAGTCGGGTTCCAAGTAGATACTGCCAACGCCGCCGGCAGCATCGGGGACTGGCACTCGGTGCCTGTCCCCATTGGTTCCGCCGCCTGCTAACTCAAATAATAAAATTTGCCTCGGATCTAAAAATGGGGTCAGGCACCAAGGTGCCAGACCCCGATGCTGCCGACGCCCGATGCCACAGACGCCCGATACTAAAAGGGCCAGGTGTTTTGCACCTGGCCCTTTTCTTTATGTCTGCGATTACGTCAATTTGCCGTGGCAAGCCTTGAACTTTTTACCGCTACCGCAAGGACAGGGATCGTTGCGTCCCACCTTCATGCCGTTATACGTCGTGGCAGGATCATCGCTGACCCCCACTTCACCCGGCGCCGGCGCCAACAACTCTTCCGGCGTCGCATTCGGCTGATAATCGGCGTGCTGGTAGCTGATGTTTTCCAGGTGCGCCTGCTGCTCGGCCATGGCCGCTTCGGCGGCTTCCACTTCCTCGCGCGACTGGATCCGCACCAGCATGATCTGCTTGATCACTTCGTTCTTGATCTCGTCGAGCATGCTGCCGAACAGTTCGAACGCTTCGCGCTTGTATTCCTGTTTCGGGTTCTTCTGGGCGTAGCCGCGCAGGTGGATACCCTGGCGCAGATGGTCCAGCGCCGCCAGGTGTTCGCGCCAGTGGCTGTCGACCGCTTGCAACATCACGCTGCGTTCGAAGCCGCCGAAAGATTCCTTGCCGACGATGTCGATCTTGGCCTGGTACGAGGCGTCCGCCGCGGCCATCACTTTTTCGAGGATGTCGTCGTCGGTGATGTTGGCGTCCGCCGCCAGTGCATCGGCCAGCGGCACCGGCAGATTCCACTCGTTGGCAAGGCTGGTTTCCAGGGCCGGAATATCCCACTGCTCTTCCACCGATTCGGCCGGCACGTGGGTGCGCACGACATCGGTGAAGACGCCATGGCGGAGCGAAGCGATGAGTTCCGAAATATCGGTCGTTTCCAGCAATTCGTTACGCTGGGTGTAGATCACCTTGCGCTGGTCGTTGGCGACGTCGTCGTACTCGAGCAGCTGCTTGCGGATGTCGAAGTTGCGCGCTTCGACTTTGCGCTGGGCCGTTTCGATGGAGCGCGAGACGATGCCCGCTTCGATCGGCTCACCCTCCGGCATTTTCAGGCGGTCCATGATGGCCCGCACGCGGTCGCCGGCGAAGATGCGCAGCAGCGCGTCGTCGAGCGACAGGTAAAAGCGCGAAGAACCGGGATCGCCCTGGCGTCCGGAACGGCCGCGCAACTGGTTGTCGACGCGGCGCGATTCGTGGCGCTCGGTGCCGATGATGTGCAGACCGCCGGCGCCGACCACGTGCTCGTTGAGCGACTTCCACTCGTTGCGGATGGTGGCCGCCTGCGCCGCTTTTTCCGCTTCCGACAAGGCTTCGTTGGCGTCGATGAACTGGATCTGCTTTTCGACGTTACCGCCAAGGACGATGTCGGTACCGCGGCCCGCCATGTTGGTGGCGATGGTGATCATCTTCGGACGGCCCGCCTGGGCGATGATTTCCGCCTCGCGGGCGTGCTGCTTGGCGTTCAGGACGTTGTGGGCCAGTCCCGCATCCGTCAAAATCCCCGACAGCAGCTCGGAGTTTTCGATGGACGTCGTGCCGACCAGGACCGGCTGTCCGCGCTCGAAACAATCGCGGATATCGACCAGCATGGCGCCGTATTTTTCCTGCGCCGATTTGTACACCTGGTCCTGGCGGTCCTTGCGCTGCGACGGCCGGTTGGGCGGAATGACGACGGTCTCGAGGCCGTAGATTTCCTGGAATTCGTAGGCTTCCGTATCGGCGGTGCCGGTCATGCCCGACAATTTCGAATACATGCGGAAGTAATTCTGGAAGGTGATCGAGGCCAGGGTCTGGTTCTCGTTCTGGATGCGCACGCCCTCTTTCGCTTCGACCGCCTGGTGCAGGCCGTCCGACCAGCGGCGGCCCGTCATCAGGCGCCCCGTGAATTCGTCGACGATGACGACTTCATTGTTTTGCACCACGTAGTGCTGGTCCTTGTGGAACAGCGCGTGCGCGCGCAGCGCCGCGTACAGGTGGTGGATCAGGGTGATGTTGGCGGCGTCGTACAGCGAAGCGCCTTCCGGCAGCAGGCCCATCTTGGTAAGAATGGCTTCGGCCTTTTCGTGGCCCGCTTCGGTCAGCAGCACCGAGTGGGCCTTCTCGTCGCGGGTGTAATCGCCCGGGACTTCGACGACGCCCTTGCCGTCGGGGGTCTCTTCCCCGACCTGCAGGGTCAGCATCGGCGGCAGTTCGTTGATGCGGTTGTACAGGTCCGTGTGATTTTCGGCCTGGCCGGAGATGATCAAGGGGGTACGGGCTTCGTCGATCAGGATCGAGTCGACTTCATCGACGACGGCGAAATTGAGGCTGCGCTGGACCCGTTCCGACTTGTCGTAGACCATATTGTCACGCAGGTAGTCGAAGCCGAATTCGTTGTTGGTGCCGTAGGTGATGTCGGACGCGTAGGCGGCCTGCTTGGTGTCGTGGTCCATCTGCGACAGGTTGACGCCGGTCGTCAGACCCAGCCAGCCGTACAGACGCCCCATCCAGTCGGCATCGCGCTGGGCCAGGTAATCGTTGACGGTAATGACGTGCACGCCTTTGTCGGCCAGCGCATTCAGATAGGTCGGCAGGGTCGCCATCAGGGTTTTACCCTCGCCCGTGCCCATTTCGGCAATTTTGCCGTAATGCAGGACCATACCGCCGATCATCTGCACATCGAAATGGCGCATTTTGAGAACGCGGCGGGCCGCTTCGCGGCAGACGGCGAACGCCTCCGGCAGCAAATCGTCGAGCGATGTGCCGGCGGCGACCCGCTTCTTGAATTCCGGCGTTTTCGCCTGCAGTTCGGCATCGGACAGCGCTTCCATCTGCGCTTCGAGCGCATTGATCTGGGCCACCGTCTTTTTATATTGCTTGAGCAGTCGCTGGTTGCGGCTGCCGAAAATCTGGGTCAGTAATGACATGCTTGAATTCTTGAAAAATGCGCCGCGAAAAAGAGCCGGAAGGACCTGATACATGGTCGAAATCCGGCCGCCATTGGCAAAAAGAGGGTGATTTTATCACGCGCTCCGGCCCCACTTGGGGTTATCCCGTGCGATAACAAGTGCGCAGGGTAAAGAAAGTTGTCAATTTGTTCCGCCGACCCGGCCTGGCTTCGCATCGTCGCCCCGGCGCCTGCGCCCCTGTGCTATGTTATGGATCATGCGCTCTTCCTTCACAGATCAACACGGTGGCCATATTTATGGCACCCGTTCCCGCCAGACCTCGATCGGCGCCACCGATTTTTTATCCGGCAACGCCCGCATGGCCGCGCTCTTGCCCACCGCCATGCGCATGGGCCGCCTGCAAAAAGATTGCGCCGACGCCCTGCCGCCCATGTTCGCCAACTGCGACGTGCTGTCGTTCGAAGATTGTCACCTGGTGCTGGCCGTGCCGACCTCGGCCGTCGCCGCCAAGCTGAAACAGCAGCTGCCGAAGCTGCAAGGCGCCTTGCAGCACCGCGGCTGGCAAGTCGATCAGATCAAACTGAAAGTCCAGGTAACCCGCTCGATCGCCCCCGTAATCCACACCCGCCAGCTGGACTTCCCGCCGACGGCCGTGCAAGCGTTCGAAGAACTGGGAGACGCCCTGCCCGACACCCCACAAAACGCCCGTCTCATCGCAGCGATCAAAGCCATGGCGGCCCGCCGCAGATAAATGATACATTTTTCAAGCCATACAACCTAAAAATGTATCATTTCACAAGCAAGCGCATTCAACCGCCCTGCGCCCCCGAGGCGAACGATGATCCGAATCGAGGTTGCGTCCCGAAAAAACCTCGGCTCCGCCGAGGGCTTTTTCCCTGACTAGCTCTGCGCTTGTAAGCCGATTTTTCCTGGTGTACTGACCAGCCCCAAACAAAAGTAGGTTTTCACTTTTGTTTGACCAACCCCAAACAAAAGTAGGGGTGTACTTTTGTTTGATTTCAATTCTGCTCCCACTCCCTCACCATCTGCCGCACATAAGATTGCGGCGCGGTTTTCTCTTCGTCGAAACTGACGATCTCATAGGCTTCCGGATGTTTGAGCAATTCCAGTAACAGCAGGTTATTCAAGCCGTGCCCGGATTTATGCGCGCTGTAGCTGGCCAATAAGGGATGCCCGATCAGATAAAGATCGCCGATCGCATCGAGAATCTTGTGCCGCACAAATTCATCTTCATAGCGCAGGCCATCCGAATTGAGAATGCGGTATTCGTCCATGACGATGGCGTTTTCCAGCGAGCCGCCGCGCGCCAGGCCCATGCCGCGCAGACTTTCGACGTCCTGCATGAAGCCGAAGGTGCGCGCGCGCGCGACGTCGTGGACGTACGACACGTCGCCGAAATCGACCGACGCCCGCTGGGTGGTGCCGTCGACGGCCGGGTGATTGAATTCGATATAAAAATCCAGCTTGAAACCATTGTGGGGCGATAGCTTCGCCCATTTTTCCTGTTCGCCCGCGCCCTGGCGCACTTCGACATCTTTCAGGACGCGTATGAATTTCTTCGGCGCCTGCTGCTCCTGCACGCCGGCTTGCTGCAGCAGGAAGACGAAGGAGGAGGCCGAGCCGTCCATGATGGGAATTTCTTCGGCCGAAACATCGACATACAGATTGTCGATGCCGAGGCCGGCGCAGGCCGACATCAGGTGCTCGACGGTGGAGACGCGGGCGGCATCCTTGATCAACACCGAGGCCATGCGGGTGTCGCCCACCACGCCGGCGCTGGCGGGAAATTCGACGACGGGGTCCAGATCGACGCGGCGAAACACGATGCCCGTATCGACCGCGGCCGGGCGCAGACTCAGTTCCACCTTGGTGCCCGAATGCAATCCGACACCGGTGGTGCGCACCGTTTGCTTGAGGGTTCTTTGCTTTAACATCCGACGATTATAGCCAGTTTGAAAGGCAGACGCTTACGGGTGTTCCGTCTCGGCAAGTCCCGCAGCGGCGGAGCTTTCCGCCTTTTCATGGCGTATCAAGTACAAGCCGCTGCCGATGATGATGGCCGCGCCCAGCATCGTGGTACGGTCCGGCAAGGCATCCCACAGCAGCCAGTCGAAGCCGACGCCGAAGGCCAGCGCCGCGTATTCGAAAGGCGCCACCTTGGACGCTTCGCCATAGCCGAACGCTTCGGTGATCGCCAGCTGACCCAGGAAACCGCTGACCGCCAGCGCGCACAGCAGGACCGTGTCGCCGGCGCGCAGGCCGACCCAGTTGGGTGCGGCCATGGCGGTGGCGCCGATCGAGATAAAAATCATCAGCCACAGCACCATGTGTTCGCTGCGGTCGGTGCGCGACAGGATGCGCGCGGAAATCGCCGACACCGCGTACATGGCCGCCGCACCCAGCACGGCCAGGCCGCCCAGGGTCAGCATGCCGGCGCCGCTGGGGCGCAGCACCACCAGCACGCCGGCAAGTCCCACCACGATGGCGGCCCAGCGCGCCCCATTGACGGTTTCTTTAAGAAACACGACGGACAGCGCCGTGATCAGGGCCGGCGCAATAAAAAAGATGGAATACGCTTCGGCCAGCGACAGGGTCTGGATGCCGAAGGCGAACAGCGACAGCATGGCGATGCCGAGCACGCCGCGCAGCGCCTGCACGCTCCAGCGCACCTTGAACATCGAGCCGAAAGCGCCGCGCCAGCCGACATAGGCCAGTACCAGCGGCAGCGAACTGAGGGCGCGCAGGGACGCCACCTGCATGGCCGGGTAGGTGGCCGACAACAGTTTCATGCAGGTGTCCATGGCGGAAAACAGCGCGACCGCGCACAGCATGGCGTAGATGCTGCGCAAGTTGCTGGTGCGGGAAAAGTCGGCGCTCATGGTGGGCATCTCAAATGAAAAACGGCGCCGCGGCGCCGTTCGGGGAAAGCATATTATAAAACTTAGCCCAGCTGTTCCAGCATCGTCTCCGCGCCGGACACTTTCAAACCGCCGCCCTGCTCCACGTTGAGCTGCTTGACGACGCCGTCTTCGACCAGCATCGAGTAACGCTGCGAGCGGGTGCCCATGCCGTGCTTGGAGAAATCCGAATCGAGGCCCAGGGCCTTGCTGTAATCGCCGTTACCGTCGGCCATCATGCGGACGATGCCGGTGGCTTTCTGATCGCGGCCCCAGGCGCCCATCACGAAGGCGTCGTTGACGGAGATGCACCAGATTTCATCGACGCCCTTGGCTTTCAAGGCTTCGGCGTTGGCGACGTAACCGGGCACGTGCTGGGCCGAGCAGGTCGGGGTGAAAGCGCCCGGCAAGCCGAAGATGGCGATTTTTTTGCCTTTGACCAGGTCGGCGACCTGGAACTGGTTCGGTCCGATCGCGCAGCCTTCGGTTTCCGTTTCGATGAATTCAGCAAGCTTGCCGTCTGGCAGGGTATCGCCAACTTTGATGGTCATGGAGGACTCCTGGATGTTGTTTTGGTGTGTATGGGAAATAAACGCGTCCGCCGGCTTGAATGCCGTGCGGTGCGGCTCAGAGTATGCCCGATCCCGCGGAAGTTTGCAGGGACCGCCGCAAGGCTCGCCATGGACGAAAAAAAACCCGGCCAACCGGCCGGGTCATCGAAGCGGGACGGGAATCAATCCGCCTGCTTGCGCAAGAACGCCGGGATGTCGTAGGTCTCGACGCCATTACGCTGCATCGCCTGCACCTGCTCCGTCGCCTGCTCGCGGCGCCATACGGCCGGCTGCTTCATGCCATCCACCGCTGCGTGGCCGGCCGATGCCGCGCCCATGGTGACGCCGGCGGAAGCCGACAGGCCGCCGCTGGACGCCATCAT
>JACXTT010009187.1_pt1 | contig 13539 bp, 13 predicted proteins | sample 9270951 | NCBI WGS metagenome assembly JACXTT01 (sample SAMN15532306, study PRJNA645909) | rock metagenome | isolation source: weathered quartz diorite | place: Puerto Rico | collected 2017-06-21
AATACCTGGCCAAACCGTCCAACACGGACGACATCGAAGCCGCCTTCGGCCACCTGGCAGGCAACGTCGACCTCGAACTGCCCGGTCGCGCCACCTCCATCAAGACCCTCGAATGGGAAACCATCCACGGCGTGCTGGCGGAGACGGATTTTAATATTTCGGAAGCGGCCAGGCGGCTGGGGATGCACCGGCGGACCTTGGCGCGCAAGCTTGAAAAGCAGCGCGTGAAGTAATCCAAGGGGACTGGCACCATCGGTACCTGTCACCGTTTCAAACGGTGTTCGAAACCAGCAGGCGCACCCCAAACCATCCCACCACCAGCGCCAGCAACAAGGCGATCCCCACCCCCGCCACCAACAACACGGCATCGCCCTTCGCCCCCGCCAGAATTTCCCGTTCCGGCACCCCGATCAACAAGGTGTAATTCGACAAACTGAGCGGCCCCACCTTGCTTGATGCGTACAGGCGCTTGACCCCGTCCGCATCCGTGTACATGGCCGGTGCGCCCTCGATGCTCAAGGCGCGGCGCGCCCCTTCCGCCAGTTTCTTGCCGAAAAAAGCGCCCGGGTCAGGCCGGTGCGAAATGACGGCATTGTCTTCGTCCAGGGTCCACAGCACGGAGCCGGGCGGCATCTGCACCGTGTTGACGAATTTGTCCAGTTCGGTGAGGTCGAGGGCGGCGAACAGCACGCCCACCACGGCATTGTTCTTGACGACGGGATAGGTCAAATTCACCGTGTGTTTCCGCACCACCCGGCCGAACACATAATTGCCTGCAATGAAGCGGCGCTCGGCCACGGCCCGCTTGAAATGCAGGCGGTCGCCCAGGTTGACGGGGGTTTTGGACGGTACCGCGCTGCAGACGACGTCGCCGTTCATGGCGATCAGGCCGAAGTTGACGTAGTCGCGGTTTTTTTCGAGGATGTCGATCAGCACTTCGCGGCAGCCGCCCTGTCCCGCCGCCACTGCCGGCACGCTGGAAAGGTCGCGCAGGATTTGCTGGGCTGCATCGAGAGTCTGGGCTTCGCTGGCGGCGGCCAGGTTGGCCAGGCGCTGCAGATGATCGCGCGCCTCGGTGAGGGCATTGTCGCGTTCGCGCAGGCCGAAGGTGGCGGTGATGGCCAGCATGGGCGCCAGCGCCAGGGCAATCAAGAGCAGCAGGCGCCAGCGCAGGGAACGCGCCGGCGCCCGCGCCGCGGCGGGCGCCGGCTTGTCTGACTCCAGGCGGGGATAAGCGCTCACGTCACACTTCACGGCAAATTCATCGAGCCGCAACTGTAACGCAAATCTTAAGCACGCGACATCAAAGTTGTTTTAAGGCAACGACCGAATAAAGCATTGACAAGACCGCGCCGCCGGCCCGTTTCAGCGTACCCGGCTGGTGGCCACCTGGTCCAGCACATGCTTCGGCACGGCCGCGTAGTGCTTGAACTCCATGGTGTAGGTGGCGCGGCCCTGGGTCAGCGAGCGCAAGGTGGTGGAGTAGCCGAACATTTCAGCCAGCGGCACCACGGCGGAAATCAGCTTGCCGCCGCCACCAGGGATCTCGTCCATGCCCTGCACCATGCCGCGTCGCGCCGTCAGGTCGCCCATCACATTGCCCATGAAGTCTTCCGGCGTTTCCACCTCGACTTGCATCATCGGCTCCAGCAGCACCGGGTCGCCCTTGCGCATGGCATCCTTGAAGGCGATGGAGCCAGCCATCCGGAACGCGTTTTCATTCGAGTCGACGTCATGGTAGGAGCCGAAGGTGAGCGTGGCCTTGACGTCCACCACCGGATAGCCCGCCAGCACGCCCGTGCGCAAGGTGTCCTGGATGCCCTTGTCGACGGCCGGAATGAATTCGCGGGGAATCACGCCGCCCTTGATGGCATCGACGAATTCATACCCTTTTCCCGCGCCGGCGGGCTCCAGGGTCAACACCACGTGGCCGTACTGCCCCCGTCCGCCCGATTGCTTGACGAACTTGCCTTCCACGTCCACCGCTTTTTTCTGGATGGTTTCGCGGTAGGCCACCTGCGGCTTGCCCACGGACGCTTCGACGCCGAATTCGCGCCGCATGCGGTCCACCAGAATTTCAAGGTGCAACTCGCCCATACCGGACATGATGGTCTGGCCCGATTCCTCGTCCGTGTGCACACGGAACGACGGGTCTTCCTGGGCCAGGCGGTTGAGGGCCACGCCCATTTTCTCCTGGTCGGCCTTGGTCTTCGGTTCGACCGCCTGCGAGATCACAGGTTCCGGAAACACCATTTTTTCCAGGACGATCACGTGTTCGGGCGAACTCAAGGTGTCGCCGGTGGTGACGGCTTTCAGGCCCACCGCGGCGGCAATGTCGCCTGCGTACACTTCCTTGATTTCTTTCCTCTCGTTGGCATGCATCTGCAAAATCCGGCCCAGCCGCTCGCGCTGGCTCTTGGTCGGGTTGTAGACCGTGTCGCCGGAATTGACCACGCCGGAGTACACGCGGAAAAAGGTCAGGTTGCCGACAAAGGGATCGGTCATGATCTTGAAGGCCAGCGCCGAGAACGGCTCCGCATCGGACGGATGCCGTTCGATCGGATGGTCCTGCTCGTCCGTGCCGGCGATGGCGGGCACGTCGAGCGGCGAAGGCAGGTATTCGATGACCGCGTCCAGCATCGCCTGCACGCCCCGGTTCTTAAAGGCGCTGCCGGCCAGCATGGGCACGATCTCGTTGCGGATGGTGCGCGCGCGCAGGCCCTGCTTGATGTCGGCTTCCGTCAAAGTTTCGCCATCGAGATATTTTTCCGTCAGCTCCGGCGTGGCTTCGGCCGCGGCCTCGACCATGCGCTCGCGCCACTGTTCCGCCGTCGCCAACAGCTCGGTAGGAATCGCTTCGTAGGTAAAACGGGTGCCCTGGGATTCGTCGTCCCAACGGATCGCCTGCATCTTGACCAGGTCGATGACGCCATGGAAATCCTCTTCCGCGCCGAGGGGAATCTGGATGGGCACGGCCACGCCTTTCAGGCGGGTGGCGATCTGCTGCTGGACGCGGAAAAAGTCCGCGCCCACCCGGTCCATCTTGTTGATGAAGGCGATGCGGGGCACCTTGTATTTGTTCGCCTGGCGCCATACGGTTTCCGACTGGGGCTGGACGCCGCCGACGGCATCGTAGACCATCACGGCGCCGTCGAGCACGCGCATGGACCGCTCCACCTCGATGGTGAAGTCGACGTGGCCGGGCGTGTCGATGATGTTGATGCGGTGTTCTTCAAAATTGCCCGCCATGCCGCGCCAGAAGGCGGTGGTGGCGGCCGAGGTGATGGTGATGCCGCGCTCCTGCTCCTGTTCCATCCAGTCCATGGTGGCGGCGCCATTGTGCACTTCACCGATCTTGTGGTTGACCCCCGTATAAAACAGGATGCGCTCGGTGGTGGTGGTCTTGCCGGCGTCGATGTGGGCGCTGATACCGATGTTGCGGTAGCGCTCGATGGGTGTTTTACGGGTCATCACAAGCTCCTCAAGTGGACCGGGCGGCGCGGCGGTCTGCCTCCATCGTAGACCTGTCGGCGTGGCGCGCCAAGGGCCAGCGTTGCCCCCGGCGCACGCGACAGGGCGCGCCCGATGAGCGCCATGTGGGCGCTCGCCGGCTGAGTGCAAGTATAGTATTTTTTGAAGAGAGCGATAGCCGGGCCGCCCGCAGGCAGCCCGGTTGGAAGGAGATCAGGCCGTGGATCAGCTGTGGGAGTGATGGGTCGCGGTGAGGCGGCGCATCAGCGGCAGGGCCGCCAGCGCGATCAGGGTGCAGACGATGGCGCCGATGCCCAGCTTGTTGAACAGGCTGGTGTAAATCGGCAGGGTCTGCAGGGGATCGACCATATCCTTCGGCACGCTGGCCAGGTTGGCGACCACCCCGCCCAGGTATTGGGAAATGCCGACGGCGACGAAGTAGGCGCCCATCATGAAGCCGCCCATGCGCGCCGGCACGTAGCGGGCGATCATGGCCAGGCCCAGGCCGGACACCAGCAGTTCGCCCAGGGAATACAGGCCGTAGCCGATGATCATCACCCACGACGAGGTCTTGCCGCCCACGGCGAACTGGCCCGCAATGCCGTACACGAAGAAGCCGGCCGCCACCATGGAAAAGCCCAGCGCAAACTTGCCGGCAATCGACAAATCGCTGCCGGTGCGGCCCGCCACCGCGTAGATGCCGGCCAGCACGGGGCTGAGCAGCATGATCCAGATCGCGTTCAGGGCCTGGAACTGGGCCGGCGACCAGGTGAACAGATGGGCGCCGAACAGGCTGAAGTCGAGGTCGACGTTACGCAGGGCGAACAGCGACAGCGAGGTCGACATCTGCTGATAGAAAATGAAAAAGAACACCGTCTGCAAGGTCAGCACCAGGGCCGCGATCAGGCCGGCGCGTTCGCTCGGTTCGCTCTTGCGGATCAGGTGGATGAAAATCCCCAGCACCACGATGCCCGCGATATACACGAAGGCCCGCGCGATGCTCTGGTATTGCAGGATGACGGCGGAAGCGCCCACGGCGAGCACGCCGGCGCCCAGCACCATCATCAGCTTGTCGACCCGCACGGGCGACTGGTCCGGGGTCGAGCCGATGTGGGCAATGGTGCGGCGGGCGAACAGCAGGTTGATCAGGCCGATCACCAGGCCCACGCTGCAGACGGCAAAGGCGGCATGCCAGCCCAGGCCGTCGCCGTAGTTGGCGTTGACGTAGTCCTTGATGGCGGGCGTGGCCAGCATCGACACGGTCGAGCCCACGTTGACCGCCATGTAGTAGAGGGTGAAAGCGCTGTCGATCTTCGAATCGTCGCCGTCGTAGATCTTGCGCACCATATTGGCCGTGTTCGGCTTGAACAGGCCGTTGCCGACCACCACCACGCCCAGGGCCGAGAAAATGAACCAGGTGTTTTGCGTGGGGAAGGCCATCAGGGCGTAGCCCACGGCCAGGATCATGGCCCCGATGTGCATCGAGCGGCGCGTGCCCAGCACCTTGTCGCCGATCCAGCCGCCGATCGCGGGTGAGACGTAGATCAGGGCCGCGCAGGCGCTCCACACCAGGTTGGCGCGGCTGTCTTCAAAGCCCAGCCGCTGCACCAGGAAATACACGATCAGGGCCTGCATGCCGTAGTAGCCGAAGCGCTCCCACAACTCGATCAGGGCGATGGTGGAGAACGAACGGGTCTGGGTGTAGGGCAAAGCCGCGCTGGCCGCGGGGGCGAGCGGAGAGGGATGAACCTGTGTGTGCATAGGGCGCCTTGAAAGTCGGGTCTCTTGGGCCGGTTCGATGCCGGCGCTGTTCCGATAGCTGTTTGTCAACGTGGCGCTGCGGGTAGCGGCGCACGGTCCGGGTCAGGCGGGACCGGATCGGTCCCGGCGCAATTATCCAACAAGGACGGCGGCGGCGGCAATCAAAGAGTTGTTTCGGCCTTGACCCTGGCCCATGCACAGGGGCCGAAAAGGCGGCCGGCGCGCGGTCAGCGCTCGATGATGATGTTTTCGATCACTTCGATCGAGGTGGGCTTGGTCAGATGCATATCAAAACCGGCGCTTTTCGCCTTTTGCCGGGTGGCTTCATCGCGCCAGGCGGTCAGGGCGACGATGCGCACCGTTTCCAGGCCGGCAATGCGACGCATGGCGACCGCCACCTCGAAACCGTTCATGCCGGGCATGCCGATGTCGAGAAACACCACGTCGGGATGCTGCGCTTCGGCGGCGCGCAAGCCGTCGGCGCCGCTGTGGGCCGCCACGGCATCGTGCCCCAGCAGGGACAGGATGGCGACCAGGGTGTCGGCCGCATCGGCATTGTCGTCGATCACCAGCACCTTGCGGTTGGCGACCTGCGCGCTGCTGTTGATTGGGGAGGATGGAATCTGGCTCATATAAAACTCTGCTTAGTCGACCGCGGGTCGATGTTCAAAGATGGCGGGCAGAGTTTTGGCCGGAAGATGGGCGTCCATACAGGCTTGTTAAAGCTGAACACGCATTACACACACTGTAACATGGATTGACGCTGGGATATACATTTGCTTTGTATCAATCGAACTAGTCATCAGGGGCGTGGCAGGCTGCACTGATCTGGCACAGACGCCGCCGCCGAAACGACGGAACTTGCCCCGCTTCCCCGCCTCTAAACAGAGAAGACAGCAGCGCCGGACCCGGATCGCGATACCTCTTATCCACGCTTAACTAAGACCAAGGAACGCCATGCAAACGATCGCCGACATCATGACACGCGAACTGGTCAGCATGCTGACCGATCGCGACATCACCATCCGCGCCTTGGCGGAAGACCTCGAGCTCGATGCGCCTGTGGAAGCCTTCATGAGCGAAGCCTCTTCGCCGGCGCCGCCCATGGCCTGACTGCAGCCGGACGGCGGCGGACAGGGCCGGGACTCAGTGCTTGCGCTCCTGCTTGGCGCCGCCGCCCGCGCCGTGGTCGCTGCCCGCCTTGGTGTGAGATTTATCGTTGCCGGAGGTCTTGTGTTCGGTCTTGCTCTTGCCTGCAGCTTTGTCCGCTTCAGTGCGGCCAGTGTCGGACTGCTTGTTCTGGGTGCTGCTGGATTTGGATTGGCTCATGCTCGTTCTCCGTGTAGTTCGCTGTGCTTGCGTGGTCCTGCCTCAACAAGACCTCGTGACAGGTGGCCGATGACGAGCACCGGCTAAAAAATCCCGATCGTCCGAGGACGTCGTCAGGGCCACTATGCGCGCCCGTGAGCGGCGGCGTCTGTGCGCTGCCCCACCAATTGCAGGGTCGCGCATCGGCCGGACCAACCGTTTCACAGGAGAATCTGGAATGACTGCAAACAAGCGCTTCGCTGCCCGCCATGCCGGCCCGAACTTCGCCTCAGCTGTCGCCGCATCTGTCGTCTCGGCGGTCTTCTCACCTGACGCCAAGGCATCAAACACCGCGCCGAATGCCGCTTCCCTCCAGGTGGCGCCGCACGCAAACGGGCATCCCGCCTTCCCTCCCCTGCAACTGTGGGGCGGCTGCGAGTGCACCATCAACCGGGTCGGCGACCAGTTTTTCGACCAGCAGCGCATGAACGGCGGCGACGAACGCGACGACGACATGGCCCGGATCGCCAGCCTGGGCATCCGCAGCTTGCGCTTTCCCCTGTTGTGGGAAAAGATCGCCCCGCACGGCCTTGCGCAAGCGGACTGGCGCCAGAGCGACAGCCGCCTGGCCGCCCTGCGCCAGCGCCAGATCGGCGTGATCGCCGGCCTGGTCCACCACGGCAGCGGACCGGCCGGCACCAGCCTGCTCGATCCCGGCTTCCCCGAGCGCCTCGCCGTGTACGCGGACGCGGTGGCGGCGCGCTATCCCTGGATCGACGACTACACACCCGTCAACGAACCCCTGACCACGGCCCGTTTCTGCGGGCTGTACGGTGTCTGGTATCCGCATTGCAAGGACGACGCCAGTTTTGTGCGCGCCCTGCTCAATCAGTGCCGCGCCGTGGTGCTGGCCATGCAGGCCATCCGCCGCCACAATCCCCGCGCCCGGCTGGTGCAGACGGACGACCTCGGTAAAACCTGGAGCACGCCGCCCCTGGCCGACGTGGCCGATTTTTATAATGAGCGGCGCTGGCTGGGCTGGGATCTGCTGTGCGGCCAGGTCGACCGCGGGCATCCGCTGTGGGCGTGGCTGCTGCGCGCCGGCGCCGCGCGGCAGGAGCTGCTGTGGTTCGCACAACAGCGCTGTCCGCCTGATCTGATTGGCGTCAATTACTACATCACCAGCGAGCGCTGGCTCGACCACGACCCCGCCCGCTTTCCCGGCCTGCGCGCCGACAGCATAGACGGCCGGCCCTGCGTCGACGTCGAAGCGGTGCGCGCCATGCGCGAGCCGACGCCAGGCATCGCACCCTTGCTGGCAGAAGTATGGCAGCGCTACGGTTTGCCCATCGCCGTCACCGAAGCCCATCTCGACGCGGGCCGCGAAGACCAGTTGCGCTGGCTGACTGAAATCTGGCACAGCGCCGAAGCGGTGCGCGCCCGCGGCGTCGACGTGCGCGCCGTCACCGCCTGGTCCCTGCTGGGTGCCTTCGACTGGAACAGCCTGGTGACCCGGCAGGACGGCTATTATGAATCGGGTGCTTTCGACACCCGCTTCTCACCGCCCCGCGCCACCGCCGTGGCGCGCCTGCTGCAACAACTGGCGTCAAGCGCCAATGCCGCCCTCGTGCCCGCGTCCGAAGCCGCATCGAAGCAAGCCGCATCCAAGGAAACCGCGCCGGCGCCGCGATGCGCCAGCCACCCTGCCGCCAGCGGGCGCGGCTGGTGGCGCCGCCCAGGCCGGCTCACCGCGCAGGGCGAGCGCCTGGCGCTGGCCGGGCCTTTCGATGCCGTCGACGAAGGCGCGCCCATCCTCATTTCCGGCGCCAGCGGCACCCTGGGCCGCGCCTTCGCCCGCGTCTGCCAGCAGCGCAATCTGGCTCACGTACTGCTCAGCCGCGACGCCATGGACATCGCCCTGCCGTCCTCCGTCGAGCGGGCGCTCGAAACCTGGCAGCCCTGGGCCGTCGTCAACGCCAGCGGCTACGTACGGGTGGACGAAGCCGAGCGCGACGTCGAGCGCTGCTTCCGCGAAAACGCCTTCGGCCCCGCCATCCTGGCCGCCTCCTGCGCCCGCCACGGCGTGCACTTGACGACCTTTTCCAGCGACCTCGTGTTCGACGGCCGCCAGCACCATCCCTACGTCGAAACGGACGCGGTGGCGCCCCTGAATGTGTACGGCCGCAGCAAGGCCGAGGGCGAGCAGCTGGTGCTCGACTCCCTGCCGGCCGCCATGGTGGTGCGCACCAGCTCCTTCTTCGGCCCCTGGGATGAACACAATTTCCTCGTCAAGGCCCTGCGCGCCCTGCTGGCCGGCAGCCCTTTCACGGCGCCCGACGACATCATCGTCTCGCCCACCTACATACCGGACCTGGTCGACGTCTGCCTCGACCTCATCATCGACGGTGAATCAGGCATCTGGCACCTCACCAACGGCCAGCCCCTGTGCTGGATGGAACTGGCCCGCCGCGCCGCCGTGGCCGCCCGCATCGACCCCAGCCGCCTGAGCGCCCGTGCCGCCCGCGAATGCAATTTCCTTGCGCCCCGCCCGTCCTACAGCGCCCTCAACAGCGAACGCGCCATCCTGCTGCCCGGCCTCGACAACGCTCTCGACCGCTTCCTGGCCCACCACGGCGCCGGCGCCTCAGGAGGACGCAGTCTGCATCCGGAGCACCATTGAACACGATCGCGACAGCCACCAGGAATGCTGGCAACCAGCGTCCCAAGAATGCAGCCATCGCCGGGAACGCCGCGATCAAGGCATCGCGCGATCACGCCGGCTGGTGGCGTGCGCGGCATCCTTTTCGACGGGCCGCGCAAACACCAGCGTGCGTTCGTTCCGGGTCGCCCATCCCACATACCAGCCGTATCCGGGTGCCCCGCCGGTCTTGCCGTGCCCCCCTGAGCAGCGGCCTAAACCGGCAGGAGGCAGCAGTTCGAGCGCGGCCTGCATGGGAACTGGAAAAATGGTTTAAAAAATAGGGCCATAGTGCACCGAAAAGCTTGCGAGGAGCCGGGTACGGGCAGAAGTCCGGATCAGCCTTGGCAGCGCGCTGGTGGAGGCACGCCAACAAGCGGCAAGCGGGCAGTCATTGATGCCATCGGGCGCGATGATAAACTCCATACCTACCGAAAATTTGGACGCACGCATGCACATCACATTTGAAACGGCCGATCAAACCGAAGCGCATGCACTGATCGCCGAACTCGATGCTTACCTGTATTCCCTGTATCCGGCCGAGAGCGTGTATGCGCTGGACATCGCCTCGCTATGTCAGCCGGAGGTGCGCTTCGCCATCGTGCGCGATCATGCCGGCGCGGCCCTGGCTTGCGGCGCCGTCGTCTTGAAATCTGGCTATGGCGAAATCAAGCGCGTCTACGTGCGCCCGCAGGCGCGCGCGCAGGGCGTCGCGAGCCGGTTGATGGAGGCTCTGGAAGCGAAGGCCGTAGCGAGCGGCCGCAATTGCCTCATGCTTGAAACCGGCCCGCCCCAGACCGAAGCGCTGGCTTTTTATACACGCCTTGGATACCGGCATCGGGGCCCGTTCGGCGATTATCCCGACGATCCGCACTCCATCTTCATGCAGAAGTCGGTCGATCGACCCGCCGCAAGTCCGAACCTTTCCGCGGATGGATATACTTCATAGAACGCGCCTTCCCAGCCATCCACACCGTTCCCAATGAAGCTGTCGATCCACATCGCCACCGCCGCTGACCTCGGCGCCATCAATACCCGTTACGCCGCCATCGGCTTCCGGCTTTCCCATACAGGTGACCTGAACGTCGTCGCCACCCTGGATGGGGAAGTCGCCGGACAAGGCCGGGTCGTGCCCATCGATGGGTCCAACGGCGAGTTGGGAGGAATCCATGTGTTGCCGGCATTTGCGGGCCGCGGCATCGCCCGCCAGATTGTCGATTATTTGATCCGGCAGACGCCGCTGCCCCATCTTTACTGCCTGCCCTTCAGCGACCTGGCCGGTTTTTATGGCTCGATGGGTTTTGTGCCCGTCGCCAACCAAGCCACGGTCCCGCCCGGCATCATGCAAAAATTCGAGTGGTGCAAGACCAGCTACGACAAGCCCGTGTCCTTACTGGAGCGCGCCGCTTAAGTTGCACAGGTTCATGCCGCCTTGGCGTTGGCATACACATCCATGCCCTCGCCCGTTTCCAACAGGGACTTCAGGCTCGACAGCACCAGCGGCCAGCCGCGCGTGATGCCTTTCTCCATGCCGCTGCCGGCTTCCAGTTCGTCGTGGCTGACGGTGAGGCGCACCATGTCTTCATAGGGCGTCAGCTCGAAGGTGACGCGGCTGTGGCTGGCGAGGTCCTCGGCCTGCGAGGCGTTGGCCCAGGTGATGACGAGGCGGCTGGGCGGCGTCACCTCGACCACCTTGCCGATCAGGTCGACGGAGCGCTGGGCGTCGGTACGCACGTGGCTCCAGGTCGAGCCCGTCTGCCAATCGGAGATATTTTCGTGGCCCCAATAGTGCCGGGCGACTTCGGGATTGACGATGGCGTCGAACACTTTTTCGGGGGTCGAACGGATATAGGTGACGTAGACGAAGCTGGTCTTACTCATGATGGTCTCCTTCAAGGGTTTTCTTGAGCTCGTACAAGACGCCGAGCCGCGGGCTTTCGAACTTGCGCACCCAACGTTCGTAGATTTCGTGCAAGGGCACCGGATTGAGAAAATGCAGCTTCTCGCGGCCGCGCCAGCTGGTGCTGACCAGGTTGGCCGCTTCCAGCAAGCCCAGATGCTGGGTGGCCGACTGGCGCGCCATATTCAAGTGCTCGCACAGCTGGCCCAGGGTCTGCCCATTTTCCTCATATAAAAGGTCGAGCAGCTTTCTGCGGGTGGGGTCGCTGAGCGCCTTGAAAACTTTGTCCGTGTCCATGATGTCGCCTGGGGTGTATCTCATTATATGCAGGTAAATGCCTGCATGTCAAAGCCTTCCCTTTGAGACGGCATCTTGACAGAAGCAAGGGGGGGCATGGGCACTGCGCAGCGGGAGGGCGCAGCGCGGAGCCGCCGGCACTCTTGCGCATTGGCCAGCCTGCGCGCACGCAGAGGTGTGCGGGAGCGCTTTTTCTGGCGCGCTGGCAAATGCTTGCGCCCGCCGCGCCACATCACGGCTGAACTCGCTAAGATCGTGCTGAAGGCGCAATGCCCATCACAGGAAGGAGCGCAATGGATTTCTATGCAGGCTTCGACGCGGCCGTGTTTCCCGGCGTGGACAGCATGACATGGCTGAGGCGCCACTCCAACCTGCGCTGGTGCGGCTATTACCTGTCGCCCGCGCCGAACCTGGCGCCGGCCGCCGCGTCCTGGCGGGGCCAGCGGGCGGCGATTGCCGCCAACTGGGGCCTGGCGCCCCTGTACGTGGGCCAGCAGATGCCGGCGCCCGTGTTTTCATCCATTCTCACCGCCAATCAGGGCCGCCTGGACGGCGCGGCCGCGGTCGCCCTGGCGCGGCGCGACGGTTTTCCGGCGGGCAGCTACCTCTACATCGATTGGGAAGACGGCGGCGTGCTGAGCGGCCCGGCGCAGGCGTATCTGGCGGCCTGGCTGGCCACCGTCGACGCCAAGGGATTCGGGCCGGCCATCTATTGTTCGCATCTGCTGGGCAGCCAGGTGGGCGAGATGCTCTCCGGCCTGGGCCTGCACCGTCCGGGGCGCATCTGGTGCTACAAGGTCAGCAGCACCGCCCTCCACCCATTGACCCTGCCCCTGGACCTCCTGCCACGGCCCGATCCGGCCGGCAGCGGCTACGCGGGCGCCCTCATTTAGCAACGGGAACAGAATGCCTGGTTCGAGCGGACCGACACGGGCCAGCGCGTCGTCGCCGATTTCAATAGCGCGGCGCTGGCCGACCCGGGCGCACCGGCAGAAAGCACGCGCCGAAAAGGCCGGCCCGCCTGATCACCGCGCCGCGGGCTGCAACGGCTGATAAATCGGCCAGCCGAGGCTCACCGGGCGCACATCCAGCCGCAGCCGGTACACCGAATAGGCTTCCGAACTGGCCGAGGAATAACCCGCGCTACCGGGTACCCGGGAAAACCGGAATTCAAAGCCGGGGCCCGCCGCCTCGCCGGGCCCGCCGAAGGCCAGGCCAATTGCCACCGGCTGATCGCTGTCGATCAGGCGCGACATCAGGTCGACCACCGTGGTGTTGCCGAGGATGTCGGCGGCGAACAGGGGCGTGCGGTATTCGGGCGCGGCGGGATCGACCTTGCCGTCGATCTTGTCGGCCGAGGGCGTCAACGCGCCGCTGGCCAGATTGACCCGGTCGCCGTGGTCCAGATAGCTGATACGCACGTCGCTGACGTTAAAAGCAGGCAGGCTGCGGTCGACCCTGGCGTCGGCCAATTCCAGCATCAGCACACCCTTGTAGCCGATCACTTCCGCATCGCGCCCGGGCCCCACCACCAGCGCCGTGTTTTCATCGATGCCGATGCCCCGCTGATAGCCTTTGGCCAGCATCAGGGGCAGCATGCGGGCGAAGCGGCCCCGTACCAGCAGGTGCTGGTCGACAAACACATCCTTGCCGATGAAGCCCAAGCCCGGCGCCATCTCGACCCCGTCGCGCACGCCCTTCTGCAACACGGCCAGCACGGGTGGCGAATTGTCGAACATGGTGGCACTCATCACGGCCGCGCCCGCGCTGCTGCCGGCGATCACGCCGCCCCGGCGGTACATGGACCAGATCGCGTCGAGCACGGCGGAATTGCTGCCGTCGGCATTGCGCAGGCTGGCGACGATACGGGCCTGGTCGCCGCCCGCGAAATAAACGCCGCCGGCGCCGGCCACCTGGGCCGCCAGGGCCGCATCGTTGGCGGCCTTGTGGACGTCCCCCGGCAGTTTCGGCGAAAGTGGCAAAAGGAAAGCCTGGGCGCCGTAACTGTTCAGATAGCGGACCAGATTGCCGCCCGAGCCGGTCGGGTTGCCGGCAGCGGCCGGAATCACGGCAATGCGCGCGCCCTTGCCGCCGGCCAGTTGCA
>JACXTT010009188.1_pt1 | contig 13539 bp, 8 predicted proteins | sample 9270951 | NCBI WGS metagenome assembly JACXTT01 (sample SAMN15532306, study PRJNA645909) | rock metagenome | isolation source: weathered quartz diorite | place: Puerto Rico | collected 2017-06-21
GCCGCGTTGTTGGTGATGTTGCCGGCAATGCTGCCGGTGGTGCCGCCGTTGCCGACCTGCAGCGTGCCCGCGCTGATGGTGGTGCCGCCGTCGTAGGTGTTGGTGCCGGTGAGCGTGAGCTTGCCGGCGCCCGACTTCGTCAGGCTGCCCGTGCCGGAGATGCCGCCGGCATAGGCGATGTCGTCGGAGCGGTTGAACTGCAGCACGCCGTTGTCGACGATGTTGCCGCTGATGCTGCCCTTGGTGCCGCCGTTGCCGATCTGCAGCGTGCCCGCGCTGATGGTGGTGCCGCCGCCGTAGGTGTTGGTGCCGGTCAGCGTCAGGGTGTCAGTGCCGGTCTTCACCAGCTTGCCCGCGCCCGAGATGACGCCGCCGAACTGGCCGCCTTCCACGGTGGTGGTCTGCGAGTTCTTGGAACCCGTCTGCAGCGCGCCCGCGCCCTGCAGGTTGTGGATGGAGACGTTCAGGTCGTTCAGGTCGAGCGTCGCGCCGCTGTTCACGGTGGTCGAGGCGGCAGTGCCGAAGACTGTGCTGGCCAATGCCGCGTTGCCTGCGCGCAGGGTGCCGCCGGCAACCACCACGGCGGCGGTGCTGTCCACCGTGGCGCTGGTGCCGGTGAGGCTGACCACGCCGGCCTGGGTGCTGCTGCCGAAGGTGGCGGTGGCGTTCGCGCCCAGGCTCAGCGAGCCAGCCAGCGTCAGCGTGCGGTTGCCGGCGGCGGCGACGGTGCTGGCCGTGCCGGCCGTGAAGCCCACGGCCTTCGAGAAGGTCATGGTCGAGGTCGCGGCCAGCTTGCCGCCGGCCATTGTCAGGCCGCCGCTTCCGAGCGCGGAGGCGGCCGCGACCTGCAGCGTGCCGCCGCTGACCGTGGTGCCGCCGGAATAGGTGCTGGCGCCCGACAGGGTGAGCGTGCCGCTGCCGCTCTGGGTCACGCTGCCGGTGCCGCCGATGGCGCGCGTGAAGCTGACCGCATCGGAGCGGTTGAACACGAGCGCCGCGTTGTTGGTGATGCTGCTGGTGTTGTCGATGCTGCCGGTGTTGCCGCCGTCGCCCAGTTGCAGCGTGCCGCCGCTGATGGTGGTGCTGCCGGTGTAGCTGTTGGTGCCGGTCAGCACCAGCGTGCCCGCGGTCGTCTTCACGAGCTGGCCCGCGCCGGTGATCGAACCCGAGAAATTGCCGGACTGCAGCGTGGTCGTCTGGGCGCCGTTGCCGGTCCTGGTCCTCAGCGTGCCGGCCCCCTGCAGGTTGGCGACGGTGACGTTGTAGCCGTTCAGGTCGAGCGTGGCGCCGGAGTTCACCGTGGTCGAAGCCACGTTGGAGAAGATCGTGCCCGCGCGGGCTGCGTCCGCCACCTGCAGCGTGCCGCCGGCCACGACGACCGCGGCACTGCTTGTGACGGCGGTGGTGCCGCTGTCCAGGCGGACGGTGCCGTTCTCCGAAGTGCTGCCGAAGACGGCGGTGGCGCTGCCGTTCAACGTCAGGGTGCCGTCGATGCCGAAGGTCTTGCCGCTGGCGGCGGCCACCGTGCTGCGCTGGCCCACTGCGAAGGACAGGCTGTTGGCCAGGTTCAGGCTGGACGTGGCGGTGAGCTTGCCGCCTTCGAGCGAGACCGTGCCGGAGCCGAGCGCGCCGGCCGTGCCGATCTGCACCGTGGTGCCGTTCTTGATGCTGGTGCCGCCGGCATAGGTGTTGGTGGCGCCCAGCGCGAGCGTGCCGCCGCCGTCGGCCGTGAGGCTGCCGGTGCCGGAGATGACGCCGTTCATGGCGAGCTGCGCGGGCGTCGCGCCGGTGCCGTCCACGTTGACCGCGAGGTTGCCCGTGGGCTGGAATTTGCCCGTCAGCGTCCACTTGCTGCCGCTGGCGGCATTGATGCTCGAGAAGCCCTGGAAGGTGTCGCTCTCGGTATTCGTGCCTTCCAGGAACAGCTTGTTGCCGGTGCCCTGCGCGACCACGCCGCCGTTGAGCACCGAGCCCGCCCTGAGGGTGAGCGAATTGTTGTTGCCGCCCATCTGGATCGAATTGGCGCGCGTCGTCCCGTCGCCCGAGAGGCCGCCGGAAATGGTGCCGCTGTTAATGATGGTGAGGTTGCTGCCCACGATGCCCGCGCCGCCCTGCGCAGCGGCGCCCAGTTGCGTGCCGCCCAGGGCGCCGCCTTCGCCGTTGCCGCCGGCACCACCGTAGATCGCCGCTTTGGTGCGCGGGTCGATGCCGACGGCGGCAATGCCCGATCCGCCGTTGCCGCCGGTGATCGAGCCGGCATTGGTGATCGTCACGCCGCCCACGGGCACCACCAGCACGCCCGCGCCGCCACCGCCGCCGGCACCTGCCAGCGACGAAGTCTTCGCAACCGTGCCGCCGCCATTGCCGCCGTTGCCGCCGACCAGCACGCCCGAGGCCTTGACCTCGAACGACTGAGTCGCGAGCACGCTGCCGCCGCCCCCTCCGCCGCCGGCGCCGCCCGGACTGGAGAGCTGGGTGGCGCCCTTCTTGTCCACATAGCTGTAGCCACCGGTTCCGCCGTTGCCGCCATTGCCGGCCTTGATGGTCGTGGTGACAGGCGAGGAGCCGGTCCGGGCGGAGCCGCCGCCACCGCCGCCGCTGCCGTCGAGCCTGTCCGGCGAGCTTCCGTACGCCGCCGAGACACCGTTGGACCCATTCGTGCCGAGGTTGCCGCCGACGGCACCGGCGGCGGATTGATCGCCCTGCCCGCCGTTGCCACCCGCCCCGGTCGTGCTGTCGCCCGCCGTCTGCCCGGTGCCGTATTTGCCGTTGACGAGAAAGCCCCCGCCGCCGCCGTCGCCGCCCGCGAACGACGGCCCCGCCGTCATCAGGAGCGAGGCCGCGCCCACCGCCAGCGCCACCGCCCGATGGCTCTTCTTGCCTCGGGCATGGGTGTTCTCCGAAACGGCTACCCAGGCGCCGAGCGCCGAGTTCCAGATGCTGCGGTGACTTTTGTTCATTGTTCTAAACCTTTGAAAAGGGTTGCGACTTGCACCAAGAAAGTGCAAATGGTCAGGGAATGTTTATTTTTGTTAACTAACGGTTTCCTGGATATAACCAATATTGGTTATTTGTTAACCTTTCGAGCTTCCGAAGTTTTCGGAAACTTCCGGAAATACAGCACGGCCCGGCGCGACAATCCGGCCCATGGCCACCTCTTCAGACCTCCCTCCCCTCAACCGCCAGTTCGTCGCCCACTTCGGCGAAATGGGCAGCAAGTGGGGCATCAACCGCACCGTCGGGCAGATCTACGCGCTGATCTTTCTGTCCGAGCGCGCGCTCAACGCCGACGAGATCGCCGAACTGCTCGAGTTCTCGCGTTCGAACGTCAGCATGGGTTTGAAGGAGCTGCAGGCCTGGCGGCTGGTGCACCTGCGCCACCATGCGGGCGACCGCCGCGAATACTTCGAGGCGCCCGCGGACGTATGGGAAATCTTCCGGGTGCTGGCCGAGGAACGGCGCCGACGCGAGATCGAGCCCACGCTCTCGATGCTGCGCAATGCTTTGCTCGAATCGCCCACGAGCGACGCCGAGCGCCATGCGCAGGAGCGCATGCGCGAGATGCACGACCTGATCGACCGGCTGATGAAGTGGTTCGACGACGTTCAGCGGCTCGCGCCCGAGACCGCCATGAAGCTCATGGGCATGGGCGCGACCGTGACGAAGGTGCTGACGCTCAAGGACCGCATCACGGGCGGCGGCGCGTCGAAAAAGAAAAATCCCGCGCCCGACTGAAACCGCCGGGGTCGCGGGACTTTGGGGGGACGGGCGGCTACCACCGCCCGAGGGCTAGAGCCGCTCCTGCCCTTCCGACGATTCGGGCGTTTCGAGCTTGGCCTTGCGCACCGCGTCGTCGTCCATGAGTTCGTACCACATCGCGTTGAGTACGGCGAAAGCGGCTGCCAGCGGCAGGCCAAGAATCCAGGCGAAGTACCACATCTTTTTTCCTCCGTTTTCTTCAGTAGGCGTGTCCGCTCTCTTCGCGGATCGCCTTTTCGTCGACCTTGCCCCACAGCACGTGATAGACCCAGCTGGTGTAGGCCACGATGATGGGAATGAAGAAGGCCGTGACCACCAGCATGATGAACAGCGTGAGGTGGCTCGACGACGAGTCCCACACCGTGAGGCTGGCGCGCGGGTCGATCGACGAAGGCAGGATGAACGGGAACATCGACGCGCCCACGCTCAGGATGATCCCGGCGATGCCGAGCGCCGCCGTCAGCAACGAGAGCACCGGCCGGCGCAGCGCGAGCCCGAGCAGCGCGCCCAGCGCGCCGAAGAAGCCGGCGGCCGGTGCGGCCATCGTCCATGGATGCGCCGCGTAGTTGGCGGTCCATGCGCCCGCGTGCAGTTCGACCGTCTTGAGCATCGGATTCGAAGGGCCGACCGCGTCGATCACGCTGCTGATGCGGTAGCCGCCGATGCTCGTGGCCAGCAGCACGCCGGCCAGCGCATACAGCGCGATGGTGAGCACGGCCGCCACCATGCCGTAGGTGCGCGCACGCTCGGCCACCGGCCCCGCCGTCTTCAGCAGCAGCCACGCCGCGCCGTGCATCACCAGCATGGCCACCGACACCAGCCCGCACAGGATGGCGAACGGATTCAGCAGCCCGAAGAAGCCGCCGTCGTAGAAGATGTGCATGTCGTTGTTGAAGCGGAACGGCACGCCCTGCAGCACGTTGCCCACGGCCACGCCGCAGATCAGCGCGGGCACGAAACCGCTGAAGAACAGCACCCAGTCCCAGCGCGCGCGCCACTGCGGCGACTCGCGCTTGCTGCGGAACTTGAAGGCCACCGGCCGCAGGATCAGCGCCGTGAGAATCACGAACATCGCAAGGTAGAAGCCCGAGAAAGACACGGCGTACAGCTGAGGCCACGCCGCGAAGACGGCGCCGCCGCCCAGGATCAGCCACACCTGGTTGCCTTCCCACACCGGCCCCACGCTGTTGATGACGACGCGGCGCTCGATGTCGTTGCGCGCGGCAAAGGGCAGCAGCATGCCGCTGCCCAGGTCGAAGCCGTCGGTCACGGCGAAGCCCACCAGCAGCACGCCGATCAGCAGCCACCAGATGAAGCGAAGGGTGTCGTAGTCGAGGAGTGTGTGGAGGATCATGCGGCGCTCCCGGTCCGGGCGATGGTGGCGCCGGCGTGGGCCGGCGGAATGTGCGAGAGCGTGTCGCCCTCGTCGGGCGCGTGCTCGGCTTCAGGCCCCTTGCGGATGGCCTTGAGCATCAGCTTCATCTCGATGATGAGCAGCGTGGTGTAGATGGCGATGAAGCCCGCGATCGTGAGCAGCAGCGTCTTCACGCCGAGGTTCGACACGGCCACCGCGGTCGGCAGCACGCCTTCGATCACCCATGGCTGGCGGCCGAACTCCGCCACCAGCCAGCCCGACTCGATGGCGATCCAGGGCAGCGGAATCGCGAACACCGCGACCTTCAGCAGCCAGCGGTAGCTGTCGAGCTTGCGGCGCGCCGACAACACGAAGAAGGTCGCGGTCAGCACGATCAGCAGCACGCCGATGCCCACCATCACCCGGAACAGCCAGAACAGCGGCGCCACTTGCGGCACCGTGTCCCATGCGGCCTTGGTGATCTGTTCGTCGGTGGCCTGGCGCGGGTCGTCGACATAACGCTTGAGCAGCAGCGCATAGCCCATGTTGATGCCGTTGTCCTCGAAGTCCCCGCGCACGCCCTGCGTCACCTTGCCGGTGCCGCCCGCTTCGCGGATCTTCTGCAGCGCGTCGTAGGCCTTCAGGCCTTCCCGGATGCGGACCTCGGCGCGCTTCACGAGCTCGTCGATGCCGGGCATCACCGTGTCGAGCGAGCGCGTGCCGATCAGTCCCATCACCCCGGGGATGTGGATGGCGTAGTGCGTCTCGCGCGCTTCCTGGTCGGGAAAGCCGATGACGGTGAAGGCGGCGGGTGCGGGTTGCGTCTCCCACATGGCTTCGATGGCGGCGAGCTTCATCTTCTGGTGTTCGCCGGAGAGGTAGCCGCTCTCGTCGCCGAGCACCGCCACCGACAGCGCGGCGGCCAGGCCGAACGAGGCGGCAACGGTCATCGAGCGCTTGGCCAGTTCGAGGTGACGGCCCTTGAGCAGGTACCAGGCCGACACGCCGAGCACGAACACGGCGGCGCACACGTACCCTGCCGACACGGTGTGCACGAACTTGGCCTGCGCCACCGGGTTGGTCAGCACCGCGGCGAAGTCGGTCACCTCCATGCGCATGGTCTGCGGGTTGAAGGCCGCGCCCACCGGGTTCTGCATCCAGCCGTTGGCGATGAGAATCCACAGCGCCGAGAAGTTGGAGCCGATGGCCACGGCCCATGTGGCGATCAGGTGGCCCACCTTCGAGAGCTTGTCCCAGCCGAAGAAGAACAGCCCGACGAAGGTCGCTTCCATGAAGAAGGCCATCAGCCCTTCGATAGCCAGTGGCGCGCCGAAGATGTCGCCGACGTAGTGGCTGTAGTAGCTCCAGTTCATGCCGAACTGGAACTCCATCACGATGCCGGTGGCGACGCCCATCGCGAAGTTGATGCCGAACAGCACGCCCCAGAACTTCGTCATGTCGCGCCAGATCACGCGGCCGGTCATCACGTAGACCGTCTCCATGATGGCGATGATGATCGAAAGCCCGAGCGTGAGCGGCACGAACAGGAAGTGGTACAGCGCCGTGACGGCGAACTGCAGGCGCGATAGCGCAACGATGTCGAGATCCATGGGTTTCTTCCTTTGTATTCCCTGTTTTCTGTTTGTTTCTCTCTCGGTCAATCCGGGCGCAGGCTGCGAAGCGCGGCGTCGAAGGCATCGCTGCCGCGGCGCAGGTCGGCAACGACACGGCCTTGCCGCATGCACACGAGCCGGTCGGCCAGCGCGGCTTCGCGGCGCAGGTGCGTGGCGATGAGCAAGGTGCGCGGGCCGGCGTGTTGCGCGAGGCGCTGCAGCACGTCGTGCGCAACGGCGGCATCGAGCGCCTCGGTCGGTTCGTCGAGCAGCCACAGCGGCACGGGGCGCAGCAGCAGTCGCGCCAATGCGAGCCTGCGCGACTGGCCGCCTGAAAGGCCGAGGCCGCCTTCGCCGAGGCGGGTGTCGAGGCCGGTGGAGAGCGCGCGCACGTCGGCTTCGAGGCCCGCGGCCTGCAGCACGGACCAGAGGCGCTCGTCGCTTGCGGTCGGGTCGGCCAGGCGGAGGTTGTCGCTCAGGCTGTCTTGGAAGAGCTCGGTGCGTTGGGTCAGCAGGCAAGCCGGTTGGGCGCTCACGGTGCCGGACCGCGGCGTGATTTCGGCGGCGATAGCGGCGAGCAATGTGGACTTGCCCGCGCCGCTCGTGCCGACCAGCGCGACGCGCTCGCCCGCATGCAGAGTCAGCGACACGTCGCTCAAGACTTCCGCGCGGCTGCCGGGGTGCGTGACGGTGATGTTCTTCAACTGCAGTGCGAAGGAGGCGTCGCCTTCAGGCTTTGCCGAAGTCGCATCGTCTTCAGAAGACGCCATGCGCGGCGCGAGACGGCGCACCGCAAGCCAGGTACGGCCCGCGTCGAGCGCGCCACGGCGCAGCGCCGCGAACGGTTCGGTCGCCGTGAGCGCCACCAGCAATGCCAGCGCTGCGGCCGGCGCGCCGATCACGCCCTCGCTCACCAGCGCGCCCACGACAAGCAGCACGCCCACGAGAGTCAGCGTGCCGGCGCTGCCATAGGCGAAACCGGAAGCGGCCTCGAGCCGGTTCAACGCGAGATCGGCCTGAGCGAGTTGCGCATCGGCGCGCATCAGCGCCTCGCGCTGTGCATCGATGCGGCCCGCCATCACGAGGTCGGTCTGGCCCGCGACCAAATCGACGGCACGGGCGCGCAAGGCTTCGATGGCGTGCGCGCGCCGAATGGCGGGCCGACGGGCGCGCCGCGCCACCACGATGGCGATGCCCCAGCCGACGAGCACGAGCCACAAGGCCAACGCAGCGCCCATCGCCACATGCATGAAGCCGAGCACCACGCCCGCCAGGAGTGCCGCGCCCAGCGCGGCTGCAGCAGGCACAAGCAGGCGCAGGTAAAGCGACTCGAGCGCATCGATGTCGGACGTGAGGCGGAACAGCAGGCGCGCCGGGCGCATCAGCAACGCGCGCGCCGCCTCGGGCCGAGCCCAACCGCGAAATAGGCGAACGCGCAGCGCCGCGAGCACGCCGAAGGTCGCGTCGTGCGTGACGAGCCGTTCACCGTAGCGCGAAGCCGTGCGGCCCAGCGCCAGCAGGCGAATGCCGGCCGAGGGCATGAACACATCGAAGGTGAAGGCCGTGGCCGCATGCAGGCCGGCCAGCGCGGTCGCGGTGATGAACCAGCCGGAGAGGCCGAGCAGAGCCATGCCCGCAAGCACGGTGAGAGCGGCAAGCAGTCCGCCCAGCAGCAGAGCGCGCGGCTGTTCGGCGAAGAAGGGGCGCAGCACGAGCCGCAGTTCGCGCCATTGCGTGGTGTTGGTTCTGCCGGCGTTCATGCGGCCTTCTCCATGGCTTCGGCGCCGAGGCTCACCACGCGGTCCATCCTCGTCGCGAGCACCGGGTCGTGCGTGGCGACGATCAGCGTCTTGCCGCGTGCCAGTTCGACCAGCGCATCGGCCACGCGGGCGGCGGTCTCGGAATCCAGATGCGCGGTCGGCTCGTCGACCAGCAGCAGGTCGGCATGCGGATGCACCGCGATGCGGGCCAGCGCGAGTCGCACCGCCTCGCCGCCGGACAGGCCGCGTCCGCCCTCTCCCAGCGCCGTGCCGGGATGCGCCTGCGCCGCGGCGTCGAGCGCGGCGAAGCGCATGGCCTCGGTCACGCGGGGCGTATCGACATCCGTACGGCCCAGCGCCACGTTGGCCTCGACCGATCCGGCGAAGACATGCGGCGCCTGCCCCATCCATGCCATGCGCTGGCGCAGGGAAGCGATCGTGTGGTCGGTAAGCGCAACGCCGCCGATTGCAATCTCGCCGCTCGTTGCCGGTACGAGGCCCGCCAGCAACGACAGCAATGCCGTCTTGCCCGAGCCGCTGGGGCCGGTCAGTGCGATGTGCTCGCCTGCGGAGACGCGAAGCTCGAGGCCGTCGAAGACCGCCTGCGTTTCGCCGGGCCAGGAGAAATGCAGGCCATGGACGGCGATGGCGGGTGCGGCGACCGCCGAGCCTGCGGCGGCGCGCTTCAGCGATGCGCTCGCGCCGGGCAGCGGCAGCGCATGTCGCTGCAGTCCGTCGAGCGCTTCCAGCGCGGCCTCACCGGCCGCCCGGTCGTGCCATACGGCGGATAGCTCGCGCAGCGGCTCGAAAAAAGCCGGCGCCAGCAGCAGGACGAACAGGCCTTCCCCCAGGCTCAATGGTTGCCCCCATGTGCCGAAGCCGAGCGAGCCCAGCAGGTGGAAGCCGACATACACCGCCACCATCGCCACGCCCAGCGCCGAGAAAAGCTCGAGCACCGCGGAAGAGAGAAACGCGATGCGCAGTACCGCCATCGTTCGCACGCGCAGCGATTGCGCGGCATCGCCGAGCCTGTGCGCCGTGGCGTCCACGGCATCGAGCGCGCGCAGGGTCGCCAGGCCGCGCAGGCGGTCGAGCAGAAAGGCGTTCATGCCGCCCATCTCGACCATCTGCGCCTCGCTGGCTGCCTTGGCGCGCCAGCCGACGATGGCCATGAAGATCGGGATCAGTGGCGCCGCGAACAGCAACACCAGCGCGGCCACCCATGAGAAATACGCGACGGCGCAGAGGATGAAGATCGGCACGACCGTCGCGCGCCAGCGTGCAGGCTGGTAGCGCACGAGGTACGGCACCAGCGCCTCCGCCTGCTCGGCGAGCACGCTGGCGGCCTGGCCTGAAGGCGCGCGACCGCGGTCCAGCGGCGATCCGCCGGCCAACGCCTCGGCCGTCTGTGCGCGCAATGCGGTGAGACGCGCCCGCGCACGGCCGAAAGTGCGACGTGCGCCCCAAGCCTCGCAGGCGGCGCGCAGCAAGCCCAGCAGCAGGATCGCGCCGGCCGGCAGCCCCACCGCCTGAAGGCCCTGCCCCGACGCCAACCCCTGCACCGCCATCGCCAGCAAGGCCGCCTGCGGCAACCACAGCAACGCGGCGGCGCCTTGCACCACCCCGCCGACGTCCGGCGACGCGAAGGCCTTCAACGGCGATCGGTGGTGCGAGTGCTTGTTCATTCCTTGTTTTCTTGGATTTTCAGTATTTACTGAAATTTCCACAATCATACTGGAGATGAGCGCGACTGACGAGCCCGCAGACTGCACGGTCCGGGGCTCGAACGCAACACGTTCGGGAAGATTCAGCCCGGGCGCCCGCACGGGGCGCCCCTTGGCTAATGAGAAACGACTATTCCGCTGACCAGCAGTGCGGCAAAAAGCATGAACACGCCGCGCCACGAGGCGGGGCGCGCCTCGACCCAGCGGTACAGCAGCGCCGCCGCCGCGACCGACAGTGCGAAGGTCGCGACCAGTCCGGCCGCATCGAACCACGCGCCGTGCGGCCCGGCGTTCGCCACTGCCGCATTCATGGCGAGCAGCACCGGGAAATGGATCAGAAAGAGCGAATAAGACATGCGCCCCAGCCGCTGCAGCGGCACGGCCAGCAGCGGCCAGTGCGCGGGCGACAGCCAATGCCGGCGCTGAGCGATCGCGAGCAGCAGCGCCGTCACCAGCGCGGTGGCGATGCGGCTGCGCCAGTCGATGGCGAGCGCGCCCGCCCCCAGCAGCGCCAGCAGCGCGACCGCGCTCTGCCAGGTGCTGAAGCGCGTCGCGCGGCCAATCCAGAACACCAGCATGCCGAGGCCGTAGGTGCCGAAGAAATAGAAAGCCGTGTCGTCCAGCCCCGCGTTGCGGTTGAACAGCACGAGCGACGCCACGGCCAGCCCCAGCACCAGCGCCACCGGCAACCAGCGCGCCGGCAGGCTGGCGGGCGCCGCGCCGGTGGAGCGTTGCAGCATCGTCGGCAATCCGACCAGCGCGAGCGCAAGCGCGAACAGCTGGAAGTCGATGGCCACGTACCAGACACCGGTCGACAGCGACTCGTAGCCCAGCAGGTCCTGCAGCAGCAACCCATGAGCGACCAGTTGCCCGAAGGTAGGTGCGGCGGGCACCACTTCTTCATCGAGCCAGGGCCGCACCACCGCGGCGACCAGCACGCACACCGTGAGCGCCGCCAGATACGGCATCACCAGCCGCCCATAGCGCTGCAGGATGCGCGTGACCGGCCGGTCGACGCGCAGCATGCCGTCGGGCGCAAGGCTCGCCGCCGCCAGGAAGCCGGCGATCACCAGGAACACCTGCACCGCGAGACGTCCCTCGTTGGACAACCACGCGAAGAAATCGGGCGCGAGTGCATACGCGCCGGCCGGCATCGGGCCGTAGCGCGAGAGGTGGTGCCCGACGATCACGGCGCACGCAATGCCCTTTGCCGCGTCGAGCAGCGGCATGCGCCCCACCGATGGCGACAGCACCCGGTCGACGGGCGCCGCGCCGTTCGCGACGGCGGTCAAAGCGCCAACCGCTGCCTTGCTTCCTGGTACTCGCGCTTGAGCTTTTCGATGAAGGCCGCGGCGCTGGCCACTTCGGTCACGGCGCCGATGCCCTGGCCCGAGCCCCAGATGTCCTTCCAGGCCTTGGCCTTGCTGCCGTCGCCGGAGGCGAAGTTCATGGTCTTCAGGTCGCCTTCAGGCAGGTTGGCCGGGTCCATGCCGGCCTTGACGATGCTCGGCGCGAGGTAGTTGCCGTGCACGCCGGTGAAAAGGTTCGAATAGACGATGTCGTCCGAGTTGCCTTCGACGATGGCCTGCTTGTACTCGTCGCTCGCGCGCGCTTCCTCGGTCGCGATGAAGGCCGTGCCGATGTAGGCGAAGTCGGCGCCCATGGCCTGCGCCGCGAGCACCGCGCCGCCGGTGGCGATGGAGCCCGACAGCGCGATCGGGCCATCGAACCACTGGCGGATTTCCTGCACCAGCGCGAACGGACTCTTCACGCCCGCATGGCCGCCAGCACCGGCCGCCACGGCGATGATGCCGTCGGCGCCCTTCTCCACGGCCTTCTGCGCGAACTTGTTGTTGATGATGTCGTGCAGCGTCACGCCGCCGTAGCTGTGCACCGCGTCGTTCACGTCGGTGCGCGCGCCCAGCGAGGTGATGACGATCGGCACCTTGTACTTCACGACCATCTCCATGTCGTGCTCGAGCCGGTCATTGCTCTTGTGCACGATCTGGTTGATGGCGAAGGGCGCGGCCGGCTTGTCCGGGTTGGCCTTGTTGTAGGCAGCCAGCTCTTCGGTGATCTCGATCAGCCACTCTTCCAGCTGCGCCGCGGGGCGCGCGTTGAGTGCGGGCATCGAGCCGACCACGCCCGCCTTGCATTGCGCAATCACGAGCTTGGGGTTGCTGATGATGAACAGCGGCGAGCCGATGATCGGCAGCGGCAGGTTCGCCAGGACGGGGGGCAGCTTGGACATGTCGTCTCCGGAAATGGGTTCGGTTTTATAAGAGAGGAAGGCCGCTGCAGCCCGTCAGATGGGCGACAGCGGCCGCGCGTCAGAACGCGTCGAGCGCGAGTGCCGTGACGCTCTCGGCGCCGTCGACGATGCTGTCGCGAATGCCCGGCACCTTGTTCAGGATGTGCTCCGCATAGAAGCGCGCGGTGGCGACCTTGGCCAGCATGAAGTCGGTGTCGAAGCTGCGCGAGGCGAGGTCCTGCGCAATGATCAGCGAGCGCGCGAGCTGCCAGCCGGCCACCAGGTTGCCCGCGAGCATCAGGTAGGGCACGCTGCCGGCGAACACCGCGTTGGGCGATCCCTTGGTCTGCCCGGCCACGAAGTCGACCACGTCGATGAAAGCCAGGCGCGCGGCCGTCAGGCGCTTGAGCACCGCGGCTGCGGCGGGATGTTCGCTCTTGGCCAGCTCGGCTTCTGTCTTCTCGATCTGCGCGGCAATCGCCTTCGCGGTCTGGCCGCCGTCGCGCGCCGTCTTGCGGCCCACGAGGTCATTGGCCTGGATGGCGGTCGTGCCTTCGTAGATCGTGAGGATCTTGGCGTCGCGGTAGTACTGCGCCGCGCCGGTCTCTTCGATGAAGCCCATGCCGCCATGCACCTGCACGCCGAGCGAGGTCACCTCCAGGCTCATCTCGGTGCTGTAGCCCTTGACCAGCGGCACCATGAATTCGTAGAAGGCCTGGTTCTGCTTGCGCGCGTCGGCGTCGGGGTGGTGATGCGCCGCGTCGTAAGCGGCGGCGGCCACGCTGGCCATCGCGCGGCAGCCTTCGGTGTAGGCGCGCATCGTCATCAGCATGCGCTTGACGTCGGGGTGGTGAATGATCGGCGCGCTGGCGTTGATCGAGCCGTCGACCGGACGGCTCTGCACGCGGTCCTTGGCATAGGCCACGGCGTGCTGGTAGGCGCGCTCGGCAATCGCGATGCCCTGCATGCCCACGGCATAGCGGGCCGAGTTCATCATGATGAACATGTACTCGAGGCCGCGGTTCTCCTGGCCCACGAGATAGCCGACAGCGCCGCCGTGGTCGCCGTACTGCAGCAC
>JACXTT010009189.1_pt1 | contig 13538 bp, 8 predicted proteins | sample 9270951 | NCBI WGS metagenome assembly JACXTT01 (sample SAMN15532306, study PRJNA645909) | rock metagenome | isolation source: weathered quartz diorite | place: Puerto Rico | collected 2017-06-21
AACCCTTTTTTGGGCACCTTGCAATTTAGGGCGGTGCACTCCGCGCGCAAAGGCCTGGAAGGGGAATTAAACAAAACCCGCGAACCATCCCCAAGGGTTTGGGAAAAGATCCGTTCCGAGCGCTACCGGCGCCAGGTAGCAATGGGCCTGGTGCCTGCTGGCATGCAACTGCCCACGGCGGTGCTGTCAAAACCCTGGGCCAGCCTGAGCACAGCGAACCAACAGCTGTATGCCAAGAAGATGCAGGTTTTTGCCGGCATGCTGGACAACGCCGACCAGCACATTGGCCGTTTTCGCGACTACCTGCAGCGCAGCGGCCAGCTCGACAACACGGTCTTCATCGTCATGTCGGACAACGGTGCCGACGCCTATGAACTCAATACGCTGAACCTGCCGTTTCGGCTGTGGTACCACGCCAACTATGCGCTGGGCATAGAGACGCTGGGGCAAAAGGGCAGCTATGTGCACTACGGCCAAGACTGGGCTGAGGTGTCCAACACGCCGCTGGCCAGCTTCAAGGGCACGTCGTCTGAGGGCGGCATGCGCGTGCCCTTCATCGTCAACTACCCGCAGCACATCAAGCCCGGCGGCGTGACCGACCAGTTTGCCTATGCCACCGACTTCCTGCCCACCGTGTTGGATATTGCCGGCATACCGCTGCCCACTGGCTCGGAGCGTGGCGTGCAGCGCGCCCGCCCCACGGGCACCAGCATGCTGCCCTACCTGGAGGGGCGCACCAACACCATCCATGCGCCCACCGATAGCATAGGCTTTGAGGGCACCGGAGCCGATGCCCTGTTCCGCGGGGACTACAAGATTCTGCGCAACACGCCGCCGGCGGGCGATGGCCAATGGCACCTGTACAACTTCAGGCAAGACCCGACCGAGGCCACGGACCTAGCCGCCAGCCAACCCCAGGTCTTCAAAGAGATGCTGGCGGAATATGACCGCTACGTGATCGAGAACGGCGTCATCAAACCCGCAGCCGGCTACGACCCCCTGGGCCAACTGCTGAAGAACAACTGGCCGGTGCTGGTGCGCCAGATGGCCGGTGTGTTGGCGGTTGCCGCAGTGGCCCTGCTCGCGCTTATAGTCGCACTGGTAACGGGCCTGCGCCGCTGGATGAGGAAAGGCAGACCCCTAGCCAACTAAAAGGATACGGCCCATGACCCTGGCGTGGCGATGGCTGCGCGCACACAATCTTGCGACCGCGCTGGTTGCGGCTTTGCTGTGCCTCGCTGCGTGGGGGCTTCTCTTTGGTCCGGTCTGGTTGCACCGCACGCCAGATACCACTGCGCCCAACGGCGCACCGCCCAAAGCGCAAACGTCTGCCGAGTACGTGGGCAGCGCGGCATGTGCCCAGTGCCATGCGGCCCAGCACAAGGCTTGGAGTAAATCCGATCACGACCTCGCCATGCAGCAGGCCACACCTGCTACGGTGCTGGCCCCCTTTCAAGGCGAGCACTTTACCGATGGCAAGACCACCTCCACCTTCAGCCAGCGCGACGGCCGCTTCTATGTGCGCACCGACGGCCCGGATGGCCGCTTGCAAGACTTCGAGATCACCCACACCCTGGGCATCAGGCCCTTGCAGCAGTACCTGATACCCATGCCCAACAACGGCATGCAGGCACTGACCATCGCCTGGGACACACGCCCCCGCGCACAGGGCGGCCAGCGCTGGTTTCACCTGCAAGCGGGTCGGCACATCCGTGCTGGTGACCCGCTGCATTGGACCGGGCGGCAGAACAACTGGAACTTCATGTGCGCGGAGTGCCACACCACGCAGTTCAAAAAGAATTTTGACCCACAAACTGGCCGCTACAACAGCACCTGGTCCGCCATCAACGTTGGGTGTGAGGCCTGCCATGGCCCAGGCTCCGCACACACGGCTTGGGCCGCGAAACCAGAAGCCGACCGCCATTCGGGCTACAACAAGGGTTTGCAACAAGACCTTGGCGACCGCAAACAGGCGCAATGGGCCATTCAAAGCGATACCGGCAACGCCAAACGCAGCCAGCCGCCAAGCACGGTGCGCCACGAGGTAGAAATGTGCGCCCGCTGTCATGCCCACCGCAGCCAGATCAGCGATGCCTATGCCCACGGCAAGCCGCTGCTCGACACCCATGTGCCGTCGCTGCTGGACAAAGACCTGTTCTGGGCCGACGGCCAGATGAAGGGTGAGGTTTACAACTACGCGTCCTTCCAGCAGAGCAAGATGTACCAAAAGGGCGTGACCTGCAGCGACTGCCACAACCCGCACACACTGCAATTACGCGCACCGGGCAACCAGACCTGCCTGCAATGCCATGCCGCCGCAAAATACAACGCCGGCACGCACCACTTCCACAAGGACGGCTCCACTGGCGCGCAATGTGCCGCCTGCCATATGCCCACCACCACGTATATGACCGTGGACCCGCGCCACGACCACAGCATTCGGGTACCGCGCCCCGACCTGTCCGTGCGCAATGGCACGCCCAACGCCTGCAACAAATGCCACACCGACAAAAGCCCCCAATGGGCCGCACTGCAGGCGCAGCAGTGGTACCCGACGCTGCAACAGCGCCAGACGCCGCTGGATGCGGCCTTGCGGGCCGATGATTCCGGAGACACGCAGGCCCAGCGTCTGCTGAGCCAGATTGTCAATGACGCAGCACAGTCGTCCGTGGCAAGGGCAACCGCGCTGTCACGCATGGCAACCAACATAGACCCGGCGCAACTGATACCCATCAGCGCGCGACTGCATGATGCCGATGCACTGGTGCGCAAGACGGCTGGGGATGCACTAGCCACCGCACCGGCAGACAAGCGCATCGCCTTGCTAAGACCATTGCTAACCGACCCGGTGCGCGCGGTACGCATGGCTGCTGCACGGTGGCTGGCGGGCTTGCCCACCACGGACTGGAGCCCGGCGGACCAGGCCGCGCTGCACAGTGCCCTAGACGAATACGTGGCCGCGCAAACCTTCAACGCCGACCGGCCCGAGTCTTACAACAATCTGGGAATGCTGTATGCCGATCAACAGCAATGGCCCCAAGCTGAGGCCGCCTTGAAGCATGCCATGGGGATGGACAAAGGCATGGTTGTCACCTGGTTGAATCTGGCAGACGTTTACCGTGCGCGGGGCGAAGAGACTCAAGCGCAGAGCATGTTGCGTGAGTTACTGAAACAACAGCCACGGATCGCAGCGGCGCACCATGCGTTGGGATTGTCCTTGTTGCGGCAGCGGCGGTATGGGGAGGCTGTCAAGCCCCTGCAAGAAGCTTTGCGGCTTGAGGCCGGCAATGCCGACTATGCCTATGCCAACGCACTGCTACTGGACAAGCTTGGGCAACGATCAGAGGCCATTGCAACGCTGCAGGCCAGTCTGGAATTACACCCAGGCGACACGCAGACTGCTGCGGCACTGCGTGCGCTCTGCGCAGGCCAAGCTGCTGGATGCGAGCGTTAAAACTTGAACTGCTTCGGTGCTATGTCTATTGCCCAAAGCAAACTTGTGACAAGGTCGCGTCGTCAGGTATTGAGCGCACTGTTTCGGTTGGATAAAGCCACCACTGTTCCATCTGCAAGATCGGGGGCTGCACACTGGCCGCCGTCGGCATGGCATATAACCTTACAAACTTTCTTTTCATAATCAAATGTGGCGTGGCTGGCCTATTCTCGCGTTTGATTGAATTTCAATGTAACGTTCTTGTGGGTAGTGCAGCCGTTCCCGATCGACAAAGTAGAGATAAGCGATTAGGCCCGTCAACAAACAATAATGAACCGTTTCAGCTCTGGCGAATATGCGCTAAGCGGTATCGGTGCTAGGCTATGCGGTTCCATGAATTTTGCTAGTATTCTATTGGCAGGTAAGCCAACCAATGCGGGGAGATATGACCGACATCGATAAGGCAGTCGGCGCCTCGCCGAAGTTCAATCCCCGTTCCATAACCAAGCCAATGCAACTGGCCGCTGCTTGGGCGCTTTCCATTGCAGCGGTCGATATCACATTCTTTGGCGCTGCAGCTCTCCTACGCTCACAACAGTGGGTGAGTCCGTTCCTGGTGATTTCTGCAGTCCTCATAACCATCGTCGCAATGTTTGGTTTTTACCGCTTGATTACCGCGCATCGCCATGTATTGCAAGACGACTCCCACTACTCAAAAGATCTCACCAACAAGAACAAAGAGCTGTCGAGGCGGCTGGAAACACTGGACAATCAAATTGCGCAAGAGGTAAACCTGACCCAGACGCGGCTCGATTACATGGAAATCTACTTTCAGAACATATCCCAAAAATTGAACATCACGCCGCACGAGCGCAAGAGGTTGAGCCGAGCGCTGCGGGAGTCAGTTCAAGCAGGTGAGGACCGTGTATCAGAAGAAATGACACAGATCTTCGTCCGCGATACGCAAAAAGTGTTTGCCGGTGGCGCAGGTGGCTCGAGTGAGCAACTAAATATGCTTATTGACGGAGTCGTTACCTCGCGCTACGAAAGGGCTCTGCGCGCCTACGATGAAGTTGCACGGGACGTTCGATCGATCGATCTTGTTGTTGACCTTCATCGGGTCGCAAGTGTCTTCGTCCCGAATCGGGGAGTTGTCAAGACACCTGAGCCTCCGATTTTGATCAGTGCAACTCCTGGGGTCATCGAAACCGTGCTGAAGGAGCTTTTGATTAACGCCGCTGCGTATTCGGTACCAAGGAGCGCCATTGAAATCGAGGTTGCGCCGACAGATGGTGCCGTTGAGTTGACAATCGCTAATGAGCTTCCGTCGGGTGTTGCTGTGAGCGACGACTGGCTAAAGCCCGGCGTGCGAGGCAGAGACAGCTCGGCACTTTATCCAAATGGCTCCGGCATGGGTCTACCATTGGTACAGCGTTTATTGGAGCTCGTAAAGGCTACTCTGCAATACCGCCAAGAGGGTACGCGATTCGTTATGATCGTACAGTTTCGTCACGGGTACGCGCCAAATAGCCCTTGAAGCACGCTCAGCTTTACACCTTGCTGTTGCCGACGTCGTCCTATGCCTTGCTTGGTGCAGTCTGGCTACTGATGAAGATCGAAAGCGTGCACCAACTCCGAATTGCGGCGCAGGCAAGGCGCGCCCGGCCAGCCGCCCTCATCGGAATGAGGTTGATCTCGTTCATGACGGCGTTGGTTAGCTCGGTGGTACGCGCACGGTGGTGCCAAGTCCCCGAACTGATTGCTCCGCTGCCTACCCCCAATTCCACCTCGAAAACGGCAGTCTGCACCAATTGTTTGGCCAACAGCAACCCAGTTGAAGACACCCCCTCACTCGCACCAGCAAGCTTTTGGCGCGATATCTCTTCTTATGCCCAATGAGCGCCCCCTGTCCCTTGCATTGCGGCCTTGCTTGGGCTATACTTAACTGTACAAAATAACAGTATCCGAGTTCATTGAAAACTGGACAGTTGTAGTCGCTACCAAGGAGAACGGGATGAGCAAAAGGTCTGCAACTCTCGCTGTAACGTGTCCTCGTTGCCGATTCTGTTCGCGCAATTGGATGCCTAACAACGGCGTGTCAGCGAGCCAGTCGTATTGCCCCTTGTGCGCCGAATCTCGAGGTTCAATTGCTGTAAAGGCACTTAGTTTACGCCCCCTAGCGCCGGAGGACGCTAACCAAGGTTACCTCCTTCCACGTTTGCTTCGCCCGAAGTGATCGATCAGGCGGCGAAGAAGTCTTCGAGCTCTCGCAATGACTTGCTTTTTGAGATGAGTCCAGTAGACCCGCCCAAGGTTTTAACGCGGCCGGCTGCGCCAACGGGCTCACTCCATGCTACCCACTTGTACTTCTTCGGATGATGCTCAATCCACTCAACCACCCGGAGCCTGTCGCCCACCAACTGCCTCCATTGCACGAGGGATGGGCTGATGGTCGTTTGCCAAAGCGGTGTCGGCAAGTTGGAGAGCGCATTCAAGACCTGCGACGCCGACTGGTAGCGTTTTGCTTTGTCGTCGTTCAGCATCTTGCGGATCACTCTGCGCCAAGCCTTAGGGACGTGCGGTAACCATTGAAGCGAATTGGCGAACTTGCCGTTCGCGATCACATGCCGCGGAGCAGGGCCAATCTCGTACCATGTCTTGCCATGCAAGAGTCGATACAAGGTCATGCCAAGAGCCCAAATGTCGGTTTTCACGCTAGTCCCCTCGCCCCGCCAGACCTCGGGGGCTACATGGTCTGCATACCCAGCTTGGGAGCCGTAGCCGAGAATCAGATTGTCCGTGACGAGGCCGAAGTCTCCAAGTTGGGCAACTCGAGCGGCGTTCAACAAAATGTTACCAGGCTTGATGTCGCGATGCAGCATGCCCCGTGCATGCAAGGCTTCGAGACCAAGACAGACTTCTGTTGCGATTTTGCGCACTTCAAGCGTGGGCATCGGCCCTGTCTCGAAAGCGGACTGCAGCGATCCATTTTGACAATATGCCATGCAGAAGCGAATACTATCTCCACCAGGCGGTTCTTCTATGCTGTGAACCTGAACGACATTCTCGTGGCGAGCCTTAGAAAGATTCTTCGCTTCGGCTAGAAAACTCAATTTGTGCGCATCCCAATCGGCGTCACCTTGACCGGGTTTGCGGCTTAGCACCTTTACTGCGACTTCGCCGTGAACGCCGTCTAAGCCAAGAAAGACCTCACCGAAATGGCCGTTACCGAGTTTCTTGCCCATCTGGAGCGCTGGGACTACCGTTGCCATCAGTGTTCTCGACAAGCCAGAATGAGCATCGCAGCCTCGCGACTTGTCTTTTTCAGTTTGGCGCCAGCGATCTGCGCACTCCAGAAGGTGTCGTCTTTGAGGTAATCGTCAACCTTACGGTCCCCATAGTTTTTGCTGATCCTGGCCTTTGAAAGAATCTCGACTTTGGTCTTTGACGCCGCTGCAGCCATGACAACCCCGCGCACCTCAGCACTCTGCAGCACGGCAAGTTTCACCCCACTTTGCGGCAGGGCGCTGGCCTTGACAATCACCAATTCAACACTGTTCTGCTGGCAAAAATTTTGACAACGAGAGAACAACACCGAGAGCGCGGGTCCCCGCTCGCCCGTCTGCAGAGTCCACGAGTTATCGGAAAGGATTGTGATTGGATCGTTGTCGTCATCAGGAATTTCTGCATGTACCACTGTGATCGTTTCTCCAACCACTACAACTCCTGCAACATGCTTGGTCATCGTCGGCTCCCCAGTGTTCGCGCCAAGAAAACTGGCACTTCTTGTTGTTACAAATAGTCTATCACCTAAGCCCGCTCTATCCAGCCTGTTTCAAGAGTCTGCCGATTGATTTTCAAGATTGAGTTACGCGTGTCTCTCGACCATCTCACAGCCTGCAAGTCAAATAATAGGTATAAGTGAGCACTGTATCCAAACAGCTGCTTGTTGGTAGGCTTGGTAGGTGGTGGGCAACGGCCGAACCGATCCCTTGGCCACCGTTTGATTAACGGCGGCAACCGATGGTTGCGGCAGGAGGGCAGGCTTTCCAAGCGGCAGCCCCCATTCTTCGCTTTATACACGAGCGCAATAGAAACCCCGACCGCCATCAATTCCTACCCCCCATCCGCCCAGCCAGCCTAAAAATAAACTCCACCGCATACTGCGCCATCAACGAATAAGTTCTCCCCTTCAGCGACACAATCGCCATATCTGAAAACAGCGGCGGCATGTTCACCACATGCAAGCGCACCAGGCGCTTGTGCTTCACATCCTCCACCGTGCCCGCATCCGTGCTGGCGATGATCGTGTCTGTTCGCGTGCCCAACGTTTTCAGCACATTCAAATCATCACATTCCACCGCCAGCGGCAGGCGCTGCCCGGCCGGCAGACCCATCAAGCTGCTCAGGCCAAACTGCACCACGTCGGGTATGCGCACACTGGCCACGCCAAACGGTATCAAGTCCGTGCTGACCACCTCGGCTTGTTTCAGCAAAGGGTGGCCAGGCCGCACATAGAAGCCGGCCGATAGGTGACCCACGCGGGTAATGGTCAGGTCATCGGCAGCGGTCACGTTGCGAACCTCCGCCATATAGAAGTCCAGTTCCTCGGCGCGCAAGTGGGCAGCCAGAAAGTCGGCATTGTTGACCTCCACGCGCACGCACACCGCGGGGTAGCGCACGCGTATGTCGGTCAGCAGGTCGACCACCATGGTGGCGGCTGGGTAGGGCCCCACACCAAAGGCTAGGTCGCCAATCTGACGCTCGCGGTACAGGCTGACGTCGCGCTCCAGGCAATGGCTTTCAAACAGCAGCTTGCGGGCACGCTCCACCACGAAGGCGCCGGCATCGGTGCAGCGCACTTCCAACGTGCCGCGGTCAAACAGCAGCAGGCCCATTTCCTCTTCTGCGGCTTGTATGCTGCGGCTGAAGGCGGACTGGGTCAGGTGGCACTGCAGCGCGGCTCGGCCAAAGTTGCGCGTGTCGGCCAGGGCCACCAGGTGTTTGAGGCGTTTCAAATCCATGCTGCGGCTCCTGTTTCAGGTCTCATGTATTGAATGCATCGATTTTGCACGAAATATGCATTGGACGAATTTGCGCGTGCATTCAACAATCGGTCTCCTTACAGGAGACACCCGTTGGAAGCTATGGAGTTTGACTATGTGGTTGTGGGTGCCGGCTCTGCCGGCTGTGTGCTAGCGTCCCGCCTCAGCGAAGACCCCAACATCATGGTTTGCCTGCTGGAGGCCGGCGGCCCCGACAGCAGCGTGCTGATACACGCGCCCGCCGGTGTGGTGGCCATGGTGCCCACCGGCATCAACAACTACGCCTATGAAACCGTGCCCCAGGCCGGCCTGAATGGCCGCTGTGGCTACCAGCCGCGTGGCAAGACCCTGGGTGGCTCCAGCTCCATCAACGCCATGCTGTATGTGCGGGGCAACCGCTGGGACTATGACCACTGGGCCGCCTTGGGCAACCCCGGCTGGGGCTATGACGACGTGCTGCCACTCTTCAAGCGCGCGGAGCACAACGAACAGTTCTACAACGCGTTTCACGGCCAGGGTGGCCCGCTCAACGTGACCTACTCACGCTTTGACAGCCCCTTGAGCAAGATGTTTCTGGATGCCGCCGTGCTGAACGGCATCCCCGTAAACCCCGACTACAACGGGGCCGAACAAGAGGGTAGCTTCCTGTACCAGGTCACGCACAAAAATGGCGAGCGCTGCAGCGCCGCCAAAGGCTATTTGACACCGAACCTGGCACGGCCCAACCTGAAGGTCGTGACCCATGCGGTCAGCGCCAAGATAGTTATAGACAACAAGCGTGCTACCGGTGTGCAGTACTACCTGGGCAACCAGTTGAAGACCGTGCGCGTGCGCCGCGAGGTCATTGTGTCGGCCGGCGCCTTTGGTTCGCCTCAGTTGCTGCAGCTGTCGGGCATAGGCGCGGGCACCGAACTGCAAAAGGCAGGCGTTGCGCCCGTGCATGAACTACCCGGCGTGGGCCAGAACCTGCAAGACCATATCGACTATGTGCAAAGCTGGCGCGTGCCCAGCGACACGGCCACGTTTGGTGTGTCCCTCACCGGCATTGGCAAGACAACAGGGGCCATGCTGCAATGGCGGCGCGAACGCAGCGGCATGGTCACCAGTGCCATTGCCACCGCCGGTGCCTTCTTCCGCTCCACGCCGCAGGCGCCAGCGCCCGACCTGCAGTTGGTGTTTGTCATTGCGCTGGTGGACGACCATGCCCGCAAGATGCACCTGGGCCATGGCATCTCCTGCCATGTGGACGTGCTGCGGCCTTACAGCCGTGGCACCGTGGCACTGCAAGGCCCGGACGCACGCACGGCGCCTGTCATTGACCCGCAGTTTCTGTCCGATGAGCGCGACCTGGACCTGCTGGTGCAGGGGGCACGCAGGCAGCAGGCCATCATGGAGTCCAGCGCCTTTGCCGGCGTGCGCGGCAAGATGCTGTACCCCGTGCGCGCCGACGATGTGAAGGCCATCGCGCAAGATATTCGCAACCGTGCCGATACCCAATACCACCCGGTTGGCACTTGCAAGATGGGGCCGGACAGCGACCCCATGGCGGTGGTGGACACGCAGTTGCGGGTCAGGGGCATCCAGGGCCTGCGTGTGGCGGATGCATCCATCATGCCTACGCTCATTGGTGGCAATACCAATGCCCCCAGCATCATGATCGGCGAAAAATGTGCTGACCTGGTGCGCGCCAGCCATCGACATTAGTCCCGCACCCAACCGCTCAAAAACACAAGCCCAGCAAATACAACGAGGAGCACAACCCATGACAAGCATTCATCGCGTATCCCAACTGGCCCTGGTGGCAGCCATCGTGGCACTGGCCAGTGGTTGCAGCAAGACCAGTGGCATTGGCGGCAGCAGCAGCGAAGCCACACCCGAGACCTTGAAGGTCAACGCCCAATTCGCAAAGGAACTCAAGCTGGATGACCAGCAGGATTTTGAGGATGCCAAGCGCGGCCTCATTGCAAAGCCCAGCGGCAAGATCGTGCAGGCCGATGGCACGGTGCTGAAAGACTTTGACAGCTACAACTTCCTGCAGGGCAAGGCACCCGATACCGTCAACCCCAGCCTGTGGCGCCACGCCCAGCTGAACGCCAACTATGGCCTGTTCAAGGTAACCGATGGCGTCTACCAACTGCGCGGGTTTGACATTGCCAACATGACGCTGATTGAGGGCAAGACGGGTTGGATCGTGGTGGACCCGCTGACTGCGCGCGAAACCGCCAGCGCCGCGCTGGCCTTTGCACGCCAGCACCTGGGCAACAAACCGGTGTCGGCCATTGTCTTCACGCACGCCCACGCCGACCACTTTGGTGGTGTGCTGGGTATTGTCACGCCACAGGAAGTGGCGCAGCGCAAACTGCCCATCGTGGCATCGGCCGGCTTTATGGAAGAGGCCACCAGCGAAAACGTGTTGGTGGGCACGGGCATGGGCCGCCGCTCCCTGTACCAGTTTGGCAAGGACCTGCCCCGCTCGGCCAAGGGCAATGTGGACACCGGCCTGGGCAAGGACCTGGCCTACGGTGGCATCGGCATTCTGCCGCCCAACTGGCTGATCTTCAAACCCACCCAGCCCATGCAATTGGATGGCGTGGACTTTGTCTTCCACAACGTACCCGGTGCCGAGTGCCCGGCGGAGCTGACCTTCAGCGTACCCGAGAAAAAGCTGTATGACGGTGCCGAGAACCTGTCGCAAACCATGCACAACCTGCTGCCCATTCGCGGTGCCAAGGTGCGCGATTCGCTGCGCTGGTCCAACTACATGGACCAGGCGCTGGACCAGACCAAGGACGCAGAAATCTACATCGGCTCGCACAACTGGCCGGTGTGGGGCAACGCCAACATCAAGAAGTTTGTCACCATGCACCGCGACGTCTACAAATACACGCATGACCAGACGGTGCGCTTGATCAACGCTGGCTACACACCGCGCGAAATAGCCGACATGGTGAAGCTGCCCAAGTCGTTGTCAGAATTCTTTGCCGTGCGCGGCTACTATGGCGACATACGGCACAACGTCAAGGCGGTGTACCAGTTCTATATTGGCAACTACGACGGCAACCCGGCCAACCTGAACCCGCTGCCACCGCAGGAGTCTGCCAAGCACTACCTGGAGCTGATAGGCGGTGCCGACAAGGCCGTGGCCGCAGCGCAAACCGCCTATGACAAGGGCGACTACCGTTGGGCCGCCGAACTGTTGAACCACGCCGTGTTTGGCGACCCGTCCAGCAAGGCCGCCAAGGAATTGCTGGCCAAGACCTACGAGCAAATGGGCTATATGTCAGAGGCCTCCACGTGGCGCAACGCCTACCTGACCGGCGCGCAGGAATTGCGCAATGGTCCGCCCACCAAGGCGCCATCCAAGGCCACGTTGATGGACATGCTGTTGCAAACCCCCATCGAGCGCTTTCTGGAAGCCATGGCAGCCAGCCTGAACGGGCCGGACGCGGAAGGTAAGGACTTCAAGGTCAATCTGGTGTTGACCGATCTGAAGGAAACCTATGTGCTGTGGATCGAAAACTCCGTACTGCACTTCAGGAGCGGCGAGGCAGCACCCGACGCCAACGCTACGTTGACGCTGACCAAGGATATTTTCGTGAAGATGATCGCCGGCACCGGCAGCATCAAAGACACCCTGCTCAGCGACGACCTCAAGGTTACCGGCAGCAAGATCGACTTGGCGCGTTTCTTTGGCCTGATCGACAAGGCCCCCGGCACCTTTGCCATCGTGACCAAATAAGCCTGCGAGAAACCACTCCATGAAACAAAAGGACACGATACGCCTGCTGGCGTGTGCACTGGCCTGCGCACTGACGCTGCCTGCTATGGCGACGGAAATCAGCGGCGTCACCATCGAACCCGAAGCCACGGTCGCTGGCAGCAAACTGGTGCTCAATGGCGCAGGTGTGCGCTACAAGGGCTTTGCCAAGGTCAATGTGGCCGAGATCTATGCCAGCAAAAAATTCAGTTCACTGGAAGAACTGATCGCCCTGCCCGGCCCCAAGCGCGTCAGCCTGACCATGCTGCGCGACCTGCCCTCGGGCCTGCTAGGCAAATCGCTGACCCGTGGTATTGAAGACAACTTCCCGCACGGCGAGGTTTCCAAGCTGGTACCCAGCTTGATACGCATTGGTGAGTTGTTCAATGCTGTCAAGACGCTCAATACCGGCGACCGCGTGCTGATCGAATGGATACCGGGCACCGGCACCGTGGTCACCGTGCGTGGCGTGGTGCAGGGCGAGCCGTTCAAGGAGCCCGAGTTTTTCCGCGCCGTGGTGTCGATCTGGCTGGGCCCGGTGCCAGTGGACTTTAAGCTGAAAGACGCCTTGCTCGGTCAAGGTTGAGCTCAGGGCTTCGCCACGCTGCCACTCACCAACGGCAAATAGATATCGGACAGCAGTTGGTCCGGCGCTGTGTCGCGCGGGTTGTTCAGGTACTCTTCAAACACTGGGCTGTCAGCAGCCTCAAAGCCGGACTGCACCAGCCACTGACCATACAGCCATTGGTAGGCACTGCGCATCGTGGCATACGGCCCTTGGTGGCGTAGCACGGCGCACCAGCCGCCGCCCAGCGTAAACGGCTCCAGCGGCGGCGCGGGCTCGGCACCGGGCGGCAGGCTCAAGCCAGCACGCGACTGCAATTGCGATTCGGGCACGGCAAACGGGTCGTCGTAGTACACCGCCAGCCAGCGCATATCCGGGCGCGCCAGCCCCTGGGCCGCCATGCGGGTGTAGGCTATTTCGAACGCCTTGCCGACCTGCATGTACGAGCCCTTGTGCGCAATGCCCGCCAACGGCACGGCGGGTATCTGGCGTACCTCCACGCTGTAGCCCGCCTGACTGGCTACTGCCGGGCCGCTGCGAAACGCCACGTGGCTGCCTTCGGCACGGTAGCGCGTGGGGCTCATCCCATACAGGGCGGTAAAGGCCCGCGTGAACGACTGCGCATTGGGGTAGCCACACTTGCGCGCCACCTGCTCGACTGCGAGCGTGGTGTTGGCCAGATAGCCGCTGCCCCGGGTCAGGCGCAAGCGCCGCACCGTGGTGGCAATGGACTCACCA
>JACXTT010009190.1_pt1 | contig 13538 bp, 9 predicted proteins | sample 9270951 | NCBI WGS metagenome assembly JACXTT01 (sample SAMN15532306, study PRJNA645909) | rock metagenome | isolation source: weathered quartz diorite | place: Puerto Rico | collected 2017-06-21
AAGAGATAGCCCTGGCCTTCGTCGCAGCCGTGCTCGCGCAGGAAGGCGAGCTGCTCGGCGGTCTCGACGCCTTCGGCGAGCACGCGCAGGCCGAGCGCGTGGCCCATGGAGACGATGGCCTGGGCGAGCGCCGTGTCGCGCCCGCCGTTGCCGACACGCGTGACGAACGCGCGGTCGATTTTCAGGCAGTCGACCGGCAGGCCCGACAGGTAGGAGAGGCTCGAATAGCCGGTGCCGAAATCGTCCACCGCGATCTGCACGCCGAGGCGCTTGAGGTCTTCCAGCACGCGCAGCGCGCGGTCGCGGTCGTCGATCAGCGCGCTCTCGGTGAGCTCGAGCTCGAGCGACTCCGGATCCATGTCATGCAGGTTGAGCGCGCTCGCCACCGCCTGGACGAAGCCCTCGCGGCGGAACTGGCGTGCCGAGACGTTCACCGCGACGCGCACCCACGCTCCGGCCGCATGCCATTGCGCCGTGCGCTGCACCGCCTCCATCAGCGCCCAGTAGCCGAGCTCCTGGATGAGCTCGGATTCCTCCGCGATCGGGATGAACAGCGCCGGCGACACGAAGCCGCGTGTCGGATGCTTCCAGCGCATCAACGCCTCGACGCCGATGATGGCGCCGCTCGCGAGCTCCACCTGGGGCTGATAATGCAGCTCGAGCTGCCTTTGCGCGAGCGCCGAGCGCAGCGCGTTTTCGAGCTCGATGCGGTCAAGCGCCTGGCGCGTCATGTCGGCGGCGTAGAACTGGAAGGCGTTGCCGCCCGCCTGCTTGACGCCGTTCGCCGCCGCATCGGCGTTGCGCAGCAGCACATCGAAATCCTCGCCGTCGCGCGGATACATGCTCGCGCCCATGCTGAGCGTGACGTGGATCTCGCGCCCCTCCAGTGTGAAGGGCGCCGCCATCGCCCTGCGGATGCTGCGCGTGATGCGCAGCACGTCGTCCGGGCGCGTGACGTCCGCCGCGAGCAGCGCGAACACATCGGCGCCGACGCGCGCCACGGTATCGCCGCCGCGCAGCGACTGCGCGAGGCGCTCGCCGATCGCCTTGAGCAGCGCATCGCCGGCGGCATGGCCGTAGCTGTCGTTGAGCAGCTTCAGGCGGTCGACGCTGCCGACCACCAGCGCGCAGCTGTGGCCGATGCGCTTGGCGTGCGCGATGGCCTGCGACGTGCGGTCGCCGAGTAGGCTGCGGTTCGGCAGCCCGGTGAGCGAATCGTAGTTCGCCAGGTACTGCAGCCGCGCCTCGTAGGCTTTGCGCTCGCGGATGTCGCGCGCGATGGTGGAGCGGAAGCGGATCTCGCCATCCGCACCGCGGTGCGCGATCATCACCTGGGACACCGGCACTGCAGTACCGTCCGCGCTGAGCACGGCCGTTTCGCCCTGCCAGATGCCCTCGCGCGCGGTCGCTGGTAACGCCTCGTCGCGCAGCAGGTCCGCGGTCGCCGGCGGGTGCAACGAGACCATGCGTCGACCAGCGAGCGCCGGCTCAGCTAGGCCCGCGAGGTTGCGCCAAGCGGCGTTCAGATAGAGCACGTTGCCGTCGGGGCTCGCCATCGCGACGTAGTCGCTGGTGGCCTCGAGGATCTCGACCAGGCGGGCACGCTCCTCCTCGATCTTGTGGGTCCTCTCGCGGTCCGCCGCCTCGGCGAGAGCGCGCTTCACGGCGGTGCCTAGCCGTCGCATATTGTTTTTCAGCACGTAGTCGGTGGCGCCGGCGCGGATCGCCTCGATGGCGCGCTCCTCGCCGATAGTGCCCGAGACGAAGATGAACGGCACGTCCGGCGTAAGCTCGCGGGCGATGCGCAACGCGTGCAGGCCGTCGAATCCCGGCATCGAGAAATCGGAGAGGATCGCATCGGGCTTGACGCCGCCCAGAGCCTGGCGCAAACCGGGCTCGCAATCGACCCGGCGCCATTGCGCTTTTATGCCGTCGGACTTGAGCGAGCGCAGCGCTAGCTCGACGTCGTCCGGCGAGTCTTCCACAAACAGCACGTCTACATCGGTAAGGTCGCTCACGCGGCCACCTCCTTCGGAGCTGTGGGAGCAGCGTGTTCCTTGGCTGCCAGGGTGAAGAAGAACACGGCACCTTTGCCGGGCTTGGCATCCGCCCAGATGCGGCCGCCGTGGCGATGCACGATGCGCTGCACAGTGGCGAGGCCGATACCCGTGCCCTGGTACTCGTCCGCGGAGTGCAGGCGCTGGAACGCGCCGAAGAGCTTCCCCGCATAGCGCATGTCGAAGCCGGCGCCGTTGTCGCGCACGAAGAACGTGCTCTCGGCGCCGTCGCGCAGCAGGCCGATCTCGATGCGCGGGTGCTCGGACTTGGCGCTGAACTTCCAGGCGTTGCCGATCAGGTTGTCGAGCGCGGCGCGCAGCAGGCGCGGGTCGGCGTTCGCCTGCATGCCGTCCCACACGGACACTTCGACCTTGCGCTGCGGCTCGCGCTGCTGCAGCTCCCCGGCGACCTGGCGCGCGATCTCGCCGACATCGACCTCGCGACGCTGCAGCTCGCCGCGCGATACCTTTGACAGATTGAGCAGATCCTCGATCAGCTGGCCCATGCGCTGCGTCGAGCTGCGGATGCGCCCGAGATAGCGCTTCGCTTCCTCGGGCACGTCGGCGGGAAAGTCCTCGAGCAGCGCTTGGCTGAAGCCGTCGATGGAGCGCAGCGGCGCCCGCAGGTCGTGCGACACCGAATAGCAGAACGCTTCCAGCTCCGCGTTGGTCGACTGCAGCTCGGTGGTGCGCTCCCGCACGCGCGATTCGAGCTCGGAGTTGAGGCGCAGGATCTCTTGCTCGGCGCGCCGGCGCTCCGCGACCTCGCGTGCCGCCTCGCGGCTGGAGGCCTGGAGCTCGCGCGTCGCGCGCTCGATCTCGGCGAGCATGCCGTTGAAGCTCTCAGCGAGGAGCCCGATCTCGTCGTTTGTCAGCTTCTGCGCGCGCAATGAGTAGTCGCGCTTCTCGCTCACCTCGGTGGCGAGGCGGGTGATCGCGAGCACCGGGCGCACCAGCACGCGATTCATCCACAGCGAGAAGAGGTAGGCGGCGCCCATCGAGAGCGCGATGACGATCGTGGCGATGCCGAGGTAGCCGACCAGGCGGTCGAAGAGCTGGTATTCGGCGCGTAGGTACACCGTGCCGAGGATCTCGCGATCCCTGATGATGCGCTTGAAGACAACCAGCGCCTTGCCTTCGACGCGCGCGCCGTCCCCTTCGGGCAGGCTCGGGAAGTCGGCATTGTCCTCGCGCGCGAACTTGGCGAATAGGCGCCCCCGCGCGTCGTAGATGGCGGCGTCGAGGATCTGCGGCCGGTAGCGCAGCAGCGCGAGGTTTTCCTTCGCCACGCGCGCGTCATCGAAGCTCAGCGCCGGCGCCGTCATCTGCGCGAGGAGCTCCGCCTGCGTGTTCACGTCGCTGATCCAGCTCTGGTGGTAAAGGCGCAGGTCGTAAGCCATCATCGCCGCGATGGCGAGCAGCACCGCGGCGAACGTCGTCGCCAGCTTGACGAGCAGTATCTTGCGGCTGATCGGCTGCCGGATCTGCGCCATGCGCTAGCTCGTGAGCACGCGTCTCGCCACCGCCAGCAGGCGCGAGCTGATCTTCAACTGGCCGCGCTCGGCGCTCGGCAGCGCCACATCGAAGCGCACGCGGCTCTCCTCGGCGACGAAATTGATCATGCTGCCCGAGGCGAGCGCGTTCTCCGTCTCCGTCACCGTGAGTAGCGCCTGGCCTCGTGCAGCCGCCAGCGTCTCGCCAAGGCGCGCCGATTCGGCACGGCCGATGAAAAGCACCTGCAGCCCGGCGAGCGATTCGCCGTGGCGCAGCCGCCGCACCGCGATCGGCCGCCCTTGCACCGTTCGGTTGACGACGAGCTGCTCGAGCGCTGCAGCGAGCTCGTCCGCTCCCATGACGCCGATGGCGAACGGCGCATCCGGGCGCCCGAACGCCGCCGGCGGCCACTGCACGAAGTCGCCGAACTTGTAGAGAAACGCGGCCTTGATTTGCACCTCGGCCGGACGGCTGTCTTGCTGCGCAAGCGCCGCCAGCGGCAGCCACAGCACAAGCAGCAGGCAGCGGGTCAGCGCGACCATCTGACCGCCAGGAACACGCCGCGCGGGATCTCGCTGCGGGTCGCCGCGCTGCCGAACTCCGGGTGCGCGGGCTCAAAGAGGTTCTGCGCCGTCAGGGAGAGCTCGAGGTCGCGCCGCGCCTGCCAGGCGTAGCGCGCATCGACCGCCGTGTAGGCCGGCACCGCCGGACTGGGCAGCGCGCCGACGTAGCGCGCCGTGACATCGAAGTGCTGGTTCGCCGCCAGATCGTGCGACGAACGCAGCGAGAACTGATGCTTCGGATCGTTGCCGGCGGCCGCGACGCCCGTGGTGTCCGTGCTGTCGGGACGCAGGTGCAGGTCCTGATACAGGAGCATCGCCCCCGCGCTGAGCCGCCAGTTCGCAGCCGCCTGCAGCGTTCCCCAGGCCTCGATGCCCTTGCCGTGGCCCTCCATCTTGTTGCCGAGCACGAACGCGCTGCCGGAGCGCTCGACACTACGGAGGTTCTCGTACTGGGCGTAGAAGCCGGTGACCGAGTAGGAAAGGCGTGCCGAGGGCTGGGCGCGGTAGCCGAGCTCGTACACCTTGGCGACCTCCGAGCGGAAATCGGGACCGCCCGCGAGGAGAAAGGGCGGCTGCCCGGGCACGAAGAAGTCCCGGTCCAGGCGCGAGGGAGCGCGCACCGCGCGCGAGGCGGCGGCCCAGACCAGCTGCTGGGCGTCCGGTTTCCAGCCCAAGCGGGCGGAGGGCAGGAACTCGGTGCCCGTGTACACGTTGCTCTCGAGCTTCGAGCCGAGCGTCAGCCGCCACGCGTCGCCGAGCGCGATCTCGTCTTGGGCGAACACATTCGTCCAGCGCAGCGTCTTCTTGTCGGGAAGGAACGCGAGCTGGGCACTGTTCGCCACGCGGTCGTAGGCGCGCCGATGGCCGCCGCCCCACGTGACGAGCTGACTCGGCGTTGCCTGGAATGAATGCTGCGCTTCGGCGTCGAACGTGCTCAGCCGCTCGCTGAAGGTGCCGGGGAGGTCGCGCTGGGTGTTGTCGTAGTACACCTGCGCCTGGAGGCGCTCGCGCGTGAGCCGCGCGAGGAGATTGCCCCCGGCAAAGGTGGCGTCGTCGCCTACGGCTTGCTCCGCGGTGCCGTGATACAGGTCCCCTTGCAGCGTAAAACCGCGTAAAGCGCTGCCCCAGTCCGCGCGAAAGCCAGCCTGGGCGCTACGCCATTCGTCGCGCACCGCGCTGCCGTCGGCGCGCGGCGTGTGCTCGCGATCGAACGCCTTGGCGTAGATCCGCGCCGCGCCGTCCTGCAGGGCGAAGCCCTGGCGCGCCGAGAGGCCGCGCTCGCGGTTGCCGACGCCGGCTTCGGCCAGCGTGCCGCGCGTGTCCGCGGCGCGGCGCGTAATGACGTTGATCACGCCGTTCACCGCGTTCGCGCCCCACAGCGTCGCGCCCGGCCCGCTGATGACCTCGATGCGCTCGATGTCTTCGAGCAGCGTGTCCTGCGCGTCCCAGAAGACGCCGGAGAAAAGCGGCGTATAGACGGTGCGGCCGTCGATCAGCACCAGGAGCTTGTTGCCGATCGAGTTATTGAAGCCCCGCGCGCTGATCGCGTACTGGCGCGCATCGATCCTTGCCACCTCGAGGTTCGGCGCAAGCCGCAGCGCCTCGGGCAGGCTCGTGGCAGCCGAGCGGCGGATGTCCTCGCCGGTGATCACGTAGAGCGCGGCAGGCGCGTCGGCGAGGCGCTCGGCGCGGCGCGATACCGAAGTCACTTCGAGATTCGCCAGCTCCTCGATGCTCAGGTCGGCCAGAGAAGCGCCGGCTACGGTCTGCGCACACGCGCTACGGACAAAGCACGCGAGCAGCACCACACGACTGATGACATGAATGCGGCTTTCCGTGCCCGCCACTGTCTCCCTTTCTTGTTGGAGCGGCCTTCTCCGACGGCCGCCTTATCTGTTTATCCTCTGGGATAACAAACTAGTAAGGAGAAACTTCCGCGTCCATAAGGGGAAGCCTGAGGGGAAATCTATACAGGTGTAGCTTATGAATTGCTCTTGTCGGAAACTTCCCGACAAGGCGAAGCTCGCGCCCTCGATTCGGTGCGTTTACGCACAACTTTGCACGACGGACGCGCTTGCTCCGTCAAGCAGCCGGGCGGAGCGAAAGCGTAAAAATGCGACAGCTAGATTGTTCGCGCCGCATCGTGCACGTGCCGCGCAAGCTTCCGACGGATACGAATGTCGGCGCACTCCAAGGCGTCCAGCACCGAGGAGTTCGCCTATGAGGTGCTCCAGAGCGCTGCATAGCTACTTGCGCTTCGCCAACGCATCGCGGAGCGCACCTCTATCCGCTGAAGCGACTCGGTCGCGCTTTCGCCGCAAGCACGGGCCAGCCTGGCCGCCGTCTCGCTGCGCTGCGCCTAGATGATGCCGTGCGCACCCTCGGCGCCATCGCCGCATCGCTAGCTGAGCTCACGCTAGGGCTTGATCAGCCCGTAGCGGATCGCGAAGCGCACCAGGCTCGCAACGTCGCCGATCTCGAGCTTGGCCATCAGGCGACTGCGATACGTATCGACCGTGCCCGGCTTCACGCCGACAAGGGCGGCGATCTCCTTGCTGGTGCGGCCCTCCACGACGAGCTTCAGCACCTGGCGCTCGCGCGGACTGAGGCCATCCAGCGGCGCGACCTTGGTATTCTTCTTCATCGCGCCTTGATAGCGAGGATCGGCGGCGATGTCTGTCCTGAAATATGTACAGCGCACGGCGTTGCAGCTGTAATGCCGGCGCACGCAGGGCGGCATACTAGCGGGCATGATCGCTTTGCCGCTCGGTGCAGCGGCCGCCGTCTCAGCCGCCTTCCTCGCCTCGCTGGTCGAGGCGGTGGAGGCGTTCACCATCGTGCTCGCCGCGGCGGCGGTGCGCGGCTGGCGCGTGGCAGCGCTCGGCGCTGCGGCGGCGCTCGCGCTCCTCGCGCTCATCGTCATCATCGCCGGGCCGCTGCTCGAGCGCTTTCCGATCGAATGGCTGCAGCTCGGCGTCGGCATCTCGCTCCTCGTCTTCGGCGTCCGCTGGCTGCGCAAGGCGATCCTGCGCGCAGCCGGCCTCATCCCGTTGCATGACGAGGCGGCCGCCTTTACGGCCGGCAGCGAGGAGCTGCGCCGCCACCACGCGCGGCTCGACTGGATCGCGGGACTCGCGAGCTTCAAGGCTGTGCTGCTCGAGGGGCTCGAGGTCGCGTTCATCGTGGTGGCCGTCGGTGCGGGCCGCGGCCTCATCGTGCCCGCGAGCGTCGGCGCCGTGGCCGCGTGCGCGCTCGTCACCGTGATCGGCCTCTCGCTGCGTCGCCCGCTCGAGCGCGTGCCGGAAAACCAGCTCAAGTTCGCCGTCGGCGTCATGCTCTGCGCCTTCGGCGTCTTCTGGACCGGCGAAGGCCTCGGCGTCGCCTGGCCGCTCGGCGACCTTGCCATCGTCGTGCTGGGCGCGCTTTTCCTCGGCGTCGCGCTCCTGGCGGTGGTGGCGCTCAAGCGCCCAACGCAGATCGCGCCGTAATCTTTCAACCGTAACAAACGGCCTCTGGGCGGAAATACTGCCGCTACGCCCGTTGGCCAGCATGGCGCATGCGGCCTTCCCACCCAACCTCAGGGTTCTCCTCCTCCCCTTCTCTGAGGCGGGAAGGCCGCCTCTTTTTCGGCATCACCAACCTAGTGCGGCTCTGGGCCGCTCGCCGCGCCGCAGTTGTTGCACCATTGGTCACGGACGCCTATCGCGGCGTCGCGCTCGGCGTGGAATGTGCCTGGCCGTCGGCGGTGGATCACCCGGAGTAAGGCCGGTGGGTTTGCTCGATCCGCGGTTCAAGTACGTGCCCGCCTCCTCGACCGACATTACGGCCACCTGGCAGCGTCACGGCTTCGACGCGCGCCGAAACGCCGAGCGGCGCGCGCGGCTGCAGCAGCCGGCGGCCGAAGCAACGGCGACTATCGACACCGCAGAGATACACCCGCTCATCAGGCGGACGGCGTAGCGGCGTCGTTGAAAGAAAAAAGCCTGGCCGAGGGTTGGAACCTCGCCAGGCTTGTGTCCTTCCCCTTGTTCAAGGGGTCAATCGATCTTGATGTTCGCCTGCTTGACGACCTTGCTCCAGCGCTCGATATCGGCCTTGATCAGCGCGCGGAACGTCTCGGGCGCACCGCCCGCCGGCGCCACGCCGTCCGTAGCGAGGAGATCGGCCACGTCCTTCGACTTCAGCGCGTCGTTCGCCGCCTGGTTGAGGCGCTCGACCACCGGGCCCGGCAGCCCCTTCGGACCGACGAGCCCATGCCAGAGCACCACCTCGTAGCCCGGCACGCCGGCTTCGGCGACAGTCGGTAGATCCGGCGCGGCGGGAATGCGCTTCGCCGTGGTCACCGCCAGACCGCGCAAGCGGCCCGACTTGATGAACTGCAGGGTCGTTGAGACGCTGCCGAAGATGAGCTGCGTGTTTCCCGCGATGGTGTCGTTCAGCGCCGGCCCCGTGCCCTTGTAAGGCACGTGCACGACCCTGATGTTCGCCATCTGCATGAAGAGCTCACTGGCGAGGTGCGTGATGCTCCCCGAGCCCGCCGAGGCGTACGAGAGCTTGTCGGGCTCGCGCCGCGCGTAGTCGATGAGCTCCTTCAGCGTCTTTGCCGGCACCGATGGATGCACCGCGACCACGAACGGCCCCTGCGAGAGCTGCACGATCGGCGAGATGTCGTTCACAGGATCGAACGACAGCTTGTACAGGCTCGGGTTGACCGTGTAGCTCCCCGCGATCAGCAGGAGCGTGTAGCCATCGGGCGGCGACTTGACCGCGAACTCCGCGCCGAGGTTGCCGCCGGCGCCGGGCTTGTTCTCAACGATCACCTGCTGCCCGAGCCGCTCGGTGAGCTTCTGCGCAATCAGCCGCGCGATGAAGTCGGTGCCGCCGCCCGGCGCGAACGGCGCGATGATGCGCACCGGCTTCGACGGATAGGTTTGGGCAACGCTGGTACCCGCCGTGGCCGCGGCGAGCACCAGCAATGCACCAGAGAGCAGCCTTTTCATCTCAGAACCGCGTACGGATGCCGACCCCGAACTCGTTCTGGTCAGGCAGACCAGCCGAGCGCGGGTCGCGCCAGCCGTCCTTCAGCTTCATGCGGTCGGCGACGACATAGACCTCCGTGGTGCGATCGAAGTGATAGAAGATCGAGCCGTAGATGGTGCCTTTCGTGCCGCTCTGCACGCTCGTGATGCCCGAGGTGTTCGCGTACGGATTGCGGATGAGACCCCCGATGGCGCCGGCATTGTCTGCTTTGAAGTGGGCGTAGCCCGCCTCGTAGTCGAGCTTCCCCCCGGGCGCGAATCGCGCCGATACCGTCCAGGCGTTGTCCTTGCGGTCGCCGAACGCCGCGGGCTGCTCGGCGGTGTAGTGGAACCAGCCGCCGTAGACGCGCACCATCGGCCCGATGCCGACGTCCCCGCCGATCGCGTAGGACTTGTGCTTGAACGTGGTCGCTGTTGCACCCGTTGACGAGACATCCGAGCGGTTGTAGAAGCCCGAGACGTTGACCAGGCCGCCGTTCCAGGCAAGGCCGAGGGCATTGGAGGTATTGCGGTTGTCCTGCCCCGGCACCGGGTCGTTGCCGGCGCCCGGGCTCTGGAACTGGTGGCCGACGCCGAGCATGAACTTGCCGAAGTCCTTCTTGTAGACCACGCCGCGGTCCCAGCGCGTGCCGCTCGGGCTCGCCGCGTAGAAGATGAGCTGCTTGAAGTTGTTGGTGTTGGTCCAGCCGCGCTCCTCGTACGTCACCTGGCCGTCGGACGTATACGGATCGCCCCAGTTGCCGGCGAAGTCGCGCGGCAGCGTGTTCTGGCGGCCGAAGGTGAGCTTGCCCCAGGCGTCGCTGTAGAAGCCGACCCAGGCGTCGCGGTTGAAGATGGTTCCCGGCGTGTCCATGTTGCCGGTCGCCACCACGTACTCGCCCTCGAGCTTGAAGATCAGCGACGGCGCGCCGTCGGGCATGTTGCGCGAGCCGATGATTCCCCAGCGCGAGCCGCTGAACCAGGGCGTCTGGAAATTGCTCTCGCGGTGGCCGGCGGCGTCGGCGTTCGACTGCGTCACGTAGGTAAGATCGAGCAGTCCGTACAGCGCGAGATCGAGGCCCGGCCGGTGCATGGCAATGCCGTCGCGCCGCGCGGACGCTTCGCGCAGCACGTCGCGTTCGCCCTGCGTTTGCGCAAGAGCTGCGTTGGCCGCCAGCGCGGCAAGCGCGCCCAGGACGGCGCGATGCGATAGTCGCTTCATTGAATTCCCCCGAGTAAGTGAACGTCCCCGATGGACGTGCGCGGGCAACATAGAAAGCACAAGCTTTCCAACCGCTTTCAGTGCGCCGCGGCGTTGGGGCCGCGCCACGGGGCTCTGCGGTGAAAGCGAGCCGAAAGCTGCCGGCGCCTAAAATAGGCCGGGGACCGCTATGTCGAAGATTCTGCTGATCGCGCTCGGCCTGCTTTTCGCGGCAGCCGCGCACGCGCGCGACCGCGTCGTCATCACGATTGGCGGCAGCGACAAGCTGGTCTATTTGCCGGCGAAGCTTGCCGAGCGGCTCGGGCTTTTCCGAGCCGAGGACATCGATGTCGAGCTGCGCAGCGAGAGCGCCGGCGTCGAAGCGCGCGACGCGCTGCTTTCAGGCGCCGCCGACGGCGTCGTCGGCTTCTACGATCACACCGTCGCGCTGCAGGCGAAGGGCCGGCTGGTGCAATCGGTGGTGCAGTTCGCGGTCTCGACCGGCGAAGCGCTGCTCGTCGGCGCGCGCAGCGCAGCCTCGGCCCGCTCGGTCGCCGCGCTCAAGGGCCGCACCGTCGGGGTCACCGGCCTTGGCGCCTCGACCAGCTTTCTCACGCAGTACCTGGCCCTCGCGCACGGCGTGCGGCCCAACGACATGATGCTGGTTCCGGTGGGCGCGGGCGATCGCTTCATCGCCGCTATGCGCCAAGGCACGATCGAGGCCGGCATGACCACCGAGCCCACCGTCTCGCGGCTGCTGAAGAGCGGCGATGCTCACATGCTCGTCGACCTGCGCACGCCGGAGGCCACGGCCGCCGTGCTCGGCGGCCTTTATCCGTCCGCGTGCCTCTATATGCGCAATGCCTGGGTCGAGCGCAACCGCGCGAAGGTGCAGCGCGTGGTGAGCGCGTTCGTCGGCGCGCTCGCCTACATTCATGACGAGGACGCCGAGGCGATCGCGCGCGCCATGCCGGCGGAGTACCAGGCTGGCGATCGCCAGCTCTACGTAAGAGTGATCGCGGCCGCGAAGCCGATGTTCACGGCGGACGGCCGCATGCCGCCGTCGGGTCCCGCCACCGTGCTGAAGGTAATGCAGGCGATCGACCGCAACGTGCAGTACAAGAATATCGATCTCGCGAAGACCTACACGCTGGAATTCGTCGACGCGGCCGCCGCGAAGCGTAAGACGGCCGCGAACGGCGGCTAGCCGAACACCACCGAGACGGCGAGGCCGCCGCCCGGCGGCTCGGAAAGCGCGACGCGAGCGCCGCTCGCCGCAGCGATCTCGCGCACGATCGGCAGCCCGAGGCCGCAACCGCCGCTCGCGGCCGCATCATGGCGGTAAAAGCGCTCGAAGACGCGCTCGCGCTCCTCTGCCGGGATGCCGGGCCCGTTGTCCTCGATGCGCAGCGTCACGCGCGCTTCGCTTGCCTCGAGCACCGCGGTCACGACGCCGCGGTCCGGGGTGTAGCGAATCGCGTTGTCGATGAGGTTGGCGACGAGCTCGTGCAGCATCGGCGCGCTGCCGCGCACGAGCGCGCTGCCGCGCTGCTCGAAGCCCAGATCGATCGACTTGGCGTGCGCGGCCGCCGCCACTTCTTCGAGCACCTGCTTCACCACCGGCGCGAGGTCGACCTGCGCCTCGCGCTCGCCCGTCTGGCGCGCCGCCTCGGCGACGAACAGCGTGAGCAGCTGGTTTACGAGCCGGACGGCGTTGCGCACCCCATCGCGCATCGCGCGCAGCGCCTCTTCACGCGAAGCGGCGTCGGCGCTCGAGAGCGCGTACGTCACCTGCGTGTTGAGCACCGTAAGCGCCGTGCGCAGCTGGTGCGACGCGTACGCGACGAAGCGCCCATGCTCGGCCATGTGCTGGTCTAGCCGGCGCACGTATTCGTTCAGCGCCTGCACCAGCGGCGCGAGCTCGTGCGGCACTGCCGCGGCGTCGAGCAGCTCGAGCGCGCCGGGACGGCGCTCGAGCATCGCGTCACGCAGCCGCAGGAGCGGCGCGAGGCCGAAGCGCAAGCCGAGCCAGACGAGCGCAATGGCGAGCGCGAGGATGATGACCTGATGCTGGATCGCCTGCCGCCAGATCTGCCCGGCGAGCTCGCGCTTCGCGTGCAGCGTCTGCGCCACTTCGATGAGCGCCACCTCGGGCTCCGCAGCCCCGATCAGCGGATGAGCGAGGGCGGCGACGCGCACCGGCTCGCCGCGCATCGTGGCATCGAAGTGTGTGAACTCCTCCGCCCTTGGCGGCGCCGCGGGCGACGGCAGCTCGGGATAGCCGAGCAGCAGCGTGCCGCCCGGCGACAGCACCCGGTAGTACACGCGATCGTCGCTCGCCGACTCGAACAGCTCGAGCGCCGCGGGCGGCACTTCGACGTGCAGCTCGCCCGCGCGGTAGTAGGTCTGCTCGGCAATGATGCGCAGCGCCCCCACCAGCATGCGGTCCTGCACCGCGGTCGCCGTCTGCGCCGCATGGCGATACGACAGCCAGGTGTTGATCGCCACGAGCGCGGGCAGCGGCACCAGCAGCCACGCAAGGAGCTGCAGCCGCAGGCTCTTAGTCACTGCGGCGCTTGAGCAGGTATCCCAGGCCGCGCAGCGTGACCAGCGCCGCGTCGCTCGGCTCGAGCTTCTTGCGCAGCCGCGAGACGTAGATCTCGATCGCGTCGGGGGCGGTGGTGTCGGTGACGGCGAACAGGCTGCTCGCGATCGCCTGCTTGCTCACGGTCTTCCCCTGCTTGAGGATCAGCGTCTCGAGCACCGCATGCTCGCGCGGCGGCAAGGGCAGCGGCTTCTCCGAGATCGAGAACAGCCGCGTATTGCCGTCATAGCGGAGCCGACCGCACTCGAGGATCGGGTTCGCGCTCTGATTGGCGCGCCGCAGGATCGCGCGGATGCGCGCGTCGAGCTCGCTCACGTCGAAGGGCTTCGCCACGTAGTCGTCCGCGCCCTGGTTAAGGCCCTGGATGCGGCCCTGCACGGTATTGGTGGCTGTCAGTATCAGCACCGGGACATTGCTGGCGCGCGCGCGCAGGCGCCGCAGCACCTCGCGGCCGTCGAGCTTCGGCAGCGAGAGGTCGAGGATCACGAGGTCGTAGCTCTGCGTGCGCAGCAGATGATCGGCTTGCTCGCCGTCATGCGCGCAATCGACCGTGTAGCGGTTGTCGCGCAGCGCGCGCGCCAGCCAGTCCGCGAGCGACAG
>JACXTT010009191.1_pt1 | contig 13538 bp, 15 predicted proteins | sample 9270951 | NCBI WGS metagenome assembly JACXTT01 (sample SAMN15532306, study PRJNA645909) | rock metagenome | isolation source: weathered quartz diorite | place: Puerto Rico | collected 2017-06-21
CGTCGGGACGGCTGCGGAATACTCCGGCGTACCCGAAGACGCCGGCGAGCAGCCCGATCTCGGCGGCGACGATCGCGAACGGCCAGGCGAACGGCGACCCGAACGGCGTCCCGGCGAGCAGGAACGTCCAGGCGAGATTCGAGAGGAGCCCCGTCGCCGCGCCGGCGAACGGGCCGGCGAGGACCCCGACGAGGATCGTCCCGATCGAGTCGAGGTAGACCGGCACCTTGAGCGCGGTCGCGACGGTCTGACCGAGCACCACGTTGATCGCGATCGCGAATGGGATCAGCACGATCGTCCGCGTGTCGAATTGGCGGGCGATCGAGTCGAGCCGGCGGGTCTGGAGCCACTCGACCACCGCGTAGACCACGAAGCCGACCAGGAGCGATATCGCCAGCACGAACATGAGGTTGTTCGCCCCTGGCGGCAGCTCGTCAGGGTTCGGGCTCGGCGCGAAGACGCCGGCGGCGGTGATCCCGACCCACGCCGCGCCGGCCGTCGCGGCGAGGGCGATGATGGCTCGCGGCCAGACCGAGCGGATGGCAGGCCTCCCCAGGAGCGTGCGGCTGGCTAGCGTGCCACGCCGGCTCGGCTGCCGGCGAGGTTGCCGACGCGCTCGATGAACCGATCCAGGAACCCTTCCGCATCGGCATCGATGGCGACGTCGAGGTTCGCCGGCCGGCGGGTCAGCCCCCGCCAGTCCGCGACCGTCATGCCGTGGGCGAGGCCGGCCCCGGTCTCGACGTCGACGAAGACCGGCTGGGCCCGGACGAGCCCCGGATCGAGCGCCGCAGCGACCGCGAACGGATCGTGAATGAACGCGCCATAGAAGCCGTCGAACTTCGCGTGGAATTCGAAGTAGAAGCGCAGCGCATCGACGACGAAATGCAGCACCGGGTTGGCGGCGACCGAGCCCACCGCCTCGACCGGCTCGTGGCCCAGCGCCGCTGCGTCGAGGGGCTGCACACCCGCACGGACGGCGACGTGGCGAAGGTGCTCCGGGACGAACCTCGCCCGTTCGGTGACGTCGAGCCCGATCGCCAGCGGCAGCCGGTCGCTGCGCCGGCCCCAGGCCGCGAACACCGCCTTGGCGGCGTGCGGGTCGACGTGGATGTTCCACTCGCTGGTCGGCGTCGTATTGCCCGGCGCGCGGTAGGCGCCACCCATGAGCACCCAGCCGGCGAGCAGGTTCGGGAGTGTGGGCTCCCGATCCAGCGCCACCGCGAGGTTCGTGAGGGGTCCAAGCGTCACCAGCGTGACCTCACCCGGACGGGCTCGCGCGACCTCGACGATCCGGGAGGCGGCCTCGTCGCGCTCCAGCGCCCGCCGCGCCGGCGGCAGCTCCGCGTAGCCGAGGCCCCGCGGTCCATGCGTCTCGGTCGAGGTCTCGAGGGGCTTGACCAGCGGCTGCTCCCGCCCGAGCGCCACCGGAACGTCGTCGCGCCCGACGAGCTCCAACACGGCGCGCGTGTTCTCGGCGACGCGGCGCGCGTTCACGTTGCCGCCGCTGCATGTCACGGCCACGAGCTCGACCTCGGGTGACGCGCACGCATACAGGAGCGCGAGCGCGTCGTCGATCCCGGTGTCGACGTCCACAAGCAGCGGGATCCGCGCTGGCATCGGCGCCAATCCTACCGGCGAACGAGCCGCATCAGCGTCGCCGGTCGGTCCAGTCGGCGCGCCCAGGTCGAGCCGGTCGCTCGGACCTCCGCCGGGCTCGGCTGGGCCGTGGCCTCGATCTCGAAGCCGTGCGCGTGAAACGCGGTCGCTGCACCGGCGATCAGGCCCGCGGCGGAGGTCGGGACGCCATCCAGCCCGTCGCGCTCGATCGGGGCGACGAGAAGCTCGATCCGGCCGTTTGCGGCGACCAGGCTGGCGAGACCCGCCGAAACCGCGTCGTCGAGACCGACGACGCCCCGCAGCAGCGAGCCCCACGGAAGGCGGACGGTGACGAGGTCGGCAATGCCTGCCAGCTCGACGGGTGGCGCCTCCACCGCGGCGAGAACGAACCTTGCGTTGGCTAGGCCGCCCTTCCGAATCGGTCTCGCGGCGCGACGCGACGACTCGGCCATCCCCGCCGCGTTGGCGTCCAGGCCGAGGACGAGGGCTGCCGGCTCGCGGACGGCGGCGGCGAGCGCGGCCCGCCCGTCGCCGGTGCCGGCATCGATCGTCACCCGCTCGTGGCGGGCGACCAGATCTGGGAGTTACCCGACGTCGACCTCGACCAGGCGGCGTCCGACCACGAAGCGGATCATGGCCGGATCGTACACCTACACTCCGGCCGTGACGGAGGTTGGGACCGGCAAGCCGATCGGGACGTACGAGCGGCTCTCAGCGGAAGTCCACGAGTGGGACCCGCGCACGGTCGACGTGGCGGCACGGGTTGCCGACCTCGTGCGGGAGCGACGGCCCGACCTGACCGTCGAGCACATCGGCAGCACGGCGGTCCCGGGCCTGCCCGGCAAGGGCATCGTCGACCTCTCGATCGAGACCATGCCCGACGACATCCCGGGCGTCGTAGCGATGCTGTACGAGCTCGGCTTCGGCCCGCAGCCAGGCCCCGATCCGTGGCCGCCGACGCGGCCGATGCCGGTCGGCTCGATCGAGCTGGGCGGCAAGCACTACCGCATCCACCTCCACGTCCAGCCGACGGGCGGCGACTTCACCCGCGACATCGCCTTCCGCGACGCGCTCCGCAACGACCCCGAGCTGCGCAGCCAGTACGAGGGCCTGAAGCGCGGGATCACCAGCGGCGGCGCGGTCGAGGGGTTGCGCTACACGCACTCGAAGACCCGCTGGATCCTGAGCGTCTACCGGCGGCTCGGCTTCGCGCCGCCGCCGATCGCGCCGCCGGCCACGATCGGGATCCTGGGCGGCGGTCAGCTCGGGCGGATGATCGGGCTCGCCGCACGAACGCTGGGCTATCGCCTCGCGGTCCTGGATCCCGACGAGCACGCGCCCGCGATGTCGATCGCCGATTCGGCGGAGGTGGCCGGCTACGACGATGTCGCCGCGGCCCAGCGACTGGCCGCCCGTTGCGCGGTGATCACCTACGAGCTGGAGCACGTCGGGCAGGGCGTCGTGGCCGCGCTGGACGATCGCCGGCGCCCGATCCGGCCCGGGCCCTACCCCCTGAAGCTCACAGCCGACCGCCTCGCCGAGCGGCGATTCGTCGAAGCGAACGAGGGCCGTGTCGCGGAGTGGCGCGAGGTCGCCAGCCCGACGGAGGTGCTCCGCGCAGCAGCCGAGCTGGGCTACCCGTTGCGGCTGAAGGCCGCTCGAGGCGGCTACGACGGCCGCAGCCAGGCCCGCATCGAGGGCACCGAGGCGATCGCCGAGCTCGACGGCCGCATCGGCTGGCCGGCGCTGCTCGAGCGGGAGCTCGCCTTCGAGGCGGAGCTCTCGGTCGTGGTCGCGCGCAACGTCGACGGCCTGAGCCGCACATTTCCGCTCGCGTGCAACCGGCATGATCGCGGGATTCTGGTCGAGAGCACGGTGCCCGCCCGCGTCCCCCGGGGTGTCGAGGAAGCCGCGGCGCATCTCGCCGAGAGCCTCGCGACGTCGATGGGCCTCATCGGCACGTTGACCGTGGAGCTGTTCCTGATGCCGGACGGCTCCCTCGTCGTCAACGAGCTCGCGCCGCGGGTCCACAACAGCGGCCACTGGTCGATCGAGGGCGCACTGACCAGCCAGTTCGAGCAGCACCTGCGCGCGATCTGCGGCCTGCCACTCGGCTCGGTCGAGATGCGCGCCCCGGCGGCGGCGATGGTCAACCTGCTCGGTGAGGGCGCGCCGCGGCCCGCCCGCCCGACCGGCATCTACGAGGCGCTCCTCGTCCCCGACACGCACCTCCACGTCTACGACAAGGCGACGGTCTTCGAGCGCCGCAAGATGGGCCACGTCACCGCCTTCGGATCGACCGTCGACGATGCGCTGGCCCGGGCGCGCGAGGCCGCCTCGCACATCGGCTGGGCGCCGGCCGACGCGGGCATCCCGACGCGGGCGAACGAGGCCTGAAGTGGCCGGTGCGAGGGGCTCGCCGGTCGTCGGCGTCGTCGGCGGCAGCCGTTCGGACTTCCCGGTCCTCGAGCAGGCGGTCGCCATACTCGACCGCCTCGACGTCCCAAACGAGCTGCGGGTCGTGTCGGCGCACCGCAGCCCCGACCACCTGTACCGCTATGCCGAGACCGCCACGGCGCGCGGGTTGCGGGTGATCATCGCCGGCGCGGGCGGCGCCGCGCACCTACCGGGCATGCTCGCCGCCAAGACGACGCTGCCGGTCATCGGCGTGCCCATGCCGACCAAGGCGCTCGACGGCCTGGATTCGCTGCTCTCGATCGTGCAGATGCCGCGCGGCATCCCGGTCGCGACGGTCGCCATCGGCAACGCCGAGAACGCGGCGCTGCTCGCCGCCGAGATCCTCGCGCTCTCCGACGCGGCCCTCGCACGCCGCCTCGAGCAGTTCCGGACGGACCAGACGCAGACGGTCCTCGACGACCCCTCGAACGCCGCGCCGCTGTGACCGACTCGAAGGGCTCCCTCGATGACCCGAGGTGGGAGCAGGGAATGCCGGTTCTCCACCGGCAGGGGATCGGCACGGGCAGGGCGCCGGACCGCATCCAGGAGACGAAGCCCACGCCGCTCCAGAAGCACTACATCAACCTCTCGGCGGTCGCGCTCGTGGCCGGTGCGCTCGCGATCACCGGCGTCGAGACCGGTATCCCGCTGTCGAGCCCGCTCATCAAGTTCTGTGCGCTCATCGGGGCACCGCTGTTCGTGATCACGACCGCGGACGCCGCCCTGCGGTTCTACCGCAGCGCACGCGCCTGGCTGCCGATCGACCGCCGCCGCGGCCTTTTCCGGCTCACGTGGGTCCTCGCCGCGCTCCTCGGCATCGGCGTCGTGCTCGGCTTCACCAGTCTCGTCCTCACCGCGTGACGGGTCGCGGCCCCGACGCCCGCTCGACCGACATCGCCTCCGGCGCGGGCGCGCCCGCCTGGCTGGGCCGGACGCTGAACAACTGCTCCAACTGCGGCGGCCCGCTGTCGTTCGGGCCGATCCCCGGCGAGGAGCGACCGCGGCTGGCCTGCGCGGCGTGCGGAGACATCGCCTACGTGAACCCGCGGCTCGTCGTGACCGCGATCCCGGTCACGGACGCGGGTGAGGTCCTGCTCCTCCGACGCGGGCTCGAGCCGGGCCGGGGCCTGTGGGCGCAACCGGGCGGCTTCCTCGAGGTCGACGAGACGCCGAGCGAGGGCGTGATCCGCGAGACGCTCGAGGAGACGGGGCTCATCATCGAGCCCGGCGAGATCGTCGGGCTGTACGCGCGGCTCGAGGCAGCGGTGGTCGTCATCGCCTACGAGTCGGCGATCGTCGGCGGCGAGGCGCGAACCGGGCCAGAGGCGCTCGACATCCGCACCTTCACCCCCGATGCCATCCCATGGCCCGAGATCGCGTTCAAGACGACGTGGTGGGCGCTTGTCGACTGGCTTGCCCGCCGCCGGCCGGATCTCGCGCCGCCGAGTGACATGCGTTGGGCGAGCGGAGCCGGCTAGCGCCCGGGCGGCCTACATCTCGGCGGCGAGCCGCACTCGCGTCGACCCGACGAGCCCGCCGGCCGCGTCGTACGCGTTCGCCTGTACGAGCAGGACCCCGGCTGCCAACTGAGTCGGGATCGCGAGCTCGACGTCGAAGCGGAGCGCCGGCCCGTGATCCCGGCCGTTACCTGCTGCCCCCGGAATGCTCACCGACGCCCAGCCGCCGATCTGTCCGTCGAGCGATTGGAGCGAGACGTAGACCCAGGTCACCTGCGGGGCGAAGACGTCGCCGTGGACGAACACGGTCGACGGGTGCCGGCTTGCCTGGATGCTGACCGGCCCGGGCTCGCTCGTTGCCGTGACGTCGGGCGGGAAGCTCCCCACGACGATCCGGAACGATGAGAAGTCGCGGCGTGGCGTCGCGGCCGGTTCTCCGCTCGACGTCCCGGGCGCGACCTGGCTCGCACCGGTCGCGACCGCGGCCGAGCCGCCCGAACCGGCTGAGCGCCCGCTCAGGCCGAGCGCCACGAAGCCGCCGAGGATCGCGATCCAGACGAGAACGACGATCGGGGGACGGCGTCGCTGGCCGCGGAGGCGGGCCGCGGCGAAATCTGCGCTCTCGGGCGCGAGCCCGCTCGTCCCGCTACCTCACCGGAGGTCGATGTAGATGTTCTTGGTCTCGGTGTACATGTCGATCGCGGCCATGCCCAGCTCGCGCCCGATGCCCGACATCTTGTAGCCGCCGAACGGCGCCTCCGTGTGGACCGAGCTGTTCGAGTTCACCGAGAGCACGCCGGCCTGGATGCCCTTCGCGGTGCGCAGCGCCTTGCCGATGTCGCGGCTCCAGACCGAGCCCGACAACCCGTACGGCGTCGAGTTGGCCAGCCTGATCGCCTCCGCCTCCGTGTCGAACGGAATCACCGACACCACCGGCCCGAAGATCTCCTCCTGGGCGATCCGCATGTCGTTGGACACGCCGTCGAATACCGCCGGCAGGAGATACGCCCCGTCGGCCAGCGCTGGATCATCCGGCGCCTCGCCACCGACGACGAGGTTCGCGCCCTCGCCCAGGCCGATCTCGATGTAGTCCCTGACCCGGTCGCGCTGCTTGAAGCTGACGAGCGTGCCAACCTCGGTCGCCTCGTCCGCGGGATCGCCGACCTTGACCTTGCGGGTTGCCTCGACGAAGAGCTCCACGACCTTCTCGTGTACCGGCCGCTCGACGAAGATGCGGGACCTGGCGCAGCAGTCCTGGCCGCAGTTGTCGAAAACGCTGTACGGCGATTCGGCCGCGAAGCGGTCGATGTCGGCGTCCGCATAGACGACGTTCGGCGACTTGCCGCCGAGCTCGAGGCTGATCTTCTTCACGTTATTCGCCGCCAGCCGCATGATCTCCTGGCCGGTGGTGGTCTCGCCGGTAAAGGCGATCTTGCCGATGCCCGGGTGCGCCGCGATCGCCGCGCCGGCGCTGCCGCCCGGCCCGGTGACGACGTTGATCACGCCCGGCGGGAAGCCCGCCTCCACCGCCAGCTCGCCGAGCCGCAGCGCCGTCATCGGCGAGTAGCTGGCCGGCTTGAGGATGCAGGTGTTCCCGGCCGCGAGCGCGGGCCCGAGCTTCCACGAGGCCATCAGCAGCGGGAAGTTCCAGGGCACGATCAGCCCGACAACGCCGATCGGCTCGCGCAGGGTCATGTCGAGGCCAGGCTTCGAGACGGGGATCGTCTGGCCGTAGATCTTGTTCGCCGCGCCGGCGTAGTAGTCGAACACAAGGCTCACGCCGACGATCTCGCCACGGGCGCTGGTGATCGGCTTGCCGGTGTTGCGGCTCTCGAGCTGCGCGAGCTCCTCGGTGCGGTCCTTGACCAGCGCGGCGAGCTTCGCGAGCGCTCGACCGCGCTTGCCCGCGGCCCAGCTCGACCAGCCCTTCGGCTCGTCGAACGCCGCCTGGGCTGCCTCGACCGCCCTGTCGACGTCCGCCTTGCCGCCGAGCGGCGCCGTCGCGATCGACGCGCCAGTCGCCGGATTGACGACCTCGAACGTCTGCCCATCGGCCGCGTCGACGGTCTCGCCGCCGATGACCATGCGCAGGGTCGAACGCTCGGTCGCCGGACCGCCGGCCGCGGCCTGCTGGATCGCCATCTGGATACCTCTGGAGCGGTTCACGAGCGCAGCCGGCGCCGCGTTCCGTTTGGTGACGCGAAGTCGCCGCGATCATACGCCCGGATCGGCGTCGAGCCCGTCGCAACAACCTGGTGCTCGAAGCGTCTCACGGGCGATGGCAGAAGACGCGACACCGACTGCGCTTCCTCCGGAACCTGCGCTTCCTCCGGAAGGGGAGCCCGTTCCGCCCGATAGGGGCGCGCAGCCTCGATCCCCGCGGCCGATCCTCATCGCCGCGGCCGTCCTGCTCCTCAGCCTGTGGCTGGTCGGGGAAGTTTGGGCGCACACGCTCGGGGCAGCCGTCGGAGGCTGCGGCGGCGGGTAGCCGCGGGACACGTTCTCGAGGTCGTGGCGGCCGTAGCATCCGCGGCACATGGCCGCATCGAGCGCCCTTTCGCCACCGAACCCGTCCGCGCCGGGCCCCAGGATCCGCCGCTGGGTGCTGACCTGGCTCATGTTCGTGGGGTTGATCGTCCTCACCGGAACGCTCGGCTACATCCTGTTCTTCGGCTGGTCGTTCAGCGACGCGGTCTACATGACCGTCATCACGCTGACGACCGAGGGCTACAAGGAAGTCCGCGAGCTCAACGACATGGGCCGTGCGTGGACGATCCTCGTGGCGGTTGCCGGAGTCGGCATCATCTTCGGCACGGTCGGGTTCGTCGCCGAGACGTTCGTGGCCGAGGCGCTCAGCGGGAGGCGGCAGCGACGACGGATGGCGGACACGGTGGCGGCGCTGAAGGACCACTTCATCCTGTGCGGCTACGGTCGCGTCGGCTCGACGGTCGCGCGCGAGCTCGAGCACGCCGGCGTCCCGGTGGTCGTGATCGACAGCTTCGCCGCCTCGACGGATCTCGCCGCCCGCGAAGGGCACCTCGTCGTCCATGGCGACGCGACCCATGACGACGTCCTCCTGGCGGCGGGCATTTCTCGAGCCAAGGCCCTGATCACGACGGTCGATACCGACGCGACGAACGTCTACGTCACCCTCTCCGCCCGATCGCTGAACCCGAAGCTGTTCATCGTCGCTCGCGCCAACGAGGAGGGCTCGGAGTCGAAGCTCCGCCAGGCCGGCGCGGACCGAGCCGTCTCGCCGTACACGCGGGCAGGGAGGCAGATCGCGGAGCTCGCGACGCGGCCGCGGGTGGCGGACTTCATCGACTTCGCCCTCTCACACGGCCAGCTCAGCTTCACGATCGAGGAGCTCGAGGTCGTCGCGGGCGGGCCACTGGAGGGCCAGACCGTGGCCGACCTGACCGGCCGCGGCATCCACGTGATGGCAATCGTCACCCATGGCCCGCGCCAGTTCGAGACGAACCCGCCGATGGACCGCGCGCTCGAGCCGGGCGACCAGCTCATCGTCAGCGGCACCGCCGAGGTCCTTCGCCCGCTGCGGGAATCCGTCTGAGGCGGGGGCTTGACAGGCTAGTACGTTAGGCGATATACCGTCCCACGTTATACCGACACCCGGTAGAGAGGGTCGGCCCCGAGCCGCCCCGCATGGGAGGGTTCGCTCAATGTTCCGTCGCCTCGTGGCTGGTGCCCTCGGCGCCAGTCTTATCATTGGCTTCACGCCATCTGCATTCGCAGCGGCAACGGTGACGCGTGGCGACTTCGCCGCCTTTGCTGCGGGGGCCGGGCTGCCGATCACGGGCCGCGCCCAGATGGTCCGCACCGCGGACGGGAAGACGATCGTCAGCGTGCACCTCGAGGGCCTCGCCGCCGGCGTGACCTATGCATCGCACGTCCACAAGCAGGCCTGCGCCGACGGTCAGGCCGACGGCCACTATCGCTTCGACCCCGCCGGCGCGGCGACGCCGCCCAACGAGATCTGGCCCGGTCCCTTCACGGCAAACGCAGCAGGCGTCGGGAACGCCGATACGAACGCCGCGGGAACCGCCGGCCCGGGAGCCGTGTCCGTTGTCGTCCACGCCCCGGGCGGGGCCAAGATCGCCTGCGCGGATCTCGGCTGATGCGCTCGAGGATTGGCTCCGGACGCCTGATCCCGGTCTTCGCCGGCCTCGCCGGCCTGGGCTGGTTCTGGTTCGCGATCCTGCTCGGGGCCGCCGCGCGCTCGGGCCAGCTCGGCGCGCCCGTCCCTGCGCCTGCGCCCTGGCCACTATGACGTCTGTCGATATACTCACGGGCGTTGGCTGCCGACACGACCGGTGCCGCGGGAAACTCGGGGAGGCCTAGCCACAAGATGCCGGACTCCAACCTCGACCTCGGGCGGTTCGCCGAGCCGAGCCTGCTCATCCTGGTCAGCCTGAGCGATGGGCCCAAGCACGGCTACGCGATCATGACCGACGTCGAGGCGGGCACCGGCCGCCCGCTCGGGCCCGGGACGCTCTACGCCGCGCTCGCGCGGCTCGAGGAGCGCGGCCTCATCGAGGCACTCGCGCCCGTCGACCGTCGGCGGCCGTACCGGCTGACCGGACTCGGTGCGACAGCGCTCAAGGACCAGCTCGCGAGCCTCGGGGCGTTCGCGAAGCTCGGGCTCAGCCGGCTGGCCGACCGCAAGTGATCGGCCTGCTCCTGGCCATCTACCCAGCGGCCTGGCGCCGGCGGTATGGCGAGGAGTTCCAGGTCGTTCTGGAGTCGCGGCCGCTCGGCCCATTCGACGTTGCTGACGTGCTCCTCGGAGCGCTGGATGCGCGGCTCGCCCTTCGGTTCGCCGAAGTGAAGGCCGCGAACGGAGGACGGTTTCCAATGCTGCGAATTGGCCGGTTTGGCGCGATTCTTGGCGGTGTGCTGTGGTTCGTCGGCCTCGCGGTCGCGAGCGCGGCCGAGGGTGACGACGACACGCTGTGGATGGCCCTGATCCTGGTCGGAACCATCGGCCTCCTATTGGCGCTGGCGGGCCTGAGTGCCTTCCAGGCACACCGCGAGCCGAGGCTCGCGTGGGTGGCATTCGGCATCCCTGCCATCGGCTCCGTCCTCTCGATCGCGGGGCTCGCCGGGATGGGCCTGACGGGCGATGCACCGTTCATCGCGTCCTGGTCGCCGTGGAGCATCTGGGTCCTCGGGCTGCTGACGACGCTCCTAGGTTCGATCCTCTTCGCGATCGCCACGATCCGGGCGGCGGTCTTCTCGGAGCGCGCTGCGATCGCGCTCGCCGTGTCATCGGTCGTCCTGATCGGGGTCGCCTTCGGTTTGACGGGCAGGACGGACAACTTCACGGACAAGCTGGTTCTTGCGTCTTCGGTCGGCGCGTTCGCCGCGAGCTGGGTGTTGCTCGGCGTCAGCGCGCTGCGTCGCGGCCCGATCCGCGCGGTGATCGCGGGATGAGCGCTTCAGGCCTGGAGATCGCGTCCGAGCTCGAGATTGAACGCGAGCCCGCCGCGGTCTTCGCGCTCCTCGCCGACACTTCGAGCTTCAAGGCCGTCGATCCGGCGCTCGTCGAGCTCGAGCCTGATGGGCCGCTCGTCGTGGGGATGACCGGTCGGTTCGTGCATCGACGAGCCGGGGTGCCGGCCCGGTCGACGTGGCGGGTGACGGAGCTCGAGCCGCCGCGGCGGCTGACCGTCGAGATCCGGGGCAAGGGTTACGCCATGACCGAGGCAGCGGATCTCGAACCGACCTCGCGCGGCACGCGGGCGACGTTCGTGGACCGTGTCTGGCCGACTTCGTTGCCGGGTCGGATCTTCGTGGCCCTCTCCGGCGGGATCATGCGACGCGACCTGCACGCTCGCGCCGCCAGGCTGAAGGCGATCCTGGAGGCCGAGCCTTAGAAGTAGTTCACGGTGATGCCGCCGTCGACCACCATCGCGGCGCCGTTCGTCCACTTCGACTCGTCGCTGGCGAGGTAGATCGCCATGTTGACGATCTCCTCCGGCTTGCCGAAGCGGCCGGTCGGGTTGCGCGCGAGGCGGATCCGCTTGGCCTCCTCGTCCTTGACCAGCCAGCTCATCAGCAGGGGCGTCTCGACCGGGCCGGGGCAGATCGCGTTCGTCCGAACGCCCTTCGGCGCGAACTGCACCGCGAGCGACTTCGTCAAAGCGAGGACGGCGCCTTTCGAGGCCGTGTAGGCGTCCTGCGGGTTCGAGCAGCCGACGAGGGCCACGAAGCTCGAGATGTTGATGACGGAGCCGGAGCCCTGCTCGAGCATCTTCGGAATCGCGTACTTGCAGCCGAGGAACACCCCGCGGACGTTGACCGCCATGACGCGGTCCCAGTCGTCGACCGCGGTGTCGATGACCGAGTGGTCGGCCTCGGGCATGATCCCGGCGTTGTTGTAGAGCACGTCGACCCGCCCGAACGCCGCGATGGTCTCGTCGACCATCCGCTTCGCGTCGGCCTCCTTCGAAACGTCCGCGACGACGGCGACCGCCTGCCCGCCCGCCGCTTTGACCTCGTCGACGACCGATTGCGCGGCCGGCTCCGTGACGTCCGCCACGACGACCCTCGCGCCCTCCGCCGCGAACATGCGCGCCGCGACGCGGCCCATCCCGCTGGCCCCGCCGGTGATGATCGTGACCTTGTCCTGCAGCCGCATCCCTACGCCTCCTTCGATGCTGAGGCGCTGATGCTAGGGCTCAACCGCGTTCGAGATAGCGCTCCCGCTCCCAGTCGTGGACCACCGAGTCATACATCTCCTGCTCGACCCGCGCCGCGTTCAGGTAGTGGTCGACGACGTCCTGGCCGAAGATCTCGACCGCCGCCTTCGAGCGCTCGAGCTCCCAGATCGCCTCATAGAGGGCCCGCGGCATGCGCTGGACGCCCTTGGCGACGTAGCCGTTGCCCTTGAACTCGTCGGCGAGCTTGAGGCCATGCTCGATCCCGTACAGGCCCGCGCCGACCATCGCCGCGTAGGTGAGGTATGCGTTCATGTCGCCGCCGGGGAAGCGGTTCTCGACGTGGAGCCCGTCGCCATGGCCGACGAGCCGGAACCCGGTCGTGCGGTTGTCGCGGCCCCAGACGACGTTCACCGGCGCCCACGACAGCGAGGCGTAGCGCTTGTAGGAGTTGATGAACGGCGCGATGAACACCGCCAGCTCGCGCGACAGGGCCATCATCCCGGCCACGAACTGGCTGAACTGCTTCGACATGCCATACGGCAGCTTCGCCTTCTCGTCGCTCGTCAGCGGCCGGTCGCGGGCGACGTTCCAGATCGACATGTGGAGGTGGCCCGACGAGCCCGTCCAGGTGTGGTCCGGCTTGGCCATGAACGTCAGGCCCCAGCCGTTGAGGTAGGCGATCTCCTTCGCGCCGTGCTTGAAGAGCACGCTTCGGTCGGCCGACTCGAGGACGTGGTCGTAGCGGATGTTGACCTCGTGCTGGCCGGCGGCGGCCTCGCCCTTCGAGAACTCGATGGGAATGCGGGCCTCGGTCATCTGATTGCGGAGCAGGCGATGGAGCGGCTCCGCCTTCGTCGCCTGGAGGAGGTGGTAGTCCTCGTTGTACGTCCCGAACCGGCGCGGGACCGCGTAGCCCTTGTCGGCGATGTCCTGCCAGCTGTCGCGCAGGACGTAGTACTCGAACTCGGAGCCGGCCTTGACCGCGAGCCCGGCCTTCGCCGCCTTGTCGACCTGGCCCTTGAGGATGGTCCGCGGCGAGATCGGGATCTCTCCGTGGGTCTCCTCGTCGATCGTGTCCGCGAGCACGATCGCCGTCTTCTCGAGCCAGGGCAGGATCCGAAGGGAATCCCAGACCGGCGAGGCGATCCAGTCGCCGTAGCCGGTCTCCCAGTTCATGAGCTCGAAGCCGCCCGGCGTGTTCATCTCCATGTCCGTGCCGAGCAGGTACGTGCAGAAGTGCGCGCCATGGTCGATCACGCCGTTCAGGAACGCCTCGCCCTGGACGCGCTTGCCCATGAGCCGGCCCTGCATGTCGGTGATCGCC
>JACXTT010009192.1_pt1 | contig 13535 bp, 12 predicted proteins | sample 9270951 | NCBI WGS metagenome assembly JACXTT01 (sample SAMN15532306, study PRJNA645909) | rock metagenome | isolation source: weathered quartz diorite | place: Puerto Rico | collected 2017-06-21
TTCTGCATCGTCTGGTGAATGTGCCCGTTCAAAACGGTGATGGAACCGAAGCGCTTCAGGTAAGCCAGCGCCTGCGCGCTGTCTTCGGTGCCCCAGCCCCACTCGGGATAGACGCTCCAGAGCGGGATGTGAGCAAACACGACGATTGGCGTGCTGGAGGACAGCCGCTTCACGTTTTCTTCCAGCCACTCGAGCTGCTCGTGCCCAAGGGTGCCCAGCCCGCCAGCCTTCAGGTTCATCACATTCACCAGGCCGATGAAGTGCACACCCTTTTTCTCGAAACTGTACCAGCCGGCCCCCTCGACGCCCTTCCCGTAGCACTCGAGGTACTGCTTGCCGTCGTCGTTCAAGACGTCGTGCTCACCGGGCACGAAGAAAACGTCCTTCGCGCTGGCACCCTTTAGGATCTGGTCCACCGTGTCGAATTCCTCGGGCTTCGATAGATGGCTGATGTCTCCGGTGTGCAGAAGGAATTCCGGCGGCACCGCCAGCGCGTTGATTTTGTCCACCGCGGCCTTGAGTGTTCCGGCAACGTCCGGATTCGCGGGTTTGTTGAATCCCATGTGGCTGTCGCTGATCTGCACGAAGCTCAGTTCACCCTTCATCGCTGCGGGAGTGAGCTCAGCGAGACGGCTGAGGCCGTAGGAGTTGAGAACTCCGCCCTTGATCACGCAAAAGGCTCCCGTCCCGGCCCATGCCATGCACTTCAAAAAACCGCGGCGGTCGATGCCGTCGTGGTTGTGGTCATGAACAATCATGTCTTTCGCCTTGCGCTCCATGCTTTTTTCTCCTCGGTGCTTTTGTGTCCCTTCACGCGTCCAGACCGCCGCGGGCCGGGTTTTATTCCCCGGTGCGCCCGCTTACCTTTTTCTTCCTGTAATGTCCCCTGCTGAAGGGAATAAAATGGCGCCTTTCACGGTTTCTACTGATGAGCCCCGCCCAGGCGAATGCTTCCGAGCTGCTTGAGCCGCACGAACGGGAGAGGTTCGCGGAGTTCGTTCTTCCGCATCTCGACGCGGCGTACAACCTGGCGCGCTGGCTCTTACGCAACGGCGCCGACGCTGAAGACGTGGCGCAGGAAGCCATGCTCCGCGCCCTTCGTTTCTTCGGGACGTTTCACGGCGGCGACGCCCGCGCCTGGCTGCTGAAGATCGTGCGCAACACCTGCTTCACCTGGCTCAAAAGCCGCCGCCCCGCCGAACTTGCGGAGGAGTTCGACGAAACGCTGCACGTCGCGCCGCGCGGCGATGCGGTGACGCCGGAATCACTCGCCATTGCCGGCGATGAGCGCGAGCGGCTGGCCCGGGCGCTCGAAGCCCTGCCGCCGCGCTTCCGCGAGGTGCTTGTGTTGCGCGAACTCGAAGGCTGCTCCTACCAGGAGATTGCCGAGATTGCAGGGATTCCCATGGGCACGGTCATGTCGGCGCTGGCGCGGGGGCGCCGCAAGCTGCAGGAAGCGCTCGCGGCGCCCGCGAGCGAGGAGGCTGCCCGTGAGTTGTGAGCACGGCAACGCGCTCCTGCACGCCTACCTCGACGGCGAACTCGATGCCGCGCGCGCGGCGGAGTTCGAGCGGCACCTCGGGGGATGCGCCGATTGCGCGGCAGCACTTGATGCGCAGAAGACCCTGCGCTCGGCGCTGGCTCGCGCCGATCTTTATGCTCGAGCGCCCGCTGCGTTGCGGCACCGCGTCGCTGCGCAGATGAACGCAAGACCTGAGCGCGCGGCGGTGCAGACGATGCCCGCGTGGCGCTGGCTCGCCGTGGCTGCGGCCTTTCTGCTCATCGTATTCACCGCGTGGAGATTGTTGCCACGCGGCGCCGAGTTTGGCGGCGATTCGAGGCTCACCGCGCAGATCCTCGACGCGCACTTGCGGTCGCTTCAGCCCGGACATCTGACCGACGTTGCATCGACCGACCAGCACACCGTGAAGCCATGGTTTGACGGCCGCCTCGATTTCGCGCCCCCGGTGCGCGATTTCTCAAACCAAGGGTTTCCGCTCGTGGGTGGCGGCCTCGATGTGATCGGCGGTCGAACAGTTGCCGCGCTCGTCTACGGGCGCCGCAAGCACTTCATCAATGTTTTTCTGTGGCCCCAGGAAGCGAGTGTGTCGCGGGAGCAGGTTGGTTCGCGGCAAGGCTATAACTGGATTCGCTGGCGTAGCGGAGGATTCGAAGTGTGGGCGGTTTCCGATGCGGCTCCGGCGGACCTCGAAGAGTTGCGGCGTCTCTTCGAGAAATAGCCGGCCGCTGAGAGGTGGCTGCAGCGGGGGATTCTGTCAGGATTTCGGCTTCTTGGCGGGCGGCGTCTTCGGAAGCGGTTGCCGCGAATAGATCAGGCGCAGCGTGATGTTCGTCTCGCGGCCGCCGTGGACCGTCACATTCTTCTCCCACTCCGAGAAAAGCCCCTTGGAGGAGGCCCTCACGTCGTAGTTGTCCGCGCGGAGCTTACGAATGGCGAAGCGGCCCCTCGAATCCGTGCGCACGGCGTGTGGCGCGATGCCCGCAGAACTCTGATACTTCACGCTCGCGCGCGGCACGGGCCGGTCGTCAGGCCCAAGGACCACGCCGCTCAAACTGCCGGGAGACTTGTCAGGCGTCGCGTAGACCGTTTCGATCGGCAAAATTTCAAGAACACTGAGCCCCACGAAACCGGTTCCTGCATACAAGAGAAGGACAAGGAAAGGAATCCCGCGTCGCATGGCCAGGCACTCCATGACTTCGCGGCTTCAGTCTATGCGAATAGCGCAGCACCGGTAAGCTCGCTTCGCAGAGTGTGTCGCGGAGCCAACCTGTCTCTTCGTACAGGTCAGCGGCAGCGCTCTCGCCGCTCGATTTCGACCAATTCATCTAGCGAAGTAACCCGCAGATCTGGCATGACTCTTTCTGCGGCTTTGGGCGTGGCCCCGCCGGGACGGCCGGCACGGCGATCGACCCAAACCGTCGCCAGCCCAAGCCGTTTCGCAGGAGCAATGTCGTGAAAGAGGCTCTGCGCAACATGAAGGATTTCCGCCGGTGCGATGCCCCAGCCGGCGGCGACTTCGAGAGCCCGGCGGAACATCCGCTCGTCGGGTTTGTACGCGCCGACGCCTTCGGCGGTAACGAGTCCGTCGAGCGTCACGCCCAGCTTCGGCGCCGTCCTCGCGAACGACGCTCGGTCCACGTTCGAGACGACCGTGAGCTTGTGCCATCGCTGGAGCGCGCGGAGCGATTCCGCCGTGTCAGGAAACGCCGGCCAATTGCCGACGGAATACGCAAGCGCATCCTGATCGGCAGCGGTCGCGGCTTTGCCGAGGCGCCCGGCGATGCGCGCCATCGTGCCCCGCAGAATCTCCCGGTACGCCGCTTGAGGCGTCTCGTGCTCCTGCGCGCTTTCGGCATCGCCATAAGCAACGAGTAGCTCGTCGTTGGACGCGCGCACGCCCTCGCGCCCGGCCCACGGGCGAAGCACGGCAAGAATCCCCGCTTCCCAATCAATGAGCGTGCCGTAGCAATCGAACGTCAGCAGCTTGAACGATTCCCAGCGAACTCTGTCTCTCCTCACTTCATCCTGGCCGTTCAGTTGTGTGTTGTACGCCGCCACTCACCGCTGATCACAGCTCGAAATGCTTGTGCGCGGCAGCCTGCGCGGGTTGGTCGCGGCGGCTGGTATCGGGATTCGTGCCGCGCTCGAGCGCCACGAAGTAGCAAAGGAATTGCGCAGGGAGGATCACCACCATCGGCGAAAGCCACTCTTCACCGCGCGGCACCTCGAGGATGTGCTCTGCGGGAATGTCTTTGAGCTGTGCCGAGGCGATGGCGATGCGCAAGGCCTCGGTTTCGCCCGCCGCCCGGAGCAGCGCACGGCACCGCTCGTCCGCAGGGCCGCCCGTGAGAAACGCGCAGACGCAGCAGCGCGCGTCAAGCTCGGCGATTGGGCCGTTGAGGAATTGCTCGGTTTCAACGCCTTCCGCGCGGAGATAACTTGTCTCTTTCATCTTGAGGGCGGCTTCGCAGGCGGTTGGCCAGTTGGGGCCGGCGCCGATAAAGAACCAGCGCTCGCGACGCGCAGCTTGGCGAGCGATTGCTCGCGCCTTCCCTCCACAGGTGAGGGCGCGACGCATGCGCTCCGGTACCCGTTCGACCGCCGCCCGCATCATGCTGTGGTTTTCGAGAAAGCGATTGTGCTGCGCATACTCAACGCAGAAGTACGCGAGCGCCGCGAGCGTCGTCGTGTAGCTCTTCGTATGCGCGCCGGATTTCTCCTGGTCACAGGTTTCGCTCAGAAAATCGCACGACCGGATGGCCTCGGCGCTGTTCTCACCCGTGATGGCAATGGTCAACGCCCCGGCCGACTGGAAGAACTCCTTCGTCCGGATCAAATATCGGTTCGCGCCGCTATGACTGATCAGGATCGCAGCATCGTCGCTCCCGACCGCGTAGGGATAGTGAATCCATTCAAACGCCTGCTCGATGATGGGCGTGGCGTTCCCGCTGCTCAACCGGCGCAGAAACTGCTCCGCGACCAGGGCCGCGTGATACGACGTGCCGAGACCGGTGAGCAGCAGCCGCTTTCGCTCCGCCGCGGCAACCGCGGCCCGCTCAATGACCGAGCGCTGGCCGGCGAGAAGCTGCGCGCAGAGCGCCGGCTGCGCGAGAATCGCGTCATGCATGTGAAACGGATGCGCCTTGCGCGCGTCTTGAGCGGCTGGGTCCTGCGGCATCGGCGTAAGCAACTCGCGGGGAATGAAAGCACATTCGCCGCTCCGAGCAAAGCGGCATTGCGCCCCGCAGGACGATTGGCATTTTCGCGCCCCGGCGTGTATTCGGTGGATTTGATGGCGCCATAGCAGGTCGGAACGTTCGGAGATCCCATGGCCCGCTACTTCACCATGCACACACTTGCGTGCCTCACCCGCCAGGGCGCGGAAGCGCTCGCCGCGAAACTCCAGTCAGCGACGACGGTGAATGCACTCCGCGTCCTCTTCAACATGATCGAAGGCAAGATGTTGGTCGAGTTTGAAGCTCGGGACAAAGCGGCGCTGGACAATTGGCTCAAGAGCGAGGAGATTCACTACGATTGGCTTTTCCGAATGGAGTTTGAGGCGAGCCGCGGAAAGCTCACTCCATTGCCCTAATGCATTTCATTGATAATGAAGAGTGTTACGGGTTCCTGGCAATCCCTCCAAATGGGTCTGAAGGAATCTCTATTAAAAATAGGGTGATTCCCGCTGCCGCTTGCGCTATCCTTGTTTCTGGACTTCACTTAGGGGGCACATCATGGCCGACTATGCTCATCCGGGATTATTGGTTTCCACCGACTGGGTTGCCGCTCACGCAAAGGATCCGAAGATCCGCATCGTGGAAGTCGATGTGGACACTTCGGCCTACGATCAAGGACACATCCCGGGCGCGATCGCCTGGAACTGGCAGACCGAGTTACAGGACGCCATCCGGCGCGACTTGGCCGAGCCGCGCGCGTTTGAAGAGCTGCTCGGCCGCGCGGGCATTTCGCCCGAAACGAAAATCGTGCTCTACGGCGACAACAACAACTGGTTCGCCGCGTGGGCGCTCTGGCAACTGAAGTATTACGGCCACAACGACGCGGTCATCATGAACGGCGGGCGGAAGAAGTGGCTCGAAGAGAAGCGCCCGCTGACGACCGACGTCCCGAAGTATCCTGCAGCGACCTACAAGACGAAGGCGCCCAACGCCGCCATCCGCGCCAAGCGCGACGACGTCTTCGCCGTTCTCGACAAGCGTTCCGCGGCGCAACTTGTGGACGTCCGCTCCCCCGACGAGTTCACTGGAAAAATCATCGCGCCACCGGGCATGACCGAAACCGCCCAGCGCGGCGGGCACATCCCCGGCGCGGCCAACATTCCCTGGGCGCAGGCGGTGAACGAAGACGGCACATTCAAGTCCGCCGACGCGCTCAAGCAGCTCTACGGCGCGAAAGGCATCTCGGGCGACCGCGAAGTCATCGCCTACTGCCGCATCGGCGAGCGCAGCTCGCACACCTGGTTCGTACTGAAGTACCTGCTCGGCTTCGACAAAGTGCGCAACTACGACGGCTCGTGGACCGAGTGGGGCAACCTGGTCGGCGCGCCCATCGACAAGGAAGCCGCCGCAGCCGCCGCGCGCTAGCTTTTTCCATCCTGTGCTGTGATCGGGCAGGAGAGTCGGCGACTCTCCTGCCCCATTTTTTGGCTCGCAGACTTGTCCCGGTGAGGGTCCGTCGCTATCCGATAAGCGTTTCCAAGGGAAGCGGAGGCTGCGTGGCGCCCGAAGCCCAGCAGGACGACTGGCGGACGGGAGCGAACGAATACCGGTGCAGCGGCGTAGGGCCGTGCTGTCGCAGCGCCTCGAGATGATCCGGGGTGGCGTAGCCTTTGTTGTGCGCAAGCCCATACTGCGGGTAGACGCCGTCCCACTCGTTCATTCGGGCGTCGCGCGCCGTTTTGGCGAGGATGGACGCGGCAGCAATGGACACGGAGCGCGCGTCGCCTTTGATCAGGGACTTCTGCTCAGCCATCACGTCGAGCCGCACCGCATCCAGCAGCAGGTAGTCCGGCGTGATCCTGAGGTGCGCGAGCGCTTCCTTCATCGCCTGCAAGCTCGCCTGGTAGATGTTCCACGCATCAATGCGCTGCGCGTCCACTTCGGCAACGGCCCAGGCCAGCGCATGCTCGTGGATTCGTTCGGCAAGGATGGTGCGGCGTTCGGGAGCGAGTTTCTTTGAGTCGTCGAGGCCGACGATGCGTCGCTTCGGATTGAGAATGACGGCGGCCGCCGTCACCGGGCCAAAGAGCGCTCCGCGCCCGGCCTCATCGAGCCCGGCGATGCGCATCCAGCCCAGCTTGCGCGCCGCTCGCTCGAAACGCGAAGAGCACAGCCGCCCCATCGGCGCCGGATTCTAGCACACCGGAAGCGAGTAGCAGCCTTACTCGTAGCGCAGCGCAACGACGGGATCGACCCGCATCGCCCGCCGCGCCGGAGCATAGCAGGCAAAGACGACAAGGATGGCAAGGGCTGAAGCCAGAAGGAAAAATACCGCCGGATCGAACGGGCGCACCTCGAACAGAAGACTGGTCATGGCGCGTGTAAGAAGCAGGGCCCCCGCGACACCGATGGCCACGCCAGCGAGAGCAAGACGCCCTGCTTCCCGGATCACTAGCCCCCGTACATCCCCAGGCGTGGCGCCGAGCGCAAGGCGGATTCCCAGTTCGCGCGTCCGGCGAGTGACGCTGTAGTTGAGGACGCCGTACACGCCGACACCGGCAAGCGCCACCGCCAAAGCCGCGAACAGCGCGAGCAACAGAGCATAAGAACGCGTCTCCGCAGAATCCTCCCGCATGCGCTGGTCAAGCGTAGCGATGTTGTAGACGGGAATCGCCGGATCGATGCGCTGGATGGCATCGCGGAGAGCGCCTATCATCGCTTCCGGCGCCGGGCGCGTCCGCACGATCAGGCTCATGTTGATGATGACTTCGCTCTGCAGGAGAGCACCGTAAAAAACCGGCTCGGCCTGCGGATCCTGCCGCAGCGAGTTGTACTTGATGTCGCCGGCCACGCCAATGACTTCCATCCACGGATACGGTGAATCGGCAGGTCCATACTTGACGCGCTTGCCGACCGCGTTCTGTTTGGGCCAATACCTCTTGGCAAACGCCTCGCTGACCATGATGACGTGCGGAGCCATCAGCGAATCGCGCATGGTGAAATCGCGGCCTTGGCGGATGGGGATTCCCATGGTCCGAAAGTAGTCCGGGCCAACCTCCTGGTAATAGACGCTGTCCGCCTCGGCGTTCGAAATGGGTGCGTGTCCTTCGACGCTGAATCCGCGCTGAAAGCCGCCCCAGAGAAAAGGATCGATGAATGTCACAGCCGCGGATTCGACTCCGGCCAGTGCGGAAATCTTCTCCGCAAGTTCGGGGCCGAGGCGGTTGCGCGCGTCACCCGCGGCATAGCGGTCCGGAACGTAGAACCGCAGCGTCAGCAGATGATCGGGACGGAAGCCGGGATCAGCCGTCATCATGCGCAGAAAGCTTTTCAAGAGAAGGCCCGCGCCGATCATCAGCACGAGCGCCAACGCCACTTCCGAAACCACCAGCCAGCGACCGATGCCTTGCCCGAACGACGCGGAGCTGCCTTTCGCTCCCTCCTTGAGAGATTCGCCGACTCCAGCTGCCGGACAACAGAGTGTGGGAAAGAATCCAAGAACCACGGCAATCCCCACCGTTAGCGCCGACGTGACCGAGAAAACGCCGGAATCGAGAGAAATGCGCACGAAGGAAGGAAACGAAAGCGGCAGGACGCGGAGGAGAAAACCGAGGCCTTGCGCGGCAATCACCGTGCCGGCCACCGCACCGGCCGTGGAAAGCATGAGGTTCTCGGTGATGAACTGACGGACCAGCCTGCCGGGCCTCGCCCCGAGTGCCAGGCGTACCGCAATCTCTCGCTGCCGAGAAGCACCGCGAGTCAGAAGCAGATTGGCGACATTGGCGCAGGCGATGAGCAGCACAAATCCGACAGCGCCTAGAAGAATCAGCAGCGGCGTGCGGAACGCGCGCGTGTACCCCTCTTTCGCGGGAAATACGGTGGCGCCGCGCTCGCCGTCATCTTTCGGATACACCTGCGCGAGGCTCGCCCCGATGGCGGCCATCTCCGCCCGCGCCGCTTCCAGCGAGATGCCCGGCCGCAGCCGCGCCAGCACTTTGTGGAAATGAATATCGCGGTTGTGAAGGAAGTCGAATTGCGCCGTCTGCGGCCACGCCGCGTCCCGCATCATCATGGGAATCCACACTTCGGCCTGATCGGAGAATCCGAGAAAGCCCTTCGGTAGAACGCCCACGATGGTGTAGTCAAAATTGTTGAGCCGCAACGTCTTGCCGATGACGGCGGTATCGGAGCCATACGCGCGCTGCCAGAGACCGTGGCCGATGAGCGCCACTGCGTGCTTCATGGGGACGCGGTTTTCTTCGGGAGAAAACGTGCGGCCATGGAGGGCCGCGACGCCCAGCAAGGGAAAGTAGCTATCGTCCACAGCTTCTCCGAAAACCCGCTCGGCGCGGTCATGGCCGTTCAAGATGAACTCGGAATCGGAATACGCCGCCATTTCCTCGAAAACGTGATTCCGTGCTCGCCAATCCACGAAATTCGGGTAAGCCACCGGGGCCGGCTCTCTATTCCTTCCCACTGTCTCGCGGACACTCACGAGTCGCTCGGGATCGCGAAACGGAAGCGGCCGCAGGAGCACGGCTTTCACCACGGTGAAGATCGCCGTGTTGGCTCCGATGCCGAGGGCTAGCGTTAGGACCGCGACGCCCGTGAAGCCGGGATTCTTTGCCAGCATCCGCAGGCCAAAACGAATGTCCTGCAAGAAAGTCTCGACGAACGGCAGGCCCCGGCGCGCGCGCAAGGTTTCCTTGATCTGTTCGACTCCGCCGAATTGCCTTTTTGCTGCGTAGCGTGCCTCCTCTGGCGACATCCCCCGGCGGATGTTTTCTTCGGTCAGTAAATCGAGGTGAGCTCGTAGCTCGGCGTCCAGGTCTTGCTCCACCGATGCCTTGCGGAACACCGAGCGGAGTCGCAAGAGAAATGTGTGTAACGCGTGCATCTCACGCTCCTTCGGGGCCGGCAAGAAAACGCGCGATGAGCTCCGCCATGCGCTCCCAGCTCTTCGCTTCTGCGCTGAGTTGCTTGCGGCCGGTGCGGGTGAGCGAGTAATACTTCGCGCGGCGGTTGTTCTCCGACGTGCCCCACTTCGAACGAATCCATCCGCGCTGCTCCAGCCGCAGCAGCGCCGGGTAGAGCGTGCCCTGATTCAGGTGCAGCAGGTCTTGCGATATCTGCTGGATGCGCTGCGCGATCCCGTAGCCGTGCAGCGGCCCCATCGTATCGAGAGTTTTCAGAACGATCAGGTCGAGGGTCCCTTGCAGGACTTCGGCGCGCGAGCCGCTCACCCGTCCCTCCTTTTGAATGCCCACAGGAGCTTAATGCCTGCTTCTGTTGATTGTCAACAGGAACTGCGCCCGCCGAGTCCCTGGGGAGGGCGCGCTTTTGCACTCGGGATGTTTCGGAAGGAAAACTGCGAAAGGAAGATTCAGTGCGACTGCCGCGCTATTCTTTTGATTCGCCCGCGGCGGCGGCCGAGGCGGCAACTTCTTCGCGCTCCCCGCGCCCTGCGCGCTTGATGCGCGCCGCCTTGCCCCGCAATTCACGCAGGTAGTAGAGACGCGCGCGCCGCACCCGGCCCTTATTCACCACTTCGATCTGGCTGATCATCGGCGAATGCAGCGGAAAAACACGCTCGACCCCGACCCCGAAGCTCACGCGCCGCACCGTAAACGAAGCGTTCGATTGACGGCCGCGCTTCGAAATCACCACGCCCTCAAACGTCTGGACGCGCTCTTTCTCGCCCTCACCTTCCTTCAAGCGCACGTGCACCCGCACCGTGTCGCCGGGGCGGAATTCCGGGAGGTCTTTGCGCAGTTGCGCCTGTTGAAGCTTCTCGACTAGCGGATGCATGTCTAGATTCCTTCGAGACCCGCTTGCCCAGAGAGGAACCGAAGGGCTAAGGCGGGGCCTGCACGCCAGTGACAACAAATCAGTATAGCGGAAACGAGCCAATTTGCCTAGGGCGGTCCGACTACGGCCGCAAACCGACCCGGCGCAGCAAATCCTGAAACCGCGGATTGGACCGCATCCCATCCAGCTTTGCATCGGCTTGCATCCAAGGCGCACAATCCGCGCGATCATCCACCGCCTGGCGCAGCCATTGCAGCGCTGCCTCTTGTTTGCCGAGACCGGCATAGATCGTTGCCACTTCGTACGGGCATACGTAACGGTGCTTTGAACGCTCGACCAGTTCAGCCGCGACCCTGTTCGCTTTGTCTTTTAGACCCGCAGCGGCATAGGCCCCGCCCAGCATCTCCAAGGTCGTCGGGCTATCGTCGAACTGCCTGGCCTTTTCCAGGACGACGATAGCTTCCTGGTATTTGCCTTTTTTCTCATACGCCAAGCCTAGATTCCAATACAGCGGCCAGAACTGGGGCTCCAAATCAATCCCTTTCAGCGACACCTCAGCCGCCGTGTCGTAATCTCGAGCCAGGTAATACACCCAGCCTGCGTCGGCAATCACAAGCGGCGAGAGGGGATCTAAGTCCAGCGCTCGTTCAATTTCCCGGACCGCTTCCTGAGGACGCCCCACCGCCGCCAGATAGGTCGCGTAGTAATCGTGCCCTGCTGCCAGACTGGGATTCAGCTCAATCGCCCGCCGGAATTCTCTCTCCGCTGCCGCCCAATCGAAGTCGTAGAACATCAACACGCCCCCGAGTGACACGTGGCCCTCGGCGACTCCCTCGTCCAGTTCGATTGCCTTGATGGCTGCAGCCTTTGCCTTGGGCATCACCTTCTGCGGCGCGAAATAAGTGCTCCTCAGCGCCGTGTACGCGTCGGCGAGACCCGCGTAGGCACGCGCGAAAGCAGGGTCTTTTTCCGTGGCTTGCTGGAAATAAACAATCGCTCTATTGATCTCCCCTTCCGTGCTCCCTCGCAAGTGGTAGCGGCCCAACAGGTACAATTCATGGGCCTGCGAATTGATGGGGTTGGCGTTAGCGAGCCGCGTTTGGTCCTCCAGAGTCAGAGCAATCCGGATCTGCCGGGCAATGTCCCGCGCAACCTCACGCTGCAGATTAATGACGTCGCCCAAGTCGCGATCGTAACTTTCAGCCCACAGGTGCGTGTCAGTAGGGCCGTAGATCAATTGCGTGGTGATTCGAACTTGGTTACCCGATCGCAAGACGGAGCCCTCCACAAGCACGTCCGCGCCAAGCTCCTGGCTGACTTGCGGCATGGTCTTGTTCGTCCCCCGGAACCGCATGGCGGAGGTGCGCGAGATGACTCGCAAGAGCCGGATGCGGCTAACTTCGGCGGTCAGCTCTTCGGTCATGCCGTCCACGAAATAGTCCTGAGCCCCATCGCGCGAAAGATTCTCTAGTGGCAACACCGCCAGAGACTCGATCTTCGGTGTCGTCGTGCGGCGAAGAATGCGGTCGCGCCAGCCGCCGACGTTCAGCGCGCCGAGAATCGCAGCCAACACAAATAAACCGAGCCCCGAGACCAGCGCTGCGCGGCGCACTCCGCCTCGGGCGCGCTTGGCTGGCGCAGCGGCGATGCCCACGGCTGGCGCTGCCGACCGGCGCAGATCCACGCCCAGCTCTTTGGCCGATTGATAGCGGTTCTCCGCTCCCTTTTCCAGGCACTTCAGAATGATTCGCTCAACCTCCGGAGAAACGTGCGGATTCAGAGCCCGCGGCGTCACCGGGGGCTGGTGGAGTATTGCGTCCGTCAGCCGCGAAGCGATCGCTTCAGGGAAAGGCCGCTGACCCGTAACCATCTCGTAGAGCATAGCTCCCAAGGAGAAAATGTCGCTCCGGGCGTCCACTTCTTCACCCTGCAACTGCTCCGGCGCCATATACGGGAGTGTACCTGCAACCCTTTGCGTGTCGCCCAGCGTTTCCAGCGTGATCGCGCCGCCCACCGGCCGCAACAGCTTGGCCAACCCGAAGTCCAGCACCTTGACCCGGCCTTTGGGCGTCACCATGATGTTCTGGGGCTTTAAGTCGCGGTGAACGATTCCGTGTTCGTGCGCCTCTTCCAGCCCCTCGGCCACCTGCAGGGCCAGCGCAACCGCGTCTTTTTCTCGAAGTGCGCCGCTCCTCAGCTTCGCCGCCAGCGTCTCGCCAGGAACGTGCTCCATGGCTAGGAAATCCACCCCTGCTTCGGTATCGAAGTCGTAGACCGTAGCGATGTTGGGATGGTTCAGCCGCGAAAGAGTCAGCGCCTCTTTGCGGAACCGTTTGCGCACGGCCTCGTCCGCCAGCAGGCCCGCCGGCAAGATCTTAAGGGCGACATCGCGCTCCAGCCGTTCGTCACGGGCACCATACACTTCGCCCATGCCGCCCGCACCGATCTTGCCGACGATACGGTAGTGGCCAAGCGTTTGGCCAATCATGAGGATCAACCGCCTGGGCGTGCATCTTAGGCTCGGCCTCTAGCCGAGTCAACGCGTCGCCCGGCACGGAAAACCCTGACAGGCCTTGAACGAGCGCCACAATGAAGGGTAACCCCTGGGCGAGGGGCCGGGCCGTGAACGACGCGCTCGCCGCCCGGCCGCGCTTCGAAATCACCACGCCCTCAAACGCCTGGATGCGCTCCTTTTCGCCTTCCGCGTCCTTCAAGCGCACGTGCACCCGAACGGTGTCGCCCGGACGGAATTCCGGGAGGTCTTTGCGCAGTTGCGCCCGTCCGATTTGCCTAGCGGATGCGGCGGGAGTCGATGTCAGTTTCCGCCCCTGCACTCTGCGACTCCTACTTCGGACCCGCACTGAATTGCAGCCCAGAACAGTGCCCTTTCCGCGCCTCAAAGTTCTTCGGGTCATCGTAGCTGAGATCGTACGGAATGACATCCCATCGAGGAATCGGCTGCGCCTCCGCTGAATACTTTCCCGGGGGCAGGTGGAGGTGGAACCAGCCTTTCCTGTCAGTGGTCGCTC
>JACXTT010009193.1_pt1 | contig 13535 bp, 10 predicted proteins | sample 9270951 | NCBI WGS metagenome assembly JACXTT01 (sample SAMN15532306, study PRJNA645909) | rock metagenome | isolation source: weathered quartz diorite | place: Puerto Rico | collected 2017-06-21
TTCCGTAGATGTCAGGAGCCGACTCAAAAACTAGTCCCGTGACGTTGCCACTCGGTCGGGCGAGGCTCGCCACGATCCCGGAGCGGACCGGATCACCGCCTCCCACCATCACGATCGGAACCGTCTGGGTCACCTTCTTGGCCGCCAGCGTTGCCGCCCCAGACCCGACGACCACGACATTCACCGGGAGGCGGACCAACTGGGCGACCAACTCTGTATGAAGCTCTGCCTTGCCGTGAGCGTGGCGGTATTCGATGACGACATTCTGACCCTCGACATAGCCGAGGGCGTGCAGCCCCTGCCGGAATGCCGAGGCATCGGGCTCAGTCGGCGAGGCCGGTTCGGCCGGGAGCAGGACACCGATGCGCGGCATTCGCCGGGTCGGCTGCGCCCAGGCGGCAAGCGGCACGGTCAGGAGACTGCCGGTCAGAGCGCCCAGGAATGTCCGCCGATCCATTACTCGATGACTTGATCGGCGCGGAGCAACAGCGACTGAGGGATCGTGAGGCCCAGCGCCCTCGCAGTTGAGATTGATAACGAGCTCGAACTTAGTCGGTTGCTCGACCGGCAGGTCGGCGGGCTTCGCGCCCTTGAGGATCTTGTCGACAAAGTAAGCTGCGCGACGGAACACGGCGGGCACACTGGCTCCATAGGCGATGAGTCCACCCACATGTACGAACTCGGAGAACCCGTACAGGGCCGGGAGCCGGCTCTCGGCGGCGAGCTGGACGATCCGGGCCCGATGCCGAACGGTCAGCAGATCCGGCAACACGATGAGTCCGCCAGGATGTCCCTTAGTCATCGCGCCAAATACGAACCCGATTCGCCATACTTTTCCCGCCTGCTGCGCCACGGCGGCGCGCGGCGCTAGCCGCGTCGTCTAGGAGGGGACAGGACTGGGCGGGGCGGCCAGCGGCTCGAACTTACACCAGGCGGGTCAGGTGGGCTAGGGCTTGCCCTTCGGCTCCCTCCCTCGCTCGCCTCACGATGGCGGGGCCTGCTTGACCTTCAGCCAAGCTAGCGCGCCGGCATAGGGCCCGGAGCGTACATTGGAGTCGCGTACGGCTAGACAAGCCCACGGGGGACATCAATTGACCGACCTGCCTGATCGCGTCCTGGTCATCGTGGCCCATCCGGACGACGCCGAGGCCGCCGCGGGGGGCACGGTGGCCAAGTTCGTCCGCGAGGGCGCACAGGTCGCATTCTGCATTGTCACCAATGGCGACAAGGGCTCAGGGGATCGCACCATGACCCCCGAAAGGCTGACCACGATCCGCCAAAAAGAGCAACGCAACGCGGCACGGGTGCTCGGCGTGGAGACCGTCGAGTTCCTGGGGTTCTCCGACTGCGAAGTCGAAAACACACACGCGGCGCGAGCGGCGGTCACCGCCGCCATCCGACGCCACCGTCCGGACCTGGTCCTCACGCAGAATCCGAATCGCACCAAGCGGCTCGGCGCCTCGCACCGCGACCACCGCATCGTCGGCGGCATCGCGCTGGACTGTGTCTACCCGCTGGCACGCGACCACATGGCCTTCCCCGAGCTGCTCGCCCAGGGGCTCGAGCCCCACGTGGTCAAGGAGGTCCACCTGATGGTGTGGGAGAACCCGGAGCTGGTGGTGGACATCACCGAGACCATCGATCTCAAGATCGCGGCACTCGCCTGCCATGCGAGCCAGATGCCGAATCGCGTCGCCCTGGACAAGAGCGTGCGCGAACGCCATGCGCGGTTCGGCCAGATTCAAGGCTATCGGTACGCTGAGATCTTTACCCGGATGATGTAGTCCTCGCCGTAGTGCGGCACCTCGTGCCTGAGGCCAGATTTCGACTCACCTCCACTTCGACCCGAGCCCGGGTCTCCTTAATTTCTTTGATCTCCTCTTCGCACTCCGCTTTGGTTTGGTAGGACGAATGAACTGTCTTCTCAGACCACCACGACAACCACCTGCCCTGAGCCGACATGGCCGGATGTGTCCCGGACGGTGGGGCTACTGTCTCGGCCAAGCCCGACGTGGCGAGGGTGAGGACGCAGAGGAGGGCGAGCAGGACCGGGTAGCGGCAGCCTACTCCTTCGGACGCTGCTGATCCGGGCGGGAGGCTTGGGGAGCGCGACGTAGGACGATCGGAGTCGGTAGCGACGACACCGAGATTTGACCTGTCATCTCGTCTCCACCGACCGTCAACTCTCCCGTCATCGGGCCATTCGTCTGTCGGAAGCTGAATACATCGCCGGCAATGGTGCCCTCGATGGGCCCTGAATCCCGATGTGTAGGGGCCGCATATCCTTGGCCGTACATAGACCCCTTGACCTTCGATCCCTCTTGCTGGAGATCAAGCGACAATTCAGTGGTTCCCCTACCGAACGCCGACTTCCCATACCACGTTCCCGTCACATCCACCGTCACCAACGTCCGGTCGATCCAGTCGGGCTTTGCACAGCCAGCGACAACCGCCAAGGCTGCCATCACGAGGATCGAGCCGATGGTCTTCATGGGCTCCTCTTTCGAGTGGGTGAGGATTTGACTGGCGATGCTAGCACGACCGACCCGCTAGGTGAGCGTCAGTTGCCTCTCACCGGCTCCTGGAGGGAGCTGAACCCGCGTGACGTGTTCGACGTCCTTCGCGGAGAGCAATGCAGCCTCGCCACGGAGCCCGCCGCCCATTCCGACGAGCACTCCCGATCCCAGCCGCAGGAGCAGGTGACAAGCCAGTAGCCACGCGAGCGAACCGCGTACCGCGAAGTTATGTTTGCCGCTCCTTAGTCTCGGCACAACCCCTTCGGTACCCACTTGGTGTCAAGGCTGCCGGCAGGTTTCCCGGTCTCGTGCAGGATCAACACGATCGAGCGGCGCTCTTCCTTGCCGGTCACTGTGAGCCGCATGGGCCGATCGCCGGGCACGATGAATCCCTTGTCCCCGGCCGCACAGCGCCTTCACACGTGCGTATCCGCATCGAACGCGCGCAGACCGGCTCGCATCGCCGCCCGCCTACCGGGGTACCCAGAGAACCGAGGAGACCTCGCCGAATTCCCTCCAGAGCTTACGCCAAGAGTCACCGCCATCGTCGCTGCGATACAGGTAGCCGTAGCGGCTGGCCGCGAACACGGTGTCGGGCGCGGCAGCGGAAAGACTCACCGTCCACACGGCCGAGTTCGGTTGTGTCGGTAATCCGAGACTCTGCCAGGTGGCGCCGGCATCCTTCGAACGCATCACGGTCCCCACGCGGCCCGGCGTGGAATCGCCGAGGGTCAGGAAGACGGTGCGCGAGTCGTCGGGCTTGACTGCGATTCCGCGGGGGTAGTGCCAGGGGAACACCTCGCGGGCGTGCGCGGCCTGCCACGTCTCGCCGTCGTCGAGGCTGCGCCACACGTCGTCGTTGACCACGGTGAACACCACCTTGGGAGGGCCGGCGACGACCAGCACATTGTGCACGTCCTTGTTCGGGATCTGGCCGTTCACGTCGGTCCACGTCTCTCCGCCGTCAGTGCTGTGTCGGACGCCGTCGACCTCGAGCCCGACCCAGACGTGCCGATGGTCACCGGGATCGATGGCGATCCCGGTTGGCCGAGGGATGCCCACATTCGGGCAGTCCTCGGCAATCTCGACGGGCAGACGCTTCCAGCTCTTCCTGCTGTCGTTCGAGCGATAGATACCGGGTGTGCTGGGCGTGCCGGTACCGACGAACATCACGTTCGGATCTACGGGGTCGATGGCGATGCTCCACACCATCGAGCCCGACATCGGCGTGTCGAGGAGACGCCATTGCCCGCCACCGTCGTCGCTGCGGTAGAGGCCTCGGTCGGTCCCCGCGTACACGACATCCGGAGCCCGAGCGCTGGAGGTCAGCGCTCGCACGATGCAGTCGGAGTGCATGCCCTGACGGAGGCTCGCCCGGGTCCAGCTCTCGCCGTCGTCGGTGCTCATCATGACGCCCTGGCCGATAGTTCCCACCAGGATGGATCCTGTCTTCGCCATGGTCGACCTCCCTTGTCACGTCACACCCTACAGACCATCACCCGGAGCATTGGCTGCCGCGCTGCACCGACCGTCAGAGGCCCGACTGAGCCCGTGCGTTGTGCAGCACACGTCCCGGGTGAGTCCCCGTGTGCGTCCCTTTCTCTAGCAGCACCTCGCCGTTGACCACCGTGTAGTGGATGCCCTCGGCCAGCTCCCGCATGCGCCAACCGTTGTTCGGGAAGTCGTGTACCACGTCCTCGGCCACCGGCCGCACGGTATCGGGGTCGAAGACCACCAGGTCGGCGGCCATGCCCGGCTGGAGCAGGCCGCGATCGTAGATGCCGAAGGCCGTGGCCGAGTCGAACGTGAGCCGACGGACGGCCAACTCGAGCGACATGATGCCCTTCTCCCGGACCCAGTAGCCGAGCAGCCGGGTGGGATTGGACACGTTGGAGTGGAACTGTACGTGCGCGCCCCCGTCGGAGAGCCCAACGACCGCGTAGGGGCTCCCGAGGATCTGCGCCACCGCCTCGGTGTCCATGTTGATCTCGCCGAGGCTGAAGACCGTCTCCAGCTGTTCTTCGACGGCCAAGTCGAGGAAAGCGTCGACGGGCTCCTTGCCCTGCACCTTCGCGATGTCCGCGATGTTGCGTCCTCTCAGACCGCGGTTCTGCGTCAGGTGTGGCTCCTCCACGATCATAAGGTCCCAACGCTTGGAGAACGTCGAGTCGGGGCCGATCGGCGCCTCGACCTCGGCGCGAAGCTTCGCCCGGGTGGCGGCGTCCCGATAGGCGGCGAGCTTGTCAGCGTCGGGAGCCTGCAAGATGGGCAGCCACGTGGCCATGCTCCGGAACACCTGGCAGTTCTTCATGGTGAATCGGTTCACCACGCTTCCGGGATTGCACAGCGGGATCGCGCGAATCCCCTGCTTGACCGTGTCCTCGACGTGCGCCAGGTGCGTGCGCCATCGCCCAGGCTGCCGCGCCTGCTCGAGGAGCGTGTTGTACATGACCGGCCGCCCGCACGCCTGCGCGATGCGGCTCAGGAGGCGACCCTTCAGCTCGGGGTTAGTGCCGCCGCCGCACTGGATCACACCGGTGCCGACCTCGCGCAGGACGTCCGCCAGCGCGAAGAGCTCCGACTCCGGCGCACACGCGGCGGGAATACGCTTGCCCGCAATGTCGAAGTGGTTCATGTTCCGCGTGATCGACAGCCCCAGGGCGCCCGCTTGGAGCGCGTCGCGCACGATCTGCCGCATGACCTCGAGTTCGGCGTCAGTGGCTTCGCGCTCGGAGCACTGCTCGCCCATGGCGTAGAGCCTGACCGCCGAGTGGCCAACCAATGTGCCGACGTTGACGGCGAGCCGTTGTCCGATCGCGCTCATGTACTCGGGGAAGGTCTCCCAGGTCCACGGCACCCCCGCCTGCAGAACGTCCATCGGGATCGCCTCGACGTAGGACAGCATGCCGGCGAGCTTTTCGCGCTCGTGCGCCTTGACGGGCGCGAGGGCCAGCGAACAGTTTCCAATGATGACGGTTGTGGCTCCGTGGTGGCAGGAGTAAGTGCACAGCGGATCCCACAGCACCTGGGCATCGTAGTGGCAGTGGTTGTCGACGAAGCCCGGGGCCACGACGCGCCCGTCGGCTTCGATGACCCGTCGCGCGGGCCCATCGAGGCGCCCGAGTTCCACGATCCTGCCCCGGGCTACGCCGACGTCGCCGTGAAAGGCCGGCCGACCGGAGCCATCGATGATGCGACCGTTCTTGATCAGGAGGTCGTAGGCCATGTTCTCGCTCCTCGCGTGCGATTGACCTGCCGGCCGCCTCGGACCCCGCATCCGAGACGGAGACGTCCCAGGATGAGGGAGACTCTACTCGAACGGGAGGCCCCATGCTACCGAGACCTCGACCCCGCGGTGACGGCTGTCGCCGGACCCCTTCCGTCCCGTCTCGTTGACGGCTCGCCCGTCGCTGGCTCCTGGCCGGTTCATGGAGCATCTTGACTCCGAATCCTTGGAGGCCTAGCGTCAAACCCACGGATCGGGTCTTCTCTCTCCCTAACCCAGGAGGTGCCCCGTGAGCGCTAACGGTCATCCAACCCCAGCACAGATCCGTTCCCGCCTGACCCATCCGGTCATCGACGCCGACGGGCACTGGCTGGAGTACGGCCCGGTCTTCAGCGAGCAGATGCGGAAGGTCGGCGGCGACACGGCTGCGGACGCCTTCCTTGCGGCGCTCAGCACGACCCGCGAGTCACTCACGATGCCCGTGGACGAACGGCGTCGGCGTCGGATCGGCCAGGAGGGGTTCTGGGCTCGAGCGGAGCGGAACACCCGAGACCGCGCGACCGGGATGTTCCCGCGGTTCCTCTACGAGCGGCTCGAGGAGCTGGGCATCGACTTCGCCGCCGTTTATCCGACGGCGGGGCTCCGCATCCCACGGATCACCGACGATGAGGCGCGGCGCGCCGTGTGCCGTGCCTTCAACATCGTGACCGCCGACTATTTTCGCGAGTTCGGTGATCGCATGACCCCGGCTGCGGCCATCCCCACGCACACGCCGGATGAGGCGATCGAGGAGCTCGAGTTCTGCGTCCGTCAGCTCGGCACCAAGGTCGCGATGTTCACCAGCCCAGTGCCGCGACCCGTGTCGTCGATCACCCAACCCGCGGGCGATGTCGCACGCTTTGCGGTCTGGTACGACGCGATCGGGCTCGACAGCGCGTACGATTACGATCCGCTCTGGAAGGCGTGCGTCCAGCTCGGGATCGCGCCAACCTTCCACACCGGCGCCAGCCGTCAGGGGCTCAGAAATTCCCCAGTGAACTTCACCTACAACCATATCGGCCACTTCGCCGCCTCAGGTCACGCCGCGTGCAAGGCGATCTTCCTCGGCGGGGTCACCCGGCGGTTCCCGCAGCTCCGGTTCGCCTTCCTCGAAGGCGGTGTGGGCTGGGGCTGCATGCTGTTCGGAGATCTGATCGGGCACTGGGACAAGCGGAACCGGAAAGCCCTCGAGCACACCGATCCGCGGACGCTCGACCGCGCCCTGCTCCAGGAGCTGGCGCAGAAGTACGGATACGAGGAGCACATCGCAGCGCTGCGTGCGCGAGACGGTTGGCCCGATCCGGACGCCGTCAACCTCACCGGCGGCCTCGCGGATCTCGATGACTACTCAGCGTGCAAGATCACGAAGAAGCAAGACTGGCACGATCTCTTCGTGACGCCGTTCTTCTTCGGTTGCGAGGCGGACGACCGCGCGAACGCCTGGGCGTTCAAACGCGGCGCGAACCCGTTCAACGCGAGGCTCAACGCGCTCTTCGGTTCCGACATCGGCCACTTCGACGTTCCGGACATGATGGAGGTGCTGCCGGAAGCTTACGAGTTGGTCGACGATGGACTCATCACCGTCGAAGACTTCCGCGACTTCACGTTCGCCAACGCCGTGAGACTGTGGGGCGCGCAGAATCCGAAGTTCTTCGATGGCACGGCGGTCGCGAAGGCTGCAGCGTCTGTGCTGATGGAAGCGCCGCTCCCGACGACGGCACCAGCCGGCGCCTGACGCTCGCCACGAGGGAGCGGGAGATCGAGCGAGACCTGAGAAGGTTATTTCACTCTGCTGCCATGTGGCACCCAGCATCGGTGACCCCATGGCGCAGGCAGACCTGGGTGAGCCAAGCTCGGCCCGATTGGCCGACGCAAGCACATCCTCCTAGGTGCCCTGATCCTCCTGCGTCTGCTACCCTTTCTCTCCTACGTTGCCAGGGAGCGATGAGCCCAGAGAGGAACGCGCTCATGCTGAAGCGGCACGGCGATGGTCCGTGAGTCTTAGTCGGCCCGGGGTCGTCCTCGCGGTCCTCACGGGTCTCAATGGCCTCAACTACCTCGACCGCTACGTCGCCGCCGCGGCGCTTCCGCTGATCCTCGCGGACCTCACGCTCTCGGATACGGCGGGAGGGTTACTCCAGTCGGCGTTCATCATCATCTACTCGCTCGCGTGTCCGGTGGCGGGCTGGCTGGGCGACCGCCAGCCCCGCATGCGCCTAGCCGCGGCGGGCGTCTTCGTGTGGAGCGTAGCGACGGTGGCCTCCGGGCTCGCGCCGACCTACGCGCTCCTCCTCGTCGCACGGGCCGTGATCGGGGTGGGCGAGGCGAGTTACGCGGTGGTCACGCCCTCGCTCCTGTCGGACTGCTACCCGCCGGACCGGCGGGCTCGGGTGCTCGGCATCTTCTATGCCGCGATCCCGGTGGGGACCGCGCTCGGGTATATCCTCGGCGGGCTGGTCGGCGAAGCCCTCGGCTGGCGCGCCGCCTTCTTCGTGGCCGGCGCCCCCGGCGCGCTGCTGGCGTTCCTGCTGATGAGGCTGCCCGAGCCGCCGCGCGGCGCGCTTGACCCTCACGGCGCCGGCACCGCCGCGCCGCTCGGGATCGGCGCCTCGCTGCGCGCGCTTGCGGCCCGGCGCAGCTACGTGGTGAACACGGCGGCGCAGGTGATCTACACGTTCGCGATGGGCGGGCTGGCGACGTGGATGCCGACCTACTTCGTCCGTGCGCGGGGGATCCCACTTGGGACCGCCGCGTCGACCTTCGGTCTCCTGCTAGTCGTCGCCGGGTTCGCGGGCACCCTCGTCGGCGGACGCCTGAGCGACGTACTCGCCCAGCGCGCCCAGTCCGCCCACTTCACGCTGTCGGGCGGGACACTCGTCGCGTCGGTCGCGTTCACGCTCCCGGCGATCCTCGCGCCGGCCCCGGCGGTCTTCTGGCCGGCGATGTTCGTGACGCTGTTCCTCCTGTTCATGAACATCGGGCCGTTGAACGCGGCGATGGCCAACGTGTTGCCGGCGGATCTCCGCGCGCGCGGCTTCGCGGTGACGACGATGGTGATGCACCTGCTCGGCGACGCGGCGTCGCCGTGGCTCATCGGCGTCGTGTCGGACCGGGTGGGTCTCACGGCGCCGGTGCTGGCGACCGGGTGCATGCTGGCTGTGGCGGGCCTTGTCCTCCTTTTCGGCCGAGGCTCTCTCGCGGCCGACATGCGCGGGAGTGTGCCCGAGCGCAGCTGAGGGTGCAGGGCGGTGGATGGCACGGGCGGCGGCCGGCCGTGCACATCGCGTCAGATCGGCGGGGCCATGGCGCGGGGATCATAGCCAGCCGTTCCCCTCTCTCGCTCGGTAGGCTCGGCACACAGTAAGGACAGGTTCCTGATCCCGCCCATCACGATGGCTGCTAAGCTCCAGCCGTAACGAAGTAGTCGGCACCGGGAGCAAGAGTTCCATCCCTCCCAGGCGGCGTGGTCAGGAGGGTGCCTATGGATCGGGGGACGTTCCAACAGGTCGTGCGGCGCTGATGAGCTGGGCGAGTTTCGCCCGCGCCCTCGGGATGCTCGCCGCCCTAGTGGGACTCGTGTCCTGGCTCAACGATTGGTGGCTTGGAGTCGCCGCCGCCGCCGTGGTTGTCGTCGTCTGTGTGGTGGTCCTGCTCTCCGCCGGCATCCGCTGGTGACGCTCGGCGGCTGCTGGAGCGGCGCTTGCTACTTGCGCTGGCCATGGAATTGCTGGTCGTGATCACGGAATTCCTTCGCTGCTCCCTTCCCGTAACCCGCCGTAACTCGTCAATTCTTCGAGAGACCACTCGGACTGCGTAGGCCTGGACGCGCCTCACCAGGACACTGAAACCGACACACCCAATAGGATGAACGGCGGATTGTAAAGGGTGGCCCGCGCCCCCGCGACGAGGTCCGTGGGGTATGGCGCCGCGGTTGCTGGATGCCGCGTTCTGGGAAGGGGCAGGTCAGCGGTGCGATGGAAATGGGCACGAAACCGTTGATCTTGACACGGGCCACCGACAGTACAACAATCGCGCTCGCCACCGAGCCTCAGATGGCCGTGCGCGGTCCGCCGTCGGGCCGAGCGCCCGGGAAAGGTTCCTGCCAATGCGCGCCACGACACGCCTCCGTCAGATGCTCCACGCTCCCGGCATCATCGTCGCGCCCGGCGCCTACGACGGTTTCTCCGCCCGCCTGATCGAGGCCGCCGGATTCAAGGCGGTCTATATGACCGGCGCGGGCACCGCCGCGTCGCATCTGGGCCTGCCCGATCTCGGCCTGGCCACGCAGACCGAGATGGCCGCGCACGCCGGCCATCTCGCCTCCTGCGTCTCGCTGCCGGTGATCGCGGACGCGGACACCGGCTACGGCAACGTACTCAACGTGGTGCGCACGGTGCGGGAGTACGAGCGGGCAGGCGTCGCGGGGCTGCACATCGAGGACCAGGTGGCGCCCAAGAAGTGCGGCCACATCGCGGGCAAGCAGGTGATCCCGACCCGGGAGTTCTGCGACAAGATCCGCGCCGCCTCCGAGTACCGCACCGATCCCGACCTCGTGATCATCGCCCGCACCGACGCCCGCGCGGTCACCGGGCTCGAGGACGCGATCGACCGCGGAAACCGCTACGCGGAGGCGGGGGCCGACGTCGTCTTCTTCGAGGCGCCCCAGACCGAGGACGAGATCGGGCGGGTGGCGCGCGAGGTGAAGGCCCCGCTGCTCGCCAACATGGTGATCGGCGGCAAGACGCCCGCGGTGAAGGTGGCGGAGCTGGAGCGGCTCGGATTCAAGATCGTGATCTTCCCCGCGGTGTGCATGGCCGCCGCGGTCCCCGCGATGGAGCGCTCGCTCGCGTATCTCAAGGAACACGGTACCGACTGGCAGCCCGGCCCGGTGCTGAGCCCGATGGACATCTTCCGCCGCGTCGGCTTCGACTGGTGGCACGCGGTCGAGGAGAAGTTCGCGGGGCGCTGATGCCAACCGGCCGGACGATGCTCGAGAAGATCTGGAGCCGCCACGTGGTGGCGGAGGGCCCGGGTGGGCAGACCCTGCTCTACGTGGATCGGCACCTGCTGCACGAGGGCTCCACCCATGCCTTCGGCCGCCTCGAGAGGAAGGGCCGGCCGGTGCGCCGACCCGAGGCCTGCCTGGCCACCGCCGACCACTACGTGCCGACCGCGTCCGCCTCGGCCGAGATCGCGGACGGGGAGATCCGTGCCATGGTGGCGGGCCTCGGTCGCCATACCGAACGCCTCGGCATCACGTGCTTCGGGCGGGGCGAGCCGCGGCAGGGCATCGTCCACGTCATCGGCCCCGAGCAGGGCGCGACCCAGCCCGGCATCACGCTGGTGTGCGGCGACTCGCACACCGCGACCCACGGCGCGTTCGGTGCGCTCGCCTTCGGCATCGGCTCCACGGAGGTGGAGCACGTGCTGGCCACCCAGTGCCTCTGGCAGCGCAGGCCGCGGGTCATGCGCGTCACCGTGAGCGGCGCGCGCCCGTTCGGCGTGCTCGCCAAGGACGTGATCCTCGCGGTCATCGCCGGCATCGGCGCGGCGGGCGGCGTCGGCCACGCGATCGAGTACGCGGGGCCGGCGATCCGCGCGATGTCGATGGACGAGCGCATGACGGTGTGCAACATGTCCATCGAGGCGGGCGCGCGCTCCGGCATGGTGGCGCCCGATGACACCACGTTCGCGTATCTCGAGGGCCGCCCGCTCGCGCCCCGCGGCGAGATGTGGGACCGGGCGGTCGCCTACTGGAGGACGCTCCCCTCCGATCCCGACGCGGCCTTCGACCGCGAGGTCACGCTGGACGCCGCCCAGATCGCGCCGATCGTAACGTGGGGAACGAGCCCGCAGGACGCGCTGCCCATCACCGAGCGAGTGCCGGATCCCGCCGCGGTCGGCGATCCGGCGCGCCGCGCCGACATGGAGCGCGCGCTGGCCTACATGGCGCTCACGCCCGGCGCCCCGCTCGCCGGGACCGCGGTGAGCCGGGTCTTCATCGGCTCGTGCACCAATAGCCGGCTCGAGGATCTCCGCGCGGCGGCCGCGGTGGCCAGGGGACGCCGGGCCGCCGTCCCCGCGTGGGTCGTGCCGGGCTCCGGGCTGATCAAGCGCGCGGCCGAGGCGGAGGGGCTCGACCGCATCTTCACCGAGGCCGGCTTCGAGTGGCGCGAGCCCGGCTGCTCGATGTGCGTGGGCATCAACGGGGACGTCGCGGACGCCGGCGAGCGGGTGGCCAGCACTTCCAACCGCAACTTCGAGGGCCGCCAGGGCAAGGGCGCGCGCACCCATCTCATGAGCCCGGCGATGGCCGCGGCGGCCGCGGTCACCGGCCGGCTCACCGACGTGCGGACGCTGGCGCGCTAGGCTCGGCATGACCCCTTTCGTCCGCCTCAGCGCGGTGGCGGCGCCGATGGACCTCTCCAACATCGACACCGATCGCATCATTCCAGCTCGCTTCCTGCGCCGGCCTCGCGAGGCCGGCTACGGGCCGCTCCTCTTCCACGACGTGCGCTTCGAGACGGACGGCTCCGAGAAGCCGGACTTCGTGCTGAACCGTCCCGCGTACCGGGACGCCCGGATCCTCGTCACCGCCGAGAACTTCGGCTGCGGCTCCTCGCGCGAGATGGCGGTGTGGGCGCTCATGGACCACGGCATTCGCGCGCTGATCGGTCCGAGCTTCGGCGACATCTTCTTCGAGAACTGCTTCAAGAACGGCGTCCTCGCGGTCGTGCTGCCGGCCGCGACCGTCTCGGAGCTGCGGCGGAGTGTGGGCGCGCGGCCCGGGGCCATCCTGAGCGTGGATCTGCCGACGCAGACCATCACCGGCCCGGACGGCTCGCGGATCCGCTTCGAGATCGACGCCTTCCGCAAGCACGGGCTGCTGACCGGGCAGGACGAGCTGGCGCTGACGCTCGAGCATCTCCCGGCGATCGAGGCGTTCGAGGCGCGACGTCGCCGCGAGATGCCCTGGCTCGGCTGAGCGCTCGATCGTGCGCGTCGCCTTCTTCGCCCTGACCTGGCTGACCGGTCTCTCGCTGGCAATCGCCTTCGCGAGCGCGGCCTACGGCTTCGGCCGCATGGCGGAGCCCGAGCGCACCGACCTGATCAGCCTGGCGATCTTCGGTGCGATGGGGCTGGCGTCACAGGCGGGCCTGCTCCTCGCCCCGTGGGCGGTGGCGCGGGGGCTGCCCGCGCGGATCATCGCGGCGCTGCTGATGGGGCCGTCCGGCGTGTTCTTGAGCATCTTCGCCTACGAGGGCTTCACCCGGTACGCCGCGGGCTCCCCGTTCTGGGCGGTCGCGTGGGCCGTGTATCTGTTCTGCGGGGTGCTGGTCTACGCGGCCGCCTACGTCGCGCTGGTGCGCGGGGGACTCGGGCGCCGGGCCGGGGCTTCCCCCAGTATCTAGTGGTTGCCAGTGTATTCCACCCTGCATGTTGTTGTTGAAATACACTAAACAAATGATGTGTAATATGGCCCTGGTCCTCTTATAGAGCGCCGCATGGCTATCCCGATCGAGTCCTCACCTCCGCCAGGGTGGGATCGCGAGGGGATCGACGGCCTGCTCGGTCTGTTCCCGCCGGGCCGGCTCAGCGAGATCGTCGGTCCACCACGATCTTCAGGGGGCAGCAGCCTGCTCCTGGCCCTCATCGCCCGGATCACGACTTCGGGCGGGCAGGTGGCCTTCGTGGACGGGATGGACGCGCTCGACCCGGCTTCCGTGGCCGCGGCCGGGGCTGACCTCTCCGCT